>Ga0308161_1000264_pt1 | contig 102752 bp, 96 predicted proteins | sample PhyFR2_FD_201034 | JGI IMG/M metagenome (GOLD analysis project Ga0308161, IMG submission 201034) | Phyllosphere microbial communities from UC Gill Tract Community Farm, Albany, California, United States - DLSLF.R2 | ecosystem: Host-associated > Plants > Phyllosphere > Unclassified | place: USA...
TGGCACCGATCAAACCATACCGGTTGCCGGCGCCGAACTTGACCGAGACGTTCTCAAAGAGCGGCTTGGCGCCGAACTGCATGGTGATGTTAGCTGTGGAGATCAATTACTTTACCTATCAATGGGTTGCGAGCGTGGCAGCAGGCGCCGTCAGGCATGCATCAACAGCGACATCAAGGCGCGAAACCCGGTCGCTGAGCAAAAAAATGGGGATGTGTGTTGGAATTTGGCGCGCATTGTCGCATATGTGAGGCGACAGTTGTATGGCAGAGAACGACGGGTGTTCAGAGCCTTGTAAAGTTGGAATCCACCCCTCGTGCGGGTCGGCGGTCTGTTTCACGTATTTCGCCATTCGTCTAATGCCCGGCACTTGCTCCGGCCTGACGCCTCACAACTTTAAGCGCGGATATCCCGAGCCTAAGAACGGAGAGCCAGCATGGACATCAATGAGAACGCCCCAGGCAATCTTTCACAGCAGGCCGTAACGCGCGGCACAGATAATGAGACAGGGCACGACCCGAGAAATGATGAGGACCCTGTCCCTCTACCGCCGGACGATGATGCACCGCTGGAAGAGGACATGTCCGATGTCGATGCTGCCGATTCGGTCGCCAGCGAGCATCCCGACAACTGAATATGTGTCGAGTAACGAACCCGGCCAGGCGCCGGGTTTTCTGTATCCATCATGCAGCCGGTGCATGAGGCGCGAAGAGCGGCTTATCCAACGTCTCCGGCATCGCCACCCACAGCAGCGCCAACGCCACACCTGCCACACCGGCCAGGGTCAGGAAGGCCGCGTTGTAGCCCGCCTGTTGCACCACGAACCCCGCCAGGCTGTTGCTCAATGCCGCGCCCAGGCCAAACACCGTGGACAGAGCCCCCAGGCTCACGTTGAAACGGCCGGTGCCTTGGGTCAGGTCTTTGACGATCACGGGGAACAGCGCGCCGAAGATCCCCGCGCCGATGCCGTCGAGCATTTGCACGGCCACCAGCCAATAGGGGTCGCTGGACAGGGTGTAGAGCACGCCACGCAGCGGCAGGATCATGAAGCCGAACATCAGCAGCGGCTTGCGCCCCCACACGTCAGCCTTGACGCCTACCAGCCAGGCGATCGGCACCATCACCAGTTGTGCGGCGACGATGCAGGCTGAAGTCAGCGGGGTGGCCATCTGCAGGTTGATTTGGGACAGCTTCTGGCTGACCAGCGGCAACATGGCGGCGTTGGCCAGGTGGAAGAGGGCACAGCAAATGGCGAACAGCAGCAGCGGGCGGTTGGCCAGCAATACTTTCACGCCTGAGGGGTGTTCGTGGTCGGTGGCGTGGGCCGGATCGAAGCCGCGGGCGACTTCATGGTCGATGGCCTTGGCGGATACGCAACTGACCGCGACGATACTGGCCACCGCCATAAACGCCATCAGGTAGAACACCACGACCGGTCCATACAAGTAAGCCAAGCCACCGGCCAGCAGGGCGGCCACGGCGTTGCCGGCGTGGTTGAAGGTTTCATTGCGCCCGGTGCGGCGGGTAAAGGCGCGCGGGCCGGTAATCCCAAGTGAAATCGCGGAGATTGCCGGGGCAAACACGGATGCGGCGACGGCGCTGGCGGCCTGGGTCAAGGCCACCAGGCTGAACGAGCTGACGAAGGGCAGCACCAGGCAACTGGCGGTCACCAGGATGGCGGCGAGGGCAACCACGGCACGCTTGCTGCGGGTGCGGTCAATCAGTGCACCGGCCGGGCCCTGGGTCAGCAGCGCGGCGATACCCGCCAGGGTCATGACCACGCCGATGCTGGCCGGGTCCCACTTGTGCACGGCCAGCAGGTAGATGGCCAGGTACGGGCCGAGGCCGTCGCGCACATCCGCCAGGAAGAAGTTCAGGCTGTCCAAAGACAGGGTATTACGCAGGTCGGAGTGGTTGGCCACGATGAGGGCTTCGCAGAGGCGGTGTTCAAGGGCAGAACACGCATTGCGTTAGTGACCTGCGGGGCGTGGGTTAAGTTTCGCCTGTTGCCCGGGGTTTTAATCTGCGGGCATCTGCCGTATTTTTTGTGCCCCGCCGTATGACTTATCTGGAGACGCAATGGACATGCCCTCAGCTCAACAGGCAATTGCCTGTAACAAGGATGCCTGGGACCAATCTGCCAGCCTGCATAAAACCACTGACACCTGGCACGCGATGCTCAAGCGTGTCGGGAATGCAGATTTTTCCTGCCTGGACCCCACCATTACCGGGGTGCTGCAAGACATTGGTGTCGCCGGCAAGGACGTGGTGCAACTGTGCTGCAACAACGGTCGTGAAAGCTTGTCGCTGTTCGCCCTGGGCGCTCGCTCGGTGGTGGGGGTGGACCAGTCCGCGGCGTTTCTCCAGCAGGCGCGTGAGCTTGCCGAGGTGTCGCCCCATGCGCCTGAATTTATCGAAAGCGATATCCACCAGCTGCCGCAGCGTTTGCATGAGCGCTTCGACATCGCGCTGGTGACCATCGGCGTGCTCGGCTGGATGCCGGATGTGGCGCTGTTCATGCGCCATGCCGCCAGCACCCTGAAGCCCGGCGGTACGCTGGTGATGTATGAAACCCATCCGTTTCTGGAAGTATTCGACCCCAGGGCGCAAAACCCGTTGTTGCCGGCCAGTTCGTACTTTCAGCACGAGCCCTTTGTGCTGCAAGAGTCGATTGTCTATGAAGGCCAGGGCGCGGTAGCCGGGCCGACGTCCTACTGGTACGTGCACACCTTGGGCGACCTGGTAAACGCTGCGATTGGCGCAGATTTGCAGATCAGTCACTTGCAGGAATATGCGCACTCCAATCGTGAAGAACTCTACGATCAGTACGAGCACCAACCGGCGCAACTGCCACTGTGCTTTACCCTGACCGCCACCAAACGGCCTGCCTGATCCGCCTGCCTGATCCGGTTGCGCCCAGGCAAAAAAAAGCCCGCTAAGAAAGGCGGGCCTAAGGGATTCACTGGAGTAGGTAGGCCTCACCTTATAGCGTTGAAAGTGAAGGCTTGGTGAAAACGCTGTCGCAAGTTCGGATGGCCCAGGGTTCAGGCGCGCCGTATGAAGCTGCGCATCGTCTGGCCTGCACCCGTCGTGAATGAGACGGGCCTGGGCATGCCTTCATCCGCGGCAATGAACACAAATGTATCGCCTTCGAGGCGGTAGCTGGCTGGCAGGTGCTTGCCGGCATCATCCCCGATGGAGTCCACCCAGGTAATGCTTTTGGGGACGGTAGTGCCGTCGAGGAAAAACCGGCCCTCCAGCAGCACCTCACCACCGATGGTCTTTACCTCGAAACGGTCGCCCTTGATCACGGTAGTTGCCCCCGGAGCGCTGTGCGCATCGACGGGGTTGAGTACGCCGCTGTCCTCCAGTGAGGTTTGTTCCCAGGTTCCTTGGAGCGCTTGAACATCTGGGTCTGAAATGGATGACATACAAATTCCTTTTTTGCTGAAGGGTTAATTGCCGGCTGGCATGGAAGGTGCTGAGTTTTTTTCCTGCGTTATGCGAAGAGTATGTAGGAGGCGTCCTGTTTTTAGCTTTTTTTGTAACTTTTCCTTTGTTGAACGGTCTTTAACGTTACTTTGCCAGCCCGCCGCATAACGTACCTTCTATGCTCGTGGACAACCGCGTCACTGAAATGAAACTTCTCGCTGCTTATGATGGGGTGTGAGGATTCAGTCACTCGGGTGGTGGACGTTGCCCCCTGTTTATACGGTTGTTATTCAGGGCTGCGTTTTTAGGCGCTGAATTTCAACTCATCAGGGTGTACTAACTTTGAACAACGCTCCTCAGCTGCACCAACATTCGGCATCGGATGAAATTGATCTCGTTGAACTGCTTCACGCAGTATGGAAACAGAAAAAACTGGTCATCGGTTGCACGATACTGGTTGGTCTTCTGGGAGTAGGTTACGCGTTTCTTGCGCCCAGGGTTTACCAGGTCAGCAGTGTCCTGCGGCCAGCGGCGATCAATGAGCTGGATGCCCTCAATCGTTCTGAGGTCTATGCGTTGCCGCCGGCCGACGCGTTGGCCAAGGTCGGCGCACAATTGGACTCCTATGAGGCCCGGCTGGGCTTTTTCAGGGCCAACCCCGCACTTTTCGAAGCCTTCCAACGCCCTGGGCAAAGCCTGGAGCAGAGCTTTGAAGAGTTCAACCGCAATGGCGTCAACCTGGTGATGCCAGATTTGAAGAAGCCTGACGTAGCCAACGCTTACCTTCGCCTGGAAATGCAGTACCCCAAGGGGGTTGATGGTGCGGCCATTCTTAACGGACTTGTCGACTACGCCATTGCACAGGAGCGCAATCAGGTCGGGGCCGACCTCAAGGTTATTGTCAATAACCGCCTCAACGAACTCAAGGGTAAGATTGACGCCGCGCGTGCCAACTACGAGGCGGCTAAAGCATCGAAGATCGCCATGCTGCTGGAGTCGGATCAAGTAAAACGCGCACGTTTGCAGGATGAACTCACGGCGTTGCGTTTGCAGATGAAGATCGAGCGCACCAATCGCCTTGCGGAACTGGCCGAGGCTATCTCCATTGCCAAATCCGTTGGCTTCAAGACCCCCACCACCCCCTCATCCATGGGAGGGAGCACGCTGAACGGCTCGAACCCGACCATGCGCACCGTGGTAACTAATCAGAAGACCCCTTTGTACTTCATGGGCACCGAAGTGCTGGAAGCGGAGCGGGCAGCGCTGCAAGGGCGCACCGACGACGATTTCACCAACAGCAGGGTGGCCGAGATCTCCAAGGAACTGCGCATGCTCGACACAAACCGTGAAGTCGAGGTCCTCAATAACCGTAAAAATGGCGATATATTCCTGCGCGATGTTGAACGGCTGTGGGCCGAAGAGGCGCGGTTGCGCGGCCTGAATATCGATATGAGTGGGCTGAAACTGGTCACTGTGGATCGTCGGGCACAGCCGCCGCTGTACCCGATAAAGCCAACGGTGGGCATTATCATCGCACTGAGCGTATTGGCGGGGCTGCTACTGGGCGTGTTCGTCGCATTGATTCGGCATTTCGTGCAGGCTCGGCGTGCAGTTGGGCAGTTTTCGGTGTTCGATGAGCGCGAGTCGCCGCGTCAATAGGGCGGGCCGTTACACGTGCAGCCTGTCGAGGCAGCTGCCGAGGACATTCTGTAGACAGCTTTTCACAATTCTTGGTTAACTTTTAGTTACAGAATATGGCTAAATAACTACCAATGGCCATGGAACTGCTTGTCCTCAAGCCGCTCCTGGTGCCTGTCTGTGAATTGTGATTTCAGGTGCTGCTATCCATCCTCGGCCGTCGTGGGCACGCAGGAGCAGCCTGTTCTCTACTGACGTGTGACGAAATCCCTTGAAACTGATCATTGTTGTCCTCTATGTCGCCTCCATCGCGTATGTACACCTGCGTGGCCGGGTGCGGCACAAACTGGGTCGCCAACTGAGTGATCATTCGACCTTTCTGGCTCCCATCAACTGCTTTCTGTACCTGTTCTCCAGGCTGCCCGGCCGCCCGTATATCTCGCCCAGCGATTTCCCCGACCTGAGCCCCTTGCAGGAGCACTGGGAGGAGATTCGCGAGGAAGGCCAGAACCTGATGCGAGCAGGGGCGATCAAGCGTTCCGACCAGTACGATGACGTGGGCTTCAACTCGTTTTTCAAGTCGGGCTGGAAGCGGTTCTACCTCAAGTGGTATGGCGACAGTCACCCGTCGGCAATGAAACTGTGCCCGCGTACCACCGAGTTGGTGCAGAGCATCGGTTCGATCAAGGCCGCGATGTTCGCCGAACTGCCGCCGGGTTCCAAGCTGGTGCGCCATCGCGATCCCTACGCCGGCTCCTACCGTTACCACCTGGGCCTGGATACGCCGAACGATCCGGGCTGTTATATCAATGTGGACGGGGAAAACTATTACTGGCGCGACGGTGAGCCGGTGATGTTCGACGAGACCTTTATCCACTACGCCGAAAACACCACGCAGCAGAACCGCCTCATCCTGTTCTGCGATGTCGAGCGCCCGATGAAGTACCGCTGGGCGGCGGCATTCAATCGCTGGTTCAGCCGCACGGTGATGGCGGCGGCAGGTTCGCCCAACGACGCCGGCGACAAGACTGGCGGTCTCAACCGCGCGTTTACGCGGCTGTACAAGATCCGCCTGCGCGGCAAAGAGCTTAAAAAACGCAACCGCACGCGTTATTACCTGGAAAAATGGGCGATTTTCGCGGCTTTGGCGCTGATCTTCGTGCTTATCTAAAGTTCGCTCCGGGTGCCCTCACTGCGGTGGCTGGGCGCCCAATTTGTCCCACATTTTCTTGCTGATCTTCTGCCGGTGGGCATAACCCGCCCACGGGTCTTCCTTCAGTTCCTGCAAGCGTTGATGCAGGTTGGTCACCGTCCACTGCTGCGCGCCGCGCACTTGCGGCAATTCCTTGCGACTGACCGGTACCGACACCGGCAGCCCAGGGCGCGCCCGTACCGAATAGGCCGCCACGGTGCTCGCGCCGCGTGCATTGCGCAGGTAGTCGATAAAGATCTTGCCGACACGGTTTTTCGGCCCGGACGTGGCGGTAAAACGCTCGGGCAGTTGCTGGGTCATGAATTGGGCAATGGCTTTGGCGAACGCTTTTACCCTGTCCCAACTGTCCCGACGCGCCAGCGGCACGACCAGGTGCAGACCTTTGCCGCCGCTGGTTTTGACGAACGCTTCAAGGCCCAACTCGTCCAGTACCGACAAGGTCAGCTGCGCCGCCTCCAGCATGCTTTTCCAGGGCAGCGCCGGGTCCGGGTCGAGGTCGAGTACAAACAGGTCAGGGGTTTCGATCTTGTCCGAGGTGGCGCTCCAGGTATGAAACTCGACGGTGCCCATTTGCACGGCGCCGACCAGGGCCTGGGTGCTGTCGATTTCCATCAGCCGTGCATGGCCTGGGTCCAGCGCGGCGTCCAGGTGCTTGATATGGGGAATCGCCAGGCGCTCTGAGTGTTTCTGGAAGAACTGCTCGCCTTCGATGCCTTCCGGGGCCCTCAGCAAGGACACCGGGCGATGGCGCAGGAAGGGCAGAACCCAGTCGCTGATACCTTCATAGAACTGCGCCAATTGCTGCTTTTGCGTGCCGCTGTGTGGGTCGATCACTCGCTCAGGGTGGGTGATCTTCAACACGCTCCTGGCTTTAGGGGCTTTCAAGGATTTGGGCTCCTGCGGCTGCTCATGCACGATCTGCGCGGCGGGCTTATCGCTGCGCATGCCGATAAAGGCGGCATGGCGCACCACACCTTCACGGGTCCATTCGGCAAACTGCACTTCGCCGACCAGCGTCGGCTCCACCCACTGCACGCCTCGCGCCTGGGCACTGGTCAAGGCTTTGTGCAAGGGCGAGGTTGTGCGGGCCCGCGCCTTGAGCTGCGCGTAGATAGCGTCCAGCGAGGCCTGATCAAAACCGGTGCCCACGCGCCCGGCGTACCTCAGCCCGCTGTCGTCATTCACCGCCAGCAACAAGGCGCCAAAACCGCTGCGCGACCCCTGGGGGCGGGTGTGCCCGACAATCACGAACTCCTGTCGCAACCTGCATTTGAGCTTGATCCAGTCGGCACTGCGCGTGGATGTGTAGGGGCTGCCCATGCGTTTGCCGATCACGCCTTCCAGGGCCAGGTTGCAGGCACTCTGCAAAATGTCCTGATGATGGGCAGTGAAGGCTTCGGAAAACCGCAGCAGCTTACTCTTGCTACCGGCCAGCGCGGCCTTGAGTTCGGCCCGGCGGTCTTCCACGGGCGCCTGGCGCTGATCACGGCCCTGCAGGAACGGCGCATCGAACAGGTAATAGACAAGGTCCAGGCTACGGCCACTGTCGAAGGCATTTTGCAGGGCCTGGAAGTCCGGTAACCCTTCAGGGGTGAGGCTGACCACTTCGCCATCCAGCCAACTGTCCTTGAGCTTGAGGGCTTGAAGGGCCTTGACCTGGCGGGGCAGGCGCTCGGTCCAGTCATGGCCGTTGCGGGTAAACAGCCGGACCTCGCCGTCGCGGATACGCGCCAGCAGGCGGTAGCCATCAAACTTGATTTCATACTGCCAGTCGCCGTCGGGTGCGCGGTCTACCAGGGTGGCCAATTGCGGGGTGAATTGCGCAGGCACAGCAGTGGTTTTTTGCCTGGCTTTCGCATTGGCCTTGGCCTTGGAGGGCACGATGGAGGCATCGCTGAGCACACTTCGCGGTTCGGCCTGCACGATGTCGTAGTCGGCAGCGGGGCGGGCCTGTTGGTCGTTCTCTTTGATCAGTAGCCATTGCTCCTTGTCACCGCTGCCTTTCAAGCGGGTGCGCACCAGTGCCCAATCTCCCGAAAGTTTTTCGCCCACCAGCGTGAACTTGAGTTTGCCTGCGGCGTAGGCCTTGTGTGGGTCGTCATGGGGTTGCCAGACTCCACGGTCCCAGACAATCACATCGCCCGCACCATATTGACCGGCCGGAATGCTGCCTTCAAAACTGCCGTAGCCCAGTGGGTGGTCTTCGACGTGCACCGCCAGGCGTTTCTGGCTGGGGTCGAGGCTGGGGCCCTTCGGCACGGCCCAACTTTTGAGCACGCCGTCGAGTTCCAGGCGAAAGTCATAGTGCAGGTTGCGCGCGTCGTGCTTCTGGATCACGAATGACAGCGCCGACGCCTTGCGCTTGCCGGTGGGCGCCTTGCCCGAAGGTTCAGCGGTGATCTCGAAGTCGCGCTTACGGTTGTATTCATTCAGGGGCTTTGCCATGGGGTTCTCCGCGTGCTGGCGGGCTCAAGAGGCCTTTTTCCTAGTGGTTTTCTTCGCCGCCGGCTTACCGGCCAGGCTGCGTTTGAGCAGTTCGGTCAGATCGATCACGTCGGCCGACTTGCGCTCTTCGCCGCCTTCCTGGGATTCCACGTCTTCGATCTTGCCGGCCTTGGCCTTCTTCGCCACCAGCGCCATGATTTTTTCCTGAAAGCTGTCGCGGTAATCGTCCGGCTGCCAGTCGGCGCTCATGTCCTCCACCAGACGCTTGGCCATGTCCAGTTCACCCTTGGCCAGGGACGGCTTGGTCACGTCGCTGCCCAGTTCCAGTTCGTCCAGGCTGCGCACCTCGGCGGGCCAGCGCAGCATCACCAGCACCAGGGCCGAGTCCAGCGGCATCAGCGCCGCGAGGTGCTGCTTGGTGTGCAGCACCACATTGGCCAGGGCGACCTTGCGGGTTTTCTTGAGGGTTTCGCGCAGCAATGCGTAGACCTTGCCACCGCGTTTGTCCGGCGCGAGGAAGTAGGGTGTATCGATGTTCTGCAAGGGGATCTGGTCGCTGGCGACGAAGGCGATGATTTCAATGGTCTGGGTGGATTTGGGGTGGGCCGAGCGAATCTCTTCTTCGCTGAGCACCACATAGCGGCCCTTCTCATACGCTACGCCCTTGACGATGTGCTCTTTGGTGACTTCCTTGCCAGTGGTCTTGTTGATGCGCTTGTAGCCCACCGGGTCCATGCTGCGCTTGTCCAACCAGTCGAAATCCACGCCCTGGGCGGACGTGGCCGAGACCAGCGACACCGGGATATGAACCAAACCGAAGCTGATGGCGCCTTTCCAGATAGCCCGTGGCATATGAGCGATTCCTTGATCAGAGACTGTGTTCGGCTGACTTGCCGGCACTGGAAAAAGTTTCCCCGGACAGATGCGCGGACAGATCGTGTTACACCTGATGAGGAAGTATTTAGTTACCAAAGCCGAACCCCAGGCGTAGCGTGGTATCGAACGCAGGTACTCCTCGCCCCAGAGAGGCTTTGTCATGATCACCCGTGTGCATCAACTTGCGGCGCTGGCGTTGGGCCTGGCACTTGCCGCCACCGCCCAGGCGCAGAACTTGCCTGGCAGCAACAGCACCAACAATGGCCCCATCCACCGGGCCAACCCCAACAGCATGCAGGGCACCCAGCCCAATGCGCCGGCGATTCGCGGCACCCAGACCGTGCCGACTCCGCGCACGCCGACCCTGGAAAACGGCGGCATCGGCAACCGCTATCCCCAACGCGAGGCCGCGCCCAGTCGCCCGGCCACCGAGCCCAAAGCCCCCACGTTTGATGCCAACGGCAATCGCCGGTAAGGACTTGTCTTATGTTTATACGCAAAACCCTGTTAGCCATTATGTGCGCGACAACCCTGACCACGGTTTACGCCGCCGATTCGCAGCAATTCCCCAGTGAACAAGGCAGCCTCAGCGTCACTGCCATCGCCAAAGGCCTGGACCACCCCTGGGCCGTGGCGTTTCTGCCGGACCAGCAAGGTTTCCTGGTGACCGAACGCCCCGGCCATCTGCGGGTTGTCAGCCCGGATGGCAAGCTCTCGGCACCTCTGAGCGGGGTGCCTGAGGTGTGGGCGAAGGGGCAGGGCGGTTTACTCGATGTGGTGCTCTCGCCTGACTTCAAAGAGGACCGCACGGTCTACCTGTCGTACGCCGAAGGCGGCGGCAAAGGCGGCACGGCCGGCACGGTGGTGGGCCGCGGACGGTTGGCGGCGGACCTCAGTGGCCTGAGCGATTTCAAAGTCATCCTGCGCCAGGAGCCGAAGCTGTCCACCGGCAATCACTTCGGCTCGCGCCTGGCCTTTGACCAGGATGGCTACTTGTTCGTGACCCTGGGCGAAAACAACGACCGGCCCACCGCCCAGGACCTGGACAAGCTGCAGGGCAAGGTTGTGCGGATCTACCCCGATGGCCGCGTGCCGGATGACAACCCCTTCGTCGGTCAGCCCGGCGTACGGCCCGAGATCTGGTCCTACGGCCAGCGCAACCCGCAGGGCCTGGCGCTGAACCCCTGGAGCGGCACGATCTGGGAAAACGAGCACGGGCCACGGGGTGGTGATGAGATCAACATCATCGAGCGTGGCAAAAACTACGGCTGGCCCCTGGCGACCCACGGCATCAACTACTCCCTGACGCCGATCCCGGAGGCCAAGGGCAAGACGGCGGAAGGCACCGTGGCGCCTCACCATGTGTGGGAAAAGTCACCGGGCATCAGTGGTATGGCGTTCTATGACGGTGATCGCTTCAAGGCGTGGCAGCACAACGTGTTCATCGGCGCGCTGGCCAGCCAGGAACTGATCCGGTTGCAGTTCGAGGGCGACAAGGTCATCCATGAGGAGCGTTTGCTGGGCGGTTTGAAGGCGCGCATTCGCGACGTGCGGCAGGGGCCGGATGGCTACCTGTATGTGCTGACGGATGAAGACAGCGGCGTTCTGTACCGTGTTGGCCTGAATCAGGACTGAAGGATGGCGCCCAGTCCCTACAGCCCTGCGGCATTGTCGGTATCAGGCGATTGTATGACGCAATGAGGCTATTTTTGCGGTCGGCATGCCGCGTACTGTGACCCGTCATTAAGAAATGATGATCGCCTGACCCTCCAGTCAGTACGTCTTAACGTCGATCACAGAGAATAAAAACAACGATGAATAGCCTGATTTCCAAGGATTCAAACGGCCAATTGGCGCAGGGCTTCAAGCCGCGCCATGTGACCATGCTCTCGATTGCCGGGATTATCGGTGCGGGGCTGTTCGTCGGCTCCGGCCACGCGATTGCGGCAGCGGGCCCGGCGGTGATGCTGGCCTATCTGTTTTCCGGTCTGCTGGTGGTGCTGGTCATGCGTATGCTGGGGGAAATGGCCGTGGCCAACCCGGACACCGGCTCTTTCTCGACCTACGCCGACCAGGCCATCGGCCGCTGGGCCGGGTTTACCATTGGCTGGCTGTATTGGTGGTTCTGGGTGCTGGTGATTCCCATCGAAGCCCTGGCCGCCGGGCATATCCTCAACCAGTGGTTCCCCGAGATCGACGCTTGGCTGTTTGCCTTGTTGTCGATCTTTTTGCTGGTGATCACCAATTTGTTCAGCGTCTCCAAATACGGTGAGTTCGAGTTCTGGTTTGCCATGGCCAAGGTCATCGCGATCATCGGGTTTATCGGCCTGGGCGGTGCGGTGTTGATGGGCTGGATTCCCGAGCGCGAAGCCAGCGGCTTGAGCCGTCTGATGGAAGACCATGGCGGTTTCGCGCCCAATGGGCTGTCTGCGGTCGTCGGCGCCTTTATCACCATCATGTTCAGTTTTATCGGCACTGAAGCCGTCACGATTGCCGCTGCTGAGTCCAGCAACCCGGCGCAGAACATTGCCCGGGCGACCCGTTCGGTGATGTGGCGCATCGGCGTGTTCTACGTGCTGTCGATCTTTGTGGTGATTTCCGTGGTGCCCTGGAATGACCCGCTGTTGGCATCGGTCGGCTCTTATCAGCGCGCGCTGGAGTTGATGAACATACCCCATGCCAAATTGCTGGTGGACGTGGTGGTATTGATCGCCGTGGCCAGTTGCATGAACTCATCGATCTACATTGCGTCGCGCATGCTCTATTCCCTGGGCAAGCGTGGGGATGCGCCAACCGTGGTGAAAAAGACCTCGGCCGCCAGTGTGCCACGGGCAGCCGTGATCGCCAGTACGGTACTCGGTGCCGGCGTGACCTTGCTCAGTTACTTCATGCCGGCCGGGCTGTTCCAGTTTCTGCTGGCCAGCTCGGGGGCCATTGCGTTGCTGGTGTACCTGGTGATCGCCGTTTCGCAACTGCGCATGCGCAAGATCCTGCAAGGTCGCAACATCGCGCTGACGTTCAAGATGTGGTTGTTTCCGTGGCTGACCTGGGTGGTCATCGTCTTCATTTGCGCGGCCTTGGGGGTGATGCTGTTGACCCCCGAACATCGCCTTGAAGTGTCGTCGACCCTCGGCCTGGCATTGCTGATTTCCCTGGTCGGCGTGATCACGGCGCGGCAACCCGAGCGGGTGCAGAAACCGCTAGCGGCCGCCTCGGGCTCATGAAAGTCCGGCCCGTCACCGCGGTTGTGTTTGTGCTGCTGGATCAGTTCACCTTGATCTCGTTGGCGTCTGCAGTAGAACCGTTGCGCATGGCCAATCAACTGTCGGGCCAGGAACTCTATCGTTGGCACACCGCCAGTTGCGACGGAAATCCCGTGTGGGCCAGCGATGGCATGCCGATCACGCCCGACGGTTCCATAGCCACCGTCCCCTCGGCCGATATCGTGTTCGTGTGCGGCGGAACGGGTATCCAAAGCACCGTCACCCGCGAACTGGTGAAGTGGCTGCGTACCCAGGCGCGCTATTCCAAGCAACTGGGCGGCATTTGCACCGGCAGTTGGGTGCTGGCACAGGCGGCGCTGCTCGACGGCTTTGAGTGCAGCGTGCATTGGGAATGGCTGGCAGCGATGCAGGAGGCTTTTCCACGGGTAACCGTCAGCGCCAGCCTGTTCACCCTCGACCGGGATCGCCTCACCAGTTCCGGGGGCACCGCGCCCATGGACATGATGCTGCACCTGATCGGCCGTGAGCACGGGCACGAGCTGTCGGCGGCCATCTCCGACATGTTCGTGTACGAGCGTATGCGCAATCAGCAAGACCATCAGCGCGTACCCCTCAAGCACATGCTGGGCACCCAGCAGCCGAAGTTGCAGGAAATCGTCGCGTTGATGGAGGCCAACCTGGAAGAGCCGATTAACCTGGATCAGTTGGCGGCGTATGTGGACCTTTCACGCCGCCAGCTGGAGCGAATGTTCCAGAAGTACCTGCACTGCTCACCGTCGCGCTACTACCTCCGGTTACGGCTGATCCGCGCGCGTCAGTTGCTCAAGCAAACCCCGATCTCCATCGTCGAACTGGCGGTGCTCTGTGGCTTTGTGTCCACCCCTCACTTCTCCAAATGCTACCGCGAGTATTTTGGCGTGCCGCCCAGCGACGAGCGGCTGGTGACGGCCGGCGGGCAGGGTGTTGGTACGAAACCGAGCCTGCCCGCCGTGCCGATGCCCATGCCGATGAGCGCGTTGGATCAGGCACGGGGCGAGGCGACGTTTGCCAGTGTTAAAAACCTGAAGTCCTGAGCGTTGTCGAGCGCCTGCGCTTGCGCGCATAGCCATCTACACAAAGCTTAAAGGCTGATACATGCCTCTGTGATGTGCGTCACCCCTCAAGTTTCCCGCTGCCCGGCCGATGAAGGCCTTAGCGTTGCGAGTTCTCTCCCTCGATGTACGCCCATGCTTCAGACCGCCTCACCAATAACAACTAAAGAGGGTAGCCATGACCATTTTACAGCGGGTGATCGGGGGCTTTGCGGTGCTTGTGCTGTTGCTGCTGACCATGGCCGGGATCAGCTATCAAAGCACGCATTCCATCAGCGAGCGTCTGGGCATTATCACGGGCCAATCGGCGCCGTTGAGTCGGGCAGCCAGTGAGTTGTACGTGCACATCCTGCGCGCAAATCAGGCGTTGCTGGCCATACTGATCAGCAACGACCTCAAACAGATCGACGCTGGCAAGCAACCGTTCACCGACAGCCTTAACCAGTTCAATCGTCTACTCGAAAGCACCGCGGTGTATGTCGTCGACCGGGATGAGTTGAAGGCCAGTCTCGCCCAACAGCGCCAGTTAGTGAGTGCCTACACTGAACAGGCGCAAGCCCTGATCGCCTCGCACCGTGAGCATGTCCAGCAACTCGCGCTGACGCGTGTGCTGCAAGGCTACAGCAGTGGCCAGGGTTCGCAGTTGACGGGTTACTTGCGTGACGAGATCGCCCGCGCCCGCAGTGCCGGCGACAACCAACAGGTCGCGGCAGCTGAAAAGCTGCTGTTGGAAGTCAACAAATCCTATGACGGCCTGGCCGCCCATGCAGCGACGCCCGCCATCGAGAACCTGCAACGGGTGCTGAACCTGCAGGACGAGGTCATCAGCACACGCCTCCAGGCGTTATTGGCCGTGGACTCCAGGGGTGGACGGATTGCCGCCGTGATGGTCAATCGTCTGCTCACGGACTTGACCGGAGCCGACGGTGTGTTCCATGCCTACCTGGCAGAGGCAAGACTGGGCGCCCAGGTCATGCAGCAACGCAATACGGTGGAAGCCGCACTGCAATCGACCCTTGGCAAGATTGGCGAGTTTGGCAGCCAATCCCTTGAGGTCGCCAATCAAGCCCGGGACGCAGCCAACGCCACCATCGGCACCAGCCGCAGCCTGTTGTTGATCGCCTGTGTACTGGCGGTGCTGGCCGCTGTGCTGATCGGGCTCTGGGTGGCTTTCAGCCTGCGCCGGCCGCTGGCGGCGTTCCGCGAGGTGCTTAAACAACTGACGGCGGGTGATATGCGCGTCAGTTTCGACGTCTCGCGCAAGGATGAGTTTGGAGAGCTGGGCGGTTACCTCAACGAGCTGACCATTGCCCTGCGCAAAACCTTCCGTGAGCTGATCAGCTCCGCCGATGCCCTGGCGACCACGGCGGACAACAACGCCCTGAACAGCGAGCAGACTACCCGCGTGGTGGATGAACAAAAGGACCGGCTGCAATCGGCGGCCTCGGCCATGACTGAAATGGAAAGCACCGTGGAAGAGGTTGCGCGGCGCGCCCAGGACACCCGTAAGGCGGTGGATGACACCAGTGACCTCACAGATGAGGTGCAGGAGCGTGTGGCCGAGACCATCGTCAATATTCGGCGTCAGGCGGAGCAGGTAAACAAGGCCACGGAGGTCACCGACGAGTTGCAGAAGTACGGCCACACTATCGAGGGCATCGTGGTTGCCATTCGCACCATCGCCGAACAGACCAACTTGCTGGCGCTCAATGCCGCCATCGAAGCAGCGCGTGCGGGCGAGCAGGGCCGAGGTTTTGCCGTGGTTGCCGACGAGGTGCGCTCCCTGGCGAGCCGCACCCAGTCCTCAACCAGCGAAATCCAGGACATGATCGGCCGGATGCAGGAAACGATTCACTCCGTCGTCCAGGTGATGAACGAAAGTCAGGCGCAATCGAGCCAATGCGTGAACCTTGCCTCCGGTGCGGGGGAATTGCTGCACTCGATGAGCGCGGCGGTGGGCACGATTCGCGACATGAATATTCAGATCGCCGCCGCCACCGAGCAGCAGAGCGCCACCGTGGCGGAAACCAGTCGCATGGTCATCCAGATCAATGACTCAGCACAGCAGACCGCGCAAGGTGCCGAAGAATCGGCGAGCAGCAGCCAGCGTCTGTCGAGCATGGCCAAAGTGCAGCGTGAACTGCTTCATCAATTCAGCGTTTGATCCTCAGGAGCTAGAAAATGAACGCATGGTTGAAATGTTTCCTGGGATCGGCGCTGTTAACCACGGGCCTGGCCCAGGCGGCCACACCGCTGGTGGGCGTGGCCATGGCCAAGTACGACGATAATTTCCAGGCATTGCTGCGCAATGGCGTGCAGCAAAAGTCGGCGGCGATGGATATCGATATCTTTATGGAGAATGGGCAGGACAATGCTGAATTGCAGATGCGCCAGTTCCGCAACCTGATCCACTCCAAAGTCGACGCGATCATCGTGGCGGTGGTCGATGGCAAGAGCACGGCGCAGATGATGCGCCTGGCGAGTGAAGCGAATATTCCACTGGTGTTCGTCAACCGTAATCCATCGCCTGAAAAGCTCACCGCCCGTGCGGCTTTTGTCGGTTCCAACGAACTGGAGTCAGGCACTTTGCAGATGGAAGAGTTGGCGCGCCGTGCCGGCTACAAGGGCAACGTGGTGATTTTGGTCGGCGACCCCGCCAATGCGTCCTCCCTGATGCGCACGGAGGACGTCGAAAAAGTCGTCGCCAAGTACCCGGACATGAAAGTCGTGCAGAAAAAAGTCGCCAACTGGGAGCGCAGCCAGGCTGCGACCGTGGTCATGGATTGGGTGAAGCAAGGCATCGATTTTTCGATTGTCGCCGCCAATAACGATGAGATGGCGATCGGCGCGATCATGGGCCTGGAGAAGGCCGGCAAACAGGCCAAGGATTACTGGGTCGGCGGCATCGACGGCACGTCGGATGGGCTCAAGCTCATGGCGGATGGAAAAATGGCGGTCAGTGTGTTCCAGAATGCCGTGGGGCAAGCGAGCGGCGCGGTTGAGGCGGCTGTTCATTTGGCGCGTGGCGAAGGGTTGGAGGCGCCGATTATCTGGGTGCCGTTCCAGCTGATTACCCCGGAGAATCGCCAGCAGTTCGAGTGACTGGCGGTGTGCATCTGCAAAAAGGGCGGGCTCGGTTTAACCGGCCCGCCCTTTTTGCGCGTGGAGCATTCTCGCTATTTGAAGGCTACTTGAAGTACTTGTCGATGTAAGACTGGATCTCCTGGCGCATGAAGCGCCCGGATGCATCCGCACGTTCTTCCCAGCCGAAGACGCACGCGGTGACGATGCCGTCGAAGCCGGTCTTGGCCAGGGCACTGAAAAACAGGTCCCAGTCGATTTCACCCTGATGCATGTCCATGTGCTGATGCACCGTCACTTTCGCGCCCGGCGGGTTGACGATATAGCGCAGGCCTGACGACGCCTTGTGGTTGTAGGTGTCGGCAATGTGTACGTGGGCGATCATCGAGCCTGCATCGGCGATCATCTGCGCCATGTCATCCCCGAAATAAAAGGTGTGCGGCGTGCAGTACAGGAACTTGACGTTGTTCGAGTTGAGGGTTTTAAGCATGTCCAGCGCCGGGTGCAGCGTCTCGCACCAATCCTCGGGATGGGGCTCGACGTTAAGGGTTACACCTTCTTTCTCAAACACCGGCACCAGTTCTTCCATGGAACGCCACCAGGCGGCTTCGCTGGATTCGTGGCTGTGGGAACCGCCGCAGCAACTGACCTTGTGCCCTCGATCAGGCGAGGGGCCACGGCCGAACTCCGAGTTCATGGTGGTGCACCCCATCTCCACGGCGATCTGTATCGCTTCTTTCCAGTAATTCACGGCGGCGCGACGTTCATCCTCGTGGGGGCTGGCCCAGCGGTACATGGGCAGTATCGAGGCGAGCTGCACATTGTGGTCGCGCAGGGCCTTTTTGAACTCGCTGATGCGTTCCTTGTGGGCTCGTGGCCGCACCCACCAGGGCAGGAAGTCATCCCTGGGTGAGAGCTCGATGTATTCAAAGCCGAGTTCGGCGGTTTTGCGGCACAGCTCTGGCAGGCTCAAATGGCGGTGCATATAGGGGTCGAGGGCGATTTTCATTATTGTTCTCCGAGGGTTGTTCTGTTCGTTTTAACGGATGTCAGTAGACGACCCAGGCGGAGTCGTTGTCGGCCGACAACACGCAACGCTCGACCCAGCGCACCCCTTCGACGCCCGCGTCGATGCCTGGGTAGCGCACCGCGCCGAGGGCCTGGGCATCGTCGCGGTCAGTCGCATCCATGGCCAGGGCAAAACGGTAATAGAGATTGGCCCAGGCTTCGAACAGGCCTTCCGGATGGCCACCGCCGATACGGTCGTCGAGCAGTGCGTTGGGATGCAGGTAGCCCATGCCGCGCTCGAGTATTTGCGCCGGTTGGCCCTGGACTTCGAAGCTCAATTGGTTAGGCCGTTCATCCCACCATTCGAGGCTGGCGCGAGAGCCGATCACACGGATCTTCTGGCCATGCATGGAGCCTGCATTGACCGCGCTCGACCACACCATGCCCATCGCGCCGCCTTCGTATTCCATCAGGGTGTACGCGTTGTCTTCCAAGGGCGCGCGGCTGGCGACGAAGCTTTGCCGACTGCACATCAGGCGTTTGATTTTCAGCTCGGGCAGCATCACTTCCGACAGATACAGCGGGTGCGTCCCGACATCGCCCAGCACGTAGCTCGGCCCCGCCTGGCGCGGATCGACACGCCATTGCGTCGCCTGACTCTGGGCCTCCACCGGCGCGCTGTGAAAACCGTGGGCGAACTGCATGTGCACCATGCGTACATCGCCCAGCTCGCCGGCGGCGATCATTTCCCGGGCTTGTTCGATCAGTTGATGGCCGGCATAGCCGTACGTCACACCGACGATGCGCTTATGTTTATGCGACAGTTCGCGCAGGTTTTCGGCCTGCTCGACGGTGAAGCACAGCGGCTTTTCACACACCACGTGCAGCCCGGCTTCAAGGGCGGCCTTGGTGATTGCGTAGTGTGTGCCGTTGGGTGTGGCGATTGACACTGCTTGAATGCCGTCTGCCCGTTGGGCTTCCTGTTCAAACAGGCTCAGGTAATCGGCGTAGCAGCGTTCGGGGTCGACCCCCAGTTGCTCGCCGAATTCGCGACCACGGGCCGCGTCGATATCGAATGCGCCCGCCACCAGTGTGAAGGTGTTGTCACGCAGTGCGGCGCAACGGTGGATATAGCCGATCTGGCTCTGGCTGCCGCCGCCGACCATGGCCCAGCGGATAGGTTGGGGGATACGTTTGCTGCCGTTGATCATGGGGTGTGCCTCGTGTGGGGTCAGAATCCGACGGTTGCCAGGTAGGTGCGGCTGGAACGGACATCGTCCAGGCTGCCAGTGGCGTTTCGAGGGTCGCGTTCCTGCTCGACCGTGATGTAACCCTCGTACCCCAGGGTCTGGATAAGCCGGTACAGGCTCGGGTAATCAATCACGCCGCGTCCGATGGGGCACATCACGCCCTGGGCGCAGGCATCGAAGAACTTGATGCGTTGCTTCAGCACCTGGTCGAATACGCGTTGGTCGATGTCTTTGAAATGGATGTAATCCAGCCGATCGGCGTAAGCGCGCAATGAAGCCGCAGGGTCCATGCCCGCGTAATACAAGTGCCCGGTATCCAGGCAGAGCCCGGCGACGTCGTCGGGAATGTCCTCGACCAGCCGCGCCAGTTCGTCGGCAAACTCGATGTAACCGCCGGCGTGAGGATGGATAACCGGGCGAATACCGTAGTCATGCCAGGCGATATGGCAGATGGCCCGGATGTGCTCGATCATGGTTTGCCATGCGCTATCGTCCAGGCGTTCCGCCAGCTCTGAATGGCCGGCGGCGTAGTCGCGGTCTTCATGGCCCCAATCGATGATGACCAGGTAGGGACCGGCAAAGCGCTGGCCAGGCTCCTTGTCGATGGGCGGCAGTTGTTTGAGCAATTCGCAGATATCGCGGGTTTGACTCAGCAGCGACGGCAGGTTAGCCGGGTTGACCAGGTCATCGAAAATCGTCCCGGCCACCACGTGCAGGCGGTTTTCGCCAAGGGCTGCTGCCACCACCGTGGCGTCCAGCGGCAAGTAGCCATAGGGGCCTAACTCAATGCCGCGATAGCCCGCTTCATTGGCTTCGCCGAGCACGTCGCGCCATGCGGGCAGGTAAGGGTTTTTTACATCGTCAACGCCCCAGCAGCAGGGTGCCGTAGAGATGTGGATGGTCATCGATTCACTCCGGTGTTGTTGTTATGAGTGGGCTGTCTAGCCTGGGCGGATGCTATTTCAGGGGGGTGGAGCGCGGCTACGGGAGGCTGGATAACTCTGTCAAAACCCTTCATGATTGCGAAAAAGAGATGTCAAAACATGTCAGAAGAACCTCGTCGAAAATTGCGCCCCACCATGGCGGATGTCGCGCGCGAAGCCGGTGTCAGCCTCTCCACCGTCGACCGTGTGCTGAATCTGCGCGCAGACGTGCGTACCGACACCGCGCACCGCATTGCAACCGCAGCGGCACGCTTGGGGTTCCATGCCAAAGGGGTTCTGGAACAAAGGGTCCTGAATGACAAGCCGACGGTGCGGCTGGGTTTCCTGCTGCAAAAGAGCGGCGTGGCGTTCTACCAAGGGCTCGCGCAAGCGCTGTCCAACGCTTCGGCCACGTTCGCCCACGCACGCATCCGTGTAGTCATCGGTTATCTGGACGACCTCGACCCGGCAACGGTGGCGCAGCGCATCCGGGCCCTGGGTGAGCAAGTCGACGGCGTTGGCGTGGTGGCGGTCGATCATCCGCTGGTGCGCGAGGCGATCTCTCGGCTGCAGGACGCCGGTGTTCCGGTGGTCGCGTTGATTTCGGAACTGGCCGGTCCCGCTTACGTCGGGCTCGACAATCGGTTGATGGGCCGCACAGCGGGGTGGTTCGCCACCCGGTTGGCCAGGCAGCCGGGTTCGGCAGCCGTGATGGTCAGCAGCCAGCGTTTCCAGTGCCAGGAATTATGTGAGCTGAGTTTTCGCAGTTACTTGTCCAATCATTCTCCGGAGTGGGAGTTGCTCGCGTCACGCCTGACCCTTGAGGACGATGACTTCGCGTATGGCAATGCGCTGGATCTGTTGCGCGGGGAACCCGATCTCGCCGCCTTGTACGTGGCTGGCGGCGGGATCGCGGGGGTGCTGCGTGCATTACGCGAACTCAAACAGCAGCAGGTCAGGCTCCCGGTGGTCGTGTGTCATGACCTGACGGCCCTGACCCGGGAAGCGCTGAAGACTGATCTGGTGCAGGCGGTGCTCTCGCACCCGGTGGTGGAGGTGGCGGAGCAGGCGGTCAAAGCCCTGGTCGCCGCCGCCTCGGACCCCAGCCTGGTCGCCAGGGTGATCGTGCCCATTCAGATCGATGTCAGCGAAAGCATCTGACGGCGGCTCGGGCGGGTGCGTCAGCCCGCACAGGCGCCGGTGATGGCCTTGCCGGCAAATCGGTCCTTGATCCACATTGTCACGTCAGCGAGAGAAGTTTGGAGCATCCCCACATGATCTCCAGGGTACGCACGCAGTTCGAGTGAGTTGCCCGCCGCGCAGGCCTTCTTTGCCTGAGCTTCAATCACGGCAGGCGGCGTGGCATCGTCGGCCGTACCGATGACCACCAGCAACGGGCCGGCAGTGGCCTTGTTACCCACTTGGTTGATCGCAAAAAAATCAGACACGTAGGGCTGGGTGGACCAGTTTTTCTTCAGCACGTCGCCGGGTTTTGCCTGTGCGAACGCTGCTTGCGCATAGAAATAGCAACCCTTGTTCACCAGATCGTCATACCGTGCGGCCGCGTCGGCGATAGTCACCGTAATAACCCGACCTGGCTGAAACTTCGCTCCTTGAATGATTCCAGGGCTCAGCACCGCAGTCTCCGTCCGTGGCTCATGTGTCGAGTGCCTGCTGCCTGGCGATTTCCTGGTTGCGCAGGATAAACCGCTGCAACTTGCCGCTGGGGGTCTTGGGCAGGTCTTCGACAAACTCGATTTCCCGTGGGTAGGCGTGGGCGGCCAGGCGCTGTCGGACGTGCAGGCGCAGCACTTCGGCCAATTCGGCGCTGGGCGGGTGCTGACGGTCCAACACGATAAACGCCTTGATCAGCTCGGTACGTTGCGGGTCAGGTTTGCCGATCACCGCCGCTTCGATCACTGCCGGGTGTTCGATCAGTGCGCTTTCCACATCGAAAGGCCCGACGCGATAGCCGGATGTCGTGATCACGTCATCGTTACGGCCGACAAAGCTGATGCTGCCGTCTTCATTGAGCTCGACGATATCGCCGCTCAAGTAATAACGACCGACAAACGCCTTGGTGGGCATGCCGAAGTAACCCTTGAACCAACACAGAGGAGAGCGCTCGCGATCCACCGCCAGCACACCCGGCTGGCCTATGGGCAGTTCCCGGTGGGCTTCATCCAGCACGACAATCCGGTGGCCGGGCACCGCATATCCGGCCGAGCCCTCACGTACCGGATGCTGCAACCCGTGGTGATTGCACAGCACCATGCCGATTTCGGTCTGCCCGTAATGGTCGTGGATAACCACGTCAAGCTCTGCGGCGAACCACCGGATGACTTGCGGGTTGAGCGGCTCGCCGGCGCTGCTGATGACCCGCAGGTGGCCGCGTACGGCATTGGCGAACTCGGCGCCTGCTGCGATGAGCAGGCGATAGGCCGTCGGCGAACCGGCCAGGTTGCTGATCGCATACTTGGCGATGATTCGGCAGGTACTTTCCACGCTGAAAGGGCCGTCATAAAACAGCGTGGCCCCGCCGCACGCCAGTGGCCCGGTCACTGCGTAATACAGGCCGTACGCCCAGCCTGGATCGGCGAGGTTCCAGAAGCGGTCGTCTTCGCGCAGGTCAATTGCATCACGCATATAGCCCTTGAAGGCCAGGATGGCACTTAATGGCACTTCCAGTGGCTTGGCCGGCCCGGTGGTGCCGGACGTGCACATCAGCAGGAACGGCGCGCTGGCATCCAGCAACTCAGGCACGCACTCCGCGGGTTGGCGTTGCAGTGCGCTCCAGAAGTCGTAATCCCCTGGAGTCCGAAAATGATCGCCGGTCACGAGAATGCGCGGGCAGTCAGGGATGTCGTCCAGCTTGGGACGATTCTGCGGGTCGGTCACGATCCAGCGTGCTTTGGAGCAGCCCAGGCGCTGCTCGATCGCCTTGGGCCCGAATGCGGTAAAGAGCGGTTGGTAGACCGCACCGATCCGCCAAGTACCCAAAATCGCAATCAACAGCTCCACCGTGCGTGGCATCAGCCCCGCGACACGGTCTCCTGGCCGGACCCCTTGCTCGCGCAGAAAATTACCGAAACGCGCAGCGTGCGCCTGCAGTTCACTGAACCTGTAGTGTGTGGCACGGCCATCGCGGGTTTCGCAATACAACGCCACGGCATCGCCGTGGGCGTGCCGGTCGCAGCATTCAATGCAGGCGTTCAAGGCCGTCAACTCGCCTTGCAAGTCTTGGGCGGCCCTGTGTGCATAGTCGAAGGTGGTCACTGCTGAGTCGTAATCGTGCATGAACGTACCTGATTGTTATTATTGGAATATGTCCTGTACCCGTGCCCTAGTGCGCAGGCGTCTTCGGTGTGGGATCAGCCCGCGAAGATTGCGTCGGAGCCGACAAGGCACACGCGTTAAAGGCTGCCGCCCCCGGCAGGGCTTGCCAGGCTGCCGGGCCGTCGGCGATCTCCTCGGCACTGAGCAGGCACGTGTCGAGTTCGCGCTGCAATGCGTCGGTGTCCAGGTCCTGGCCGATAAAGACCAACTCCTGGCGGCAGTCGCCGACAATGCTGTCCCACTTGGCCATGATGCCCTGCAGCCGATATTCATCCCGCGGCCACTGCGACTGTTCAATGAAATTCCACCAGTGGCCCACATAGTCCCACTGGAACTGCCGGCCGCTTTGCACCAGCAAACCGGTTTCCAGGTGTCGACTGGCGAGCCAGAAGTAACCTTTGCTGCGCAACAGGCGCCCGTTGCCCCAGGGCCGCTGGAGAAAGTCGAGCAGTCGCTGTGGGTGAAACGGGGCGCGCTCGCGGTACACCCAAGACGTCACGCCATAGGTGTCCGACTCGGAGGCCGTTGCGTCATGGGCCTCCATTTTTTTCATCCAGCCCGGTGACGCCGCAAGGCTGGGTAAATCAAACAGATGGGTTCCGAGAATGCTGGACAACTTAACGTTGCCATGGGCCATCGGTACGATCCGTGCGGTGGGGTTGAGGCCTGCCAGAATCCCGAGCACAGCCTGGTACCCAGGTTCGTCGATCAGGTCCAGCTTGTTGACGAGAATCACGTTGGCATACTCCACCTGTTCGATCAGCAGATCGGCCAGATAACGCGTGGGCGTGTTTTCCTGAGCCTCTTCGCGGGACACGGTGTCCGTTGACTCGAGCAATGCCTGAAAATGACTGCCATCGACCACCGTCACCAGAGTATCGAGCCGTGCCAGTTCGCTGAGGCTGAAGCCCTCGGCGTCGAGGAAGGCGAAGGTCTCCGCGACCGGCATCGGTTCGGAGATTCCTGTGGATTCAATGAGCAGGTAATCGAAACGCTGTTGGCGTGCCAACGCACTGATCTGCTCCAGCAGGTCGGCGCGCAGGGTGCAGCAGATACAGCCGTTGCTCATCTCGATCAGCTCATCGCGACCACGGTGCAGCGACACGTCGCGCTGCACCTCGGCGGCATCGATGTTGACCTCGCTCATGTCATTGACGATGACCGCCACGCGCAGGCCTTCGCGATTGCGCAGGATATGGTTGAGCAGGGTGGTCTTGCCGGCGCCGAGGAAGCCTGAAAGCACCGTGACCGGCAGTCGGCCCACCTGGGCGCCGTCCATCACGAGGCTACCTTGTCCAGGTAGCTTTCGAACAAGTCGACCACCACAAAACCGCCATCTGCCGCATCGCCCCACAGGTCTTTCACGGCAAACTCGACATGGTAGGTCGGCTGATGCGCCGCGCGCGTATCGCCATGGCCGATCGCGTCCGGGAACGGCCATTTTACGGAGGTGCGATGCAGCACCACGCCTTGCTTGCCACGCACATAGGCCGGCATGCGGATATGCCCAGCCACGTACTCGTCCCGTACAACCACCCGGTCGCCCACCTCAAAGGGCGGGCGACCGGTGATTGCAGCGCGACCTTCAGCATGGGCCGGGTTCGCCAGCTTGAAGGGCGAGCCCAGGGCCTGATCAAGCTCGGCCTGGGTGATAACGCCTGTTTCGACCAGCAGGGTAGCGGTCGCGATGACATAGCGTTCGTAGTACTGAGTGCCGACATGCTGGCGAACGTCCAGGCGTTCGACGGCATGACGGACTTCGTCCACGCTGAATTTTTTCAGGTGATCGGCACCAATGAACATCAAGCTGTAGGCCAGGTGCTCCCAGTCCTGCTTGAACACTTGCTTGTAGCTCAGGCTGTTGATGGTGTGGGGCACTTTGCCAAAGCCTTGGAAACCGCCGAGATCGTGAAAGCCATCCATAATTGAAACTCCGGAAGTTGAACGGTGATGGGGTGGTGTTCTCAGTCAACGCGGGGCAGGGCGACGCCGATCAACACGTCTTTGGTCACCAGTGCCTGTAACTGTTCCTCGCGCATGTGCTCGGACCCTTCGGGCCGCAACGGCAACACCAGGTAGCGGCTTTCGGCGCTGGTGTCCCAGACCTTGACCACCACGTCGTTCGGCAACTCAGTCCCCAGTTCACGCAGTACGGTGCGTCCCTCCCGGACCAGGCGCGCACGAAATTCGAAGCCCTTGTACCACTCAGGCGGCAGGCCGAGCACAGGCCAGTTGGTGCAGGAGCAAAGGCTGCAGACAATCACGTTCTTGACCTCGGGCGTGTCTTCCAGCGCGACGATGTACTCGCCTTGCGGGCCGGTATAGCCGAACTGGGTGCACGCGGCGGTGCCGTCCTTGAGCAGCAGCGCCCGGAACTGCGGATCGACCCACGCCTTGGCCACAATGCGAGCACCATTCTGCGGGCTCCAGCCGTGCTCCATCAGTTGCGTGAGTTGCTCGATGTAGCCTTCGGGAATGAGCTCCTTGCTCTTGAGGACTTGGAACAATGCCCAGGCGCGTTCGCCGGGTGTTGACGCTGTGGAAGTAGAGGGACTCATTGGGTATCTCCTATCAGTCAACGCGGTTGTGGTGTGTTTGAAACGTGCCGGTCGTTCTTATTGTTTTTTCAGTAGCAAGCTCAGAGCGTGCGCCAGTCCACGGCGGCTTCAAACGCGGCGGCGGCCTGGTAAATAGTGCCCTCGGCGTAGTGTTTGGCGACGAGCATCAGCCCGACCGGCAGGCCATCTACCCGGCCGCACGGAATCGACATCGCCGGATGCCCGGTGATGTCCTGTGGCGCGGTGTTGCCGATCATTTCCAGTGCCCGTGCCACGTACTCGGTGATCGAGCAGTCCGCTGGCGGGTGGGGTTGTGCGGTGATGGGCGTGGTCGGCATCACCAGCAGGTCATAGTTCTGCAATGCCTTGTCATAGCCTTGCCGGGCAAAGCGGGCGAGGTTTTGCGCCTTGGCGTAGTAACGCCCGTTGTACTGCGTCAGGCCGTATTGGCCGACAAACATGCACAGCTTGAGCGAGGCGGATAACTGATCAGCCTGCTCGCGCCAGCCAGCTTGTTTGTCCAGCAGGCCGACGTCGTACAGGCCTTTCCAGTTAAAGCCCGCGCCATTGCCATGCATCATCTGCATGGTCAAACCTTCGCAACCGATGGGGTGCCACAATGCCCCCGCCAGATTGTGTTCAGGAATGGACACTGACTCGACATGAGCACCCAAGGCCTCAAGACGCGCGATGGCTTCGCGTACCTTGTCCGTTACACGCGGATCCTGGTTGGCCAGCGCAAACCCCTCGTGCAGCACACCGATTCTGAGTCCGCTCAAGCCCCGCGCCAGGTAGCTGCAATAGTCGTCGACTTGAGGTGCCGCCTGGCGCGGGTCGAGTCCATCGGAACCGGCCATGGCCCGCAGCATCAGTGCGTTGTCGCGCACGTTGGCGGTAATCGGCCCGACATGATCAATCGTCGCTTCAATCGCCATGATGCCGGTGTAGGGCACTAAACCATGGGTCGGCTTCATGCCGTAGGTTCCGCAAAACGCCGACGGAATGCGTATGGAGCCGCCTTGATCGCCGCCCACGGCGATGTCCACCTCGCCGGCAGCGACCAGCGCGGCACTGCCTGATGAGGACCCGCCCGCGGCATACCCGTGACGGTGAGGGTTGTGCACCGGCGCTGGATCAGAGGTGTGGCTGCCCCCCGACAGGCAATAGTGCTCGCAGGTGGCTTTACCGAGGATGGTCGCGCCGGCATCGAGCAAGCGCGTGACCACGGTGGCATCAAACGCCGGTACAAACCCTTCCAGCGGTGCGGCGCCGTTCATCATGGGCACGCCGGCCAAGGAGACGTTGTCTTTGAGCGCGACGGTCTTGCCGGCCAGCAGGCCCTCACGCGCACCATTGACTTCAGTGCGGTAGTACCAGGCGTTCAGCGGGTTTTCCTTGGTCGAAGGGCGATAGCCTGAACTACGGTCGTAGCGTATGGGTGGCACGAAGTCAGGCAACTCGTCGACCAGGTCGTATGCGTCGAAACTCGGTTGCATCAGGTCCAGGTAGGACGCCGCCTGCTCGGGGGTCAGTTGCATGTTCAACTGAGCCGCGATAGCTGACAGCTGATCAAGCGTGGGACGAATAATGGCCATGGTTTTCCTGTCTTTCTATCAATTCTGTCCGGGTAGCAATTGAGTCCAAATTAGGCCTCTATCGCCGAATTCGCATGGTTGAGCAGGACACTTATTTGGCTGAAAAGGACAGCGCGCCTCAGAACACTTTCAACACCCGCAGATTCAGGCGAGCGCCTTCCTTGAAGCCTTGCTCCACTTCGATGTCCTTGCCGAGCTGGGCCTGGAGTTGCAGCGTGGGATCGACAAAGTGCGTGACCGTGAAACGCGCATAGGACGTCGATACACCGTCATGCTGGTCAACGCCGTCGATGCTCGTCGCCGCGCCGGTTACATAGCCGCCGCCGAGCGCGAAGGTGGTGCTGGGTGTCCAGTTGTAACGCACAGCGGTCTGGTATTCGTACCGCGTGTTTTCTTCGAGTTTTGCGCGGGCTGGACCGTAATCGTTATTGGTCGATACCCAGGACACATCCGCGACGGTGTCCAGCGCCCACTGCGTTGAGAAATGGTGGATATAGGCCGCCTGTAACGTCGCCCGCCAGCGGTTCTCGCCCAGGTTCAAGGCATCCTTCCTGTCGTAGCTGCCGATGGGGATGTACAGGTAGGGCGCCAGGGCGAACACGTCTTTGTTGGCGGTGGGTAACGTCCATTTGAAGGGCGCGGTAATGATCGGATCGCCCACACCATGGGTGTCACCCAGCGCCCCGACGTCGCCCGAGGCGTTCATGTAGCCGAACGGCAGCAACACCTGCGGTTCCCAGGAAAGGTTCTCGGCAAGGCGGATGGCATGGATATACCGCAGGATGCCCACATCGGAGCTGAGCCTGGCGTTGTCCGAGGTTTTGTGACCGTCTTGATAAAGGTCCGAGCGTTGCGCGTGCTGGTAGTAAAACAGCACGGCATCGGCCCCGGCGGGCAGCGGCTCGAAATCACCCGGCGAGACTTCAAGGGCCTGGGTTTTGACAAACGGCAACACTCCCAATACCAGAACAAATCGACTCAGTTTCATGCCTGGACTCCCTGGGCTGTGGCCGCATCGCGCAGCATTCCGGTATGGGGGTGGCAGTTGATGTATTCGAAGAGCTGGCTCTTGGCGTCCGACACTGAGACTTCGTGGTACAGCCGCAGCTTCTTCAGCCCTGCGGCGACGCGAAAGAACGTCACGAAAATGCGCAGGTGGGTCGGGTGGGACTCGGCCCAGCGTTCGAGTTTTTCCACCGAACGCCAGTGGCCGATGTTGTAGCTGACGTCGAGAAAGTTGCCGTCCATGTCTATATTGCGCACGAACCGGTTGCTGTAGCAGCCCAGGGGCTGGCCGTTGTCACGCAGGAAGTCCATACCGTCCTGCAAGGTGGGCAGAATTTCGTCGAGGTACAGCGAGCGTTCGTCTGCCTCGGCGTCGGCCCAGTCCTGGCCTGAGCGAATCAGCGTGAGGTTGTCATGACCCAGGACGACGACCCGTCCGCCTTTGGCGGGATCGCCTGAGATCACTTGCAGCTCACTTGTAGGCTTCATCCAGTCCGTCTGGGAGATCGGGAATCGGTCACGCATCGAGCCCCAATAACCGTGCTCTTCGATTTCGCCACTGGTTGCATCCATGACCGCACCGACACCTGGCAGGTTTTCCTGGAAGGCGTACAACGTCTCGAACTGTTCGGCGCGTGGTGCGCTGATTTCACGGAAATAGCCAAGGCCCTCGTTGAGGCGATCCGGTGATGCCCACCAGTCATTCACCGGTGCGCAGCGCAGCCAGCGGCAATGGGCAGCGGGGTCTTTCCAGTAGCCCACGACAATCAAATTGTCGAAGCCGCTGCTGTCGGTCTGGTGGGTCACGTCGTGGGTCTGTGGGCCATCGGCCAGGCTGAAACTGTCGACGATATGCCGCACGGCCTGGAGTGCGGCCTCGCGCTGCGTCTGGCCGCGATACTGCACGCCGAGGTAAGCCATCACCACTTGCTGCAACTGCTCGTCGGCGCGTGCAACCCACATTGGAAAGGGCGGTTGATAGTCTTCGGGTACACGGCGAGACAGGCTGCGCGGGCATTTGAGATGTGTGTCGATTGCAGATTCCATCTTGAGCTCCTCGTTATTTTCGTTCAGGCCTACGGCTGGGCTTCAGCGGGTATGAGCTGCTGTGAGGTGGAAATTAGGCGTGACGGCGAGGCGCCGCTTGCTTCGGCGAGACAACCTTTTGGTTGGAAAAGACACCGCGCAAATTGGCGGCTTGGCCGTGAGCGGCGTTGGTGCGTGGCTGCCCAGAGCGGGGAGGGTTGTGCCTCGAAATGGGGAGGCGCAGTGCAGTGCTCTTTACCTCGGCGTGCCGGCAAACACGGTGAGAGTCGCGTCGTTGGCATCCGTTAAAGCGCCTGGCCTGTTAATTGCTAACGGTGACAAGCCGGTTACACCTTTTCTGGTTGTTATTACACCGCTGTACCGAGGTCAGTGCCATGAACCCCAGCACTCAGTATTCGACCCTTGCCGTTGCTGCACCACGTCGCTTTGATTACTGGAAAGAAGTGGTCTGTCGCCACTGCTTGTCGGCTGATAGCAAACCCTTGTCCCAGAGCAGTTTCGATGGCGCACTCAGCGTCAATAGCGTCGGCGATCTGGACATCTGTTCGCTGTCATCGCCACTGCATTACTGGGAACGATCCGAGCAACATCTGCGCAGTGGGCCGGCCGAGGATCTATGGTTAGGTTTTGCCCGAAATGGCCATGGACAGATTGAACAAGGTGGGAGAAAAGCCAACCTGGCGACTGGTAATTTGTTTCTTTATGACGCAACCCAAGCGTTTCGATTCAGCCTGGGTGGTACCGAAAATCACCTGATCCGTATTCCCCGCGCCTTGCTGACGGAGCGCCTGCCCCGTGTTGCGGAGTACACGGCGATGGTCCTCGACGACCGACGCCCTGGCGTCATCCCCTTGCGCGAGATGCTGCGCCAGGCCGCCAGCGCCCCGCAGTCATTGCAGGATGAGCGCATTTCGAATCGTTATTCAGGTGCCTTGCTTGACCTGCTGGTGGTCAGCCTCGAACTTCAGGACCTGAGCACCACCCATCAGGAACTGGACCTCTACGGGCGCATCATGACTTACATCCAGCGGCACTTGACCGAGCCTGACCTGTCGATTGAAGTCATCGCGCAGGCCCACAATGTGTCCACCCGAACCGTCACACGTGCCTTCGCACGCTACCAGAAAACCCCCGTTGCAGAGATTTGGAAAGAGCGCCTGAACGCCAGCCGTGAAGCGATTGAGCGCGGTCAGGTTCGCAGCGTGTCCCAGGCCGCCCTGGACTTCGGTTTTTCTGACTTCTCCCATTTCAGTCATGCGTTTCGCAAGGCATTTGGCGTTGCGCCGAATACGCTGTTGCGTCGAGGCTGAGGTATTTGATTCAGGTGGGGAGCCCCATGAACGCCCCCATTCGCGTGCCGTACATAAGCATTCACGTAGGGCGTTCTGACGATATCGAGGTAGCACGGTGTGGTCTCAATGGCCACAAGCCGGATCGCGTCTACGGCAGTTGCCGACTGCCTGGGTTCACCCATGCAGCATGCGGAGTGCTTTTTAGGTCAGTGGCTACACGTTCACCGTGAGACGTCACGCGCAAGCTGGAACCCTGCCCACTGCCAGACGGTGCATCTGCCAGCAGCGTGGTAATGCGCGTGGCTAATGTGAACGAAAAGCGCCGAAGCTCAGGGACGGCAGTGGCTTCCCAATACTGCCCCTTGAGCATGGGCCCCACATAGCTGAGCCAAGGTATCGGTTGATGCTGCTGATCCAGCACGCGCAGCTGCTCGTCCACAAGTATCCCGAAGCCACACGGCGCGGCGCTGAGAAGCCCTTGTTCCAGCAAGTTGTTGACCAAGGCGGTATCGACGCGCCGGATGTCAAGGTTGGGGCCGGTGCAATTGATGATGCAGCTGACCTTGAGCGATTCGGTTGCCTGATCGCTGCGCCGTTTAAAGTCCACAATCAAGCTGTTGCCCAGCAGCGCCACATTGATCAACCTGCCGGCATGAATGGCCAGTTGTCCGCTATCCAGAAGAAGTCGAAAGTGTTCGAAAGTGGCGGGGGCCAGACGATGGCGGTGGACGTCCCACCAAGGTTGGACATGCCGTAGAAATTGTCGCTGCTGCGAGGTATCCATCGCGCACCAGAGTTTTTGTACCCACGGGCGCAAGCTGTCGACCACGGCTCGCCAATCGCCTCCTCGGCGCTGGTGTTCCTTGACCCGCTTGCGCAGTGTTGCCATCAGCTGCCGAGGGGAGCCGCGTCCCAGATGCACAGGGGCACAGAGGGGGGCAATCGCCTCCGGTAGGTGTCCCAGGGGCAGGAGCCCGCGCCGAGAGAGTAAATGGATGGGGCCGCGATGGCCTTTTTGAAGCAGTTGCAGTGCCATGTCGACCGCCGTCAAGCCGGAGCCGATCAACAGCACCGCGGTGTCTGGATCGGATGCCAGGCATAGTGGAGGACTCCAGGGATCATGGGCGTAGGTCTGCGGACGCAGAGTTTTGTTCAAGTTGCAGCAGTCGGCGGGAGGGAAGTTGCCAAAGGCGAGGATCACGTGATCCGCTTCGAGAGTACGCCCATCCGAAAGCTTGAGCCGGGCGCCGTCGCCGCTGGGCTGCACCTGTATGACCTCGGCGACAATCCGTGACAACTGCACGCCAGGGTTTGATTGTTCAGCGCTGTCGAGGACATCGTTCAAGTAGTTGCCATAAAGGCTGCGAGGTACGTACGAGGTTGGCTCGACGTCGAGGTGCCGGCTTCTGCAGAACCGCAAAAAGTCTTCCGGATCATCGTCCAGCGCACTCATTTTTCCAACGCTGGCGTTCAAGAGGTGGAGGGGGCTGTTGGTGCCGTAGGCCAGTCCTCGCGCCATGGTCCGGGTACGATTGATCAATATGATGCGCAGTTTGGTGCCTGCGCTGCGCAGGACCTGCGCCGCAGCGGCCACACCGCTGAAGCCGGCACCGACGATAACGAGCGTCTTCATAATGGTTGCCCCCTGATGAATGCAACGGTCACTTCCAGAACAGACGGTTGTGCAGGAATGCTTCGATGGTGTGCGCGGCCTGCTCGGCAGAAGTCGTTGCGCTATCGATCAAGATGTCGGGGGATAGAGGCCGTTCATAGGGGGAATCGATACCGGTGAAATTCTTGATCAAGCCCTTGCGCGCCTTGGCATACAACCCTTTGGGGTCACGTCGCTCCAGGACTGCCAGCGGCGCATCAATGAATATCTCGATGAAATCGTCGGGAGCGAAGAGCGCTCTGGCCATGCGACGCTCTTGTTCGAACGGTGAGATCAGGCACACCAAGGTGATCACGCCCGCATCCACCATCAGTCGACCGACCTCGGCGGTACGCCTGATGTTTTCCTTGCGATCGTCATCGACAAATCCCAGGTCGGCGGTCAGGCCCTGGCGAAGCCGGTCACCGTCCAGCAGGCACGTGTGCAGTTGATGTTCGTGCAGGTTGGCCTGGACCCGGTTGGCGATGCACGACTTACCCGCGCCGGACATGCCGGTGAACCACAACAGCAGTGAACGGTGGCCCTTCAATTCGGAATGCTGCTGGCGCCCGATCTCGAAGGGGTGGGAGACGAGGTCCGAATGCACCGGGACGGTTGGCGGCAGTGCCAGCGAAGAAGGCATGAGGTATCTCCGTGGAGTTTGTGTGGGTCAGAACTCGACGACGGCGCGATAACGCACCTGGTTGTTGCGCAGTGCATCCAGGGCCTGGTTGATGCCTGTCGCCGGGAAGGTTTCGACCAGGGGCCAGACACGGTGCTCGCTGGCAAACGCCAGCATCTGCAGCATGTCGTGGCGCCCGCCAACGTTGGCGGTGGAAACCGTCAGGGTTTTGTAGGTCATGGCCGCGATGTCCAGGGTGACCGGGTTGGGCATGCCTGCAAAGCACAGGGTGCCGCGCGGCCGCAGCAAGGCGATGGCGCTCGCCCAGTCCTGATCGTTGGAGGCCGTCACCAGCAGGAAATCCAGGGTGTTTTCCTGGGCTTTCAGTGTGTCCGGGTCCAGGGTGCAGAAGTGGCTGGCACCCAATTCCATGGCTTGGGATCTCTTGTCTTCAGAGCTCGACAGCGCGGTCACGCTGCACCCGAACCTGGCGGCGAACTGGATGGCCAGGTGACCCAGCCCCCCGATCCCCAGCACGCCGACCTGCATGTCCGGACGAGTGCCACGCAGCAGCGCGGTAAACACCGTCTGCCCCGCGCAAAACAATGGCGCCGCCATGGCTGAGGGCAGGGCATCGGGAATGGCGAATACGAACTTTGCGTCACAGGTCAAAAAGTCCGCGAAGCCGCCTCGCTGCCCATCGCTGCACGTAGGTACCACCTGTGGGCAATGCTGCTCCTCACCCTTCAGGCACCACTCGCAGGCCAGGCATGCCCCCTTGTACCAGCCGACGCCGACCCGTTGCCCAGGAAGAAGCCCCGTTACCGAGGACCCGCTGCGGACTACTTTTCCGACCACCTCATGACCACACACTTGCGGGTATTGAGAGGCTTCGCCCCAGTTTCCGTCGATCAAATGCAGGTCGCTCGTGCAGGCGCCGCAGTGGGTGACCCTGATCTCGACTTCATTGGGGCCCGGATCCTGGCGGGGGTAGGTAAAGGGCTGCAATGGCGAGCCTGGGCTATGGGCCGCCCAGCCGGTAATAGTCTGTGTCATGGGGTCTCTCCTGTGTGCAGGTTGAGTGCCGTGAGATATTGCTGCGTCCATTCGGCATCGATCACCGGGCATTTCAGCTGCGCGATTTGCAATGGGGCCGGATGGCTGAAGTGTTTGAAGTCCTCGATGATCATTGGAAGGATCAGCAACGTACGCTGTAGCACTGCGTTGCCGGGCGCCTGGGCTTCGAGCCTGACGCGCCATTGGGCGAGGGGGAGTGCGGTGAACCGCTCCGTCCCCAAGAGTGTCTGGATCCAGCTGCAGATCTGTTCCCAGCGGGTGCTTTGCGGGTTGTAAAGGTGATGGATTGACGTCGAGTGCGTCATCGATTCGCCGAGCGCACAGTGCACGAAGATCCGTGCGACATGATCCACCGGTGTGAGATTCAGCGACCAGTCGCTTTGCGCCGGCCAGGCCTTGAGTGCAAGGCAGCTGCGAATCATCAGTCCGACATAGTCGTCGGGGTTGATGCGGTCGCAGGCACTGGCCTGGATGGGGGCGCTGATGTCCCCGCATCGCAGGATGTTCAGATCTATGCCGGTCTGTTCACGGAACCTTATCGCCACGCGTTCGGCAACCAGCTTGGCTCGGTTGTAGCCGGTGGTCGGAACCGTTTCCGGCAAGGTCGAGGCGATGACGACGCCGGCACCGCCCAGGGCAGCCAGACGCAGCACTTCCAGGACGCCGCCTACGTTAGTCTCGGCCAGGCGTTCATAACGCTTGAGCCAGTTGACCTCGGCACCACAATGAATGATGCAGTCGACCTCCGAAGACAGTCGACGGTAATCCTCGGGTGACAGGCCTAGCGCGGGCTTGCCCAGGTTCGCAACCACAGCCTCCACTGGCCCAAGATCCGCAACCCGCTGCTGTGCGTGAGCCGTGCCTTCGGCGCGCACCAGGCACAGAACGCGTTCCACGCCCGCTGCCTGGTGCAGGTGGCGCACGATCATCCGTCCCAGGTACCCCGTGGCCCCTGTCACCAGTATCGTCCGCCGTGCCTTGCGTGGAGGTACATGCGTAACAGGCGCTTGCAGCCTGGACAGGTAACGTTCGGTCTCGGCTTCGACGCAGAAGGGGACCTCCCGGACGGGCTCGCCTTGAAGCTCAAGCGCGACCAGTTGCGTAATGCCCGCCAGGGTAGCGTCGCGGGTGATGTCGGCAACGGCTAGATCAAGACGGAAAGTCCGGTTGATCAGGTTTATCAGTTCCAACAGCAACAGGCTGCCGCCCATGTCAAGGAAGTCACTGTCGGGGCCCAGAGTCACACCCTGAAGGTTCAGGCAATCGCCCCATAAGGCCGCGACCCGGGATTGCAGGGGCGTGAGCGGCGGTTTGTCGTCCGGCAGAGGGACCAGCGGCAGTTGCAGCAGTATGTGCGCACCCAGGCGCTTCTGACTGGCGCCGGCCGGGATCGATGGCGTCAGGAAATAGGCCACCGGAACGCTGAAGGCCGGCAAGTGTTGACTCGCCCATTGCCGCAGTGTGTTGGCGTGGGGCGGGTGTTCGGCATCGGCGGGGGCCACAAACGCCACCAGTTGCAGGTCAAGCCCGTCGCCGCGGGTGGTGACCAAGGCTGTGCGTACATCGGGATGAGCAACCAGGATGCGTTCCACATCGCTGCTGAATACCTTGAACCCGCGCAATTTCAGATGCGTGCTGCTACGGCCCAGCAGGTGGATATTTCCGCTTTCGGTGAGTCGCACCCTATCGCCGGTGCGCAGCAGCCGTCGGGCCAGGTCCGGCCGGGTCGGCGCCAGCGGATTGGATACGAAGGCCGCCCGGTCGGCCGTATCGTCCTTCAGGTAACCCGGCGTGAGTCCCTGGGTGTGCACGTAGAGTTCGCCAGGGCTGCCCAGGCGCACGCACTCCAGTGTCGAGTCCAGCACGAAGGCTTCGGTGCCGGGAGTGAAGTGCAAGCGGCCTTCCGGGCCGACCAGGGCAACGTCCCCGGCTTCGTTCGAGCCATACAGATCGAGTACCTGGCAGTGGGGCAGGCAACGCGTGAGTTGCTCGCGCAATGCGTCGGGTAGCGGCTCGCCACTCAGCCACAGGGTATGCACGTTGGCAAACGCCTGCTGGAATGCCTGTTCGTTTTGCAGCAGGCCAGCCACCAGGCTGGGGGTGATCATCAATTGAGATAGATGACTGCTTTGGATAAACCCTGTGAGGGCGTGAGGATCCAGCACCATGGCGTCCGGAATCAGGCAAGCCACCGCGCCGCTGAAGATGGGGTAGTAGACATAGCCGGTCATCCAGGCATTGAGGCCGATGCGATCACCGGGGCGGATATGCTGACGCCAGAAGGCGAGTGAATCGAGGCGACCGTGCTCGCCGATTGTGACGACCTTGGCCATACCCGTCGTACCGGAGGTCAGCAAACCATAGGCCACATCACCGAATGGCTGCGGCCGAACCTCTGGCGCAGCGTCACAGCGCTCCGGCAGGTGGTCCAGCAGCAGCGTGCGATAACGGCCTGCCAAGGGTTGCAGAGTCAGCGTATCGCCCACCACGACCACTGGATCGAGTTTCGCCAGGACGTTCGCGGTCGCGTCGGTGCCGTACCACTGCGGGATGTCCAGATAGGGCCAACGCAGCAGGCTGCAGGCGGTCATGGTCACCAGCGTGCGCAGGTCCTTGTCCAGGCGGATAGCCACCCAGCCGCCGTGAGGGCAACTGTGCAAAAGCCGCTCAGCCAGCGTGCAGGCCTGGGCATTCAGATCGCGGGCGCTGAGGCTTCGTTGGGGGCTGGCGGCGACCGTGCTGTCTGGCGCATCGCGCAGCAACTGACGCAGATGCATATGCCAGGAGGGCGTTGTTGCGTGGGTTGGGGCGTTGAGACGCTGGGTCCTGATCTGCTGCTCGCGACTGTGTTGCGCGGCCGCCCGCCGGTACTGGGAAATCCCTAGGCTGACTTCATCCATCGCCGGGTTATCTGGATCAACAATGATCAGCTTGACCAGGGTGTGGAGTGCCTGCGGGCTGTCGGGGCAGATCAGGCACAGCTGGCGATGACTCAAACGGCGTACACACTCAAATGACACCGGGTCTTCAGAGGTCATCAGCGTCACCAGGGGCAGGTCCTGCAACTGCTCGATTTCGCGGATGATTGTGTCGAAATGGCAGGCTGTGGGGCTGCTCCACAGCCAAACGGCATAATCGCCAGGCGATTGCGCTGCCCACTGCAACGCACACAGGTGCTGCTGGCGCGTCGATGCCAGCAACAGCATGCGCAGATCGGCCTGCGCCGGTTCATGAAGGCAGGCTAGGTGATCCTTCGTAGGGGGCACGCGTTGCCATGCGGCTGCCAGGTGGAAAAAGTTGTAGAGGGGTTGCTTGTCCCGCGCCGTAGATTCGACGGCATCGGGAAACGTGATTTCGGGATGCGCGACTTGGGCGAAACCGCTGGAGCGCTCGGCATCGTCATGCCAGCCTTGGAAAAATTGCCACTGTTCGACCTTTTCCGGTGCCCAGCTCAACAGGCGAGGCGAAAAGTCGATACCGGCGAAATCACAAAAGCGCGCCAGCGTGCCTCGCGTATCACCCATCAAGTCTTCATCACTGTCCAGGTACAGCACCTGACTGGCATCACACTGTTCGACCACCCGCTCATGGATGCGAGCCAGCTCATCGAAGCCGGATTCATCCGCATCGAAATAGGTAGTGCCACCGCTCTGGCTGACGCGATACAGCGAGCGCATCACATCCCGCGGCTGGCGGACCAGGAACACATGCCTGAATTGCGCCAGCCACGTGCTATCAATCGAGTCGAAGTCGACGAAGTAAGCAATCTCCTTGGAGAATTGCACGCGATGCGGCGGTGCTGGACGTTCGCTGAGCAACGCCATCGCCTCGGCGTAACCGGTAATGCCGGGCGGTCCGTCATTGATCCGGCGGGTGTGCTCAATCAGTGCATGTTTTTCGGGAAAATGCCTGGCCAGGAAAGGCTCGGAGAGCCTTTCGTGCAGCACCCTGACCTGCGGATGCTGCATCACGGCCCGCTCGAAAGCGGTAGAACGGCTGCGGGAAACCGCCCACAGAATCACATTGGGCAGGGAATCAGGTGACGTCAGCATAAACAGCTCCTTGTTAAGGCCTGTGCATGTGAAGCGTTCAGCGCGTGGCAGTGGGCTTTTTCAGCAGGATGAAGCCTGAAATCAGGATAAGGGCCAGGCCGGCCGCGGTCCGGCCATTGAGTACTTCATTGAACAGCAACGCCCCCCAGGCAATCGCGAAGATCAGGTAGGTGTAATCGAATGCGCCGATGATCGAGGTCTCGCCAATTTGATAGGCCCGGGCGATGCCGGTACTGACCAGTACCATCAGAATCGCCAGCACCACCATCACGCCCCAGTCGCTGATCGCCATGGGTGACCAGCCGCCGACCAGAAACCGTAGGCCCTCGTTGGCCGGCAGGTGAGGCCCCGTCTGTGCGACGACAATGCTGCCGACCATCCCGATCAACAACAGGACGATATTCAGCGCCAAGGCCAGGTGCATCGGCACCTCGTTGGCGCATTTGCCCTTGGTCACGACTGCTGCGAGGGCATAGAAAATCGCAGCGAGCACGGGCAACAGTGTCCATAGGTTGAAGTCAGCCTGACTGGGCGCGAGCGTGACCAGCACCCCGACGAACCCCACCAGAATGGCCAGCCATTTGCGCGGTGTGACGTGCTCGTCCAGGGTGACTGCCGAGAACAAAGCGATAAACAAAGGTGTCGTATAGATTGCCAATGCGGCTATGGTCAGGCTGATGAAGGGCAGTGCGCTGTAAAAGGCGATCCACATCAGGGCGAGCAGCAGGCTTCTGGTCCCTACCCACAAGGGGGACAGCGGCCGTTGCTGCGTTGTGCCGCGGCGATACATCAACAAGGCGACGAGCATGCCGATGGCCAGGACCGAGCGAATCACATAGAGCTGCCACATCGATGTCTCGGCGCTGGTGGCCTTGATAAGAGCGTCTGACACTGACAACAGGAACACCGAACCTACGACGATGAGGATGCTTTGGCGGTTTTCAGCGGCGGTAACGGTTGTGGTTGCAGACATGATGGGTCCTGATGTGATCGACCTGGAGGATTCTGGTTGAGCTCGTATTGCATTTAAAGTGACTTATGGTTACGCAGGAGGAATGAAAATTATGGATAACTTCAAACGCTCACTGCCCCCACTTTCCAGCCTGGTTCCCTTTGAAGCTGCGGCGCGTCTGGAAAGTTTTTCCAAAGCCTCGGATGAGTTGCATCTCACCCAGGCTGCAATCAGTAAACAGATACGATCTTTGGAAGAATTCCTTGGCGTCGCGTTATTTACACGTCGAAATCGCGCCGTATTTCTGACCGAGGCGGGCGCCGAGTTTCGCGATGCGGTGCGCACGGCGTTCCTGGGCATTGCTTCACGCGCCGAAGACCTGAAGTCAGGACGCGACAACAATGAAATCGTCCTGGAGGTGCAATTGTGCGAAGCCTTTTACTGGTTGACGCCCAATATCACGCACTTGCACAGGAAGTACCCTGACCTGGAAGTTCGCCTCAACGCATCCATCCAACCGATTACCGAAATCGCGGAAAAATTCGATATAGCCATCCAGACCTCGGGGCGCCCATCCGGTGATCACACCCGGCTGTTGACCTTGAGTGATGATGTGTTCCCGGTGTGCAGTCCCGGCTACCTGGCCTCGTTGGGCGACCACCCACTGACCTTGCGAAGCCTGGTGGATCTGCCTTTGCTGCATCATGTCGCCACGCCTCAGTACTGGAGCACCTGGAGTGATTGGCTGGGGGAGTTTCATATCAGGCCCGGAGAACTCAAGGGCAAGTGCTATGACAGTTATCCGGTCATGATGCAGGCGTGTGTCGAAGGCCTCGGTTTTGCCCTTGGGTGGCGTCGGACCAGTGAAAAAATGCTCGCCAGTGGTGACTTGGTCCGGCCTTTTTCCGAATCCATACACCTCCCTGAAGCCCTGAGCGTGTACAAATGGCGTGATGAAACCCTGAACCCGTCGGTTTGCCAGGTCCTGGAATGGTTGAGTTCATCGTTCGCAGACTGACGTCTCGTGGCCGGTGTGCAGCAGTCCCAGTGCGGCGAGGATCTTTTTCTGAATGTCGTGCACGGCATGTTCGCTGTTGGCCCCCCGTGCCGGGTCAACGATAAAGCGACCTTGCTGGTAGCCGTCGCTGTTCAGGCCGCGCTGCACACTGGCGCACAAGGGGATATCTTCTTCACGGATCACGGCAACGAAGTCGATGACCTCCTGTTCTTCCCGGGAGGGAGTTGCTGCCGTGCAAAACCATTCAACCACTTGCAGGGTCTTGTCCACGCTGACCGGCAGGTGATGCAACACGTTCATGTACCCTCCTGGATAGACCTCCAGGCAAAAGTTCGGCCACAGATACCAGGCGCCGAATTCGCGTGATCGGGTCGAGTCTTGCTTCATCGTATAGCCTTGGTTGACGCCACTGTCGCTGCTGATATGGGCGTGATAATGCTCGTGGATCGCCAGGTGATAACTCTTCAGGTCGAGGGTTGCCGTCGAGAGCGTGGGATGGCACATCGGGCAGTGGTAACACTCCGAGTAATTTTCGACAGAGACCTTCCAGTTGGACTGCACGCCGTATTCCTTGGAGTAGGCGTGAAACAGCTTTTCCGGGGCTGGCGAGAAGGTTCGGATCGATGTCTCGAGCCCGGGCAGCAGGGCCTGCATGGGCTGCGCACTCCAGTCGAAGTTGATGAAGATGAAACCGCAGAATACTTCCAGGCGTACCGGCTTGAGTTGAACCTGATCCGTGCTGAAGTCCTTGAGGTGCTCGGATTTACGTGCGCTGATCAACTGTCCGCGGGTGTTGTAGGCCCAGGCATGGTACGGGCAGGTCAATAACCCAGGCACATGGCCGTTGCCCTCGACCAATCGATGCGCGCGATGCTGGCAGACATTATGAAAGGCCTGCAGCGTACCGTCCTTGTCCCGGACCACCAGCGCACTGCGCCGACCGAGGTCGCGCACTCGGTAGTCACCCGCGTTGGGCAGCGCGGAGATATGGCAGACGTATTGCCAGGTACGTGCAAACACCGCTTCCATTTCCTGCTCGAACAACTGGTTGTCGATGTAATGTTCGTTGGGCAGGGTAAAAGAAGCAAAAGGGTCGATGTCGAACCCGCGAGCCAGGTGCAACCGAGAAGTGGCGCTGGTCATGGAACCTCCATGGATCAGTTGGAAGGACAGTGGAATTTATCCGTACTGGGCGACGGGGTGCTCGAACTGCTGGGAGTCAAGCGTCAGCCCCAGGCCTGGACTTTCACGCAGGTAGGCACGGCCTTGGCTGATTTCAAAATCCACTTCGGCCACGTGCATCTCATGGTGTCGGCAGCAATTCCAGCTGGCACGATGCAGGCGGCCAGGCGTCGAGGCTGCCAGGTGCATCACGGCGCTGTCACTGACCTGGGTGCCGCCAACGTCTTCAATATTCATCCGGATGCCGTGGTAGATGCAGAAGTCCCGAAGCTGACGGGCTTTGGTCAGGCCTCCGACGCGGCCAATCTTCAACCCGATCAGTTGGGCGATATTCTGGCGTTGGCCTTGTACCAGGTCGCCAAGGGTCACGATGGACTCATCCAGAATAATCGGGTTGCGTGTCAACTCCCGAACCGCACGGCACTGCTCCAAGGATTCGCAGGGCTGTTCGAAGCACACGGTGGGGTCTTCCACGCTGTTCATCACGGCGATGGCCTCCGAAACCGTCCAGGCACGATTGACATCGAACGTGATGACCTCCCCGGGCAGGCGCTGGTCGAGCAGGCGCCGGATCTGAGCCACATCCTCCTCCACCCCGATGCCGACCTTGCAGGAATGGGTGCGATACCCTTCGCTGCGAGCGAGGGCCAGATGGGTCGCCATCTGCTCCGTATCGGCGGTGGGGATGCTGCTTTGAAGGGCTATCGACGCCTGGAACCGGCCACCCAGCAATGCATATACCGGCAGTTGGCAGTGTTTGCCGAGGATGTCCCAGCATGCCAGGTCGATTGCAGCTTTCACGTAGGGGTGCCCCGGTAGCATCACGTCCATGCGTGCATTGATCTGATCCAGGTGCAGTGGATTTTCACCCAGCAGGTGCGGCGCCAGTTCCTCGAGGCCGGCCCGCACGCCTTTGGCATAGGCCGGCAGGTAAGTGGCGCCCCATGGGCAACTCTCGCCGACGCCCACCAGGCCACTGTCCGTGGTGACCAGGACGATGGTGGAGTCGAGTGAGTCATAGTGCAGCCGCCCCCCGCTGAGGCTGTATTTGTTCTTGAGCGGTATATCCAGTTGGAAGACCTTGATAGAGGTGATTTTCATGGTGCGACCGCTCCCTGCCGCAACCCATGCCCGACTGCGCGGGCAGGGGCTTGAAAGCCCAGAATCGACTGATGAAAAATTTGCTCGATGACGGGCAGATGCATCGCCTGCTGGAGTGCGCCAACCGCGGCGATACTGTCCAGGCACGGTTCATAGCTATCCAGGTGTTCGGCAACCCAGCTGGGGCCGCAACTCCAGTTCACCACCTGCTCGATCAGCGCGTCCGAAAGACCGATTGCGCGGCCGATTTGCCAGGCCTCGTCGAGGATGACCTTGTTGATGCAGGCCAGGAATTCCACCAGGTGCGAGGCCAGCTTGATCTTGCTGTCGTCGGTGAACACAAGGCCCGAATGAAACGTCGGTGCCAGGGCCGGAGTGATGCGGCCCAGAGGGTCCTCAATCACAGCGCCGCCGTGGCGATACTCGCGGTTGGCGCCATAGGGCGAGGGTGCATGAAAATCGGGCAGGGTGAGGGATAGTCCGTTTTCCCGCTGGCTCATCACGGCCACCTTTACGTGATTGTCCTGGCTGTCGAACAGCATGCCCGCCTGGCGGTAACGCTGCGCGACGATGCGTCCCAGCGGCATCGCCACCCCCAGTTCATCGGCCAATGCCTCGGTGAGGCTGGTGTCCTTGACGGTGATTTCCAACGTACAGGAATGATCGTAGCTGGCGTCGAATATGAACGGGGTCAACTGGTTGCTGACAAAGCAGTTTCCCCGCGAGACTTTCACGTAATCCCAGAACCAGTGCAGCGGAATATCATTGGCTCTGGCCATGACCAGCAATTCGGCCCATACCACGGTGGCGGTGTAGAACAGCAGGTTGGTGAGCAATTTGACCGACTGGCCGGCACCGATCTCGCCTACGTAGAAAGACTTGCGCCCCATGGTGTCAAGCGTGACCTGGCTCAATGAGTAGCCGCGTTCATCTCCGCCGATGTAGAAGCATACATTGGCGAAATCCACGCCCATATGTGACAGGTTGCTGACGGGTGCTTCCAGGCTGAAGATATTTTTTTGCCTGGCCAGTTCAGCGATATGACGGGTGTTGTGATAGTCGGTGGTGGACGTGTCGATCCAGACCGTACCCTCGGCCATTCCCGCCAGAGCGCCGTGCTCGCCCGTCATGTTTTCCAGCACGTGGTGCGGTAGCGGCAGGCATGTCACCACAATCTGGCATGTGTGGGCGCACAGGGCCGGGGTGTCTTTCCACGAAGCGCCCAACTCGATCAGCGGGCCAGCATGCGCGGGGTCGATATCATGCACCTGCACGTCATAGCCCGCGTTCAGCAAACGCATGATCAATGGACGGCCCATATTGCCGGTACCGATGAAGCCGACTTTCGGCTTGGCAGCTTGCATATCGATTCCTCTTGATGATGGGGTCAAGCGAGTTCGCGCGCCCTGCCGGCACCCTGGCCGGTTACCCAGATTGAGTTGAAGTTTTCAAGCATGACTTGCTGGCACGACACCACCTGGTCGCTGCCCAGAGGGTTGAACCTGGCGTCCACGTTCGGGTACACAAAAAACGGCAGCGATACCCTGGCGCTGTTCGCACGGTGAATGACTTGGTGGGGCGTACTGGTAAAGAGGCCGTTACTCCACTTCATCAGCATGTCCCCCAGGTTGATCACCACTTCGTGCCCTCGGGGCGCTACATCGATCCAGCGTCCTTGGGAAAAGGCGCGCAGCGCGCAGGCCTCACCGGCCTCTTGGAACAGCAAGGTGAATATGCCGTTGTCGGTGTGTTTGCCCGCGCCACTGCGCAGGGGTGGGTAGTACAGGGCACGCTGGATCAGCACCGGATCAGAAAAGAAGGGCTCGAAGAACCGCTTGTCCAACCCCAGGGCAAGCGCCAGCCCTTGTAATAATCGAGGCACTACGAGGTGCATGACTTGATCCTGCAGGGCCAGCATCGCCTGGGCGAAGCCGGGAGCTATGTGCTCGTCGGGCAGCAGGTTCGGACCTGTAAAAGGTTTATCGCACAGTGCGGCCTCCCTTCCCATGTCGAAGTGCTGTTTACAATCGGGACCGCTAGGGGCGTGTAATGTTTCGCCAAAGGTATGTACATAACCCCGGCAAGTTCTGGGGTTGACCTGTTGCCGGTCTTGGGAAAACTGATTCTTGATCTCCAGCGGCAGTGCGAAGAATTGTCGCGCCGCAGTAAACGCCTGATCAATAAACAGCGGATTTATACCGTGATCGGTTAAATAAAAGAAACCGTCCTTAATACAGGTTTCACGCAGGCGTCGTACTTCGCCCGGCGTATCAATAGACTCAAGCATTTCAAGTGAAATGCGATTCAAGGCTTCCATGCTCAAGTCCTCTTATCGGGCAATTCTAAATGCCAGGTAGTGAGCATGTACTTCATCTAAATAAGGAGCATTCATCAGTGACGCTAGGGGGGATAGTTTTTTGGCCGCGACTAGACTGTCCAACAGGTCAGCGAAGTGTTCTGCCTCATAGAATGTGCAGCGCGTGCTAAACAGTAAGAGTCCGCCGGGGGTGGTCATGCGAATAAGTTCGTGAATGGCTTCTATGGGCAGGTGACCTTCGATGAAAGCGCCGCAGCACAAGGTCGCGTCATAACGGTTGTCCGCAATCAACGTGTTGTGTTCAGTCAGATCCACTCCGCCGTAGAGCGCCCCATACGCCTGGGTCTGACGCGCCAGCTGGGTCATCGCCGGTGACAGATCGCAACCTTCCAGAGTGCTGAAACCTCGCTGGGCCAGTTCTTTGCCCACCAACCCGGTGCCGCAGCAGGCATCCATGATGCGCAAACTGCTACGAGGTTGTTTGTTGTCTGTGTCTGCGTTGCCAACCAGCGATGTCAGCAAGTCGCTGATCACGAGTGGGCCGCAATAGTTCTCTCCTGACACATCGTTGTCGTAATCAGCAGACCATGTTTCATAGTAGTCCCTGAGGCGAAAGTAGTCGCGATTGAAGTTAAGGGCGCGATTGACCGATGTCGAGCAATAGGCGTCGGAAATTCTCGTGGCGTTATTTTCGCTGGCCATTCTGTATTCTCCGGAAAATTATTTTTCAGGTTGAATGAATCAGGGTGGTGGCGTGAGTGGGTGTTCATTTTTATTCGGCGGTTGCTGCACTGTAAAGGCCAAATAGACGACTTATCCTTCGGCTTTTTCCTACATGGATAACCAGATGTTATACATACCGTTTGTCCATGCGGCGCTAGACTAGGATTTATTGGAATATACCTACTTAACAACTCACGGCCTTGCGGCAGTAAATATCCTCGATCAGATGGAGGTTGTAATATTTGCCGCGTATCGGTGAGGGCAGATACGTGATGTCCCACGACCACACCTGATTGGACGCTTTGGCCGCATTGTCGCCGGGTGCCTGCTCGGATGAGGGGGCAAGTTGCCAAGGCGTAAGCCTTTCAAGTACGACTGTATTGAAAGGCTTACCCATCAGGCATCGTTCTTATCCGACAGACTTCAAGGGGATCGGCCCCTGGATCCTTTCCATCATGGTGGCGCAATACCAATCATCGAATTGGCAGACACCGGTCTCTGCGGTCTCGGAATACGGGCCTGGCTCATAAGAGGGTGAAGTCACACCACGTTGCGTGCCTTCTACCAGGGTGCGGTCCTGATCGTTGGTCGCGATCCATACCTTGGTCAGCCGATCAATGTCGTAGTCCACGCCTTCTACGGCAGTTTTGAGCACCAGCCATTTGGTGGTCACCAAGGTTTCCGTCGCGCTGATCGGCAGCACTCGGAAGCTCAGGGCGTGGTCACCCAGGAAGTGGTTCCAGGTCGATGGATAGTTGAAGTACAACAGTGCGCCAATATCCGCTTCGCCGGTGGTATCCAGGCGGCTGGTCACCGCTGGCTTGCCGTCCATGGTGTAGCTTACGGCGCCCTTGGACAATGGAATGCGAGTCATGCGGAACTGGCCTTTGATGTCCATGACCAGGCGGCTTGGCAGCCCGGCCTTTTCGCATTTGTTCCAGTAGGCGGAAAGCTCCGGGTCGTCGCCGCCGCTGGTGCCGCCCACGGAAAGGTTGTCCACGAACGATTGCAGCAACTCGGGGTGGGAGCCGTCGCAGTGGTAGCATTCACGGTTGTTTTCGAAGACCAGTTTCCAGTTGCCTTTCTCGACGATATTGGACTCAAAGGCCACTTTGCAGTCATCTAGGTTATGCGGGGCGACGAAGGGGGTTACAGCGTTGCGGAAACTCTCGAAATCCGGTGCTTTGCTCGCGACACACACATAAATAAAGGTGTTCACAATTTCGCAATGGACGCTTTTGAGGTTGTACTCGGACTTGTCGAAATCCTGACCCATGTTCCCGGCGAACAGCAGGTTGCCGTCCAGCTCGTAGGTCCACTTGTGGTAAGGGCACACCATCTTGGCGACTTTGCCATGGTCGGCCTCACAAATCTTGGCGCCACGGTGGCGGCAAGCATTGTGAAACGCCCGCACTTGACCGTCCTTGCCACGTACCACGGCCACGGGGTAGTCACCCACTTGCAGCGTGAAGTATTGACCGGGCTTTTCCAGCTCAAACGTGTGTCCGGCGAAGATCCAGTCTTTATGCCAAATCTGCTCAAGGTCCTGGCGATAGACACCTTCGCTGCTGTAGAGCTTTCCCGGGAGTGAGTGCCAAGGTTTACGTTGGGCAATCAGGTCAAACACGGTTTCTTTATTATCCATCTTATCCTCCCAGGATAAATAACGTGAGCGCTCACATTTAACGGTGACTTTTATAGTGCTCTAAAAGTTCGGCATCGGTTGGCAGCTTATTAAAGGTGCAACAACTTCATGTTCTTTTTAGATAGATGACAGCCTAGGTGGCTGTCGCGACGCCCGCAAACGACATTTCGTAGGGGTAATCAATAATTTCAGGTTATCGATCAGCCGCTTCCTAGGAATGTTTAACGCTTGAAAATATAGGCTCCAGCGTCGTAATGGCTGAGTGCGCCTGACCCAGTGAATGAATCGCGTGCTTCACCGCAACGCTCCGTTCAACTCCAAGATGGGTACTGAACAGGTCGAATTTTCTATCCAGCTCAGCAGCCGTCATCGCGGTGTGCGGATCACCTTTTGCCGCTGTCACAGGGCTGATCATGACCGTACCGTCTTTCAAGGTGAGGGTGAGCCGGGAAAGAATTTCATCCGGGAAACGCGCGGAAATATCCGCCGCTTCAACAATCTCGATGCGTGAACTCAGCGACAGGATATCCGGTGCGGTGATTGAGTCCCCCGTGACCTCATCAGGTCCCACCTTGCCCCTGACAATCAGCGCTGCCAGCGGAAACGCCAACGCGTACTGGGCTTCATCCGCGTTGCGTGGGGTATGGCCCTGCAGGCACATCGACTCGTAGAACGTCTCTACACGGATTGTTTCAATGGCGTCAGCGCTCAACTCGGGATGCTGGCGCTGTATTTCAAGCATTGCCGTCAAGGCGGGTTGCGCCCATCGGCACACGGGCCATGGTTTGAAGTACTGGCTGTCGATTTCCCAGCGGTTTCCTATATCCGCCCAGTGCGGCGCGACGCTTGGGTCTTCCACGATCTCCGCGGGGGCACCGGTCATGCCTGCCTGTGCCATCAATAATGCATTCAATCCGACGTAGGCGCCCGCACCATGGGCATCGCGCAACATTGTAGGTGAGAGCACCACACGCATCATTGGGCAGCGTGCGCTGAAATACTCGGCAATGCCCAAGGCGTGCCGAAAGGTCGGCTCATCAAACTCAAGCAATCGTGCTCCAGCACACACCACCCCCATGGCGGAAAAACCACCAGAGGCGTGGTAGGTGGGTGAGGTTGCCATCAATGCAGTGCCGGCGCGCAGCGCGGTTTCATAGCCAATGCACAGCGCCGACAGAAATTCGTGCCCGCTGATGTCCTGGCCGTTGTGGTGCAATGCATCCGCCAGGGCCAGCAATGCCGGAACCACCGTTGCGCCGGCGTGCCCTTTGGATTTGAAGTGCCCTTCGTGAGCGTCCAGGCTGTCTGCGGAAAATCCGCCAGCCCAGGCGGCTCCAAGCATACTTACGCGCTGGCCATCGAACATCAAACGGCTGGTGTACACGCCACCGGGGTAGTGGCGGCGGGCATAGCTGCGCATTATCTCGCTGGTGTCATTGGATGCCGCACCGGCCATCACCCCGACGATATCCAACAGGCTGTTTCTGAGTATGGCTTGCGTGTGGGCGGGTGCTTGCTGGAGATCGAAATCGCGACAAAATTCGAACAGTGACATCCCGGGCATTCCTTACGAAAATTATGATGGTGTCGCTGCACGATGACCCAGCGAGGGCCCACCGTTCCAGCAACATTTTCGTAGGGCAATCGATAACAAAAATGGCGACTCTGCTTCTAAGGCAGGCGGCGTCAGCGAGGGAATTTGGCCAGGAGCCACTCACGAAACCGGCGCAGCTCATCTTCGTTCTCGGCGTTTTCTCGGCAGCTTAAGTAGTGCGAGCTGTTGCGCAGTTGAACCTGCTGCTGGATCGGTCGCACCAATACCCCGCGCTCCAGTAGCCGGGTAACCAAGTGGTTCCAACCCAGGGCGATGCCTTGGTGAGTCAGCACCATGCTGATCAGCAAGTTGTAGTCGTTGGCGTTGAATATCTGGGGGCTGTCTTGCGGGCGATCATCAATATCAATCGACTGAAAGGCAAACCAGACACCCCAGTCAACGTGCTCGGCTACCTGGGATCGTCCGTAGGGGCTCAGGTTCAGCAGGGCCGAGTCTCTCAGGCCTTCGATCGTTGAGATTTCCGGGTGTTGCTCCAAAAATTGCGGGCTGCACACGGGATAGATCACGTCATGGCACAACGGGTAGCTTTTATAGTCGTCCCGGATACGGGCCATTTTGGTAATGAAGACGTCGGGTTGTACCCCGGGTTCCATGGTCAGGAAGTTCTGCGTCGTGACCAGGTTCAACTCAATGCCGGGGTTTTGTTTGATGAATTCGGGAAGATGAACTGACAGCCATAGGGCGGAAAAGGCAGGAGAGCAGCAGACCGTCAGCATTTTCTTGGAAGACTGGCTGCTGCGGATTCGTTCGGCGGCCTGGGCGATGTTCACAAATGACAGCTGGGCAGCATCAAAGAACACTGCGCCGGCGGACGTCAGTTCGACAGCGCGCCCTACGCGGTTGAATAGCTGCGCGCCCAGGTAATCCTCCAGCTCACGAATCTGCCGGCTGATTGCTGCTTGCGATACACAAAGCGCCTCGGCGCCGAGGGTGAAGCTTTCGTACTTGGCCGCCGCTACAAACGCTTTCACGGCCCTCAACGACGGCATTTTCAGCAGAATGCTGTCAGGGTCGACATGCTTTGACATTCTTTCGCTCTCCTTAGGCAGTCGCTCCCCAGCGAAGCGACGCGAGAGTAACTGAAGCCAGACGGTAAAAACGGTGCGCAGGTCGTTTTTGAGACATAACGGGTCGCTCCTGTGTGCCACAGCCACAAAACTGTCCGCTTGAGACGACCTATAACCCGACGTTATCCAATTGTCCCTGTAAATGTAGTTGGAATTGACGGTGGGTTACTACTAAATTTGAAACATCCCTCTTTCCTAGGGGCCGAAAAATAATAAAAGGAAACCCGTCGTGAAACTCTCTCTTCATTACCGCTGCCGTTTAAAACTATTTTCGATCGTTTGCGCGTCGCTTAAAGCGGACAGTGCTGAACACGAAGGGGGCAAGGTATGACTAATTCCGACGAAATCATTTCCGTCAAAAATGTTTATAAGGTATTCGGCACTCAGCCGCACCTTGCAATGAAGTTGCTGGCTGATGGAGCCTCTAAAGAAGAGGTGTTTAAAAAAACCGGGCAAGCGATTGGCGTCTTTGATGCGAACTTCTCCGTCCGCCGCGGCGAGATCTTTGTCATCATGGGGCTGTCAGGCTCCGGCAAGTCAACCATGGTCCGTTTGTTCAACCGCTTGATTGAACCCACCAGTGGCTCGATCTTTCTGAATGGCAAGGAAATCACCGGTCTGGCGGATAAAGATCTTCTGCAAGTGCGCAGGAAAGACATGGGCATGGTCTTTCAATCCTTTGCACTGATGCCGCACATGAGCGTCATCGACAACGTCAGCTTTGGTTTGGAGATCAGCGGCGTCGCCGAGAAAGAACGCTACTGCCGCGCCATGGGCGCGCTGGCGCAGGTTGGTCTTGCCGGTCAGGAGTTCAGCTTTCCCCATCAACTCTCCGGCGGCATGCAACAGCGCGTCGGCCTTGCCCGAGCCTTGGCCAACGACCCGGCGATACTACTGATGGACGAGGCTTTTTCGGCCCTCGACCCCATGATTCGCAGCGAGATGCAGGGCGAATTGATCAAGCTGCAGGCCGAGCAGAACCGCACCATCATTTTCATTTCCCACGACATTGAAGAGGCCGTACGGATCGGCCATCGCATCGCAATCATGGAAGGCGGGCGGGTGGTGCAAATTGGCACTCCGCGTGAGTTGTTGTGCAACCCCATCAATAAATACGTGCGCGATTTCTTTAATGGATTCGACACCAGTCGAATCCTGAAAGCGGGCGATATCGCTCAACAGGACAACAGCATCACCTATGAGCCTGGTCGTCACACCCCTCTAAAAGCAGAAGCTTCGCTCAGAGAGATTCTGCATATCGTCGCGGCCTCCGCAACGCCTATGCCGGTGGTGGATGAAGTTGGCCTGTATAAGGGCTCGATTTCCCAAGGCCATCTTCTGAGCTGCCTGAATAATAGTTAATTTGAATAATCAGAGCAGTCTCAAGTTCTGAGGGCGAGGAAGTATCATGTCGGACTTTAATTATTTGGACCCGTTCCAAAGTTTCACTGTTCCATTGGGCGCTTGGGTTGAAGCGGCACTGACTTACCTGGTGCATAACTTTCGGGAAGTCTTTCGCTCGATTCGATGGCCGGTTGACCAGGTGCTTGATGGTGTTCAGTGGGGCCTCCTTTCCGTGCCCCCCACAGTATTCATTCTTATCGCCGGATTGATCAGTTGGCAGATCGGCGGTAAACGAATCGCGATTTTCAGTATCGCTACATTGACCGGGCTAGGCTTGATCGGTGTATGGGCCGATGCCATGGTGACCCTCGCTTTGGTACTGACTTCATTACTCTTCTGTGCGGTTATTGGTATTCCCCTGGGCATCCTCTGTGCCCGCAGCGACCGAATGGAAGTGATCGTGCGTCCGGTGCTGGACGCGATGCAGACATTGCCCGCTTTCGTTTACCTGGTGCCCGTGGTGATGCTGTTCGGTATCGGCAACGTTCCAGGCGTCATCGTGACGATTATTTTCTCGGTTGCGCCCTTGGTGCGCCTGACCAACCTGGGTATCCGCCAGGTACCCGCCGATAAAGTCGAAGCCGCCCGTGCGTTTGGCTGCACCGCTACCCAGATGCTGTTGAAGGTCCAACTGCCCCTTGCTGCGCCGACCATGATGGCCGGGTTGAACCAGACACTTATGCTTTCACTTTCGATGGTCGTTGTGGCGTCGATGATTTCTGTTGGCGGGCTTGGGCTGATGGTATTGAGCGGCATCGGCCGCCTGGACATGGGGTTGGCCAGTGTCGGCGGCGCGGGTCTGGTGCTCCTGGCCGTCTTCCTCGATCGTTTGACCCAAGCAATGGGTGAGCGCAGCAGTGACCTGGCAACTGGCCAGCGCTGGTACGAAACCGGGCCGGTTGGGCTGGTGATGAAACTCAAGAAGAAAAAGAACGTAGCACACCCAGTGACTAACTAAGCACATCTGCTCACCTACTATAAATTCAAGCGTGGTGAAATATGAAACTTGCAAATCTCAAGCAAACCGTCGTCGCAACGCTGATGGCGTCCATGTTGGGTGCAACTGCATGTTCGGCAGCGTACGCCGCTGATGCAAACAAACCAGGTGACGGTGTTTCCATCACGCCTATTTTCCCGACTATTGCTGAAGAGCGTTTTCGCGGTGAGGTGGCGATTGCAGGCTTGAAGGACCTTGGCTATGACGTGAAGGCCCCCAAGGAAGTTGATTATCCCGCGATGTTCCTGGCGCTCTCCTATGGCGATGCGGATTTCACCGTGCATGAATGGGAGAACCTGCATGCCGCGTTTTATAAGAAAGGCGGCGGCGACGACACCATGGTGAAAGTCGGCCCGGTCATGAAGGGTGTGCTGCAGGGCTACATGATCGACAAGAAAACAGCCGACGCCTACAACATCAAGGACCTCTCTGATTTGAAGAAACCGGAGATCGCCAAGCTGTTCGACGCCAATGGCGATGGCAAGGCAGACATGACCGGCTGCAACCCCGGCTGGGGCTGCGAAGTGATGGTTGAATACCACATGAAAGCCTATGGCCTGGGCCCAACCGTCGTGGACAACCGGGGTTCTTACTTCGCGCTGATGGCAGACACTATCGCCAGGTTCCAGCAGGGCAAGCCCGTGTTGTATTTCACCTGGGTGCCGCAATGGATCTCCAGCGTGCTGGTGGAAGGGCGCGACGTCGTATGGCTGCCGGTTCCGTTCACCTCGTTGCCTGATGGACAAGACAGTAAAGACACCTTTTATCAGGGCAAAAATCTCGGTTTCCCGGTGGATACTGTGAACGCAGTGATGAACAAAGAGTTTGCCGAGAGGAACCCGGTGGCCCGCAAGTTTCTGTCGGAAGTCAGCATCACCACGGACGACGAAAGTGCCCAGAACCTGCGCATGCAAAAGGGTGAGAAATCACTCGCCGACATCAAGCGCCATGCGGCCGAATGGATCAAGGCTCACCAGGCGCAATACGACGGCTGGTTGAGTGACGCCCGCGCCGCAGCGAAGTAATAGAAAACAGCAAGGAAAGTGCTGCCAGCTCGATTGAGCTGGCCGTACGCGGGACCGGCCGCGTTTGTTTTACGTAATACAGTGATCAGGTGGCGAAGATAATGGATACCTTCCAAAGCTCGTTGAAGTTCCGGAATATTGGGTTTCGGCAAACTACCGACTCGGTCGGTCATGAAAAAGTTGTACGGGTGGCATTCATTTTGCTCGACCACTTTTCATTAACCGCACTCTCAACGGCGATGGACGCGCTGGCGACGGGCAATCTGATCAACAGTAATACCGTCTACAAAGTATCGACGTATTCGCTCTTGGGCGGGCTGGCTGAAAGTGATATCGGCATACCGTTGTCCTCGGAGCGTTTGAACGTTGAAAAAATCAATCACGATGCTCTCGTTGTTATCGGCGGCCAGCGGGTAAGGCTGTCCTCCAACCCTACTATTCGCCGCGCCTTGAAAAAGGCGGCAGGGGGAAGGGGCGTCGTCGCTGGTGTATGGAATGCTGCGTTTTACCTGGCCGATGCGGGCTTGCTCGATGACCAGGATTGCGCCTGTCATGCCGATAGCTGTGCGTTGATAAACGAGTATTACCCCCAAGTGAAAACGGGGGAGGCCGAATACACCTTTGCCCAGCGGCGCGCGACGTGCGCGGGTGCTTCATCCGCTCTGGATATGATCCTGGCAATCATGCAGGACCTCAGCTCACAGCGCGATGCTGATCTGGTGGATGAAATCAAACGTGTACATCAGCCAAAAAAGCCGCAGTTCGATAATGTAGCCCTTGGTGCTGTCAGCCTGATCAGACCGGTTCCTCGGCCGCTGAACGTTGCGGTCTCACTGATGGAAAACCATATTGAAGAACCCATGGAGATTGATGAGATCGCCAGCTACGTGGGGGTTTCGCGTCGACAGCTTGAGCGCAGGTTTGCGCGCTACTTAAACGCGGCGCCCAACCGCTACTACCTGGAACTGCGACTTACCCGCGCCCGCCAACTGATTATTCAAAGTAATCGCTCGTTGACGGACGTGGCACTCGCTACCGGTTTTGTCAGCTATCCGCACTTTTATAAGCGCTTCAAGGATTTGTTCGGCCTGCCGCCAATGACGTTCAGGGATAACTATTATTCCAGCGACTTCAGCAATTCGGAACGCTATGCAATTGCGGCAGGTTTTTAAAAGGCGTTTGGCCGCGGTGTCGTCGGTTAGTTATTTAGTTTATTTCGTCCTGCGCATGGTGTTGTGTTGGACCCGGTAATGCATTCAACTTGACGGTCCTACTATTATGAAAGTTACTTCGTTACCCGCCGACGATAATAGCTGTGGCTGGTTTCATTTAAGCCAGCCGCGTAAGCCGAAGCCCGCCCACCAAGGGCACAGTAGTGCCCGTTGGGTGATTGTCGGCGCGGGCTTTACCGGGCTGGCGGCAGCACGGCAACTGGCGTTGAGCTTTCCGAATGACGAGATCGTGCTGGTTGAGGCTCAGGAGGTCGGCCTGGGTCCATCCGGCAGAAACGCCGGCTTCGCTATCGACCTGCCCCATGATATCGGCGCCGAGGATTACATCGGCGACATCACCCTCGCCAGGTCCAGCCTGAAGCTCAATCTGGCGGGGCAGTCCATCCTGCGCGACTTGGTCGATCAACATGGCATCGACTGTCAGATGAAGGCCTGCGGCAAGTACCAGGCGGCCGTGGAGGAGCGCGGCATCGCGGTACTTGAAGCCTATCGGCGTGGGCTGGATAAGTTGGATCAGCCTTATCAAATGATTGAGCAAGATGAGTTGCCGGATCATTTGGGTACGCACTTCTACCGCAAAGCTTTATATACGCCAGGTGCCGTTCTGCTTCAGCCATCAGCACTGGTCAAGGGGCTCGCCGACCATTTGCCAGCCAACGTGACGTTGTATGAGCGCACGCCGATTCTCGAAGTTGAGTACGGCGCGAAAACCGTACTGAAACATGCCAATGGAAGTATCACCGCCGACAAGCTGATCCTCGCGAACAACTCATTTGGCATGCGCTTTGGATTCCTCAAGGGCCGGATGTTGCCCATCTATACCTACGGCAGTCTTACGCGGCAATTGACGCCAGAAGAGCAGGCTCAACTCGGTGGAAAACCGTATTGGGGCGCGATCCCCGCTGATCCATTTGGGACCACCGTCAGGCGTACACCGGATAACCGCCTGCTGATCAGAAACAGCTTTAGCTTTAATCCCGACGGCCGCAGCGACAGTCGATATAACGAGCGATTCATACGCCGTCATCAAGCCTCGTTTGATAAACGCTTTCCCATGTTGCCCAACGTCAATTTTGAATACACCTGGGGCGGTGCATTGGCCATGACTCGAAACCACAACGGTTTCTTTGGGGAGTTGGCCCCTAACGTTTATGGCGCGTTGGGTTGCAATGGTCTGGGCGTGACCCGCGGCACAGTGACAGGGCAGTTGCTTGCAGATTGGCTCGCGGGCCAGCGTGATGAACGGATCGATTTTCTATTGAACGCACCTGGGCCGAACAGTAACCCGCCGGAGCCGTTTCTCTCGTTGGGTGTCAACGCAAATCTTAAATGGGGGCAGTACCGCGCCGGTCGAGAAAGCTGAGGTCACTTTAGCGGGCTATTGCATGCACTAAGGATAAGGACAAGAAATGAAGAGCGCTGTTGTTTCAATTGAAGACGTCCCGCTGAACTGTTTCCCACAGAAATTCGCGCATTTGCGGTCGCCGCCGCCATTTCGTTGGTGGGGCTCGTGTTGTCTTGGGTGCTGGCGCCCGAAACACGGTCACTCAACCTGCAACAAGCCGCTTCGTTGAATTAGCACCCCCTGGATCAACCCTTGGAATTATTGGAGAAAACAGCATGAACTTTGACGGCATTTTCACCCCCGCGATAACTCCGCTCTCTTCGGATGGTCAAGTTGATTATTCGGCCTTTGATGAAGTGCTTGAATACCTGGTCGAGTCCAAGGTTCACGGGATCATTATCGGCGGCTCCACGGGTGAGTATTACGCTCATACGCCCGCCGAACGTTTGGCAGTGGCTGAGCGTGCGAAGAGTGTCCTTCAAGGTCGTCTGCCGTTGGTTGTCGGTACCGGCGGTATCAGAACCGAGGATTCGGTGTACTTCGCTGAGCAAGCGAAAGCGATCAAGGCAGATGCGATCCTGGTGGGTTCTCCGCCCTATGCCTTGCCCACCCAAAAAGAAATCGCCGCCCATGTGCTGGCGGTAGACAAGGCCGCAGGCCTGCCCATCATGCTCTACAACTACCCGGCGCGTATGGGGGTGGCCATGGGGGATGAGTTCTTCGAAGCGATTGCGCAGTGCAAGAACATTGAAGCGATCAAGGAAAGCTCCGGGGAAATGAATCGGCTGCATCGCCTGGCCTGCGCCCATCCTTCGATCCAGATCTCGTGCGGTTGGGATGACCAGGCCCTGGAGTTCTTCGCCTGGGGTGCTCGCAGCTGGGTATGCGCCGGCTCCAATTTCATTCCTCGCGAACACGTTGCGCTGTATGAGGCCTGCGTGATTGAAAAGGACTTCGACAAAGGCCGCCGCATCATGTCGGCCCTGCTGCCGTTGATGGACTTTCTTGAAGGCGGCAAGTTTGTGCAATCGATCAAGCATGGCAGTGAGCTGAGTGGCTTGCGTGCCGGTGGTGTCCGTGCGCCATTGCAGGCGCTGGAAGAGTCCGAGAAGCAGGCGCTCAAGGCGGTGATCCAAACGCTTAAGCAAAACGTCGCGCACATTGTGGGAGGTGCTTGAAATGGCTGATCTGTTGAGTAAAGAAGCCTACCGCGAACTGGCCGGCAAGCTTGAGTTTCGCACCCAGGCATTCATCGACGGCCAGTTTCGCAGCGCGAAATCGGGTCGTACGTTCACCACCACCAACCCGGCTACCGGAGATGTACTGGCCGAGATTTCGGCCTGTGATGCCCAGGATGTAGACGTGGCGGTGGCGGCTGCCAAGGCAGCGTTTGAGGATGCACGCTGGCAGGGTCTTTCACCTGCTGCACGTAAAAGTGTGCTGCTGCGATTTGCCCAGTTGCTGGAAGACAACTCCCACGAACTGGCAGTGCTTGAAAGCCTGGACAGCGGCAAACCCATCCGCGAGTGCCAGAACGTTGATGTACCAGAGACGATCCACACGCTGCGTTGGCACGCTGAACTGATCGACAAGATCTACGATGCTACCGCGCCGGTGGGTTCGGGCGCCGTGACCATGGTGGTGCGCGAGCCTATCGGCGTGGTGGGCCTGGTGCTGCCGTGGAATTTCCCGCTGCTGATGCTCGCCTGGAAAATCGGCCCGTCGCTGGCCGCAGGTTGCTCGATCGTGGTCAAGCCGGCAAAGGAAACCACCCTGAGCGCGCTGCGTGTTGCTGAGCTGGCGTATCAGGCCGGTGTTCCCGCCGGCGTGTTCAATGTGGTGCCGGGTGGCGGCAAGGAGGCAGGTGAACCGTTGGGCCGGCATGGTGACGTGGCCATGGTCAGTTTTACCGGCTCGACCGACACGGGGCGGATTTTCCTCAAGTATTCCAGTGAGTCTAATCTCAAGCGCATCGTGCTGGAGTGCGGCGGCAAAAACCCTGCGGTGGTGATGAACGACGCTGAGGATATCGACCAGGTTGCGCAACACGTTGTGAACGGCGCGTTTTGGAACATGGGCGAAAACTGCTCGGCGTCTTCGCGTCTGCTCGTTCATACCGACATCAAGGACGCGTTGCTTGAGCGTATTCAGGTGCACCTCAAAGACTGGAAAATGGGCGACCCCCTCGACCCGGACAACCGCCTGGGTTCGATGATCAGCAAAGCGCATTTTGATAAAGTGCGGTCCTACATCGAGCATGCCAAGGACGAAAAACTGACTGTTCTGGCGGGCGGCAATACCGCTGACAATATCTTCGTGGAACCAACCATCCTGGACGGAGTAGGGCGTAGCAGTCGCCTGTTCCAGGAGGAAATTTTCGGCCCTGTCCTGAGTGTCACCACCTTCAATACCCTTGATGAAGCCATCGAACTGGCCAACGATACGGCCTACGGTTTGGCAGCGTCGGCGTACACCGGCAACCTGCGTAATGCGCTGAAGCTGTCACGCGGCATCCGCGCCGGCATTGTGACGGTGAACTGCTTCGGCGAGGGGGATGCGTCTACGCCCTTCGGCGGTTACAAGGAGTCGGGGTTCGGTGGGCGGGACAAGTCCATCTGGGCGCACGACCAATACACCGAGATAAAAACCATCTGGATCGACGCCTCCTGAGTGCTGCGGGGTGTGACGGCCTTATCGCCCCAGTCGCGGTGACTGGGGCGATTTGACGTTGATGTTCCCGGTTGCGCCACTGATCTCACGGAAGATTTCTAAAAATAAAAATCTATATAAATCAATATTGTGATTTTGATTCGCCACAAGCTTTACGCTTTCGTCGTTTTATTGGCTGATTAATATCAAGTGGCCATATTGACAGATTGTTGGACGATATTTAGTCTTTGCAGGATGTTTCAAGGACTGAACGCGATGACTAATGGATTAGTTGCACCTGCCCGCCTGTGCCTCATAGAAAAATTCCTGTTGTGCCCACCGGACCGTCTCACAACGGTTCTTGATCATGATTCTGCCGTTTGCCTGACGCAGTTGGACCTCAAGTCGAAGGTTTATCAGGCGCGTCAGGTACTCCGCCAACGTGCCCTTGAACCGGGGCAGGTCGTAGCGATCTGCATGCCTTCGAGCATGGAGGTGCTGACCGTGGTGCTCGCCGCGTGGGCCGAAAGATTAGCAATCGCGCTTCTGCCGCACGATTTAACTCATACGACAATGCGTGATGGCAGCGGGTTGGCCGCAATGCTGGAGTTGATTGAACCTGCGTTGATAATGACCAGCGGGGCGATAGCGACGAAGTTGCCGGGCTCATGGTCAGACGTCGCCCTGACGGATGAGGAGTTGCTCAAGCAGATGAGCGCGATAGCCGATTACGTCGATGAGCCAGCCTTGAGCCGCCCTGAAGACTTGGCGATTTTACAGTTCACATCTGGCAGTACCGGAATGCCTAAAGCGGTGTGCATCAGTCAGTCGATGCTCAGTTCCAATTGTCAGGCAATTGCCGAGCGTGTAAACGTCGACACGACCGACCGGATGGTCAGTTGGTTACCGCTTCACCACGACATGGGGCTTTCCGCATTGACGCTGGCCTGGTGGTGTTCTATCGATCTGGTGCTGATGCCAACTCACGAGTTTTCTCGACAGCCCATGACTTGGCTGCAGGCACTTTCTCGCTTCAAGGGTACCTTGTCACCAGCGCCAACTTCTGCGTTTGCCTTGCTCAGCCGCCTCGCCGGACGCGTGCGCGAAGGTGAACTGGACTTGTCCGATTGGCGCTATGCCTGGGTGGGTGCCGAGCCAGTGTTTTATGACCACCTCCGTCAGTTTGAAATTGCCTTCGCAGTTCATGGCCTGCAAGTGGGTGTACTGCAACCGGCGTACGGTATGGCGGAAGCAGTGGTTGCGGTTTCACTCAACGCGCCTGGACAAGGTTTGCGCGTTCGCTGGTTGGACACTCAAAGCCTGCACAGCTCAATGCTGCTCAAAGAGCAAGCGCCTGGCACTCCCGGCTCTGCACCTTATCTAGGAAATGGCACGGCAGTCGGTGAAACCGAATTTCGAGTCGTAGATGAACACGAAATTTGTTTGACGCAGGGCCAGCTTGGCCGGCTGCAGATCAGGGGCGACAGTATTATTCGCCGTTACTTGAAAATGGATCCGGTGCGACCCGAAGCAAAAGATTGGTATGACACGGGTGATCTGGGCTTTCTGCTGAACGATGAAGTGTTCATTACCGGGCGCAGCAAGGACTTGATTACGCGTGCAGGCGTCAACGTCAATCCGCACATTATTGAATGGGCGCTGGAAAGTGCCTTCAATTTAGCTGCCGGTTCTGTCGCTGCCTTCTCCTGCATCGACATTCTGCGTTCAAAGGAATGTGTTGTAGTGGTCATGGCGAGTAATGCTCTTGGCTCTCGGGATCCAGCGGAGTTGCGTCGCGAAGTGGCGCAGATCGTTGTACGCCAAGGCGGCGTCCAGGTGGATGAAGTGCTGCTGATCCGCCGCTCGGAATTCCCTAAAACCACAAGTGGGAAAATCCAACGTCAGGTATTAAGTCGACTGTATTTGAGTAACCGTTTGAGTTCTGCTGCCGTCACTACTGACCGCGTTTCCGCTTAATCATCTTTTACAACAGCACGGATTGCATTCGTGCAAGGAGCACTTGTGTTTGATGTTATTTGCCAGACGATAAAAAGCCTTTCAATACAGGGGATTCTACCGGCTCATTTGAACAGTTCCGCGATAAAGGCTAACGATACGCTGTTGGACTTGGGCTTGGACTCAATGGGGCAACTAACGCTGCTCTCCGAGTTGAAAGGTCGTTTATCGCTGAGCTTGCCTGCCGACCAAGTTGATGCGACGACAACGCTTCATGAGTTGGCGACGATACTTGAGCGTGCGAACACACTCGCCTTTTCCGCGGCGGTATAAAGGGATCGTCAATGTCCACTAATACGTCTGTAAAAATGCCGTGGTTCGTCAGTGCCAAGGTCGACACGCTGGCTATTCTGGTTGGAGGCCCATTGATTTCGGTCGCGCTGTTACTGGCTATTATACAGGGACCGGCGTTTCTGGTGGGCGCGTTGTTGTTTGCGCTGTTCCTAGATATTCCCCATGTACTGCATACGCACGTTCGATTGTTCGCTGAGCCGCTGGAATATCAGCGCCACAAAGTGCAATTCTGGGCGGGATTAGTTGTTATCAGTGTCTTGTGCGTCGGCCTCTACAGCCTGAATGCTTTACCTTGGCTTGTGGCGATCTGGGTTTATTGGCAGCCCTATCATGTGTGTAAACAGCATTTTGGTGTGGCGGCACTTTATGCGAAGAAGGCCGGGTATAAACATTCCACTTTGCCGATTCGCAACATGGTATTGGCCGGGTTTGCTGCGCCGCTGATTTATCGCATCACTCACGGTGGTTTTCATTTTGGAAACTACGAACTGTTTGAGCAGACGCTGCCGTTTGCGAACATCTCAATTCCAACGCCGGCACTCGCGCCGTTCTGGGCTTGGTTGGCATACGCTGTATTCGCAGCCACGACGCTTCAATTCCTGGTTGCCGAGCGGCGACAGCAGCGTCATCAAGAAGGCTTGCCGCGGTTCGTATTGGTCATGCTGGCGGTTTCGCTGGGTCTGTATAACGCCGCTTACCTGCTGGTGAGCGATCTGTACGCGCTTATTTTGATCGGTACCAGTATCCACGCGCTGCAGTACCACTTGGTGTGCACGTCTACCGTAATGGCTGGACTGCGCCGAACTGAAACCCAGCCAGCCGTCACAGGCGCCTTGGGTGTTGCACACGGTTGGGTAAAGCGGATGGGGGCTAAACCGTGGATCTGGTTCGGTACGCTGGGGCTGGCCAGTCTGTTGGTGCTCAGCCTGGAGATGCCTTCCGTAGGGCTGGTACCGCTGATCATCGTTCTGCATCACTTCTACCTGGATGGTGTCATTTGGAAACGTCGGTGAAGCCTGTCGCAAACCTGGACGGGCGTACCTCCGTGGACGAGTTGCGCCCATTGATCGAGGACTTGCGACGCCATCATGCATGGCGCTATCGCTTGGACTTCGGATTGAGCATCGGCTTGTTCTGGGTCGCACTGTCCATGCTGGAAGGCGCCGGTTCTGTGACTTGGCCGTTATGGTATGGCACGGCGGTGTTCACGCTTTACCGGTCGGCCATGTTCATTCATGAGCTGAGCCATATGCCGCGCCGCGCTGTACCCGGGTTCAACCTGATGTGGAACCTGGCGTGTGGTATCCCACTGCTGTTGCCATCGTTTTTGTATTTGAGCCATATCGACCACCATACCCTCGGTCGCTACGGCACTCGCCAGGATCCGGAGTACCTGCCCTTTGAGCAGCAGTTTGGCCGCAGTGTGATCACCTTATTGGTCGGTACGCTTTTTACGCCGCTATTGCTGTTGGTACGTTTTGCAGTACTTGGTCCGGCCTCTTGGTGCATTGCGCCGCTGCGTCGGCGGGTCATCGAGCGATACAGTGCGGTCACCTTACATGCCGCCTACCGAAACACGGCGACGCGTTTTCGTAGCGCGCGCGGCTACAACTATCTGCTGGAGATAGCGACCAGCCTTTATGCGTGGGGGCTGATCGCTGCATCAGGCTCAGAGATGTTGCCGTGGTCGCGTGTCGGCCTGTTCCTTGCCGTCATTTATGGTGTGTTGTTCATCAACATGTTCCGTACATGCCTGGCGCATCGGTATGCCTCCAGCGGTGAACCGGTATCACTCCAATGGCAATTGGCCGATTCGTCGACCCATGATCGCCAGGGAAGTTGGCTGGAACTGCTTGAGCCCCTGAGCCAACGCTATCACGCCATGCATCATCTTTTTCCGGCTTTGCCCTATCACTCTTTGAAACCAGCCCATGAACGAATCATGGTGGCCGAGGGTGTGGCGGCGGATCTTTATCGACAGACAGCGGGTCGGCTATCGCCCGTTTCGTCACCCTACAGCACAGAGAATCTTTCATGAGCCCTTGGCAGCAAATCGGTCCATTTGAGCAGCATGTGAATCCTGCGGTCGGCGAATTGATTCGTCGGGTAGGGCTCGACAAAACGTTTGTCCGCGGCGAGGGCTGCTACCTCTTTGACGCACAAGGACGGGCTTACCTGGATTTTCTCGGTGCGTACGGTGCGCTGCCATTCGGCCATAGTCCGGACGCATTGCTGGCCGAACTGGCCAGCTTTCAACTGAGTCGGGAACCGATCTTTGTGCAGCCATCCTCCCTGGCGGCAAGTGGGTTGCTGGCACAACGTCTATTAGAAATCGCGCCAGGCGATTACCGAAGCGTGACCTTTCAAAACAGTGGCGCCGAAACGGTAGAGGCGGCACTTAAAGCCTGCCTTATCAAGACAGGTCGCAAGCGCATTTTGTCGACCCACCAGAGCTTCCATGGCAAGACGCTCGGAGCGCTCTCAGCGACAGGCTCGGATAAATATCAGGAAGGTTTCCAAGCGCCGTTGCCTGGTTTTGATTTTGTTGACTATGGCGACATTCAGGCCCTTGAAGACCAATTACAGCGCCACCCTGACGCCTACGCTGCAGTAATCATTGAACCGGTACAGGGCGAGGGTGGAATCAATCTGCCGCCGCCCGAGTACCTGCAGCAAATAAGGGCCGCCTGTGATCGCAGCGGCACCCTGTTGATTATCGATGAGGTTCAAACCGGACTGGGACGCACCGGGCAGATGTTCGCCAGTGCGGGGGTGCAAGCGGACTGCCTGCTGCTGGCGAAAGCCCTGGGCGGCGGGGTCATGCCGATCGGTGCCTGCTTGCTCAGCAAGAACGCGTACAGCGAAGACTTCCAGAACAAGCATTCATCTACGTTCGGCGGCAACACACTGGCCTGCCGCATCGGGCTGAAAGTGCTGGATCTACTGGACGAACGTCAAGACCTGTTGGACAGCGTGCGAGATAACGGACGCTACCTGCTGGAACAGCTCAACGAGCTGGCGGCAAGACACGCCTCGTTCATCAAGGAAGTACGCGGTGCGGGCTACCTGATCGGCATCGAGTTTGATCTTGATCGCAGTCACTATCCGCAATTCTACGGCGGCTTCACCGGCATCATGGGGGAGCAGGAAAGCCTTGTTCCCATTCTCGCAAGCTACTTGCTCAATGTTGAAGGTGTGCGCGTTGCACCGACCCTCAACGGCGCGAACGTGATGCGTGTCGAGCCTCCCCTCATTGCCGGGCGAGCCGAGTGTGAAGTGTTTATCCAGGCGCTGGCTCGCACGCTGCAATGGGTGGAGGAGGGGCGTACGGGCACATTACTTGCGCATCTGCTTGATGCTCAGCCCTGCTCGTCGGGACCACCGCCAGCGCCGCTGCATCAGATCAGCTTTACCGAGGCAGTGCCTGATAACCATTTTGCGTTTGTTTTGCATCCCTTGGAGCTCTCGAACTATGCCGAATTCGATGAAAGCCTGAGTCATTATTCTCTACAGTCGTTGCGCATGCTTGAAGAGCGCTTGAATCCGTTGATGGACCCATTTTTCGTCTCTACGGTCGAGCTTACATCGCCTGCCACCGGGCGCAAAGTGACGGGTGATCTGATCATGGTGCCACGCTCCGCGGCGCAGTTTGCGGCGATGCCCGTTGAGGAGTCCTGTGAACTGATCGGCCAGGCCATCGACATGGCCAAGCAACGCGGTGCAACGTTGGTCGGACTAGGCGGGCATACCTCAATCGTGACTGGTGGAGGCTTGCGTTTGTTGGATAAAGGCGTGGCCCTGACGACGGGTAACAGTTACACGCTGCTTACAGCGGTCGAGGCATCGTGCCGTGCGGTTGAAATGACAGGGCGCCGTATGCAGGACATGCGCGTTGCGGTTATTGGTGCCACCGGAAGCATAGGCTCGGCCATCGCGCGGTTGATTGCGATGCAGGCCGGACAGGTCACCCTGGTGGGTAACCCGATGAGTGCACGGTTCAACACGCCGCGCTTTGGCTCTGTCATTACTCAGTTGGTGAACTTCTGCACGCAGGGCGTGCCGGCACCCGGCAGCGTACTTGCCGGAATCGCTGAGCGTTTGAACGAACACGAGAGCGCGGATCTCGCAGCCTTGTTGTTGACTGAAAACGGTGAGCGTACCGCGCTGCGCTGGAGTAACGACATCAACCTTTCGTTGGCCGACGCTGACTTGGTACTGATTGCGACTAACAGCGCAGAGCGCTTTATCAGCGCCGATGACATCGCCGAAGGGGCCATCCTGTGTGACATCTCCCGACCCGCCAATGTCAGCCAGGATATCTCCAGTCGCCGGCCGGACGTGCTGGTGCTTGACGGTGGCATTGTCGAAATGCCCGGAGAAGCACGCTTGGGCTCACGTTACGGTATCCCGCAAGACCTCGCATACGCCTGCATGGCCGAAACCATGATGCTCGCCCTCGAAGGTATTTCCTGCCACACGAGCCTTGGTCTGGACCTCAGCAATGATGACCTTGAATTGGTTCAATCGTTGTCCGTGCGCCACGGTTTCATGCTGGCTGGATTTCGCAGTTTTGATAAAGCCCTCGACCCCGATCAGTGGCGCAGATACGCCGAACGATTCAGCACCGCTACCGCTGTCGAAACCATCTAAGAGAGGATCCGAGTATGCCCGTATTGGAAAAAACCACCCTCATCAAGGGGCGTAGCTGTGCCGAGGTATTCGACTTCTGCATGGAAGGTGTGAACTTCCCGAAGATCTTCCCGGAGCGCGTTACCCCACTTGGAAACATAGATATTGCTGACTTGCGGATCGAGCAAGGGCGTCAATTCCGTTTCCGGCATTGGATGTTCGGGTTTATCCCTGCCAATTGGACCGTCGGCATCCGCGAAGTCAAAGACAACGAGTATTTCATTGATGAAATGATCAAGGGGCCCCTGAGTGCGTTCCGGCATGAGCATCGCGTTGAATCCGCTGCCGGGGGGACGCTTTATACCGATCGAGTGACTTATCACGCCATAGGTGGTGCGCTGTTTGAGTGGTTGTTTGTCGACGCCTATATGGACCGGATATTTGAAGCACGTCACCGCAACATGCAACAGCTTTTGGACCTCTCATGATTGCTGTCGAAGCAGTGGATACGGCAAAGCGGTTAAGGCAGTTTATCGACCTGCCTTTTCGTCTGTACGCCGACGACCAGCACTGGGTTGCGCCCTTACGCAGTGACATGAAACGGATATTGTCACCACGACATAACCCCTTCTTTCGCGAAGCGCAGATTGAGCATTTTCTGGCGCTGGACGATCAAGGTCAGGCCCAGGGTCGAGTCAGCGTATGTATTCACGCGGCATACAACCTGCGCTTTGGTCATGAGCACGTGTTTTTCGGTTTTTTTGAAGTCGCGCCAGACCCCGCCGTCACGCGGGCATTATTCGATGCGGTAGGTCAATGGGCGAGAGCGCGTGGCAAATCAAGGTTACTGGGGCCTTACAGTTATACCTCGACACAGGATGCCGCGTTGCTACTCGAGAACATCGACGGCCGGCCTCCCACGCTGCTGCAAACCTATAACCCGCTTTGGTACGCCGACGCTCTCAAGCTGGCGGGTTTCGAGCTGGCTTTCACCTTCAGCACGTACGGGGTTGACGTGGAGCAGTACCGTGCGCGACGCAAGGCCAGCCGCAGTGAAAAAGTATTACCAGGTAGCCAGTTCAGTGTGCGCAGCGCTACGCGGACTGACTTGCGTTCGAATCTGGAGGAGATCCGCTGTTTGTTCAACAGTGCATTTGCCGAGAACTATGAGGTCGCGCCGATCTCCAAGGCCAGTTTCAAATTCCAGATCGATAGTGTGAAGACGTTTATCGATCTTGAAGGCATCAAGCTTATTGAACTGGACGGCCGGGCCGTAGCATTTTTCTTGATTTTGCCGGACCTCAACCAGATCTTGAGTCGACTCAAGGGGCATTTCGGTCTGTTCGACCTGCTCAAGCTAAATCGTTACAAGCGCGGCGTCACCGGTGGTGTCATCGCACTTATCGGTGCCGACCCATCCGTCCAGGGAAGTGGCCTAGGCCGGTTAATCGGCGATGAGATCGTGCGTTACGCCGAACCGCGCTTTCAACGTGTTGACACCATGTGGATCGACGACCGCAATCCTTCCAGCTACGTACTTGCACGTAATGTCGGAATGCGTCGGACCAAGCGCTACGGTGTTTTTGGACTCAATTTAGACCAAACCCAGGGTTAAACTGGAGCTGTAATCGAAATGGATAATCCCTTGATTTCTCTTGTGGGGCTGAAAAAATTCTACCCCAGCGGTGACGGGCGCAGTTTAGTGCTCAATGACATCAACCTGACGATACCTCGCGCCAGCATGACGGTGATCAGAGGTGTATCAGGCTCGGGCAAAACCACGCTGCTCAATGTGCTGGGCGGTTTGGATCGTGTGGATGAGGGGCTGGTCCAGGTCGCAGACGCACGCCTGAGCGCCATGGACTTCAAGGCATTGACGCGTTTCAGGGCGGAGCGGGTAGGGTTCATCTTCCAGTTTCACAACTTGATCCCGACGTTGACGGTGAAGGAAAACGTGCTGACTGGGCTTGAACCGATCCGCTCAGTCACTTTGCAGGATCATGCGCGCGCGCAGGAATATTTGCGCAAAGTTGGTCTGAACGAACACGCCGAAAAGTTCCCTTCAAAACTCTCCGGAGGTCAGCAACAGCGGGTCGCTATTGCGCGAGCGCTTATCAAGGAACCTCAGTTGATTCTCGCGGACGAGCCCACCGGCAGTCTTGACGAAGAGACAGGCATGCGTGTTTTTGAACTGCTGCGCCAGATGCAGGAAGAGAAGCAGGTCACGGTGGTCATCGTCACGCACAACCCCGCACTTGGGCAGCACGCCGATGACGTCTATGAGATGCGCTCCGGCAACCTGCACAGGGCCGAACCATGAACATGCTGATGCGGCATGTGCTTCGCTCGGTTCTGGTCATTCGCTATCGCTTGCTGACCATCGCACTGATCTGTGCCTCGACCTTTGGTGTGCTGGTGGGTGCCTATTCGGCGATCGACAGTCTGTTCGATACGGTTGAGGACATTCAGTCCCACGCATCGATGGCCGATCTGGAAGTCATCTTTGCGCCGGACGATCTGATAAACCTCCCGGCATTCGATGACATTGCCGGCTTAACCGCGACCCATCACCGCTTACTGATGCCAGGGTTGGCGCCTTTGGGCGGTAGTCAGCCGGTCGCAGGACTGATGGTGAGTGCCGAAGCCGCGAATTTCTCGGCGGTCAATCGACTGAAGGTCTTGCAAGGTCGCCTGCCTAATGCAGCGGACGTTGCAGGGATTGCCCTTGAGCGTAACTGTGCGAAATTCCATGGGAAGGGCGTGGGTGACCGTTTTGATTTTATTGCCGGCGCTGCCAGGTATCCGGTGGAGGTTATCGGCATCGTTGAGAGCCCAGAGTATCTGGTCGCGCCGCTGAACCCCAGTGTGTACGTGCCCAGCAACGGCTCCCTGTGTGTGTTGTTTGCTGACCAGGGGCTCATGCGCCAGCAGTTGGGTTTTTCAGCCAGCAACAGCTTATTGTTCAGCGTGTCGCCGCATGCGTCGATGAATGAGGTCAAGCAGCGCATTACCGCGCGAGCGCAGTCGCGTCTGGCCGTCGATTACGTGCTGCCGCGCCAGGAGCAGTTCAGCCAAAAGTTCCTCGAGCTGGACCTCAATACCTTCAAGGTTTTCCTGCCGACGGTTGTGCTGATTTTTGCGCTGTCATCTACCTTGGTGGTGTTTTTCCTCATGTTCCAATGGGCCAAGGAAGAACGCCCATTGATCGCGATGTTTCTTACGCTGGGCTATACGCGTCGACAGGTCGTTTGCGCTTACAGCCTGCCTGCGCTGATGCTGATTGTGCTCGCTTTGGTGCTGGGTTGCGGCCTGGCGCTGTTTGATATGTATGCATTCGGCTGGAACTATGCACGCGCCATCGGCATGCCCGAGCCACAGTTGATGTTCAAGCCAGCTTATCTATGGCGAGCCGGATTATTGCTGTGCTGCACCGTCGCCCTGGGCATGTACTTGCCGATGCGCTCGATCATTCGCATTACGCCGATGGACGCCCTGCGTGACGTTGGCGCAGGTCAGGAGCAAGCGTTTGCGCTGCGTATGGTCGCCTGCTTGCGTCATATCGGAGGACCGTTCTGGTTTCGTTATTCGTTGCGCAACTTGCTGCGCAGCTGGCGCATCAGCCTGGTCACGGTGCTGGCAATGTCGGCGAGTATCGCAATCACCATTGCCTTCTATATTTCCCTGACGTCCATGGAGCGAACCGCGATCAGCAACGTGGAGCGCGACAACTGGAGTCGCGTGGTCGATCTGGATGTGCCCTGGTGGGATGAAGATATCGGACGTCTCGAAGGCCTGGCGTCAGGCAGTCGCTGGTCGACGTTCGTCAAGGGCGGGGCGCAGGTTCTGGGCGAAGGGCAACTGGATAACGCCAGTCTCCTGGGTATCGAGCCGGCAGACAGCGTGCGTCACGTAAACCTGATGGAAGGCCGGATGTTGTTGGACGGCGATCTTGACGCGCTGGTTATTGAACGCCGCATCGCCATCGCCCATGACGTCCACCCAGGTGACCGTTTGAATCTAAAAGTGCGAGGAAACGTCTATCCGGCCAAGGTCGTCGGGGTGTTTTCCGGGGCGCTGCCGGGTGAAGTGATTACGACGCGCCGCTTCGCTCAGCAAATGCTGTCACTGGATGAGCAGTTTACCGGCGCTTACCTGGTGGATGCGGGGAGCAGTGGCCTGGACGATGCGAGAATCTATGAGTTGGCAGGCGTGGTACGGGTTACGTCCAAGCAGAACATAGTCGCCTCCATTTTGGAGATCAGTTCGCATATCTGGGTGATCATTCACATCTCTGCGTTGATGAGTATTGCGATTGCACTGCTGTTTGCGGTGACCAGCATGAACTTCAGCATCGTGGGGCGTCGCGGCGAATATGGCGTGTTGAGAATTCTCGGTTTCAGCGACCGAAGTGTGTCGCTCATCATGCTTTGCGAAACCTTCAGCGTTGCGCTGCTTGCTGGCGTGGTGTCTATCCCGTTGGGCTATGGTCTAGGAGGCGTCCTCAATCATCGCCTGACGGACGTCTGGTTCAAGATCAACACCGACCCCGCCTTCAGTGATTTCTGGAGAGTCATCCTGCCCGCCTTGGTGATTATTCCATTCGCAGCAATGCCTGCCATTCGTCATGTATTGCGTATTCCCGCGGTAGACACGCTCAAACTCAGGAATTTTGGATGAACAGCAAACTGCTAACTGCCTTGCCTCTTTTAATGCTTTGCACATGGCCTGCCTTCGCCGACGATGCGCTGGCGGTCATGCAGGATTCTGATCGCCGTATGAAGGCACAGGACGAAAAAGTCGACTATCGCATGGAGCTGTTTGAGGGCGAGCGGCTGACCTTTACACGGCAACTGAGTCGCTTGGACAAGCGTATGAGCGACCGCATGGGCACCTTGGTACGGTTCACCGCGCCCGCGGCCGTCAAGAATGTTGCGCTGTTAATTGAGGACAGTGGAAAAGCCGCGAACGACATCTGGTCTTATACCCCTTCGACCAAAAGCTTGAGACGACTGGCCGGTTCTCAAAAGCAGAACTGGTTTATGGGGACAGACTTCACCTATGAAGACTTTGAGGACTACAAGCTGCTGAACTACACGTTCACCAGCCTCGCGACCTCCCAGCCCTGCCTCAGTTGGCCGGCATGCCGGCAGATTGAAGCGAAGGCGCGTAGCGAAGAGGCAGATATTTCCGGCTATTCACGCAAGGTCTATTACCTCGAAGAGCAGAGCCGTTACCCGGTGCAGGTGGATTACTTTAACCGCCAGGGGGTGCTGGTCAAACAGCTTAAAAGCGACGGTTTGCAAGTTGTTGACGGATTCAGCAGGCCTACGGCCCAGACCATGCACAATCTGGCAGCCAATAAGAGCACGCGGATGATTGTCGAGAAAGTGAGCATCAACCCTGGCATCTCGGATGCTGAATTCACTCAACGTGCCTTGCGCACTGAACACTGATCCCGAGAGTCCCGTATGTCGACTGAATCGCTGCAAACCCTGGTGCTGGAGTTGCTCGCCAGCACGCTGGAACTGGATATCACTGAGCTGGATACGCAACTGAGCATCGAAGAGCTGGGGCTCGACTCGCTGGACGTACTGAAGCTCACCTACGCAATTGAAAAGCGATTCGCTGTCAATTTATCAGCGTACAGCCATACCGATATCAGCTCCGTGTCTCGCCTGGTGGAAATACTCGCTGAACGGCTGGCCTCCAAGTGAGCGGTTTCATGAACACAGTTGTCATCACCGGAGCGGGGTGTGTGTCACCGTTTGGTGTGGGTCGAGCGCGTCTTTGGGAGGGGTTGGCCACAGGACAATGTGCAATCGCACCAGTGCCTCGTTTGATCGACGTTGTCGGCGGAACATGTAACGCCGGGGCATTGCCGGATGATGCACTTGATGGTCTGTTCACGGCCAATGAGTTGTTACTGTTAGACCGCGCGAGTCAGTTTGCATTGCTGTCGGCGGCAGAGGCGCTGGCCATGGCCGGTCTCAACCCGGCCACGGTTGACCCCTACAGGTGCGCGGTCTACATGGGCACCGCCTTGGGTGGCAGCGAGTCGTTGCACAGTGCCTATCTGGATCTCTATCAGGCCGGCAGCGCTACACTCGCGCCGTGGACGGTGCCCCGGGTCATGGCGAATGCCGCAGCCAGTCACATAAGCTTAAAATACGGTTTTAAAGGCCCGGCGCTCACCGTCAGCACCGCGTGTGCCTCTTCCACACAGGCGATTGGCGAGGCTTATCGGTTGTTGCGATGCGGTGATGCAGACCTGGTGATGGCAGGTGGTACTGACGCATGTCTTAACGCACTGGTCTGGAAAGCGTGGGAGGCGTTGCGAGCCATGGCCCCCGATACCTGCCGGCCATTTTCCGTTGGCCGGCGTGGCATGGTGCTGGGCGAGGGGGGCGGGGTATTGGTTCTGGAGACCCTGGCGCATGCCCGAGCGCGCGGCGCACCGATACTGGCTCACGTATTGGGGTATGGGGTCAACAGTGACGCTGGCGACTTACTCAAGCCATCCGTGGAAGGCCCTGCTCAGGCCATGCGCCAGGCCATTGCCGACAGCTGCTTGCCCGTCGAGGCATTCAGTTACATCAACGCCCATGGCACCGGCACTTTACTCAATGACCGGTGCGAAACGGCGGCTATCAAACAAGTATTCGGCGCTCATGCGCCTTCGCTGGGCGTGTCATCCGTCAAGTCCTCGATAGGTCATCTGATGGGCGCTGCGGGCGTGGTCGAGTTGATTGGGGGGCTTATGAGCTCGATACACAATCAGATTCCCGGAACCCTCAATTACCTGGGGCAGGATGCCGACTGCGACTTGGACTATGTGACTGGGGGGGCGCGCGAGGCCAATGTGAAAGCGTGGCTGAAAAACTCCTTCGCGTTTGGTGGCCTTAATGTTTCCTTGGCTCTGGCTGCGCAGGGCGCTCAATGATTCTGGTCACCGGCGCCAGTGGATGCCTGGGCAGTCATATCGTGCGGGAGTTGCTGGAACAGGGTGAGCACGTGGCAGTGCTGGTCTTGCCGAACGATCCAGCCGTGGCGTTGCAGAGCCTGCGCAAAGGTTTGGTCTGGCGCGAAGGCGATCTTCTGGATCCCGCCAGCCTCGGGTCCGCGCTTGAAGGCGTCACACGGATCTACCATGCCGCCGGTTTGGCGCTGCCTTACGAGTGCGAGCGCAAGCGTATGTTTGCGGTCAACGTGCAGGGAACGGTGAATTTGCTGCGGGCCGCTCGCGACGCGGGGGTCGAGCGCATCTTGCACGTATCGTCCATCGCTGCCGTTGGCTATCCGGCTGAGGAAGCGGACGAGTCAATGATCTATAACGGCGATGCATTTCGGCTGGCCTATATGCACAGCAAGCGTGATGCAGAAGATCAGGTTCGTGGTTTCTGTGCGTCGGGCATGGATATTGTCATTGCGTGTCCCTCTGCGGTCATCGCCTCCAACTGCGATGTGCTGCATGGATGGGGCAAGGTCATGCTTGATCTGCAGCTTCGACGCCTGCCGTTTATCCCACCCGGCGGCATTGCGGTCATCGGCGCGCAAGATCTGGTGAGGGGGCTGCTGGCCGTCATGGCCAAAGGCAAGAGCGGGGAGCGATATATCCTGAATGCTCATAACGTCAGCTATCTCGAATTGTTCACCTGCATGGCCGCTACGATGGCCGTCGAAGCACCGCGTTGGCAGCCTCGCACATTGGGATGGATCGTCGCCCTTTTGCGGCCGTTGGACGTATTGCTCACGCGAATACCCCTTAGGCTCTCGGCCGATGTCGTTGCGTTGCTGGGCAGGCAGGTTCATTACCGAAGTGACAAGGCTCGTCGGCAATTAGGCTTCGCGCCGGCACAATCACTGGAGCATATGGTCCATGAGGCTGCAAGCTGGTTGACGAGTCGATAGGAGATTAGTCGTTGAATGCATGGATGATGTTTGATCCTCAAGCACGGCAGGACACGCCTGCTGTGACTGAGTTGAATGCATGGTTGCAGGACTGGGCGAAACGCTTGGACTTTCGCCTCATGGATGAGCGCCGTTGCTTGCCGCCGCACTTGGTGCTGGCAGTCGGGAACCGGGGTTTACTGGGAATGCAGGTGCCCACCGACTATGGCGGCCGGTTGTGTTTGTCCAACTTCGAATTGCTGCGAGTACAGCGTCAATTGGGCGCTATTGATCTGACCTTGGCTTTTTTTATCGGTCTCAACAACGGGTTGGGTATCCGTCCTATTCAACGCTTCGCGGCGCCTGCTATCAAAGAACGGTACCTGCCGCAACTGGCGAATGGTCGAATGCTCGCCGCGTTTGCGTTGACTGAGCGGGCGGCGGGCTCCAACCCTTTGGGCATGGCGGCCTGCGCGCGACGTGAAGGCCATGTGTTCAGGCTTGATGGGACTAAGTCCTGGTCAGGTTCGGCTGCATGGGCGGGCGTCATTTCGGTATTCGCCCGGCATATTGATGACCAAGGGCGTGAGCTCGGCTATTTGGGGCTCTGTGTAGATGCAGAGCAACAAGGTATGCGCCAGGGTAGCGAAGCGATGACGCTTGGCCTCAAAGGCATGGTGCAGAACCAACTGCATTTTGAAGCTGCGCTGGTCAACCAGGACCGAGTCCTGGGAAGTGCCTATGCAGGCCTGGCTGTGGCCAGCGACACGATGGCGTTCGGCCGGCTGGGTATTGCCGCTACCTGTGTCGGTGGGTTATGGCGGTGTGTTCAGTTGATGATCCGCTATAGCACCCGACGTAGCCTGGGCGGTCATCCTCTTTGGGATCATGAGCATACTCAACGCGTGGTTGATGACGCGCTCTGTGCAGCGACTGCAATTGGTAATTGGGTCGATGACCTGGCGCTACGACTGGATCAGGGCTTACCTGACGCTCCCCCCGAGGTCCTGGCAGCGACGAAGTGGTTGGCCAGCGAGGTGCTCGGAGAGGTCAGTGATAGCGCGCTGCAGATGCTAGGGGCTCGCGGCTATTGCGATAACAATCCCATTGGACAACTCTGGCGCGACGCTCGTATTACGCGTTTATTCGAAGGGCCTTCGGAAACGCTGGCGGCATTCATCGGCCAGCGCGTGCAGCAACAACCCAGCACGGTCATCGCCTACCTTGACCAGACCGCCCATGGCGAAATTACCCGAGCACGAATCCTGGAGTGGACCGCCGAAGAGGTGTCCGCCTCGCGGTTATCTGCGGGTTCGCTCAGGTTGGGGGAATGTGCTGCCTGGTTGATGCTCTCGTCGCAACCGCTGGATGAATTCTGTCGCCGTTGGGTGGACTATCGACTGGAGAGGGCGCTGCACGCGTGGGAAAGAACACGTTTACCTGTCAGAAAAATGAATTACTTAAGCGATTGGGCAACGATTGATGCAGGTCTTCAGGATTGCATCCAGCCCGGTGAAGAGCGCGAGATCGACCCGTTGCTTGCCTCACAGGTGAGCCTATGAAAGTACCGGCAGTCAAGGTCGGCCTTGCATTAGCGATACTGAGTAATGTCTGTTACGGCGACGCTCTCGACGCACTTGATGTCAACGGTCGTCTGGAAACCCGACAAGCGTTGACCCGCGAAGGCGAGTGGGGGCTCAACGAGTACTCCGCATTGTTGGGGGGGAGTTGGCAGGATGCATCGGGCTGGCGCTACAAGTTGCAAGTCAGGGTATTGCAGGAAAATAAACTGGACGGCGACTATCACGAAGTCGAACCCCGTGAACTCTTCGCTGAATACCAAGGCGAACGATGTACCTCCACGCTGGGTATACAACAAGTCGTCTGGGGCAGCGCTGACCGGCTCAGGGTTCTGGACGTGATCCATGCGTTTGACCGTCGCGAAGGCTATTTCGGCGACTATGTCGAGCAACGACGCCCATTGGCCATGCTCCAAAGTGAATGCTCGGTATTCCAGGATCAATCCTTACAGCTGCTGTTGATCCCCCAGACGCGTAAGGACCTCCTTCCCGATAGCGGTGCCCGTTTTGCTGAAACCAGGGTCAGCGATTATTTGGGCAATATCCCTCAGAACGAAGCGGATGGTCCGGATTGGCGTAAACCTTCCGACTGGACACCCGCCTTGCGTTGGAGCGGCAACGCCCATGGGGTGGACTACTCCCTGAATGGCTGGCACGGCTGGCAGACTGAAGAGACCTACTCCGCCCGGCTGACACCCGCTGGTCTGAGTTATCGAGAAGCACTGAAGCGTCGCACACTGCTTGGCGGCTCATTCGCGATGCCGATAGGACCGGTGGTATTCAAGGGTGAAGCGGCCTTCGTACCTGACGCCTATCGTTACTCCCAGGCACAAACCGGCATCGTTGAGCTGGAGAAGAACCGTCAGAAGCAATTGCTGCTGGGTATGGATTACTTGAGTGGGGACTGGTTCTTCGGCATGCAGTACTACAACGTCTGGAAGGAGGCTGTGGCGCGCGCCGTCGATCAGGATCGCACGCAAATGATCAGCTTGGCGGTACGCCGCGAGCTGTGGCAGGGCCGGCTTTACCTCACCGCTTACGTTGCGAAGGACCTGCGCCTGGATGCGCAATATGCTTCTTTGGAAATGCGGTACGACGTTGATGCCCACTGGCAGCTACGTACGGGCGTGGACATATTCGAGGGCAGTCAGCGTAGCTTCGGTTATTTTGACGAACAAAGCCGGTGGATCAATGCTGTGCGTTATTCCTTTTAGCGTGGACATGCGCTGCGTTAATGTGATTTTTGCGGGCGATGGCGGCTCAGTCTAAGGGAGGACGTTTTGAGAATAGGGATGCATTTCCTTTCGCCAGCATCCGCAGCAAGCCGAATCGGAGACTGGAGCAGTGGTGCGCGACATAAGGGTACTCCCCCATTATCGAATTACCTTACACCTAACACTACCCCTGAAACGGTTGGAATCCGCCAGTTTCTGACGGAAACCGCCGCAATGCCATAAACGAAAAAACCCGCCAAGAGGCGGGTTTTAAAGGGTTCCACGGACTTTACTGGCTGTCCGTGGAACTGGAGATGGTGCCCGAACCCGGAATCGAACCGGGACGCCCTTACGAGCGGGGGATTTTAAGTCCCATGCGTCTACCAGTTTCGCCATTCGGGCGGTAACGCGGTGTAGCAGGGTTGGGAATATATAGATCCAGGCGCGTATGCGCAAGGCCGCAAAGCAGCTTTGTTGTGCGCAGGCCAGGGTGAAAAAGCTCGAAAGATCAGTGGTCTACAGGGGCTTTAAACGTAAGGATGGGTGGAGTTCGAGTACCAGCGACAGTCAGCTGTCGAGCCTCAAACGTATGGTTGAGGAGCGGAAAAACACCATCGATCGGCAGAAAAGTGGCATCAAGAGCCTCAAGCGCGGCCTTGACGACTTAACGCGCAGTGTTGACGAAGTGAATGCAAAGAAGCCCCGGTTTTTCCGGGGCTTCTGCGTAGAGGCTTATACGAAAGGCTGGCCGCTGAACCCTCTGGGCAAACGCGGCGGCAAATCCCGGCACCTGAAATTACGACCTCACAGGCCCCTTAGCGTTCGTTTATGGCGCCAACCTGTTCAAGCCCAAACCTGGACGCTACCCTGCCACTACCCTAATCATAAAAAGGAGTGAGTGATGAGTGTCCAGACTCTGCCTCAAGAAGGTAGTTGCCGCTGTAATCGTGTGCGTTTCAGTGTGAGTGAGGCCCCTGTGATCACCATGGCCTGCCATTGCACGGGGTGTCAGAAAATGACCTCCAGCGCGTTCTCCCTCAGTGCGTTGATCCCGGCCAGCGCCTTCACCGTGACCCAGGGCTGCCCGGTGATCGGTGGCCTGCACGGGGTGGACCGTCATTATGTGTGCCCACATTGCATGAGCTGGCTGTTTACCCGCCCCCATGGCATTGATGAGTTCGTCAATGTGCGTGCGACCTTGCTGGATAACGCCAGCGGGTATGTGCCGTTCATGGAAACCTGGACCAGTGAAAAGCTGCCCTGGGCCACGACCCCGGCGGTCGAAAGTTTTGCGCAACTGCCTGAACCCCAGGACTTCCCGCGCTTGATGCAGGCCTACGCCGTGTTCAGTGCCCGTTGACGTCAATCGATCAATGCCAGCAGGTCAGTGTCGCCGACATCCACTCCGGCTTGAGTCAGCAGGGTCGTCGCCTGGCCCCGATGGTGGGTCTGATGATTGAAGAAGTGCAGCAGCAGGCTGGCAAACGGCTTATCGGCGGCAACGCCGCGCATGGTGTGGTAGTGCAGGCGCAGGTCGAGGTCGGCCTCGCGCAACGTGTTGGCCCAGTCGATGATCAGTTGGTCAAGCCAGGTGCGGCGCGTCGCCAGCGCGCTCAGGTCGGCGAAGGCCAGGCGCTTGAGGTCGACAGGCGTGGCTATGGCCTCCAAGGGGGCCAGCGCGGTAAAGCCCGCCGGGTGTTGGGCGAAGCGCTTGAGCCAGACCGTATCACCCAGCACCAGGTGGTTGAGTGTGCCCAGGATCGAGTCGAAAAAAGCCTGGCGATCCTCGCGTAATTGCGCATCTGAAAGCTTGGCGGCGGCCTCATAGACCTTACGGTTCATCCACTGGTTGTAGGTCGCCATCAGTGCGATCTGCTCGATTCGGTTCACGGGTGTTCCCTGGTTGGATGCGCGCCCGCTCGGCGGTCATGGTGTTCCGGCAGCGGCGGGCTATGGTTGTTGAACGCCAATACTACCCCCGGGAGGGTGACACCATGAACACCAGCGATCTACTCGAACAACTGCTGCGCGCCGGACAGACCGGTGGGGGCGCTACGGGCGGCGGCCTGGGCGGGCTACTCGGCGGTTTGTTGAAGGGCACCACTACCGGCAATGCATCGGCCGGCGGCGGGCTGGGCGGGTTGTTGGGCGGCCTTGGCGGCATGCTCGGTGGCGGGGCTGCAACGCGTCCTTCGCAGGGGCGCTCCGGCGGGATGAATTACGCGGCGCTGGCGTCGTTAGGGATGATGGCCTTTCAGGCATATCAGGCTTGGCAGGGTCAGCAGGCTTCCAAAGCGCAGTCGTCCTTCCAGACCGTCGACCAGCTTGATGGCCCTGAAGCCGAGGTCCACAGCCATGCTGTGTTACGCGCCTTGATTGCCGCGGCCAAGGCAGATGGCCGGATCGATGATAAAGAGCAGCAAATGATCACCGCTGAGTTGAGCAAGCACACCGACGACCCGCAATTGAAACAGTGGCTCGACGCCGAAGTCGACAAGCCTTTGGATGCTGCGGATTTTGCCGAATTCGCCCGCGACCCGGCAGTAGCGGCCGAGGTATACCTCGCCAGTGTGATGCTGGTGGACGACCAGCAGGACGCCGAGCGCAACTACCTGGATGACTTGGCAGGGCAGCTGCAAATCGACCCCCAATTGCAGCTGCACCTGGAGCAACAGGCCAGGGCCTAGAACCTCAGCGTAGCGCCGGTAGTCAACCATTGCTCACGCTCGCCGATCAGGCTGCGCCCAACCACAACGTCCACATCGACGTATGCCCCGACATGCAAGCGTGGCCCGGCCTGCCACGCCTGGTCGCCGCCGGCCTGGCCATAACGCTCGGCGACCAGCGTCAGCGTGCGCGCCAGCTGATACTCAAAACCGGTCCCCCAGGTCAGGCGGTGTTGGTCATCGCCGTCGTTATAGGCATGGGTCCAGCCGGCATTCAGATTCAGGCGCAGTGGCGCCAGCGGCTGCCACGTCAGGGGGACGTTGAAATCCGCGCCGTCATACGCGTGCCTGCGGTCCTGGGCAAAGTGCGCGCCGGCAGCAACCGCCAGTTGCAGACCAAGGTCATCCCGTGACAGCACTTGGGCCTTGAGTTGCGGGCTGAGCTGGCTTTCGCCGCTGGCACGTGACAGTGCTGTGCCCCATTGCACCGCAGGCATCGCACTGAACGTACAGGCCGGCGACAGTGTTTCGCTGTGGCTGCCGCCGTCGTGGCGATAAGCGCTGAACCAGGCGTCTACATTGCATTCGCCCGGCGCGTTGATAGCGCCGTCATCGACCACATAGGCGCCGCCAGCCGCATTGGCCTTCGATATCACGGCGATGAGCAAAATAAAGCCCAGCGTCAGGCCGATAAACATTAAGTTATGCCGCAATGCACGGCGTTTAGCCGGCGGCAACAGCAGCAGGCTGTGGTGCACATCACGGCCGTGACGCGCACGGTATTTGGCAAACCCGTCAGGGCGTTTTGGAGTGTGTGGGTTGTGCATGATGCACCTCGCTTGAGTTCAGCTTTCTACAGTCAGCACCGAAATGCCGCTGGCTCTGGCCTGGCAGACCAGCTCCGACGTGTCCTCACCACCCGGCAGGGCGATGACCACATCGGGGCGGCTGTCGGTCAGCATGAAGTGGTTGCGCTGGCGTTCGGCCTGCTTGCCATGGCGTTGCCAGTTGGGTGGGTAACGCACCACGTCGATGCCGATTTCCCGGGCCCATTCCTCGATGTCACTGCCGAGGAACTGGTTGCCGCCGTGGATCAATACCTGCACCGGGCGCAGGCGGTGGTAAGCGTCCAGCACCTGGCGGGACTTCTTGGTGTCGGCGTAATGACGACCTGCACAGATCAAGATGCGCATAGTCCGATTCCTTGTGAGGCACGGCGGCGGCCCAGCGGCCACCACCGTTTAAACGGCAGGGGTGATCAGTACCACTGCTTGAAGCGGCGGATGTAGATCGTTTTCATCAGTTGGGCCACGCAGCAGTAGCTGACCAAGGTGCCCACCAGCCATGGGAAGTACGCCAGTGGCAGCGGTTGCAAGCCCACCAGTGTGCCCAGCGGCGAGAACGGTACGTAGATCCCCAGCACGATCACCACGCAGGTCATCATCAACACCGGCCAGGCGGCTGTGCTCTGGAAGAACGGGATCTTGCGGGTGCGCAACATATGCACCACGAGGGTTTGCGAAAGCAGGCCTTCGATAAACCAGCCGGACTGGAACAGAGTCTGCATCTCGACACTGTTGGCGGCGAACACGTACCACATCAGCGCAAAGGTGGTGATGTCGAAGATCGACGAGGTCGGCCCGATCCACAGCATGAAACGGCCGATGTTTTTCGCATCCCACTTGCGTGGCTGGGCCAGGTATTCCTTGTCCATCTTGTCCCATGGCAATGCCAGCTGGGAGATGTCGTACATCAGGTTTTGCAGCAGCAAGTGGATTGCCAGCATCGGCATGAAGGGGATGAAGGCGCTGGCCACCAGCACCGAGAACACATTGCCGAAGTTGGAGCTGGCGGTCATGTTCAGGTACTTCATGATATTGCCGAAGGTTTCGCGGCCCTTGAGCACGCCTTCTTCCAGCACCATCAGGCTCTTTTCCAGCAGGATGATGTCGGCCGATTCCTTGGCGATGTCGGTGCCGCTGTCCACCGAGATGCCTACGTCGGCATCGCGCAGGGCTGGGGCATCATTGATGCCGTCACCGAGAAAACCCACGGTGTGGCCGTTGGCTTGCAGGGCCTTGAGTACACGGGATTTCTGCAGCGGCGTGAGCTTGGCGAACACCGTACGTTCTTCAACGTGACGTGCCAGGGTGGCGTCGTCCATCAATTCGATCTCCACCCCCAGCAGCGGCCGGCCGGGCTCAAGGCCGACCTGGCGGCAGATCTTGCTGGTGACCACCGCGTTGTCGCCGGTCAGCACTTTGACCGCTACGCCGATCTGTTGCAGAGCGGCAATCGCCGGGCCGGCGGTTTCCTTGGGTGGATCGAGGAAGGTCAGGAACCCCTGGATCACCAAGTTGCGCTCATCGCCGGTGGTGTACTGCTGGCGTGCCAGCGCCTTGGGGATCGTGCGGGTCGCCACCACCAGCACCCGAAAGCCGTCTTCGTTGTAATCGTTGGCAATCGCCAGCAGTTCCTCGCGGCGGCGTTCATCCAATGGCACGGCGGCGCCGGTGTCCATCACATGGGTGGCAATGCCGAGCATCTCTTCCACCGCGCCTTTGCACACCAGCAGATGGTCGTCGGCCGCGTCCTTGACCACGATGGACAGGCGACGGCGGACAAAGTCGAAGGGCAATTCATCGACCTTGCTGTAGGCAAACGGCACCTGGAATTTCGGATTCTGTTCTGAAAACTGCACCACCGCCTGGTCCATCAGGTTCTTCATGCCGCTCTGGTGATAGCTGTTGAGCCAGGCCAGGGACAGCACGGCATCATCGCGTTGGCCAAAGGCATTGACGTGATGTTCGAGGATGATTTTGTCCTGGGTGAGGGTGCCGGTCTTGTCGGTGCACAACACATCCATGGAGCCGAAGTTCTGGATCGCATTCAAGCGCTTGACCACCACTTTGCGCTTGGCCATGGCCGTGGCGCCCTTGGCCAGGTTGGCGCTGACGATCATCGGCAGCATTTCCGGGGTAAGACCCACAGCCACCGCCAGAGCGAACAGGAAGGCGTCGCCCCAGTCACCTTTGGAGAATCCGTTGAGAAAGAACACGATTGGCACCATCACCAGCATGAACCGGATCAACAGCCAGCTGACACTGTTCACCCCACGGTCGAACGCGGTCTGCACCCGTGAGCCTACAATCGCCCTGGCCAGGGAACCGAAGTACGTACGCGCTCCGGTGGCCACCACCACGGCCTTGGCCCGGCCGCTGACCACGTTGGTACCCATGAAACAAATATTTGGCAGGTCCAGCAGGTTACCGGGGTCGGCGCTCACCGGGCCGGCGGATTTTTGCGTGACGTCGCCCAGGGTGTCGTACTTTTCCACCGGCAAGGCTTCGCCGGTGAGCACGGCCTGGCTGATAAACAGATCGCGGGATTCGATCAGGCGGATGTCGGCGGGGATCATGTCACCGGCCGAGAGCTGCACGATATCGCCGGCCACCAGGTCGCGCATCGGCACTTCGCGCAGGGTCGGTTGGCTGCCCACTTGCTCTCGGCGCAGCACGGTAGCGGTGGTGCGTACCATGGCTTTCAAGGCCTCGGCGGATTTGGCCGAGCGGTGCTCCTGCCAGAAGCGCAACAGGCTGCTGAGCAGGACCATGGTCATGATGATGATGACTTTGGTCGGGTCAGCGTCTTCACCTGCCTGCATCGGCAGCCAGCAATCGGTAAAGAAGCTGATGGCGCCCAGGGTCAGCAGCACGTAGATGAACGGGTTGTTCAGTGCGTGCAGGAACTGGATGAGTGCGTGGGGCGGCTTGTCGTGGGCGACCTCGTTATAGCCTTCCCGTTGCAGGCGGGCAGAGGCGTCTAGTTCGGTCAGGCCATCCTGGGTGGCACGGACGTTGGCGAGGGTGGCTTGCAGGCCGTTGTGGGCTTCGCGGGCGGCACGCATCGACAGTTTGGTGCCTTCGTCGGTGCCTTTTTTCTTGCTCAGTGGCGTGTTTTTTACGGCGCTCATTGTTTGTACTCCTGTCGCCAGCTCACGACAAAACATACCGCTACTTACCGAATTACAGGCGAGCAACAGCATGCCGGGCCGCCAACTTGGCGATCGGTTTAAATAAAGTATTCACATCACTTCTACAGCGCCCGCCAATAGCGCGTTAGTTAACTAACGCGCAGCGGGCTACGACTGGATATGTTCATGAAGAACTCCAGGGTGTTAATAAGAAAGTTGCTGTTTCCAGCCAGGTCAGGCGGCGCGAGCGCTCACGTACAGACCGAGCATCAAGCTGGCTTGCTCCAGGCTGGAAACCTTCGGTCTCTGCGGGTCTTGAGGGTCGGCGTGTTCCCACTGCTGCACCAATTGGCCGCTTTGCGGGCAGATACGCCAGTGCGCCAGGGGGCGGGCTGGATACACTTGGGAGGAGGGTGCAACAAAGGTCGGGCGGGCCGGGGTAAAGCCAGCAGGCGCCCGGCACAGCTTGGCGCGCAGGGCTGCGGTCAGCGTGCGTACATCAGGCAAAACAAGGAGTTGGAAGGTCATAACACACCTCGGGACCGGACTGGCAGCCGGTGAGGCAGTTACGGTGGAGCATCAAGCTCTAGCGCAGCTTACCGGACCGGGGAGGCGAGTCCTGTCATATTCTGGGTTTGGCGCCCGACGCCCGCAAACGCGGTGCTCGGACAGCGACTAGATACTGTGTCCATTGGCTTCTTTTGTGAGGTTTAAAAAAGGCCCCAGTTGCGGGCAGGGGCAATCTACTCATACGCTTACAAAATGTCAACGCATGATTAATTAAATGTCTCAGTGTTCAGAATGTATTCAGGCAAGAGGCGCTGGAAGTTACGCGATATATAACTTCATATACCTTGCGCGGCGAGAATCGCCAGATAGATCAATACCAACCCGCAGGTGCCATGACTGACACGTTGCCACAAGGGCGAAGCATTCTTGCGCAACAGGTTCACCAGCGCTGCGATCAGAAAGCAGGACAATACCGATGCCAGCATGAAACCGGCGAAAAACATCAGGGTTTGTCCATGGCTGGGCGTGGCGCCGACGATGCCGGACAACGCACTGCCCAGCGCGCCCCAGTAAACAATGTTTTTCGGGTTAGCCAAGGAAATCGCCGCGCCCACCGCCAAGGCATTCTGTCCGGAGCTGGCCGGTGCGCTGCCGGCTTCTGGCAACTGCCACGCATCGATCAGGCTGCGTATGCCGAGCCATGCCAGGTACAGCGCGCAGACAACGGTCAGCGGCACACGCACGGCGTCATGCTGGATAAGCAGGGCAATGCCGGTCAGGCCGATCACGGCCCAGACGGCATCACCGACAAGCGAGCCGATCTGCACCATCAGCGCAGGTGTAAAGCCGTGCAGCAAGCCTCGTCGCAAGGTCTCCGCCAACACGGCGCCAGGGGACAGGCAAAACACAAAACCGAACACCAGCGCGTAGAAAAAGATTGTCAGCATGCCCGCGATCCTTCAAATGAGGGGGGCAGTGTGAGGGGCGGGGCGAAGGTTGTCTTGAACCAGATTGCGCTGCTCAGCGTCTCACTGCGCTCTGGTAACGACCCGGGGTCATGCCGTACGCCGCGCGAAAATGCCGATTGAGGTGGCTCTGGTCGGCAAACCCCAGGTCCTGGGCGACGTCGGACGCGGCGGCACCGCTACGCAACAACCCCTTCGCACGGCGGGTGCGCAGCTGCATGGCCCATTGGCGAGGGCTGAGTCCGGTCTCCTTTTGAAAGGCCCGTAGCAGGTGAAATTTGGACAGCCCCAACTCGTCGCCCAGATGGTCCAAGGGCAGCGATTGATGCAGGTGCTCGGCCAGCAACTCCTGGGCACGCAGGACCATGGCTTTACCCGTCGCCGTACTGCCGGGCAGGCGTACGCCGCTCATGGCAACTACCTCACCGAGCAGCACCACCAGGGCGTCTTCATTCAGGTCACGGACCAGCGCATCAGCGCACAACGCGCCTTTCACCGCCGCTGCCAGGCGTTGCGCGAGCAGTGGTTGAACACATAACGCGCGATCAAACTCCAGGTGCGCCAAGCCCAGGTCCGCTGCCAATTGATTCGCTGTGACGTACAGGCTGACGAACTCCCACGGCGCGCCATCCGCCGCACCACCGCCTTGAATCTGCCCAGGGTTGTACAGGGTAATGCTGCCCGGCCCGGCGTCGAACTCTCGGCGGTCCAGCCAGACTTTTTCCTCACCCAGCAGGTTCACGCCAATCACGCATTCGTCATGGCTGTGGCGGGCGAAGGTCAGGCCGGTGCAGACGGTGCTGCTGACTTCGTAGTGGCCCAGCCAGGCGTGTTGCATCGTGCTCATTGCGCAAGCTCAGTCAGGAAGTGGGCATGAGCATACGCTGGCAGCAGGGGTCAGATCGACTGTTGATTGACCCGTGTGAGTCACTGCGCTCTCCTGCTACAACGCGGCGATACGGGATAACTCGACCTTTAGCTGGGCCGGGTCGAGACGCGCAAACGGCAGGGCAAAAAACGCCTGGCAGCGCCGTTCGATAGTCGTGAGCGTGGCCTTGAACGCGGCGTCCACGCAAGCTTCATCCCCGTGAACATCCGACGGGTCCGCCAACCCCCAGTGCGCCTTCAACGCCGGCCCGAAATACACCGGGCAGGCTTCGCCGGCGGCCTTGTCGCAGACGGTGATAACCAGATCCGGTGGGCTGCCTTCAAAGGCGTCGTTGCCCTTGCTGTACAGCCCTTCGATGCTGATGCCCGCCGCCTGCAGCGTGCTCAGGCTGCGCGGCAGCACCTGGCCCTTGGGAAAACTGCCTGAGCTGATGGCCTCGAAACCGTGCGGTGCCAGGTGGTTGAACACCGCTTCGGACAAGATGCTGCGGCAGCTGTTGGCGGTACACATGAACAGGACTTTCATTGCAGTCTCTCCGTCAGATACTCAGGCGCAACGCGAGGGCGGCGAGGGTGATCAGCAGCACCGGCAAGGTCAGCACAATCCCGACCTTGAAATAGTAGCCCCAGGTGATGGTGATGCCTTTGCGTGCAAGGATATGCAGCCATAGCAGGGTAGCCAGGCTGCCGATGGGGGTGATTTTCGGGCCCAGGTCGCTGCCGATCACGTTGGCGTAGATCATCGCGTCCTTGACCACGCCCACGGCATGGCTGGACTCGATGGACAGCGCGCCGATCAAGACCGTCGGCAGGTTGTTCATCGCCGAAGACAGCAAGGCTGTCAGTACTCCAGTGCCCATGGCCGCGCCCCAGACACCGTAAGTGGCAAAGGTATCGAGCCAGGTCGCCAGGTAGGTGGTGAGGCCGGCGTTACGCAAGCCGTAGACCACCAGATACATGCCCAGGGAAAAGATCACGATCTGCCACGGGGCTTCCTTCAGCACTTTGCGCGTGGAGATCTTGTGGCCCTTCGCGGCGATCACCAGCAGGAGCACGGCGCACACCGCAGAAATCGCGCTGATCGGAATGCCCAGCGGTTCCAGTGCAAAGCAGCCGATCAACAGGATACCCAGCACCCACCAGCCGGCACGGAAGGTGGCGCGGTCATGGATGGCGCTGGCGGGGTCTGCAAGGTCGGCGGGGTCGTAGGTGTGCGGGATGTCGCGGCGGAAGAACCACAGCAATATTGCAAGGGTGGCCGCGACGCTGACGAGGTTGACCGGCACCATCACTGCCGCATATTCGTTGAAGCCGATCTTGAAGTAATCCGCCGACACGATATTCACCAGGTTCGACACCACCAGCGGCAGGCTTGCCGTATCGGCGATAAACCCTGCGCCCATGACAAACGCCAGGGTGGCCGCCGGTGAAAAACGCAGGGCCAGCAGCATCGACATGACAATCGGCGTAAGGATCAGCGCCGCGCCGTCGTTGGCAAACAGCGCCGACACCAGCGCACCGAGCAGCACCATATAGGCAAACAACCGCCGGCCACGCCCGCGGCCCCAGCGCGCCACATGCAGGGCGGTCCAGGCAAAGAACCCGGCTTCATCCAGCAGCAGGCTGATGATGATCAGCGCGACAAACGTACCGGTGGCGTTCCAGATGATGTGCCACACCACCGGGATATCGCCCAGGCTGACCGCGCCGCAGGCCAGGGCGAGGAGCGCGCCGAGGGTTGCGCTCCAGCCGACGCCGAGGCCTTTGGGCTGCCAGATGACCAGGATGATGGTGACGATAAAAATGCCAATTGCGACAAGCATGAAGTAACGCTCCGATGGCTCAGCAGCAGGTGCTGGCCCGTTGTGGTCGGTCGCCCATTGCATCCAGACGCTGTGCGTCGGTGTGCAACCATGGCTGGTTGGCTTGCAGGGTGGTTTCCAGCACCTGGGTGACCCAATCGGGCAACTCCGGGTGGATGCGGTAGTAGATCCATTGCCCTTGGCGACGATCCAGCAATAGCCCGCAACTGCGCAATTGCGCCAGGTGACGGGAGATTTTTGGCTGGCTGTCGTCCAAGGCATGGATCAGTTCGCACACGCAAAGTTCGCCCTCGCGCAGAATCAAGAGGGTCATCCGGGCGCGGGTTGCATCGGCCAGGCATTTGAACAGGGTGGGAGGGGAGAAGAGGTCCGACATGGTCAAGGCCTGTATATGTGGTTATTCGAATATACGTATTTCCATATGTATCGGTCAAATCTTGTTTCAATTGATTTGGATCAAATGCCCGCGAATCAACCACAAGTGATTGAAATTAAAATGAAACAACAATGTCCTAAAGTCCCCGCCCATTGCTGAAGAAGGAAGACCCCGCGTGACCCGTGCCACTCGTAACCTGCGCAAGACCTTGGATTCCGTCGCGGAAAATAACGAAACCGCGGCGTTCGACCTGATGCGCGCCGTCGAGAAACTCGGCGATGAAGTGCTGCGCCAGCGCCTGCTCAATACCATTCACCGGCTTAATCAGGATGCTTACGAGCTGCGTGAGGCGCGCGATTCGGTTGAATGGGTGTCGGTCAAACTGGCGTGATGGGCCGTTGCAGTCGTCCATATTCGGTTAACAACTCATAGGAACCAGTAACAGTGGCAGCACCAATCGGATAAGGACACTCCTGAACCCGATAGGTATTCACATGCTACCTCCCATCGCGTTTTCCCATCTGCCATCCACACTGACCGCGCACCAGGCTGGTCTATCGACTGCGGTGACGCAATCGTCCGGTGAGCGCCTTATCCATCCGCTCGTGCATTCTGTTTCGCACCCCGCTGCCAAAAAAACTTCCACGGTCCGGCCACCAACAACCAGTCCTGAGGTTGAGCGCTATATCAAAGAGACGGCGCCTTCGATGCTGACGCCTGCGCAAAAGACCTCGAGCATTCTGGCGGCAGCGATCAAGCGCGAATGGCAACTGGATGTCGAACCCGATACAGCCCGCATTGCCACCTTCAACTACAACCTTGATCGTCCCAAGCCTCATAACGGCAGAATGCTCAATAGCATGACGCTGACAGAGACGGCGCTGCACAATGTGCGCAGCATGAACACGCAGGATGAGCGGGCGCCCAGGCATGACGAACTCACTACGCTAATCAACATAGGGCGATTCACCTCGCCCTTGGTTGATACAAGCGTTGAGCTGGAAGATTTTTTGCGTTCCCACGACGCTCACGAGTACGTCTTGAAATCGGCGCACGCCGATACCGGCAACACGCCTCCGGCTGCTGACAGGTTGCCCTTCACACCCCAGGCATTCAGGGACCTGGTATGGCGGACCGAACTGAGTGCGCCTTATAAATCCTATCTGGATACGTTCTGGCCAGCCCATCAAGAGACATACACGCAACTGAGCAAGTTGTCGTTTGGTGCATCGGCGCAAATCCAGCAGCAAGAAGGCAGCCTGAGTAACTACGAAGTGACGCTTGCCATGCGTGCGGCGGGGCTGGGCAGTCATACGCGGCTGGAAGACATGACCGTCGCTGGGGTGAAGGCGCCTTACGTCAAAGATCCGAACGTGGAAACTGGCCTGCTGTCCATCAGTGGCGCTCAATCCACCGATTTGATCTACGTGACCGACAAACAGCCCCGGCTGAATGCCAAGGGCAAAAGAATTCATCACACGCTCCTTTACATTCCTGGCAATTCCTCGCCGATTCATCGATTTGACAGCGTCAGCCAGATGAAGACATGGCTGGCCGACCAGGCCGCCGACCCTGGCAAACGCGCAGTCCTGGCTACCCACTTCAAAAAGAATGATCAGGATGACAAGACCTTTTCCGACGGAGTCAAACAGTCACTGACCGGGCTGGGCGGCTGGACGCAAGCCCAACGGCCGAATGCATGGGGATTTACCTCACTCAACGCGTGGGACCCCCAGACTTACATCACCACGCATCCGGTAGACGGTGATCCGTTCCAAGTCATGAGTGAGCGCCAGAAAAACCGGGCTTATGCCGACGCCGACCACGACATCGTGACCGATCGAGACGTCACCAAAAAACGAATTGTCAGCGTGGTCGAAGCAGCCGGCGCTGCAGCGTTGATGTTGACGTCACTGGCCATGGTGATGCCGGAAGTCGCCTTGGCCATGGACGCTACCTACTTGGCGGCTGGGGTGGCTGAAATGGCCGTAGGCATTGATGATGCGGCCCACGGCAAATCAACGGGTACTGATCGCATCGTGTTTGGACTGCTCAATGCTGCGCCTACGTTGGTCCACGGCGCCGCAAAATTACCCGGCGTAGTCGCGGGGCTGGAAGGCGAGCGTGCATTGGTGAGTGTTCCGTCCACCGCTTCGCCGCCGGTGGAATTCAAGGAGATCGCCTTCTCGGGCGAGCAGGTGCCAGACCACCAAGTGATCGAGTTGGCGGGTGATGAGCGTCCCAATGGCGGTGTCAAGCGCACGCGACTGGACGAGGCGCAAACCGAAGGAACTGAGGACATCAAACGCAGTAAGCCGGCGGATGAAGTCCGAGACCTTAAAAAAGTCAACGACCTGATCTTCACCTTTGTCGATACGTATAACGGCGCAGAACGCCTCAATATCGTTGCCCATGGCGCGCTCGGCGACAGCGGCACGGCGGATCTGGTGCTAGGCCATGAGCGGCTGGGCTCTGACGATCTGCTGCAGATGCTCTGGGACAACAATGTGCCGACTGACGAATACGCCAATATCCGTTTATTGATGTGCAACTCGGGTACGGGGGGAGAAGAGTCGTTTGCAGCACAGTTCCAGCGCGACGTGGGTGTACCGGTCAAGGCCTATGGAAGCAAAGTTAACGTCGAGTTCAACCTGGATGAATTGGCAGCGCTTTTCGATCCCGCACGGGGCAAAAACAAGCTGACTCAATTTGAGGGGGTACTTCCTGCGAGCCGCAGGCACAGGGTGACAAAGATCAAGCCAGAGCCAGAGCCGAGCGCCACCAATGAGCGCACTGAAGATCCCTACAAGGACTTTTCATACAAGCCCATGCACTTTCCGGATCGCGCCGAGAATCCAAAATCTGCTGTGATGCAGCCTTCAATGCCGACGCTATAGCCCCCCAACGGGCAGTTCCGCGCACAGCGGATGTGCGCAATATCGTTCAAGACAATCTTGATACCGGCAGGCATGCTTGGCGACCCCCTGCCGACGAGCCTGTTTCAGATGCCCAATGCCTTGCCTGTTCACGCGTTTTCCCGCGGCGCAATTGCAGTGATTCCCTTGTCCCTGGCCTGTGCACCCTGGGGGTTGTTGGCCGGTTCCATGGCCATCGATGCACAATTTACCCCGCTGCAGGCCCAAGGCCTCTCCGCCATTGTGTTTGCCGGTGCCGCACAACTGGTGGCCATTGGCATGGTCAAGAGTGGTGCCAGCCTGATTTCCATCGTACTGACCACGTTGCTGCTGACGTCCCAGCATTTGCTGTACGGCATGCATATGCGTCCAACGTTGTCGACACTTGATAGCCGCTGGCGCATGAGCCTGGGGTTCCTGCTCACCGACGAGTTCTTCGCCTTGGTCAGCCACTATGACCGCCAGACCTTCAATCGCTGGTATGCCTTGGGCGTCGGGCTGACGTTTTATATCATCTGGAACCTGTTCACCCTGGCCGGCATCGTGCTGGGCAAGAGCATTCCCGGTCTCGATCAACTCGGCCTGGAGTTTTCCATTGCCGCGACTTTCATTGCCTTGATCACCCCCGTGGTGCGGGACGTGCCGACAGTCGTCTGCGTAGCGGTGTCATTGCTGTGTTCAGTGTGGCTGAGCTTTCTGCACTGGGAGTCGGCCGTGGTGGTGTCCGGCGTGTTGGGCATGAGCGCAGGCTTTATCTGCAAGCGACTGGGAGTAGGGCAGCAATGATTTACCTGATGATTGTGGCCATGGGCCTGGTGGTGTTTCTCAACCGCTACCTGTTTATCGAACCTCGCCTGCCGGTACGCCTCAACCGTGGCGCGCGGGAGTTTCTCGGGTTTGCGGTGCCGGGGATGCTGACAGCGATTTGCGGGCCGATTATTTTTCTTGCCGACCACCAGCTCAACCTGAGCCCGGCCAACCCGTATTTGCTGGCGGGTATCAGTGCGGTCGCGTTGATGTTCTGGACACGCAATGTGCTGCTCACGGTGCTGCTGAGCATGGCGCTGTTTTATCTGTTCCGTTGGTGGCTCTGACGCGCAGACGAAAAAAAGCCCGCGGGAGGGCGGGCGCAAGGGAGACTTCAAAAATGAGCCAGGCCACTATAGGTGGCGTTCGCCTGCGTCACCGTGAAACAAAATTCATCCAGGCGCCAGTCAGTTGCGTGGCAATGCTACAGTCGCGTTTTTTTCATGGAGGCGATGGCATGCACAAGGTGGTTATAGGCGCATTGGTCGTGGCAGCACTGGCCGGCTGCGCAGGTTCGAAGATGAACGAAGCGCGCTCGGGAGCACCCTACAAGACCTTGGCATCGGACAAGGCCACGGTGGTGGTTGCCGAGTGCATTCAATTCGGCTGGCAGGATGAAAGCGTCTACGGCGTCGATGCCAGTGGCTTCAAGGAGCCGAATGGGGCCGGTGGTTTCACCGTCTATACCAGGGGCGGGGATTACTTCGCCGACGTGCAAAGTGCCGGTGCAGGATCGTCCGTCAAGTATTACGCCGCCGAAGACGCGATGCCCGCCAAACGTCGTTTGGCCGCGCTGGCGACTTGTCTGTAATCCGTTGCCTTAGTCTTTTTAGGAAACGCCCGGCGGGACAGCCGCCGGACATTCGCTTATTATTCACACCGCTCGCCCGGCGTGATGGCTCTTTACCAGTACACGGACGTCGAGGCCAAACCGTCGGGCGAGCATCTTTTGCCCTTATCGCGGCATAAACCCCAAGTGCCAGCGACGTGGGATCTTCAGCGACACCAGCCCCAACACCCCAGCCAACCCACTGCTGACCAGCAACGCCTTCAGGCCCATGTGCTGCTCAAGCAACGCGCCAATGACCGCACCCACGAACATGCCGCCCCACGGGATCAGCTGCACCCGCCAGCCGTTACGCCTTTCCCCCAGCATCCAGCGACCCAGGCCACGACCAAAGCGTGACAGCGCGCCGGTGACATAGGTAAGGCCCACGGGCAAGCCGTTGACCTCTTCGACGGCCGCATTGAGCATGCCCATTGCGATGATCGCCGCCAGCAGCGCGGGCAAGGTATCGTCGGATGGCCACAGCGCACCTGCGCATAACAAAGCGGCAATACACAACAGCAAAGGCAGCGTATGCCGCCGGCCAAATCGACTGACCACCACGCCCAATGCGTTGCCGACCACGAAAGTAGCGACCAGCAACAGCAAGCGCCCCGTCAGCCCCAGATCGCCTGCGCTGATCGCTACTGCCAGGCGCGTGGTGTTGCCGCTCATGAACGAAACAAAATCGCCGCTGGCCATAAAGCCGATGGCATCGGTCATACCGGCAAGCACCGAAAGACTGGCCACCAGCATCAAGCCGACTCGGCCGCGCCAACGCTGTCGATGGGCGAGTGCAGCATTGACGTAAGGCTTGCGGGACGAAGGCAGCATAGGGCCGGGTTCCTCGGTGAGATTATCCGGCCACTACGGTAGGACGCTTTGAGCCCACACGCAATGACCTCAGGCAGCGTCCAGTCGCCAGCCATCCGGGGTCCAGCACAACCGGTGTGTCGGCCGGATCGCCTGTACAAACGCCGCATCATGGGACACCACCACCATCGCTCCGCCAAACCCTTGCAGCGCCTGCTCGAAAGCCGCCACTGATTCCAGGTCCAGGTGATTGCTGGGTTCGTCGAGCAGCAACAGTTGCGCCGGCACATGGCGCCACAGGGCGATTGCCATGGCGGCTTTCAAGCGTTCGCCGCCGCTGAGTTGCGCGACCGGTTGGATCACGCGCAGCGCGTCCAGTTGCAGCAAGGCCAGGCGTGTGCGCAGCTCGGCTTCGGTCAGCGGCGTACCCAGCAGGTTGAGCTGCTCGATGATCGAGCGATGATTGTCCAGCAAGCCCAGATGCTGATCGATATAGGCACTGGGCACGTGCACGCTGCATTCCCCCGTGACCGCTTGCCGTTGGCCAGCCAAGACTTTGAGCAGCGTGGACTTGCCGCAACCGTTCGGCCCATGCACGGCGACACGTACCGGGCCCGTGAGGTGGAGGTTGACGCAACTCGCGGGCAGCCACGGCAGTTGAGCATCGACTAATGTCGCGACGGTGCGCCCGCTGGGCACGACCGACGCAGGTAACGTCAACAAAATCGTCGACTCATCCTGCACCCGCTCGTAGGCCAGGCGCACATGGCTGTCCAGATGCTCCTTGCTGTGCCGATGAGCGCTGCGCACGGTGCTGACGATGTGAGTAGCGGCGCTTTTCCAGCGCGCCTTGGTGAAACGGTCGACGTTGGCGGTTTGCGCCTGTTTGCGAGAGGCGGTCATCCCGTGGGGCAGAAAGGAGGTAAAGCCTAACTCGCCTCGGCGAGCTGTTCAAGGAACATGGCCAGTGCGACTTCCTCCGCCTTGAGCCCTTTGCGCACCCGCGGCTTGGGCAATCTGGACAGCTCGCCCAGGCTGAAATGCTCCAATACCGCCGGGTGGATGTAGCATTTTCGGCACACCGCTGGTGTATTCCCCAACTGCCGGGCGACGTCCTTGACCATCGCGACCACATGCCGTTTGGCGTCGGATTCCGGCTGCCATTCCAATTCGCGCAACACCGCCAGCGCCAGGGCGGTGCCGGCCCAGGTGCGATAGTCCTTGGCGGTGAAATCGGCGCCGGTGAGGCTGTGCAAGTAGGCGTTTACATCATGGGAACTGACGGTGTGTCGTTCGCCGTCTGCGTCCAGGTACTGGAACAGGTCCTGCCCCGGCAATTCCATGCAGCGTTTGACCACGTTGGCCAGGCGCCGGTCCTTGACGCTGACCTGATGCTCCACGCCACTTTTGCCGCGAAACTGGAACTGAATCTCGCTGCCGTTGATGTCCACATGGCGGTTGCGCAGGGTGGTCAAGCCGTAGGATTTGTTGTCGCGGGCATACTGGGTGTTGCCGACGCGGATCAAGGTAGCGTCCAGCAGCATTACCACGGTGGCCAGGACTTTTTCGCGGGTAAAGCCAGGCTCGGCCAGTTGGGCCTCCAACTGCTTGCGCAACTTGGGCAGTGCGCTACCGAACGCCTGTAGGCGTGAGTATTTGTCGGTGTCACGGACTTCGCGCCAGCGCGGGTGGTAGCGATACTGCTTGCGTCCACGGGCGTCGCGCCCAGTGGCTTGCAGATGGCCACGCGGGTCGGCGCAGATCCACACGTCGGTGTAGGCGGGCGGGACGGCGAGGGCGTTGATACGCTTGATTTCCTCGTCGTCGTCAATGCGCTCACCCTTGGCATTGAAGTACTGGAACTTGCCGCGCACCCGCTTGCGGCGAATTCCGGGTTGGGTGTCGTCAACATAATGCAGGTCGCGGGGCAGGTCGGCGGGGATAGCGGAGTCGGGCATGGCGGGTTCCTTGGCAACAAATCAGGCCGGTATGTCTGATTGACCGCAGCGCTGTGCGGTCGTGCCAAATGCTTACGCCAGCACCGCGACTGCCTTGATCTGTGCCCACAGCGTCTGGCCCGGATGCAGTTGCAACTGGTCGCGGGAGAAGCGCGTGATGCGCGCCAGCAATGGCGTGCCGTCGGCTTCCAGGCGCACCAATACATGGGCGCTGTTGTCAGCGGGCGTTTCCTGGATCACCGTTACTGGCAAGCGGTTGAGGATGCTGCTCGGTTCCGACCCTTGCAGGCTGAGGCTCACGTCCCGTGCCTGCACCTTGACCCGCAGCGCTTTGCCCACGGCCAACGGTGCATGGGCCACGCGCATGGACAAGGCGCTGCCCGGCAGGTGCAGGCTCAGCAACTGGTAATCCGCGTCGTAGGCACTGACCGTGCCATTGATCACCACGCCGGCATCGTCGCCCCGCGCCAGAGGCAGGTCGAGCCGCGCCAGGGTTTCGCCGATCGGTCCGCTGGCCAGGGCCTTGCCGTCACTGAGCAGGACGATATGGTCGGCCAGGCGTGCGACTTCATCCTGGGCGTGGCTGACGTATAGCACTGGAATGTCCAGCTCATCGTGCAGGCGTTCCAGGTACGGCAGGATTTCGTTTTTGCGCTGGCTGTCGAGGGCGGCCAACGGTTCATCCATCAACAGCAGTTTCGGGCTGGTGAGCAAGGCACGGGCGATGCCGATGCGCTGGCGCTCACCGCCGGACAAATGCAGAGGGTTGCGCTCCAGCAGGTGACCTATCCCCAATAGCGCCGTGGCCTGGGCCATGTCCACCCGGCGCTGCTGGCGTGGAATGCGCTTGAGGCCGAACTCCAGGTTGGCCCGCACCGACAAATGCGCGAACAGGCTGGCTTCCTGGAAGACGTAACCCAACGCACGTTTATGGGGCGGTACGAACAACCCGCTGCGGCTGTCTTGCCACACGTCATCGTTGACCTGGATGAAACCATTTTCGGCGCGCTCAAGCCCCGCGATGCAGCGCAGGCAGGTTGTCTTGCCTGAGCCTGAATGCCCATACAGCGCGGTCACGCCACGGCCTGGCAGATGCAGGTCCACGTCCAGCGCAAACCCGGAATAACGGAGTTGCAGGCGTACATCAATCATCGACATCAGCTCCAGCCCATCTTGGTTTTACGGCTGGAGTACAGCGCCAGCAACACGAGGAACGCAAATACCACCATGGCGCCGGCCAGCCAATGGGCCTGGGCGTATTCCATGGCTTCGACATGGTCGTAGATCTGCACCGAGACCACACGGGTCTTGTCCGGGATATTGCCGCCGATCATCAGCACCACGCCGAACTCACCGACGGTGTGGGCAAATCCGAGGATCGAGGCGGTGATAAAGCCTGGTCGCGCCAGGGGCAGGATCACCGTAAAAAAAGTGTCCCAGGGATTGGCGCGCAGGGTCGCGGCCACTTCCAGTGGGCGAGTGCCGATGGCGGAAAAGGCGTTTTGCAACGGCTGCACCACAAACGGCATGGAATAGATCACCGAACCAATCACGAGCCCGGCGAAGCTGAAGGTGAGGGTGCCCAGGCCCAGCCATTGGGTGAACTGGCCGAAGTAGCCATTTGGCCCCATGGTCAACAGCAGGTAGAAACCGATCACCGTCGGAGGCAGCACCAACGGCAGGGCCACAACTGCGCCAATCGGGCCGCGCCACCACGATTGGGTGCGCGACAGCCACAAGGCAATCGGCGTGCCGATGACCAGCAGGATCACGGTGGTCAGTGACGCGAGCTTGATGGTCAACCAGATAGCGGAAAAATCGGCACTCGATAGGGGCATTTACTTGGCCAGCTCGTAACCGTAGGACTTGATAACGGCAGCGGCTTTTGGCCCTTTGAGGTACTCGACCAGCGCTTTGGCAGCAGCGCTGTCTTTGCCTTTGTTCAGGATTACCGCGTCCTGTTTGATCGGATCGTGCATGGACGCCGGAACGATCCACGCCGAACCGCTGGTGACTTTGCCGTCTTTATAGATCTGCGACAAGGCGACAAAACCCAACTCGGCGTTGCCGGTGGATACAAACTGGAAGGCCTGGGTGATGTTCTGGCCTTCGACGAGCTTGTCCTTAACCTTCTCGGTCAAGCCTTCTTTCGCCAGTACTTGGGTGGCGGCCAGGCCGTAGGGCGCGGCTTTCGGGTTGGCGATGGACAGGTGCTTGAAGTCGTTGTTCTTCAACACGTCGCCTTTGGCGTCTACATAGCCTTCTTTGGCCGACCACAGCGCGAGGGTGCCCACGGCGTAGGTGAAGCGCGAGCCTTTGACGGTATCGCCTTCGCTTTCGAGTTTTTGCGGGGTGGTGTCGTCGGCGCTCAGGAACACTTCGAACGGCGCGCCGTTCTTGATCTGCGTGTAGAACTGGCCGGTGGCGCCGTAGGCCGCGACCAGTTTGTGACCGGTGTCTTTTTCAAAGTCGGCAGCAATGGCCTGGATCGGTGCGGTGAAGTTGGCGGCGACGGCCACCTGCACTTCATCGGCGTGGGCCGAGCCGAAAGCGAACGCAGCGACCAGCACGGCCAGGCGTGAGGCGTGAATCATCATGGAGCAGCTCCTTGGGGATGTACGGCTTGTTATAGGTAGAAGGGTTAACCGCTATGTATGGGAATATATAGCGGTTAGCCATCGCCGGTACAGCGCAAAGTTGCCCCAGACGGTTGGACTATTTGAGTTTGGCCAGCGCGTGTTCCGCCAGCTCGCGGGTCAGGTCATAGGTGGTTGCGTCTTTGCCAAGGCGCAGTGCCTGGCCCGACCAGAGATTGCTGAAACCGGCTTCATCCCTGGCTTTGAGGGGCATCAGTGCGCCGCCAGCACGCGGAAACGCGGGAGCTGTCGGGTTGATTGCACCCAGTTCACGCATCACACGGTTGACGATACCCCGCGCCGGGCGGCCGGTGAACAGGTTGGTCAGCGCGGTTTCGCTGGCCTGGGCATGGCGCAGTGCATGGTGATGGGACGCGCTGACCGTCGCTTCGGGGGTGAATAGATACGCGGTGCCGATCTGTACCGCGCTAGCGCCCAGGGCAAATGCCGCGACAATACCCCGTGCATCGCCAATACCACCGGCGGCGATCACTGGCACGTTCACGGCGTCGACAACCTGGGGTAGCAGGGCGAACAGGCCGATCTGGGTGTTTAGGTCGTCGCTGAGGAACAAGCCCCGATGACCGCCGGCTTCACTGCCCATGGCGATGATTGCGTCGCAGCCGTGCTGTTCCAGCCAGACGGCCTCTTCCACGGTGGTGGCCGACGACAGCACCTTGGCGCCAGTGGCTTTTACTCGATCCAACAAGGATTTTTCCGGCAGGCCGAAGTGAAAACTGACGACTTCGGGCCGGAATTCTTCCACCACCAGGCAGGCGGCGTCATTGAACGGTGCGCGGTCACTGACCGGGGTAGGCGCATCAAAGTCTGCGCCCAGCTCGCGGTAGTAAGGCTCCAGCAAAGCCTTCCAATGGCGATCCCGTGCGACGTCCACTTCGGGCGGTTGGTGGCAGAAGAAGTTGACGTTGATGGCGCGCGTGCTGGCCTGGCGGATGGTGGCAAGGGCTTCGCGCAGTTGCTCGATGCTCAGAGTCGCAGCAGGCATCGAACCGAGTGCTCCGGCCTCGCAGGCCGCGATGACCATGGCAGCGGAGGTGGCGCCGGCCATAGGCGCTTGGATGATGGGCAGGTCGATGCCCAATAGGTCGAGAATGCGCGTGTCTGGCCAGGTGCTCATAGGATGCTTCTCCAGCGATCGTCGGACTTTTCGCTGTTTTAGCAGGGCGTCCGCCATCCAGCCAGTCTGTTTTATTCACTGGACGACGCAGGGGTTTCGTGCGGGCTCAGTGGTCGCGTTCGCGGTCAAGCAATTGCCGCTTGCGCTCGACGCCCCAGCGATAGCCCGACAAATCACCATTGCTGCGTACCACGCGGTGACAGGGAATCGCCACCGCCAGGCTGTTGGCGCCGCAGGCTTGGGCGACGGCCCGGAACGACTTGGGCGCGCCAATGCGCTCGGCAATCTGCCCATAGCTGGCGGTGTCGCCCACCGGAATGTCGCGCAAAGCCTGCCAGACCCGTTGCTGGAACGCGGTGCCGCGCAAGTCCAGCGGCAAATCCAGCCCCAGAGCGGGTGCCTCGATGAACCCCACGACATGGGCGACCAATTGCTCAAACTCGTGATCGGCGCCCACCAGGTCAGCCTTGGGAAACTGATCCTGCAGGTCACGCACCAGTTGCTCCGGCTCATCCCCCAGCAGGATCGCGCACACGCCACGCGTGCTCTGGGCCACCAGGATCGCCCCCAAAGAGCATTCGCCGACGGCAAACAGGATTGCGCTGTTGGTGCCGCCGGCCTTGTAGTCACTGGGTTTCATCCCCAGCAACTGGTTGGCCGATTCATAAAAACGGCTGTTGGAGTTGAAACCGGCGTCGTACAGGGCATCCGTCACCGTCTGCGTACCCTTGAGCCCGGCGCGCATTTTTTGCGAGCGATGGGCGCTGGCGTAGCCTTTGGGCGTCAGGCCAGTGACGGCTTTGAAGATCCGGTGGAAATGGAAAGGGCTCAGCCCGGCGAGTGTGGCGAGGGTGTTGAGGCTGGGCGGAGTAGCCGCCTGCTCGATATGCCGGCAGGCGTCAGCCACCCGTTGGGCGTCCTGCGCGGCGCGTTGTGTCTGGTCGCCGGCGGCACGTTTGCTGGGACGATAACCAGCGGCTTCGGCCTGCGCCGGTGTGTCGAAGAATTCGATATTTTCCGGGCGCGGCAAGCGCGAAGCGCTGCTGGGACGGCAATACACACCGGTGGTTTTCACACCGTACACGAACAGTGTGTCGGCTTTGGAGTCGCGGGCGAGAATCGCCGCCCAGCGCGGATCTTGTTCAGTAGTCATGTTCGGCACTCTTGACGGATCCTGGGCAGGTTAGCCGCGCCTCACCGGCCAGGCACTCCGAAGCTTGCGCTCGAATTAGCCGGCGGTACGAAAAGTCAGGTTGATGCGTTGTGGACCCATGACCGGGTGCACGCCTTCCTTGATCGGCATCACACCGTGGAAACGCAGGCGATCAACGCCGCCCCAGACAACCACATCGCCATGGAACAGCGAGACCTTTTGGGTCTTGTCACTGCGCTGGTGACCACCGAACAGGAAAATCGCCGGTAACCCGAGCGAAACCGAGACCACGGGCGCGCTGTACTGGCGTTCATTCTTGTCTTGATGCAGGGACATTTTGGCGCCGGGTACGTAGCGGTTGATCAGGCAGGCATCGGGGGCGAAGTCGATAAAGCCGGCGTCGGCCGCGGCCAGTACGGCAAGTTGGCGCAATGCATCGGGCAGGGCTGGCCAGGGTTGCTGACTGCGCGGATCCAGCGGGCTGTAGCGGTAGCCGCGGGTGTCGGTGGTCCAGCCCAGCGCGCCGCAACTGCTCAATGCCGCCGACATCGTAAAGCCGCCTGGGGTGACCATTTGCCGAAACGGGGATTGAGCCAGCACGCGCCGCAGTTCTGGCAGAAGCCGCTCAATCCAGGGCAGGGCGAAGCCCCTTAACACGTAGGACCGTTCACCAATTTGCTCACGCCGAGCAGGTTGTTGCAGGGCGTCATCGGCGAACAGGTCGACAGTGGGGCCGGGCATGAGCTTACAGCGCCTTGCTCACGTTGATGTCGGTGATCACATCAGCGGCATCATGGATTTTCTCCAAGGCTTTCTGGGCCTCTTCCACACTGTTGGTCGTCAACTGGGCGAACTCGAAGCGGCGTTCGCCGTTGAGCTTGTACTTGATTACGTATTTGGTGGTGGTCACGGCGATTTCCTGTGGCGTGTTCGGATCAGCTCAGCTTGGTGCTGGTACGACGTACGATGCGAATCTTGTGGGACAACGCGGGTTTGCGCGTAACGCTGATGGCGCGGCGGGTCACTACATCCAGGGTGATGTTCCAGAACCCGGTGCTGGGGGCAGTGATCTTGGCCGGAAACTTGTCAAACGCGCCACCATGGTAAGTGTGGCGGCCGCCATTTTTAAAGCTGCGAAAATTCGCATCGCTCATCAGGCGGATATTGCAAGTCTGCGAGCATTCGATGACGACGATATCTCCCTCGTTGAGGTGCTCGCGCTGGTGAATGAATTTCATGAGGTGTCTCCAGAAGGGCTTTTTCTGAAAAATCAGAACGATACGTAGGTTAAGATGGAGTTTATCAGCCCCAGCGCGTTTATTATCGGCCCGTATTCAAAGGCGTCGACAATTTAAAACAGTTATTTACCGAGTTATCAGGGATAAATCCTACGTGGGCGGGAGAAAATTACCATCCCGACTGTCGTAGGATCTTTAAGTGGAGATTTTGTATGAAGTGGAGTGTGTTGGTTCTGGCCTTGGCGTTAGGTGGGTGTGCTTCGGTTGCAGATATCAAGCAGACCCCACCGACGCTGGCGGTCATTTCTGGTAAAAAGCCCCAGGAATACGCGGCGTGTGTGGTGCAGAAACTGTCGGCTACCCGCCGTCCGCCGCAGATCGAACCGCATAAGGACGGTGGCGTGCAAGTGATTGTGCCGCAGAAGTTCTCGGCCGATCCTTCGGCGATTTTCGAAATTGATGAGCGCTCCAGCGGAAGCAGCATCAAGCTATACGAGAGCATGTCCAACGTGCCGATCCGTCCGGGGGATGTCAAAAAGGCCGGGGAAGAATGCATTTCCGGGTGATGCCGTTGTGGAAAACCAGACATGAAGCGTGAACACGTCAAAGCCCGGCAGGCCGAGGGGCAAATCTCGGCGACCCATATCATCCAGAACCCTGCCGACCTGGGCGAGTGGATCGTTTTCTTCAAGAAAAGCGGCGGGCGCAGCTTTTTCCTGGTCGACGATCAGGACGAGGTTGAATCCTTCGCACGGCTGGATGAACTGACCGAGATCCTTCGGGAACTGGGCATCAAGTTTGCCGAGATCCACTTGTAGTCTGCGGTTACTTGCAGACTACCACCACACTGCGGTTTTTGAAGTTGCCGACGTCCTGGCCCAGGGTCTTGTCACTTTCTTTCAGTGATGGCGTGCCCTCTGTGCCGACGATGCGATAGCCGGTGCCGGCGCAGGAAGCATCGGCTTTTTCGTAGCAACTGGCCCAGGAGTTGGCTTCGCCTGAGCAGTCGATGGTCAGGCCCTGCTCGCCGTTTTTGAGGTAGACATCAGAAGTGGTGGTGCAACCGGCAAGTGCCAGTACCGCAGTCAGTGCCAGAAGTTTGTTCATAGTGTTCGTCGTCGAGGGTGTGGGAGGGGCGCTGACACTGTCGTGGGGCGTTTTCGGCAGATTATAGCGAACTGCCATCTAGGTACAGACAAACACAAAAAAGCCCCGTAAATCGGGGCTTTTTGCGCAGGGCCTGCAGACTTACTTGGTCTTCGGCCTTTTGCTCGACGCGTGGCCCGCTTCATCCACAAACACTTCGGCTACGGCAATCGCCATGCTTTCGGTTTCGAAAACACCCGCGACGCTGTCCCCGTGGAAGTTGATCAAATGCCAGCCGTCTGCTCGCTTGGTGATCAGGTAGCCGTTCACGCCTTTGGGTTCTGACATCTATTAACAATCTCGTGGTCTGGTTCAAGGGCACCATGATAGCGCCAAATGTCGCGCAGCCGCGCAAGTAATTCCAAGTGAGTGTGCCTGGCCGAAAAGCGTGCTAAAAGGGTTTCAGCCCTTTTAAACATAGGGGCAAAGGTGTTTTTTGTCGTGTCGGTGTGCAGGTTCTTCGTAAGATAAGTGGAACTTACGCCGACATTTTTTCTCTATGTTGACATCGCAACGCCAGCAGGACCCATTGTAAGGTGACTGCGGCGTGATTAGACTGCGCCGAATTCCGTACGCACAGCCCTTTGTAAGGACTTATATGATCAAGAAATGC
>Ga0308161_1000265_pt1 | contig 101878 bp, 81 predicted proteins | sample PhyFR2_FD_201034 | JGI IMG/M metagenome (GOLD analysis project Ga0308161, IMG submission 201034) | Phyllosphere microbial communities from UC Gill Tract Community Farm, Albany, California, United States - DLSLF.R2 | ecosystem: Host-associated > Plants > Phyllosphere > Unclassified | place: USA...
TGCATCTCCGCTGACCTGCCGTTCGCCCAGGCGCGCTTCTGCGGCGCCGAAGGTCTGGAAAACGTACAGAACCTGTCGACCCTGCGGGGCAGCGAGTTCATCGAAAACTACGGCGTGGCCATCGCTGACGGCCCGCTGAAAGGCCTGACCGCTCGCGCCGTTGTGGTGCTGGACGAAAACGACACCGTCCTGCACAGCGAACTGGTCAAGGAAATCGCCGAAGAGCCTAACTACGAAGCGGCACTGTCCGTTCTCAAGTAAGGCTTTTACAATTGTTAACGGCCTGGCCCTGTCCAGGCCGTTTTCATTTGTGTATCAGGGTTTTGCCTCACACCTTGAAACGTAAGTGGAAGGTAAATTGCCGGTAAAGCTGCTTTGCTTAAATCCACTCAGTGCTTATCGTTCAGCCTCCCGTAATAGAAGCCCACGCGCCCAATGGTCAATAACTCCATGCAATCGTCCCCCCGCAAATCCCGTCGCTGGCTGATCAGCCTGCTGGTCCTGTTGGTCATCGCCGTCCTGTGCTGGAAATTCTGGCCCGCCGGCTCTGCTGACAAGGCGGGCGGCGACAAAGCGGCCGCCGGCCATACCGGGCGCTCGGGAATGATGCGGCCTGGCTTCGGCGGCGGTACCGGGCCGATTCCGGTGCGTGTGGCGCCGGCGGTGAAGGGCGACTTCCCGCTGTATTACAAGGCACTGGGCACGGTCACCGCGCTCAATACCATCAACGTCCGCAGTCGGGTGGGCGGCGAACTGGTGAAGATTCATTTCGAAGAAGGGCAGATGGTCAAGGCGGGCGACCTGCTGGCCGAGATCGATCCGCGTCCTTACCAGAATGCTTTGCTCCAGGCCGAAGGCACGTTGCTGCAGAATCAGGCGCAACTGAAAAACGCCCAGGTCGACGTCGAGCGCTACCGCGGTCTGTATAAAGAAGACAGCATCGCCAAACAGACCCTCGACACCGCCGAAGCGCTGGTTGGCCAGTATCTGGGCACGGTCAAGACCAATCAGGCCGCGGTCAACGATGCCAAGCTCAATCTCGAATTCACCAAGATCCGCGCGCCGATTGCCGGCCGCGTCGGTCTGCGTCAGGTCGACGTCGGCAATCTCGTCGCCGCCAACGACACCACGTTCCTCGCGGTGATCACCCAGACGCAACCGATCAGCGTGGCCTTCACCTTGCCGGAGAACAGCCTCGACACCGTGCTGGCCCGTTACCGCAGCGGCGCCAAGTTGCCTGCCGAAGCGTGGGATCGCGGCGACACCAAGCTGCAAGCCACCGGCGTGCTGCAAAGCCTCGACAACCAGATTGACGTCGCTACCGGCACTTTGAAATTCAAGGCCCGTTACGATAACCGCGACCAGTCGCTGTTTCCCAACCAGTTCGTCAACGTCCATTTACTGGCAGACACGCTCAAAGGTGTAGTGCTGGCACCGTCGGCAGCGATCCAGTTCGGTACCAACGGCACCTTCGTCTATGCGCTGGACGGCGACAAGAAAGTCACCATTCGCCAGCTAAAAATCGGTGCCAGCGACGGTGACCACACCGTGGTCACCGAAGGCCTCGCCGCGGGCGATCGCGTTGTGCTTGAAGGCACCGATCGCCTGAAGGAGGGCAGCGAAGTCGAAGTGGTCAATGACAGCAGCGAAGTACCGACCTCGCCGACCGAACACCTGCAAGGCAAATCCGCCGCCAATCCCGATGCGACCACCGCTGAAAAGGCCAAGAAGGGCGCATGAACATTTCGCGGCTGTTCATCCTCCGTCCGGTAGCCACCACCCTGAGCATGCTGGCCATTGTCCTGGCCGGCCTGATCGCTTATCGCCTGCTGCCGGTTTCGGCCTTGCCGCAGGTCGATTACCCGACCATCCGCGTCATGACCCTGTACCCCGGCGCCAGTCCGGACGTGATGACCAGCGCCGTCACCGCACCGCTTGAGCGCCAGTTCGGGCAGATGCCGGGCCTGACGCAAATGGCTTCGACCAGCTCCGGCGGCGCTTCGGTGCTGACCCTGCGTTTCAGCCTCGACATCAACATGGATGTCGCCGAACAGCAGGTGCAGGCCGCGATCAACGCCGCGACCAACCTGCTGCCCACCGACCTGCCGGCGCCGCCGGTGTACAACAAGGTCAACCCGGCTGACACCCCGGTGCTGACCCTGGCCATCACTTCGAAAACCATGCTGCTGCCCAAGCTCAATGACTTGGTCGATACGCGCATGGCGCAGAAAATCGCCCAGATCAGCGGCGTCGGCATGGTCAGCATCGCTGGTGGCCAGCGTCAGGCGGTACGAATCAAGGTCAACCCCGAAGCGCTCGCGGCCAACAGCCTCAACCTGTCGGACGTGCGCACGCTGATCGGCGCCTCCAACGTCAACCAGCCGAAAGGCAACTTCGATGGCCCGACCCGGGTGTCGATGCTCGATGCCAACGACCAACTGACCTCGCCCGAGGACTACGCGAATCTGATCCTGACCTACAAGAACGGCGCGCCGTTGCGGCTCAAGGACGTCGCGGAAATCGTCGATGGCGCCGAGAACGAGCGTCTGGCCGCGTGGGCCAACCAGAATCAGGCGGTGTTGCTGAACATCCAGCGTCAGCCGGGCGCCAACGTTATCGAAGTGGTCGACCGCATCAAGGCCTTGCTGCCGAGCATCACCGACAACCTGCCGGCCGGCCTCGACGTCACGGTGCTGACGGATCGCACCCAGACCATCCGTGCCTCGGTCACCGATGTGCAACACGAACTGCTGATCGCTATCGCGCTGGTGGTCATGGTCACGTTCCTGTTTCTGCGCCGCGCCAGTGCGACGATCATTCCCTCGGTGGCCGTGCCGCTGTCGTTGATCGGCACCTTTGGCGTGATGTACCTCGCCGGTTTCTCGGTGAACAACCTGACGTTGATGGCGCTGACCATTGCCACCGGCTTCGTGGTCGACGATGCCATCGTCATGCTCGAGAACATTTCACGCTTCATCGAAGAGGGTGACAGCCCGATGCAGGCCGCGCTCAAGGGCGCGAAACAGATCGGCTTCACCCTGATTTCCCTGACCCTGTCGCTGATCGCCGTCCTGATTCCGTTGCTGTTCATGGCCGATGTAGTGGGGCGCCTGTTCCGCGAGTTCGCCATCACCCTGGCGGTGGCGATCCTGATTTCCCTGGTGGTGTCGCTGACCCTGACGCCGATGATGTGCGCGCGTCTGCTCAAGCGTGAACCGCAGGAGCACGAGCAAGGCCGTTTCTACCGCGCCAGCGGTGCGTTCATCGACTGGATGATCAAGGAATACGGGCGGATGCTGCGCTGGGTGCTCAAGCATCAGCCGCTGACCTTGCTGGTCGCCATCGGCACACTGGCGTTGACCGTGTTCCTGTACGTGATCGTGCCGAAGGGTTTCTTTCCGGTGCAGGACACCGGCGTGATTCAGGGTATTTCCGAAGCGCCGCAGTCGATCTCCTTCGCGGCGATGGGCGAACGGCAGCAGCAACTGGCGAAGATCATTCTCGAAGATCCGGCGGTGCAGAGCCTGTCGTCCTACATTGGCGTCGACGGCGACAACGCCACGCTCAACAGCGGCCGCTTGCTGATCAACCTCAAGCCCCATGGCGAGCGCGATCTGACGGCCAGCGAAGTGATTTCCCGCCTGCAACCGCAACTGGACAAACTGGTCGGCATTCGTTTGTTCATGCAGCCGGTGCAGGATCTGACCATCGAGGATCGAGTCAGCCGCACCCAGTATCAGTTCAGCATGTCTTCGCCGGACTCGGAATTGCTCAGCCAGTGGAGCGGACGTCTGGTCGAAGCCCTGGCGCAGCGTCCGGAGTTGACCGACGTGGCCAGTGATTTGCAGGACAAAGGCTTGCAGGTCTATCTGGTGATCGACCGCGACGCCGCATCGCGCCTTGGCGTGTCGGTGGCGAATATCACCGATGCGCTTTACGACGCGTTCGGCCAGCGGCAGATTTCGACCATTTACACCCAGGCCAGCCAGTACCGCGTGGTGCTGCAAGCCCAGGCCGGGGAGAAGATCGGCCCGCAGGCGCTGGATCAGATTCACGTCAAGACTACCGACGGCGCGCAGGTGCGTCTGTCGAGTCTGGCGCATGTCGAAGAGCGTCAGGCGCAATTGGCGATCACCCACATCGGCCAGTTTCCGGCAGTGATGATGTCGTTCAACCTCGCGCCGGGCGTGGCGTTGGGGCATGCCGTGGACATCATCGAGCAAGTGCAGCAGGACATCGGCATGCCGGTCGGCGTGCAGACCCAGTTCCAGGGCGCGGCGCAAGCGTTCCAGGCTTCGCTGTCGAGCACCTTGCTGCTGATTCTGGCGGCGGTGGTGACCATGTACATCGTCCTGGGCGTGCTCTACGAGAGCTACATCCACCCGATCACCATTCTTTCGACCTTGCCGTCGGCAGCGGTCGGTGCCTTGCTGGCGTTGCTGCTCAGTGGCAACGATTTGGGCATGATCGCGATCATCGGCATCATCCTGCTGATCGGCATCGTCAAGAAGAACGCGATCATGATGATCGACTTCGCCCTCGACGCCGAACGCACCCAGGGCATGGCCCCGGCCGAGGCGATCTATCAAGCGGCGCTGCTGCGTTTTCGGCCGATTCTGATGACCACACTGGCCGCGTTGTTCGGCGCGGTGCCGCTGATGCTGGCCACGGGGTCTGGCGCGGAACTGCGTCAGCCGTTGGGTCTGGTGATGGTCGGCGGTTTGCTGGTGAGCCAGGTGTTGACGCTGTTCACCACGCCGGTGATTTACCTGGCTTTTGATCGGTTGGGGCGGCGTTGGACCAAGCCTGTCGCGGGAGAGGTGGTGTGAGCGGCGTGGTGAAAGCAGCTGCAAGCTGCAAGCTTCAAGCTGCAAGAAAACAGCAGCCTGCGCGCGCAGGAACAGCTTGTAGCTCGCAGCTTGCAGCTTGGAGCTCGACGCTATGAACCTCTCCGGCCCTTTCATCAAACGCCCCGTGGCAACCATGCTGCTCTCCCTGGCAATCATGTTGCTCGGCGGGGTCAGCTTCGGTCTGTTGCCGGTATCGCCGCTGCCGCAGATGGACTTCCCGGTGATCGTGGTTCAGGCCAGTCTGCCGGGCGCCAGTCCCGAGGTGATGGCTTCGACGGTGGCGACGCCGCTGGAGCGTTCGTTCGGTGCGATTGCCGGCGTCAATACCATGAGCAGCCGCTCCAGTCAGGGTTCGACGCGGGTGATTCTGCAATTTGACCTCGACCGCGACATCAACGGCGCGGCGCGGGAAGTGCAGGCGGCGATCAATGCTTCGCGCAATCTGCTGCCAAGCGGGATGCGCAGCATGCCGACCTATAAAAAGGTCAACCCGTCGCAGGCGCCGATCATGGTGCTGTCGCTGACTTCGGATGTGCTGGAAAAAGGCCAGCTCTACGATCTGGCCTCGACCATCCTCTCGCAAAGCCTGTCGCAAGTGCAGGGCGTTGGTGAAGTGCAGATCGGTGGAAGTTCGCTGCCGGCGGTGCGCATCGAACTCGAACCGCAGGCACTGAACCAATACGGCGTTGCCCTCGACGATGTGCGCAAGACTATCGCCGACGCCAACGTGCGCCGCCCCAAGGGTTCGGTCGAGGACGGCGAGCGCTTGTGGCAGATCCAGGCCAACGACCAGTTGGAGAAAGCCAAGGATTATGAGTCGCTGATCATTCACTACGCCGACGGCGCCGCGTTGCGTCTCAAGGATGTGGCGAAAGTCAGCGATGGCGTCGAAGACCGTTACAACAGCGGTTTCTTCAACGACGACGCGGCGGTATTGCTGGTGATCAACCGTCAGGCCGGCGCCAACATCATCGAGACGGTCAACGAGATCAAGGCGCAGTTGCCCGCGCTGCAAGCGGTGCTGCCGGCCAGCGTCAAACTCAATCTGGCCATGGATCGCTCGCCAGTGATCAAGGCTACGCTGCATGAAGCCGAGATGACCTTGCTGATCGCCGTCGCCCTGGTGGTGCTGGTGGTGTACCTGTTTCTGGGTAACTTCCGCGCCTCGCTGATCCCGACCCTGGCGGTGCCGGTGTCGCTGGTCGGTACCTTTGCGGTGATGTACCTCTACGGGTTCTCGCTGAACAACCTGTCGCTGATGGCGCTGATTCTCGCCACAGGTCTGGTGGTGGACGACGCCATCGTGGTGCTGGAAAACATTTCCCGGCACATCGACGAAGGCGTCAAGCCGATGCAGGCCGCGTACCTCGGGGCCAAGGAAGTCGGCTTTACCCTGCTGTCGATGAACGTCTCGCTGGTGGCGGTGTTCCTGTCGATCCTGTTCATGGGCGGGTTGGTCGAAAGCCTGTTCCGCGAATTTTCCATCACCCTGGCGGCGGCAATCGTGGTGTCGCTGGTGGTTTCCCTGACGCTGACACCGATGCTCTGCGCGCGCTGGCTCAAGCCGCACACGCCGGGCCAGGAAAACCGCCTGCAACGCTGGAGCCACAAGACCAACGACTGGATGGTCGGCAAATACGCCACCAGCCTCGACTGGGTATTGCGTCATCGCCGTCTGACCTTGTTCAGTCTGCTGCTCACCGTTGGCGTCAACATTGCGCTCTATGTGGTGGTGCCGAAAACCTTCCTGCCGCAACAGGACACCGGCCAGTTGATCGGTTTCGTGCGTGGCGACGATGGTCTGTCGTTCAACGTCATGCAGCCGAAAATGGAAACCTTCCGCCGCGCCGTGCTCAAGGATGAAGCGGTGGAAAGTGTGGCCGGGTTCATCGGCGGCAACAACGGCACCAACAACGCCTTCATGATCGTGCGCCTGAAGCCGATCAAGGAGCGCCAGCTTTCAGCGCAGAAGGTCATAGAACGCCTGCGCAAGGAAATGCCCAAGGTGCCAGGGGCGCAGTTGATGCTGATGGCCGACCAGGATCTGCAGTTTGGTGGCGGCCGCGAGCAGACCAGTTCGCAATACACGTACATCCTGCAAAGCGGCGACCTCGCCGAGCTGCGCAAGTGGTTCCCGAAAGTGGTCACCGCGTTGCGTGCCTTGCCCGAGCTGATCGCCATCGATGCCCGCGAAGGTGCCGGGGCGCAGCAGGTGACGCTGATTGTCGATCGTGATCAGGCGAAACGCCTGGGGGTCGACATGAACATGGTCACCGCCGTGCTTAACAACGCCTATAGCCAGCGGCAGATTTCGACGATCTACGACAGCCTCAACCAGTATCAGGTGGTGATGGAGGTCAATCCGAAATACGCCCAGGATCCGGTGACACTCAAGCAGGTCGAAGTGATCACCGCTGACGGTGCGCGGGTGCCGCTGTCGACGTTCGCCCATTACGAAAACAGCCTGGAAAACGACCGGGTCAGTCATGAAGGCCAGTTCGCGTCCGAAAGCATTTCCTTTGACATGGCCGAAGGCGTGACCGTGGAGCAGGGCAGCGCCGCCATCGAACGGGCGATTGCCAAGGTCGGCTTGCCGGAGGATGTGATTGCGAAAATGGCCGGCACCGCTGATGCTTTCGCGGCCACGCAGAAGAGCCAGCCGTTCATGATCCTCGGTGCGTTGCTGGCGGTGTATCTGGTGCTCGGTGTGCTGTATGAAAGCTACATCCACCCGCTGACCATTCTTTCGACTTTGCCCTCGGCCGGGGTCGGCGCGCTGCTGTCGATTTATGCACTGGGGGGCGAGTTCAGCCTGATTTCCCTGCTGGGGATATTCCTGCTGATCGGCGTGGTGAAAAAGAACGCCATTTTGATGATCGATCTGGCGCTGCAATTGGAGCGTCATCAGGGCCTGTCGCCGCTGGAGTCGATCCGCAGCGCCTGTCTGCAACGCCTGCGACCGATTCTGATGACCACGCTGGCGGCGATCCTCGGCGCCTTGCCGTTGCTGCTCGGCCGTGCCGAGGGTGCGGAAATGCGCCAGCCGCTGGGACTGACCATCATTGGCGGCCTGGTGTTCAGCCAGGTCCTGACCCTTTACACCACCCCGGTGGTTTACCTCTATCTCGACAAGCTGCGCCATCGCTTCAACAAATGGCGTGGCGTGCGCACTGACGCCGCTCTGGAAACTCCGCTATGACTGACCGTTCGCTTCTCCAATTGGCCACCGTTCGCGGCTCGCGCCTGTTGAGCCTGTCACTGTGCGTGGCGCTGCTCAGCGCTTGCGCAGTCGGCCCGGACTACCAGCGGCCGCAAACTGCCGAAATCGCTCAGTTCAAGGAAGCCGAAGGCTGGCGTCAGGCCAATCCCAGCGACTCGCTGGCCCGTGGCGCCTGGTGGGAGTTGTACGGCGACCAACAGCTCAACGCCTTGATCGAAAAACTCAATAGCTCCAACCAGACCGTCGCCCAGTCTGAAGCGCAGTTTCGTCAGGCGCAGGCTTTGGTGCGCAGCGCGCGTGGGGCGTTTTACCCCAGCGTCGACCTGAGTCTGGGCAAGACCCGCTCGAGTCAGGGCACCGGTAGCAGCAGTTCGAGCCTGAGCAGTTCCTCAAGCGGCATCCGCGACACTTATAACGCGCAGTTGGGCGTCAGTTGGGAAGCCGATGTCTGGGGCAAGCTGCGCCGTGGCCTGGAGGCCGACGAGGCCAACGCCCAGGCGAGCTTTGCCGATCTGGCAGCGATGCGTCTGAGTCAGCAATCGGAACTGGTGCAGAACTACCTGCAACTGCGGGTCATCGATCAGCAGAAGCGTCTGCTCGAGGCCACGGTTTCCGCTTATGAGCGTTCGCTGAAAATGACCCAGAACCAGTACCGCGCCGGGGTTTCCGGGCGTGATGCGGTGGCGCAGGCGCAAACCCAGTTGAAAAGCACCCAGGCCGATCTGGTCGACCTGATCTGGCAGCGCGCGCAGTTCGAAAACGCTATTGCCGTACTGACCGGCGAAGCACCGGCCAACTTCAGCATTGCCGAAAGCCAGAGCATCCCGAATCTGCCGCAGGTACCGCTGAGCTTGCCTTCACAACTGCTGGAACGCCGTCCTGACATCGCTTCGGCCGAACGCTCGGTGATTGCCGCCAATGCCAACATCGGCGTGGCCAAAGCCGCGTATTACCCGGACCTGACCCTGAGCCTGAGCGGCGGCTACAGCAGCAGTACCTCGAAAAACCTGATCAGCCTGCCGAACCGTTTCTGGTCGGTCGGCCCGCAGCTTTCTTTGCCGCTGTTCGACGGTGGCATTCGTTCGGCCGAGGTCGACCGCAGCGAGGCGGCCTATGACGAAACCGTCGCCCGCTACCGCCAGACCGTGCTCGACGGTTTCCGCGAAGTGGAAAACTACCTGGTCCAGCTCAAGGTGTATGAAGACGAAGCGGCGGTACGCCAGGAAGCGCTGGATGCCGCCCGCGATTCCCTGCGCCTGACGGAAAACCAGTACAAGGCGGGCCTGATTGCTTATATCGACGTAGTCGTTGTGCAGGCCACGGCGCTGAGTAACGAACGTAGTGTGCTGAATATTCTGCAGAGTCGATTGATTGCCAGCGTGCAACTGATCGCCGCACTGGGCGGCGGCTGGGACGGCCAACTGGACGTCAGCGACAACCGCTGAACCTGTGGGAGCGAGCCTGCTCGCGAAAGCGGTGGGTCAGGCAACTACGATGGTGGCTGTGCCGACGCCTTCGCGAGCAAGCTCGCTCCCACAGGGATTCGCGTTCGAATGGTGAGGGGTGGCTGGACGCTGAAAATTGTGGGAGCGAGCCTGCTCGCGAAAGCGGTGGGTCAGGCAACTACGATGGAGGCTGTGCCGACGCCTTCGCGAGCAGGCTCGCTCCCGCAGGGATTTGTGGCCGGCGTGAGATAGCTTTCACAAGTTGTGCTTAAAGCCCACCGCAGAGCCTTGTAGGACGATCGAACAAGCGTTTCATCGGCTTGATGGCAATTTGGTTACTTTGTCAGTGCGTTATTTCGCGCAATCAGTACAATCGCCGCATTTGCCCGACCGAGAATGGAAGCAGTACGGTTTCGGCTTGTCACGAGAACGTCCATGCTCATCGGCAGCTACTCCTTCACCCTGGTTTTCATTTCGTTGTGCGTGGCCATTCTGGCTTCCTACACGGCGCTCGATCTCACCGGGCGCATCGCCACGGCGAAAGGCCGGGCCGTGCATTTCTGGACGGCGGGCGGGGCGTTGGCGATGGGCGTTGGCGTCTGGTCGATGCATTTCATCGGCATGCTCGCCTTCAAATTGCCGATCGACCTTGGCTACGACTTCGTCCTCACTGCGCTGTCGCTGCTGATCGCGGTGCTGTCCTGCGGCTTTGCGTTGTGGCTGGTCAGCCAACCGAAGCTGCCCCTGGCGCAACTGGCCTTCGGTGCGCTGATCATGGGAGCGGGCATCAGCGCCATGCATTACACCGGTATGGCCGCGCTGCGCATGACCCCGGGCATCGATTACGACCCGACATTGTTCAGCGCCTCCCTGCTGATCGCCGTCGGCGCCTCGGCAGCGGCGTTGTGGATTGCCTTTCGCCTGCGCCAGCATTCGCCCTATGTGCGGCTGATTCGTGCCGGCGCGGCGGTGATCATGGGGGTGGCGATTGTCGGCATGCACTACACCGGCATGGCGGCGGCGCAATTTCCTGACGGCAGTTTCTGCGGCGCGACACTCAATGGCTTGAAGGGCAACGGCCTCGACAGTCTGGTCGTGGTCACCACGCTGGCGGTGCTGTCGATTGCCCTGTTGACCTCGATTCTCGATGCCCGCCTCGAAGCGCGCACGGCTGATCTGGCGCACTCGCTGACGGTAGCCAATCGCGAACTCACCCAATTGGCCTTACACGATCCGCTGACCAGCCTGCCCAATCGCATGTTGCTCGACGACCGCATCAATCAGGCGATCAGAAAAGTTGAAGAGCAGGGCGGCTGCTTCGCCTTGATGTTCATCGACCTCGACGGCTTCAAACCGGTCAACGACGCATTCGGCCACCACATGGGCGACCAATTGCTGCGCGAGGTCGGCGCGCGTCTGCGTGAAGACTTGCGCAGCCAGGACACTCTGGCGCGGATCGGTGGCGATGAATTCGTTCTGCTGGTGCGCTTGAGCGAGCCCAATGACGCCTTGAGCCTGGCCGCGCGTCAGGTCGGCCTGATCGGTCGCACGTTCCGCGTCGCCGAGCATGACCTGCAGATTTCCGCCAGTGTCGGTATTGCCCTGTATCCGGGCAACGGCGCCAACGCCCAGGAACTGCTGATGAACGCCGACGCCGCGATGTACCACGCCAAGGGCGGCGGCAAGAACGGCTACAGCTTCTTCGATGCGTCGATGAACACCAACGCGCGCAAACAACTGCAACTGTTGCAGGACCTGCGCGCGGCCATCGAGCACAACCAGTTCTGCCTGCATTACCAGCCCAAATTCGACGCCGCCAATGGCCGTCCGGTCGGTGCCGAAGCGCTGCTGCGTTGGAAGCATCCGCTGCATGGCATGCTGATGCCGGACAAGTTCATCGATCTGGCGGAGAAAACTGGGCTGATCATTCCGATGGGCGAATGGGTGCTCAACGAAGCCTGCCGGCAGATGCGCGAATGGTACGTGCTCGGTTACACCGACTGGCGCATTGCCGTGAACCTCTCGGCCTTGCAGTTCTGCCATGCCGGGCTGGTGCAAAGCGTGGCCAAGGCGCTGGCGACCCACCACTTGCCGGCCAACAGCCTGACTCTGGAAATCACTGAAACCACGGCCATGAGCGACGCCGATGCGAGCATGACTGTGCTGCAAGAGCTGTCGGACATGGGCGTCGACCTGTCGATCGACGACTTCGGCACCGGTTATTCCAGCCTGATGTACCTCAAGCGCCTGCCGGCCAATGAATTGAAGATCGACCGCGGTTTCGTCCGTGATCTGGAGCATGACAGCGATGATGCGGCGATCGTCTCGGCGATTGTTGCGCTGGGGCAGGCCCTGGACCTGCGGATTGTCGCCGAGGGTGTCGAGACCGGCGCGCAACAGGATTTCCTCACCAAACTGGGCTGTGACTCGCTGCAGGGCTATCTGCTTGGCCACCCGATGCCGGCGGAGCGCTTCATGCAGGACATCGTGCGCGGGCAACGGCTGGCGGTGGTCTGAGAGACCCTGTGGGAGCGGGCTTGCTCGCGAAGGCGCCCGAATAGGCGCCACATGCAAAACCCGCCAATCGCAGTTATTCTTCCCCCGACTGTTACGTGTGCACGTGGGGGAAGGCCAGCATGGATAAAGTCATTGTCATCACCGGTGGCGGGCGCGGAATCGGCGCGGCTACGGCATTGTTGGCAGCCGAACAGGGCTACCGGATCTGCATCAACTATCAGTCGGATGAACAGGCCGCACACAACGTACTAGAGCAGGTTCGCGCCTTGGGCGCCCAGGCCATCGCGGTTCGCGCCGATGTCAGCATCGAAGACGAAGTGATCGCGATGTTTCAGCGCGTCGACGCTGAACTGGGCCGGGTTACCGCGCTGGTCAACAACGCCGGCACCGTCGGGCAGAAGTCGCGAGTCGATGAAATGTCCGAATTCCGCATCCTCAAAATCATGAAAACCAACGTGCTGGCGCCGATCCTCTGCGCCAAGCACGCGATCCTGCGCATGTCGCCCAAACACGGCGGGCAGGGCGGCAGCATCGTCAACGTCTCCTCGGTCGCGGCACGCCTCGGTTCGCCGAATGAGTACGTTGATTACGCCGCGTCCAAAGGCGCGCTCGACACCTTCACCATCGGTCTGTCGAAAGAAGTCGCGGGTGAGGGCATTCGCGTCAATGCCGTGCGTCCGGGCTACATCTACACCGACTTCCATGCCCTGAGCGGCGACCCGGATCGGGTCAGCAAGCTCGAATCGGCGATTCCCATGGCCCGGGGCGGGCGGCCGGATGAAGTGGCGGAGGCGATTGTCTGGTTGCTGTCGGACAAGGCTTCATATGCGACCGGGACGTTTGTGGATTTGGGGGGTGGGCGTTAAGCCGGTGGATTCACGGTGTTAACGCCGGCCTCTTCGCGAGCAGGCTCGCTCCCACATTGGTTCTGTATTCACAAATCAACTGTGGGAGCGAGCCTGCTCGCGAAGGGGTCAGTCCAGACAACATCTATCCCTCAGAACGACCGCACAATCCGCCCCAACGTCTCCATGGCCTTTTCCGATTCCTCGGTCCACGGGCTGCCGTAATTCAAGCGAATGCAATTCCTGAAGCGCTGGGTCGGTGAGAAGATCGGCCCCGGCGCGATGCTGATGCCTTGTGCCAGGGCCATCTGGAACAGCTTCAGCGAATCCATCTGCTCCGGCAATTCCAGCCACAGAAAGTAGCCGCCCGCCGGCTGGCTGACGCGGGTCTGCGCCGGGAAGTAACGGGCAATCGCCGCGAGCATCGCGCTCTGCTGTTCTTCCAGGGCATAACGCAGTTTGCGCAGATGCCGATCGTAGCCGCCGTGTTGCAGATAATCGGCAATCGCCGCTTGCGCCGGCATCGAAGCGCACAGCGAGGTCATCAGCTTCAGTCGCTCGATCTTCTGCGCGAAACGCCCGGCCGCCACCCAGCCGATGCGGTAGCCGGGGGCGAGACTTTTGGCGAACGAGCCGCAATGCATGACCAATCCTTCAGTATCAAAAGCCTTGGCCGGTTTTGGCGCCTGTTGCCCGTAATAAAGCTCGGCGTAGACGTCGTCCTCGATCAACGGCACCTGATGCTGACGCAGCAGTTCGACCAGTTCCTGTTTCTTCGCCTCGGGCACGGTCGCGCCCATCGGGTTCTGGAAACTGGTCATGCACCAGCAGGCCTTGATCGGATGGCGTTCCAGAGTCTGCGCGAGCACGCCGAGGTCGATGCCGTCACGCGGGTGCACGGGGATTTCGACAGCCTTGAGCTTCAGGCGCTCCAGCACTTGCAGGCTGGCATAAAACGCCGGGGCCTCGATGGCCACCAGATCGCCGGGCTCGGTCACTGCTTGCAGGCACAGGTTCAGCGCTTCGAGAGCGCCGTTGGTGATCAGTAGCTCTTCCATCGGCAGCATCAGCCCGCCGACCATGTAGCGCAGAGCAATCTGCCGGCGCAGTTGCGGGTTGCCCGGCGACATATCGGTGACGACCATGCGCGGATCCATCTCCCGCGCGGCGCTGGCCAGGGAGCGCGACAGGCGTTGCAGCGGGAACAGCGTCGGGCTGGGGAAGGCCGAGCCGAAGGGCACGGTGTTGGGGTCTTTGATCGAATCGAGTACCGAGAACACCAGCTCGCTGACGTCGACTTCGGTGGATTCGTTGACCTGGCTGCTGATCACCGGCTCGGAGAATGTGCTCGGCGTATGGGCGTTGACGAAGTAACCAGAGCGCGGCCGGGCGCGGATCAGGCCACGGCGTTCGAGCAGGTAATAGGCCTGGAACACGGTCGACGGGCTGACCCCGTAAGCCTGGCTGGCATAGCGCACCGACGGTACCCGCTGGCCAGGCCCGAGGACGCCGGAGCGGATCAGTTCAGCGATGTCGTCGGCGAATTTTTCGTAGCGTTTCATGGTGGATCCGAATGGGGTCTATAAGGAATCGCGTCGCCTCCATTCGCGAGCAGGCTCGCTCCCACAACGACCGCGATTTCCTGTGGGAGCGAGCCTGCTCGCGAATGAAAGCACCGCAGTCTAAGGGCAATCAACGATTCATCGGCGCCACAAACCGGCTCTTCGCCACGCTGTATACCTGCGGCTCGTCACTGTCTTCAATCCTGAAACTCAATGTCTGCGAACTGCTCGCCGGGCGCTCGGTGGTCATTGCCACCGACACCGGTACATCGACAATCTCCCCGGGCGCCAGGCTCAATGCCGTTTTGCCCTGCAACTCAAACCCGTCGCCATCAACCAGACTTAACCGGTAATCCTGCCGTTGCTGAGTCTTGTTGATCACTTTCAGCGAATAAATATTCTCGATCTGCCCCTGAGCGTTCTCGCGGAACAACCCGCGATCCTTGGTCACGTCCAGCGACACCATCGGTCGCTCGATCAATGCCAGCGCCAACGCGCCGATCATCAACAACAACACCGCCGTGTAGCCAATCAAACGCGGACGCAGCAGGTTGGTCTTGCCGCCCTGCAATTCGCGCTCGGAACTGTAGCGGATCAGGCCGCGCGGGTAATGCATTTTGTCCATGATCGAATCGCAGGCGTCGATGCATGCTGCGCAGCCGATGCATTCCATTTGCAAGCCATCGCGGATGTCGATGCCTGTCGGGCAGACCTGCACGCACAACTGGCAGTCGATGCAATCACCCAGGCCGGCTTCGACCGGGCGCACGTCACGCCTGCGCGGACCCCGGTTTTCGCCGCGTGCGGCGTCGTAGGCAATGGTCAGCGTGTCCTTGTCGAACATCACACTCTGGAACCGCGCATACGGGCACATGTGCATGCAAACCGCCTCACGCAGCCAACCGGCGTTGATGTAGGTGGCGGCGGCGAAAAACAGCACCCAGAACAGACTGACGTCACCGATCTGCAGGGTCAGCAGCTCTTCGGCCAGCGGCCGGATCGGGGTGAAATAGCCGACGAAGGTCAGGCCGGTCATCACGCTAATTGCCAGCCACAACGTGTGTTTGGCGGCACGCCGCGCCAGTTTGTTCAGGCTCCATGGCGCCGCTTGCAGTTTGATGCGCTGGTTGCGCTCGCCTTCGGTGATCTTCTCGCACCACATGAAGATCCACGTCCACGAACTCTGCGGGCAGGTGTAACCGCACCAGACGCGACCGGCAAACACGGTGATGGCGAAGAGTCCGAACGCAGCAATGATCAGCAGGGCCGAGAGCAGAATGAAATCCTGCGGCCAGAACGTCGCGCCAAAGATGTGGAATTTGCTTTCCGCCAGATCCCAAAGTACGGCCTGCCGACCGCCCCAGTTCAGCCACACGGTGCCGAAGAACAGCACAAACAGAAGTCCGGCACCGCTCATACGCAGGTTGCGGAACAGGCCGGTGAAACTGCGAGTGTGGATCTGCTTGTCGGTGGAGCCGGCAGTCGCCTTCAGTGGGCGCGCGGGTACGCTTTTTATCGTTGGCGATGCTTCTACGGTTCGGACGGGGATTTGCTCGCTCATGTTCGTTCGCTCATCAGCCTCCATCAGGCCGATGCACTATGAGCGCCGATCTGTTTGCAGAACAGACTCAGGTTTGGCAATAAAAAGCGGATCAGATGAGGTTTGGCGCAGTGCCTGCGACAACTTGAAGCAACCTGCCAGGCGCGGCGCAAACGCCTATTGCAGGCGTCTGCGGCGGATGTTGATCGAGGTCAATCAAACCACCGAATCACTGTCATCGGCCTTCAGATGTTTGCGCCCGTCCTTGGCCCCGGCGACGGTCAAGGCATCGGCTTCTGCTTCGGTGATGTAGGTGCGTTTGCCTTCGATTTCCACGAACGACATGGCTTTGTCGCTATCGGTCAGGACTTCGAGGGTGTCGCAGATGCGAATTTCCTCACCATGCTCGACGGTAAAAAAACACACTTTCTGCTCGGGGTTGGATTCATCGATTCGAACGGGCATGGCGGCAGTCCTTGTTCCAGGGAGGTCTGCATATTAGGAAGCGCAGCGCGCCGATCGTTCTGCGCAACCGATTAATGGTCGCTGTTGTCCATCGCTTATCAAGCCAATAACAAGGGAGGCACGATGGAAGACTGGTGGGATGAAGTGTGGGCTACGATGCAAGCCGAGTTCGCCGATATCGGTGATGCCTCGCAAATGACCCGGATCACCGTACGCCTGGTGATGGCGGCGATTCTCGGCGGGATACTCGGTTTCGAGCGCGAGCATAAAGGCAAGGCAGCGGGCGTGCGCACGCACATGCTGGTGGCATTGGGTGCTGCGCTATTCGTATTGGTGCCACAGACCTCGGGCGCAGAATCCGATGCCATGAGTCGGGTCTTGCAGGGCGTGATTGCCGGGATCGGCTTTCTCGGCGCCGGCACCATTCTGAAAAATCAGCAGGGCGACGAGGCCCATGTCAAAGGCCTGACCACGGCGGCGGGTTTATGGATGACGGCAGCGATCGGCGTGGCGGCGGGGCTGGGCAAGGAAGCGACGGCATTGCTCAGTACCATTCTGGCGCTGGCGATCTTCAGCGTGATGCCGTACGTGGTGAGGGTGTTCGAAAAGGATGTCGACAAGAACGACCACCTCTGACTCCCCGCCGGCTGATGATCGTTCCCACGCTCCGCGTGGGATTGCTTCAACGGACGCTCCGCGTTCGGCTCTGGATGGGACGCAGAGCGTCCCGGGCTGCATTCCTTTGCTGCGCGTGGGAACGATCAGATCAGACGCGGAGCGTGGGAACGATCAGGGGGCAGGGGGCAGACGATCACCGGCGGCATCGTGCTCGGTGGCTCTTCTTTCGGTGGTGGCGTGGTGCCTGGCGGCTCTTGCTCGGGCACCGGTGGCGGTTCGGTCTCCGGCAGGGTGGGTTTGTCGATGTTCGGATCGGGCGTTTCCGCCGGGATCGGGATGCTCATCAGGAGACCTCCGTATGGCACATGGCGTGGGACGTGCTTAAGTGAGTTGACCCGGCCACGACAAATTCGATCCGTAGGTTTGTCTTGTTAATTTCATCTGAACTTTTCCCCGCGCCGGTTGCTCGGAACCTAAGTGAGTTCATGACAGGGCCGGCGCTTTGTCGCGAATACTGTTCCGGCACAAGAGCGTCCTTGGGGCGTTAAGGAGAGATGCTCAATGACTGCTGAAAGACCTTCAGAGCTGAGTTACAACCCGCACATGCCGCTGTCGCAGGCGTTGCTGCTGCCACGTATCGTCATCGAAAACACCATGCCGACTCTCGACGGCGGCCAGTTCGCCGCCAAATCGATTGCCGGGCGCGAAGTGGTGGTGACCAGCAAAGTCTTTGCCGACGGCCATGACAAGCTCGCCGTGCGCATCCGCTGGCGCGAGGAAGGCCAGGAAACCTGGCAGACCGAGGTCATGTCCGATCAGGGCAACAACACCTGGCAAGGCCAGTTCCGCCCCGAAGAGCAGGGCCGCTACCTGTATTGCATCGAAGCGTGGATCGACCATTTCGCCAGCTTCCAGTACGAACTGGAAAAGAAGCACAGCGCGGCGGTGCCGGTTTCTCTGGAGCTGCAGGAAGGCCGCACGATGGTGCAACAGGCCGCCGAACGCAGCGAAGGTCAGCTCAGCGAGCAGCTCGCCGCGCTGCACCATGAATTGTCCGGCCTGCTCGAAACCGAGCAGGTTGCGCTGTTTCTGCACTCGCGCAGTGCAGAGCTGATGGCCCAGGCCGATCACCGCGCCTACCTCAGCGTCAGCGCCGAATTCCCCATGGACGTCGAGCGCGAACTCGCCGAGTTCGCCAGTTGGTATGAGCTGTTTCCACGCTCGATCACCGACGATCCCCAGCGTCACGGCACTTTCAACGATGTGCACTCGCGTCTGCCGATGATTCAGGACATGGGCTTCGACGTGCTGTACTTCACGCCGATTCACCCGATTGGCCGCGCCCACCGCAAGGGCCGCAACAATTCCCTGACTGCCGGCCCGGATGATCCCGGCAGTCCGTACGCGATCGGCAGCGAGGAGGGTGGCCACGAAGCGATTCACTCGCAACTCGGCACCCGTGAAGATTTCCGCCGTTTGGTGGCCGCCGCCGCCGATCACGGTCTGGAAATCGCTCTCGACTTCGCCATCCAGTGTTCTCAGGATCACCCGTGGCTCAAAGAGCATCCGGGCTGGTTCAACTGGCGCCCGGACGGCACGATCAAATATGCCGAAAACCCGCCGAAGAAATATCAGGACATCGTCAACGTCGACTTCTATGCGCCGGACGCGATTCCGAGCCTGTGGGTCGAGTTGCGCGACATCGTCGTCGGCTGGGTCAAGGAAGGCGTGAAAATCTTCCGCGTCGACAACCCGCACACCAAACCGCTGCCGTTCTGGCAATGGCTGATCGCCGATGTGCGCACGCTGTATCCGGAAGTGATCTTCCTCGCCGAGGCTTTCACCACGCCGGCGATGATGGCGCGTCTGGGCAAGGTCGGGTATTCGCAGAGCTACACCTATTTCACTTGGCGCAATACCAAGGCCGAGCTGGCGGAATATTTCACCGAGCTGAATCAGTCGCCGTGGCGCGAATGCTACCGGCCGAATTTCTTCGTCAACACCCCGGACATCAACCCGGCGTTTTTGCATGAATCGGGGCGTCCCGGTTTCCTCATTCGCGCGGCGCTGGCGACTATGGGCTCGGGGCTGTGGGGCATGTATTCCGGTTTCGAATTGTGCGAATCGGCGCCAGTACCGGGCAAAGAGGAATACCTGGATTCGGAGAAATACGAGATCCGCGTCCGTGATTTCACTGCACCCGGCAACATCATTGCCGAAATCGCCCAGCTCAACCGCATCCGCCGGCAGAATCCGGCGCTGCACACGCATCTGGGGCTGAAAATCTACAACGCCTGGAACGACAACATTCTGTATTTCGGCAAGCGCAGCGCCGATGGCAGCAATTTCATTCTGGTCGCGGTCAGCCTCGATCCGCATAACGTGCAGGAAGCGAATTTCGAACTGCCGCTGTGGGAAATGGGCCTGCCGGACGATGCCACCACCCATGGCGAAGATTTGATGAACGGCCATCGCTGGGACTGGCACGGCAAATATCAGTTCATGCGCATTGACCCGGCGTATCAGCCGTTCGGGATTTGGCGGATCAGCGCCACGTAATGATCGTTCCCACGCTCTGCGTGGGAATGCATCCCGGGACGCTCCGCGTCCCAAAGCGGACGCAGAGCGTCCATGGCGGCATTCCCACGCAGAGCGTGGGAACGATCGTCGTGGGACGCCCATAAAGTATTCAACAGGAGTTCCACATGGCGAAGAAACCCAAGGCAGCCGCCTTCATCAAAGACCCGCTCTGGTACAAGGACGCGGTGATCTATCAGGTTCACGTCAAATCGTTTTTCGACTCCAACAATGACGGGATCGGCGACTTTCCCGGGCTTATCGCCAAACTCGATTACATTGCCGACCTCGGCGTCAATACCATCTGGCTGCTGCCGTTCTATCCCTCGCCACGCCGCGACGACGGTTACGACATCGCCGAGTACCGTGGCGTGCACAGCGACTACGGGACCATGGCCGACGCCAAGCGCTTCATTGCCGAAGCGCACAAGCGGGGGCTGCGGGTGATTACCGAACTGGTCATCAACCACACCTCCGACCAGCACCCGTGGTTTCAGCGTGCGCGTAAAGCCAAGCCGGGTTCGGCGGCGCGGGATTTCTACGTCTGGTCCGATGACGACCAGAAGTACGACGGCACGCGAATCATCTTCCTCGACACCGAGAAATCCAACTGGACCTGGGACCCGGTCGCCGGTCAGTACTTCTGGCACCGCTTCTATTCGCACCAGCCGGATTTGAACTTCGATAACCCGCAAGTGATGAAAGCCGTGTTGTCGGTGATGCGCTACTGGCTGGACATGGGCATCGACGGCCTGCGCCTTGACGCGATTCCGTACCTGATCGAGCGCGACGGCACCAACAACGAAAACCTGCCCGAGACCCACGACGTCCTCAAGCAGATCCGTGCCGAGATCGACGCCAACTACCCCGACCGGATGCTGCTGGCCGAGGCCAATCAGTGGCCGGAAGACACTCAGCTGTATTTCGGTGACACCGATGCCGCTGGCGTCAATGGCGACGAATGCCACATGGCCTTCCACTTCCCGCTGATGCCGCGCATGTACATGGCGCTGGCGCAGGAAGATCGCTTCCCGATTACCGACATTCTCCGGCAGACCCCGGAAATTCCGGCGAATTGCCAGTGGGCGATTTTCCTGCGCAACCACGATGAGCTGACCCTGGAAATGGTCACCGACCGCGAGCGCGATTACCTGTGGAATTACTACGCGGCTGACCGTCGCGCACGGATCAACCTCGGTATTCGCCGCCGTCTCGCACCGTTGATGGAACGCGACCGTCGCCGCATCGAACTGCTCAACAGCCTGCTGCTGTCGATGCCCGGCACACCGACTCTGTATTACGGCGACGAAATCGGTATGGGCGACAACATCTACCTCGGCGACCGCGACGGCGTGCGTACGCCGATGCAGTGGTCGATCGACCGCAACGGCGGTTTCTCCCGCGCCGATCCGGCCAGTCTGGTACTGCCGCCGATCATGGATCCGCAGTATGGCTATCAGTCGGTCAACGTCGAAACCCAGTCGGGCGATCCGCATTCGCTGTTGAACTGGACGCGGCGCCTGCTGGCCGTGCGCAAGCAATCGAAAGCCTTCGGCCGCGGCACGTTGAAAATGCTCTCGCCGGCCAACCGCCGCGTGCTGGCTTATACCCGCGAATACACCGATGTCGATGGCAAGCACGAAATCATTCTGTGCGTGGCCAACGTCTCGCGCAGTGCGCAAGCAGTGGAGCTGGATCTGTCGGCGTACGTCGGCATGGTGCCGGTGGAAATGCTCGGCGGTAACGCGTTCCCACCGATCGGTCAGTTGAATTTCCTCCTGACCCTGGCGCCGTACGGCTTCTATTGGTTCGCGCTGGCAACGGAGAACCAGATGCCGAGCTGGCACGTCGAGCCGGCGCAGAGCCTGCCGGACTTCACCACGCTGGTACTGAAAAAACGCATGGAAGAGCTGCTCGAAGCACCGTCGCGTACGACGCTGGAGCAAAGCATTCTGCCGAGCTGGCTGCAGAACCGTCGCTGGTTCGCCGGCAAGGACGCGGCGATCGAGAAGGTCAATCTGGCTTATGGCGTGCGTTTCGGCGACGCCCAGCATCCAGTGCTGCTCAGCGAAATCGAAGTCACCAGCGGTGGCCAGACCAACCGTTATCAACTGCCGTTCGGCTTCATTGCCGAAGACCATGTCGGCCCGCCGTTGCCGCAGCAATTGGCGCTATCGCGTGTACGCCGTGTGCGTCAGGTGGGCCTGATTACCGATGCGTTCAGTCTGGAAACCTTCGTCCGCGCCGTTCTGCAAGGCATGCAGAACAACACCGTACTGGAGTCGATCGAAGGCGAAATCCGCTTCGAACAGACAGATCATCTGGAAAAACTCGGCCTCGGCGCCGAGTCGGATGTGCGCTACCTGTCGGCCGAGCAATCGAACAGCTCCGTGGTTGTCGGCAACAGCCTGGTGCTTAAGCTGATACGCAAAGTGGCTTCCGGCGTACACCCGGAACTGGAGATGAGCGCTTACCTGACCGAGGCCGGGTTTGCCAATATCTCGCCACTGCTGGGTTCGGTGATTCGCCGCGACGCGCAGGGGGAAGACAATCTGTTGATGATCGCTCAGGGTTATCTGAGCAATCAGGGCGACGCATGGGAATGGACGCAGAACAACCTCGAACGGGCGCTGCGCGATGAACTGGCCGACGCCATGTCCGAGCAGGAACAGCATTACAACGCGCTCGGCGAGCTGAAGGACTTCGCCGGCATGCTCGGTCAGCGTCTGGGCGAGATGCATCAGGTGCTCGCTGCGCCAACCGAGAACGCCGACTTTGCGCCGCAAGTGTCGTCGAGCAAGGACATGGCCGCGACGGCCAAGGATGTCACCGCCCAGGTCGAACATGCCTTGAAACTGCTCAAGCAGCATCAAGGCGAGTTGAACGCGGCGGACCAGAAACTGGTCAAGCGTCTGCTCGACGAGAAAAAAACCATTCTTGCCCATGTGCAGGATCTGGCGAAGAAAGCCACTGGCGGCTTGCGCATCCGGGTGCATGGCGACTTGCATTTGGGTCAGGTGCTGGTGATCAAGGGCGATGCCTACTTGATTGACTTCGAGGGCGAACCGGCGCGGCCGTTGAGTGAGCGTCGCGGCAAGCACAGCCCGTACAAGGATGTCAGCGGCGTACTGCGTTCGTTCGATTACGCAGCGGCGATGACCATCAATGTGCACAACGTCGACAACAGCGTCGAAGCCGAAGCGGCGCGTAAACGGGTCGCCGAGCGTTATCTGCGCGAAGCACGCGAGGCATTTGTCCAGGCATACCGCGAGGCAGCAGCTAGTCTTGAGCATGCCTGGCAGGATCCTCAGGGTGCCGACGCCGCGCTGGCGTTGTTCGGCCTGGAAAAAGCCGCTTATGAAGTGGCCTACGAGGCGGAAAACCGCCCAACGTGGCTGCCCGTGCCATTGCACGGCTTGTATGGATTATTGACAGGGCTTAAACCCTTTTCCGATCTTGGTGGAGAGTAGTCATGAGTTTCTCGAACAAGGAACAGGGTGTGGTAAAGGAAGCATTGTTACCCTCGGCACGCGACATTGATGCCTTGGTACGCGCCGAACATCAGGACCCGTTTTCCATTCTCGGCCCGCACGGCGATGGCGCTGGCGGGCAGTTCATCCGCGCTTATCTGCCGGGTGCGCTGAGTGTCGCGGTGCTGGACAAGGACAGCGGCGAAGAGCTTGGCCCGCTGGAGATGACCGAGACGCCGGGGTTGTTTGTAGGCCATTTCGATCAGGCGCGACCGTACCTGTTGCGCACGCGCTGGGCTGGTGGCGAGCAGGTCGCCGAAGATCCGTACAGCTTTGGTCAGTTGCTCGGGGAAATGGATTTGTATCTGTTCGCCGAAGGCAATCACCGTGACCTCAGCGCTTGCCTCGGTGCACAGCTGAAAACCGTTGATGGCGTGGACGGCGTGCGCTTTGCCGTGTGGGCACCGAATGCCCGCCGTGTCTCGGTGGTTGGCGATTTCAACGTCTGGGACGGTCGTCGTCACCCGATGCGCCTGCGCCATCCTTCGGGCGTGTGGGAGTTGTTCATCCCTCGCCTGCAAGCGGGGGAGTTGTACAAGTACGAAATCCTCGGCGCCCACGGCATTCTGCCGCTCAAGGCCGACCCGATGGCGCTGGCCACCAGCCTGCCGCCGGATACCGCCTCGAAAGTCGCCTCGCCATTACAGATCGACTGGCAGGATCACGAGTGGATGAATTCCCGTCAGGATCGCCAGCAGCGCTCCAAGCCTCTGTCGATCTACGAGTTGCACGCCGGTTCCTGGCAGTGCGAGCTGGATGATCTCGGCGAAGTCGCGCGCCAGTACACCTGGCCGGAACTGGCCGAGCGGCTGATTCCTTATGTCAAAGAGCTGGGATTCACCCACATCGAACTGATGCCGATCATGGAGCACCCCTTCGGCGGTTCCTGGGGTTATCAGCTGCTTTCGCAGTTCGCGCCGAGCGCACGTTACGGCACACCGGATCAGTTCGCCGCGTTCGTCAACGCCTGTCATCAGGCCGACATCGGTGTGATTCTTGATTGGGTGCCGGCGCATTTCCCCACCGATACTCATGGTCTGGCGCAGTTCGACGGCACCGCGCTGTACGAATACGGCAATCCGCTGGAAGGCTTCCATCAGGATTGGGACACCCTTATCTACAACCTCGGTCGCACGGAAGTGCACGGTTACATGCTGGCCTCGGCGCTGCACTGGCTGAAACACTTCCACATCGACGGCCTGCGTGTCGATGCGGTGGCCTCGATGCTGTATCGCGATTATTCGCGCAAGGCTGGCGAATGGGTGCCGAACCGCCACGGTGGCCGCGAGAACCTGGAGGCCATCGACTTCCTGCGTCATTTGAACGACGTGGTTGAACTGGAAGCGCCGGGTGCGCTGGTGATCGCCGAAGAGTCCACCGCATGGCCGGGCGTCAGCCAGAGCACCCAGCAGGGCGGCCTGGGCTTTTCCTACAAATGGAACATGGGCTGGATGCACGATTCGCTGCACTACATCCAGCAGGACCCGGTGTACCGCGCCCATCACCACAACGAGTTGAGCTTTGGTCTGGTCTACGCCTGGTCCGAGCGCTTCATCCTGCCGATTTCCCACGACGAAGTGGTGCACGGCAAGCACTCGCTGATCGACAAGATGCCCGGCGACCGCTGGCAGAAGTTCGCCAACCTGCGCGCCTATCTGAGCTTCATGTGGACGCATCCGGGCAAGAAGCTGTTGTTCATGGGCTGCGAGTTTGGCCAGTGGCGCGAGTGGAACCACGATCAGCAACTGGACTGGTACCTGCTGCAGTACTCCGAGCACAAAGGTGTGCAGAAACTGGTTGGCGATCTCAACCGGCTGTATCGCGAAGAGCCGGCGCTGCACGACCAGGACGACGCGCCGCAAGGCTTCCAGTGGTTGATTGGCGATGATGCGATCAACAGCGTTTACGCGTGGTTGCGCTGGAGTAAGGATGGCTCGCCGGTTTTGGTCGTCGCCAACTTCACACCGGTACCGCGCCAGTCGTATCGCGTCGGCGTGCCGTTTGCCGGGCGCTGGACCGAGCTGTTCAACAGTGACGCCGACATTTACGCCGGCTCCAACTATGGCAATGGTGGCGGGGCATTGACCGATGAAGTACCGAGTCATGGTCAATCGTTGTCGCTGGAACTGAATCTTCCGCCGTTGGCGGTGTTGATTCTCAAGCCGCAGGGCTAGCAGCTGTGGGAGCGAGCCTGCTCGCGAAGGCGTCATGTCAGTCAACAATGATGTTGAGGGTGGCACCGTTTTCGCGAGCAGGCTCGCTCCCACAAGGTTCTTCAGCGTTCAGCAGATCACCAACGCATCCGCACGCCGAGGCTGCCGATGATGCCGTTCAGGTCATTGTCATCCACATCGCTGCTGTAATCGGCGCTCATGTACAGGCTTACCGCCGGTGTGACCCGCGCCACCAGTCCCAAACCCAATTCCACTGTTGAAGACTTGCGGCTGCTGCTGATCTTGTCGACCTGATCGAGCGTCACCGTGCTGCCGGTGTAAACGGTGTGCCAAAGGTTGGTGCGCACGTAGGGTTCGACAGGCAACCCGTTCAAGTCATAACTGCCTTTCAACCGCGCACCGACGCGGCCACTCCACGCGGTCAGGTCGGTGGAAGAGGCATTGCCCGAGCCGGCGTACGGAGCGTCGAGACTGATGCGCTGGTTGATCAGTTGTGCCTGCGGCTCGACCACCCAGTTTTCACTCAAGCCGATCGGGTAACCGCCTTCGACGGAAAAGGTCATCGCATTGCCTTCGGTGGCTTGCCGATTACCTTGCGCAGTGCGACTGAAGCCGCTGACCCGACCGCCGCTGGCCGACAGGTCGACGTGCCAGCCTTGCGCACCCACCAGACTGTAATAGGCACCGAGGCTCTGGCCTTGCAGGTTGAGGCTGTCAGTGTTGCGGTCGGCGAGGGCACGTCGGGTCAGCGCACCATCGACATTCAGCTGGACCTGATTGTCGCCACCTATAAGACCAAGGGTCTGAGTAGTCCCGTTAGCGCTTTTCAACGTGACCACGGCCGGTCCTTTGAACTCGCCAGCGGCCATCGCATAACCGGATGAAAGTGCGTCGGTTTGTGCTTGCCGAGCGCTTTTGCCGTACAGCTCGTCCCAGACAGATGGGGCAAGATCCTCAGTGATCAGGCGCGAACTCTGCTGACTCAATGGCAGCGGTCCGGGTGTTATCACGGTTGCTGGCAGGGTCAGCACCGGTACGTCGGCGCGATACCACGCGGGCTCATCCGCCGCAGATCCCGCATGCGCCTCCATGGACGAGCACAGCAACAGCGAACCTGACACTGTGCAAAGGGTGATTTTCAGTTCGTGTGGGGTCAGTGATGTTTTCATGGAGGTCTACCTTGCAAGCGCATGCGTCATCTCTAGTTTGGCGTCTCTCCTACCCCGAACGAGGGGCGACCGAATAGAGCGGGGCGAACCGCGGCTGCTCGATTTCGCGAGTGCCGGAAGGTCAGCCCCAGTAGTGATTCCGGGGGTAGTAAGGTAGAGATAAGAAGAGCGACGCCTGCGCGTCAAGAAAATGCACGATGAATGGCGCGCTTAAATCAGGATTTGCAAGCGTTTGTTTTTCTGCACATAACTAAGTGTTTGTTTGCATGGAAAAACGCTTGCGAAGCAGGCGGCTGACGGTTTTTTGCCGCCGACGAAAGGTCTTTCCTAGCGTCAGCTGCCGGGAAGGCCTGTCATTTAATTGCTGTCAAAAACGCAGCTACAGGTGTACTTCAACTGCTAACGGCAAGTGATCGGAAAGATGCGTCCACGGCTTGTTGCCAAGAATCCTTGGATCGTGGCTACTGGCATTGCGCAGGTAGATCCGGTCAAGCCTCAGCAAGGGAAACCGCGCGGGATAGGTTTTCGCCGGGCGCCCATGATGGCGCTCAAAGGCTTCATGCAGATAATCGCGACGGGCGAGGGCGGCGTTGCCTTGCAACTGCCAGTCATTGAAATCGCCGGCGATGATCACCGGCGCATCGTCGGGTAGAGATTCAAGCAGCTGACAGAGCAGTTGCAACTGCAATTGTCGATGGCTTTCCAGCAGACTCAAATGCACACAGATCGCATGCACCTCGGCATGCCCGGGGACATCAAGAATGCAGTGCAACAGCCCGCGCCGTTCAGGCCCGGTAATCGACACGTCAAGGTTGCGATATTCGCGGATCGGGTATTTCGACAGCAGCGCGTTGCCGTGGTGGCCATCCGGGTAAACGGCGTTGCGCCCGTAGGCAAAATCGCTCCACATACTGTCGGCGAGGAATTCGTACTGCGACGTCTGCGGCCAGTCGTTGTAACGACTGGAATGGCGTTCGTGCTCACCCACCACTTCCTGCAGAAACACCAGATCGGCCGAGGTACTGCGCATCGCTTCGCGCAGCTCCGGTAGAACGAACCGCCGATTCAGCGCGGTGAAGCCCTTGTGGGTGTTGACCGTGAGTACCCGCAGGCGATGAATGACTGGCGCGTCGACCGCTTGACGCTTGGGATCGCTGGACACGTTCACTCCTCTGATTTGGGCCATGCCTGTTCATGCGACTGGTTTGAGGGGGTGGCAGTTCCTTACGATGATTCACTGCTGGGCCAATGTGGGAGCGAGCCTGCTCGCGAAGACTTCATCACGTTCAATACATCTGACACATGACACACCGCTTTCGCGAGCAGGCTCGCTCCCACAGCTATGTTGAGCTTCCGCCGGTCAGAAGAAGACGATTTCATACGGCAAGCGCATCCGCTCCAGCAGCACCGGCGGCAGCAGCGGGGCGATGCCGATGGCCGGTTCGCCCTTGAGCTGGCTGGCGTAAGCGTGGGTGGCGTGGCTCTTGCGCGCGACTGTCCAGGTGTCGAGACGCAGCTTGCGCGCGCGTTCCCAGGGAATCATTTGCTGCTCGCGCTCCGGCCAGTGCCAGGCCCACACCGGCACATCGTGGTAGGTCGCCCCAGCCTTCTGCGCCGCGTCGAAACTGGCCCGGCCAACCACTTCATGATCCGGCGGGCCATCCTTGCGCCAGGTACTGAACACTACGTCGCCCGGTCGCAGGTAACGGCCGATGAACTCGGTGAGCTGGCTTTGCTGATCACTCAGTGCATTGTCAGTAAAGCCGCCGCGCACCCACTTCAGGCTGTGCATGGGCAGGCCGAGGCGGCGCAGGGCTTCGACGCTTTCCTGCGGACGGAATACGCTCAGGCGCTGTTCCGACCACTGCCGCGAGCCAGGGTGGCTGGCGCTACCATCGGTAATCGAGAGCAATTGCAGGGGATGGCCAAGGCTGGAGAGCAATTGCAGCAGACCGCCGCAAGTGACCACTTCGTCGCCCGGATGCGGGGCGATGACCACGGCGCGGGCGCCGGCGGGTACCAGGCTGTGGGTGTTGATGACGGGAATATTGTCGAGTTGCGGCGCGCTGTTCCAGATCTGTGCCGGCAGGCCGTGTTCGTTGAGCAATGACGATTTCATGAGTGCGACGTCCTTGTGGTATCTCGCCCTCAGTCGTGAGCAGCCAACGCTGATCGCGGCCCGTGAAGGCAAATGAATAGCAACGGTGCAGTGCTCCAACCCTTGGATTACTGCGAGGCAGAGTATTGCTCAAGACAGCCGATTCGTCGCGTCACAGATCAATCTGATCCGTAATTTTTTATTCCAGCTGTGCCAGATTGCGCAGAAAATCACCGAACCCGCCCTTGGCCCGACTGTCGAGACGGGCGCTGGTATGCACTTGCGGGCGGTGACTCCAGGCGATATTGGCGCCGCTGCGCTCCAGCGCACGCACCAGTTGCACATCCTCGTCACAGGTCAGCGACTTGAAACCGCCGGCCAGACGATAAGCCTCGGCGCTGACACCGAGGTTGGCGCCGTGAATGTGTCGATGCCCCTCACGGGCCTGATAATGGCGGTGATAGCGAATCTGCGCCGCCTCATCGATCGATTCGTGCCAGTGTTCGACCGTTACCGTGCCGCACACTGCGTCAGCCTCCAGCCCCAGTTGCGCCGCCAGCCAGTCATCGGCGACGCGGCTGTCGGCGTCGGTGCAGGCGATCCAGCGGGCACCGCGCTCGAGCAGCAGGCGCGCACCGGTGGCGCGGGCTTCGCCAACGTTGCGTGCATCGATCTGCAAGCTGAGCACTGGATAAGCGCTGACGATCTGCGCCGAGCCATCGCTGCAACTGTCGAGCACGACCAGTATTTCCACCGGCTCGCCGGCCAGTTGTGCATGCTGGCTGGCACGCAACGCTGCACGCAGGCATTCATCAAGCAGCGCCTCTTCATTGTGCGCCGGAATCACGATACCGATCAACGCAAGCCCTCCAGGGCCGCCACCGAGCGTGGCTCGCGGCTCCACAGTTCAAGAATGAAATCCGCTTCCTGATGCAGCACCAGACGCGGCAAAGCCAACTGATCGTGGATCTGATCGTGGACCTGACGCGCATTCAGCGGGCAGCCCTCGATCGGCGGGCGCCAGTGGCAGGCCAGCAATTGGCCGTCGGCGGTCAGTGACTCACTGATCCGGCGGATCATTTCTGTCAGATCTTTTTCGTCGAGGTAGTAGCCGACTTCGCTGAATACAATCAGGTCGAATTTTTCCTTCGGCCAGTCGGCCGGAAGGCGGCCCTGACGGACTTCTGCATGCTCGAAAATGCTCAAGCGAGTGCGCGCCAGCTTCACCGCCGCGCTCGCCGTGTCACAACACAACAGGCGGTCGCAGCGCGGGGCCAGTTCTGCACTCAGTTCGCCGTTGGCGCAACCCGGCTCGAACACCGACCTGTAGCGCGGACGGGGCAGGGCAGCGAGGGTGATCGCGCGCTTGCGCTGTTCGTACCAGCGCTGGCGAAACGCCCATGGGTCGTCATTGCCCGCGAACAGGCCGTCGAAATAGCGGTCATCGACGCTCACAGGAACACCACTTCAAAAGGTTGCAGCAAACGATCGAGCACATAGGGCGCGAGCACCGGCCCGAGGCCGACGTCGCGGTCGCCTTCCAACTGGCTGGCGAACGCGTGCGCGGCGTGGCGTTTACGTGCGATGTGCGTCGGTGAAAGGAGAATCTTGCGCGCACGCTCCCATGGCACCGAAGCGTCTTCCGGGGTTGCCCAGTGCCAGGTCCAGACCGGAAGTTCATGGCAGGTCGCACCAACGCGTCGCGCCGCTTCGACACTGGCGCGGCCGACGGCCTCGTGATCGCTGTGACCGTCCTGGCGCCAGGTAGTGAAAACCACATCACTGGCGTGCAGATAACCGGCGATGAATTCGCTCAACTCGGTTTCCTGCGCCGCCACTTGAGTATCGGTAAAACCGCCGCGCAGCCATTTCAGACTGTGCATCGGCAAGCCGAGGCGCCGCAGGGCTTCGGCAGACTCCTGCGGACGCACCACGCTCAATCGCTCGACTGTCCAGCGCTGCGAGCCGGGGTGACTGGCGCTGCCATCGGTAACAGAGATCAACTGCAACGGCCGTCCGGCTGCCGCCAGCAACTGCATGATGCCGCCGCAACCGAGCACTTCGTCATCCGGGTGCGGCGCGATGATCACCGCTCGCGAGCCCAGCGGTACCAAGTCAAGAATGTCGATGGCCGGCAGCTCGGCCAGACGGCGCGAAGCCTGCCATTGCTGCAATGAAGTGCCTTGGCCAACGATCGGGTTGGCTTTCATAACGCCCAGACCTCGCAGGACTGACCAGCAATCTGCTGGCCCAGTGCAGCAAGGTCGCGTTCAGCGTGACTCTGGCGCAGAAACACCGGCAGGTCGGCACTCAACCGGGCGAAATGCCGATCCTGACAAAACGGCCCGGCACCCAACGCACGACCGACTTCACGCATCACCTGTTCAGCAGACTGTTCAACCACGGCGCGGGCACGGCGGGCGAGCAATTCAGCGTCGGCCTCGGGCTGCGCATCGATTTGCAGCGCGCTGAAGCGCAACACATCGGCTGCCGCTTGCAGTGCTGTGTCAGTCGCACCGAGATGGGCGAGGGCGTGCGGTTCATCGCGTTGCGCGCAATGCTGACGCAGCCCTTCGGCAATCCGCCGTGAAGCGCCGTACCAGCAAGCCGCGATACCGATCCCGCCCTGCCAGAACCCCGGTCGTTGCAGGTAATCACCGGGGTTGCCGATGGCCTGCGCTTCGGCGTTGTCGAACAGCACTTCAACGCTGCCGGTGGCCGCCATGCCCACCGCTTGCCAGCCTTGATCGGTGATGGTCACGCCAGGTTGATCGAGTGCGACTGCAACCAATTGTTGCTGACCGTCCGCGTCCCATGCGGTGAGCAAGGCGTGGCTGAGCACCGCAGCGCCAGAGCACCAGGCCTTGCGCCCGTTCAGCGTCACCATATGCCCGGCCGGCGTGACTTTCACCCGCGCCTGCGGCGGTTCGGCGGCCCACATGCCCCACGTGCTGCCCGGGGTTGGCGTACCGCCCAATTGCTCGATGATCGCCAGCGCGTCGGTGTGGCCCTCATAGAGTTTGCACAGGCCTAAATCGTGTCCACCGACTTCCGAGAGACGCTGAAAGCGCTCCAGCGTGTGACCGCTGCCAGGTAACGGCAAGCGGTCGAGGCCGGCCTCGACCATCGCCCTCAGGCAACGGCCGAGGGCGTTGGTGTCGGCGTAATCTGGCGGACGGCGGGCCAGATAATGTTGAAAGTCCATATCAATCTTCTTCGTCACGTTGCAGTTCGAACAGCAGCAACGAACGCCCGGTCACCGAATATTCATGGCCGAATTCAAAGCGCTCCTGGCCGCGAATCGACGGCTGATTGGTGTCGATCATGCAGGTCCAGAAGCCGCCGTCCGGCACTTCCGGCAGGGTGAAGTTGACGATGTCGTGGTGTGCGTTGACCACCAGCAACAGGGTCGCGTCGGCACCTTTGCGGCGGATGCCGGTTTCCTGCGCGCGACCGTCGAGCAGCATGCCGAGGCAGCGGTTGTGCGCATCGTGCCAGTGCTCGGTGGTCATCTCGGTGGCGTCCGGTGCCAGCCAGGTCACGTCCTTGACGCCGATGTCTTCGTTGTACTCGCCGACCAGGAAGCGTCCGCGACGCAGGATCGGATAAGTCAGGCGCAGTTTGATCAGGCGTTTGACGAACTTGAGCAGGGCCTTGCCGTCCTCGCTCAGGTCCCAGTTGACCCAGCCGATCTCGCTGTCCTGGCAATAGGCGTTGTTGTTGCCGTCCTGGGTGCGGGCGAACTCGTCACCGGCAACGATCATCGGTGTGCCCTGGGCCAGCAGCAGGGTGGCGAAGAAGTTGCGCATCTGCCGATGGCGCAAAGCGTTGATTTCCGGATCGTCGGTCGGACCTTCGACGCCGTGGTTCCACGACAGGTTGTTGTTACTGCCGTCCTGGTTGTTCTCGTCGTTGGCTTCGTTGTGCTTGTCGTTGTACGAGACCAGATCGTTGAGGGTGAAACCGTCGTGGGCGGTGATGAAGTTCACCGACGAATACGGCCGGCGCCCGCGCTGGTTGAACATCTCACCGGAAGCGGTCATGCGGCTGGCGAAATCGGCAAGCTGAGCGTCGTCACCTTTCCAGAACGCACGCACGGTGTCGCGGAACTTGTCGTTCCATTCGACCCAGCCCGGCGGAAAGTTGCCGACCTGATAGCCGCCGGGGCCGCAGTCCCAAGGTTCGGCGATCATTTTCACCTGACGCAGCACCGGGTCCTGACGGCAGGCGACGAGGAAGCTGTGGCGCTCGTCAAAACCATCGTGGTAGCGGCCAAGAATGGTTGCCAGGTCGAAGCGGAAGCCATCGACGTGCATCTCACTGGCCCAGTAGCGCAGGGAGTCAGTGACCATTTGCAGCACGCACGGGTGGCTCAGGTCCAGGGTGTTACCGGTGCCGGAATCGTTGATGTAGTAGCGCTTGTCGTCGGGCATCAAGCGGTAGTAGGAGGCGTTGTCGATACCGCGCATCGACAGGGTCGGACCTTGCTCGTTGCCTTCGGCGGTGTGGTTGTAGACCACATCGAGAATCACTTCGAGGTTGGCATCGTGCAGATGCGCCACCATTTCCTTGAATTCGGCAATCTTGCCACTGGCCAGATAACGCGGGTCCGGGGCGAAGAACGCAATGCTGTTGTAGCCCCAGTAGTTGGTCATGCCCTTTTGCAGCAGATGCTGATCGTTGACGAAAGCATGGATCGGCAGCAGTTCGACAGAAGACACACCGAGCTTGCGAATGTGCTCGAGCACGTCGTCGACCATCAGACCGCCGAAAGTGCCACGCAGGTTTTCCGGCACCGACGGGTGACGCATGCTGATGCCGCGCACATGGGTTTCATAAATGATGGTCTTGTCCCACGGCACGCTGACGCGATGGTCGTTGCCCCAGGTGTGCGCCGGGTCGATGACCTTGCACTTGGGCACGAATGGCGCGCTGTCACGCTCGTCGAAACTGAGGTCGGCGTCGGGGTGGCCGATGGTGTAGCCGAACAGCGCCTCCGACCATTTCAGCTCGCCGACCAATTGCTTGGCGTACGGGTCGATCAGCAGTTTGTTGTGGTTGAAGCGGTGACCATTGGCCGGGTCATAAGGACCATATACGCGGTAGCCGTAGATCAAGCCAGGATGCGCATCCGGCAGGTAGCCGTGGTAGATCTCATCGGTGTATTCCGGCAGCTCGATGCGTTCGAGCTCGACCTCGCCGGCATCGTCGAAAATGCACAGCTCGACCTTGGTGGCGTTGGCGGAAAACAGAGCAAAGTTCACCCCCAGACCATCCCAGGTCGCACCGAGCGGGAAGGGCAGGCCTTCACGGATTCTCGACGGCTCGGCGTGCGCAGCGGGTTCGGCTTTCTTTGGACGGGTCATGATTGCTCCTGCAAAAAAACGGGACAGTTCAGGCAATGAGATTTCCTGGTGGGAGCGAGCCTGCTCGCGAAAGCGTCGGTACATTCGACATTTTCACCAACTGGCCTAGCGCTTTCGCGAGCAGGCTCGCTCCCACAGGGTTGTGTGTTTTTCCCAATAAGGGACTTTCTTCAGGGCGCAAGAACCCCTTGTGGCGAGCATGCTCGCCACACAGTCATTCAGTTCAAAAATGGATCGGGTCAGTTCGCCGGAGGCTTCTTCGCTGCTCGCGGCTTTTTCTCGGCAGCCTTTTCGCCCGGCGGGACTACTTTGGGCGTGGCCGCCGGCTTGGCTTTCGCTGCCGGTTTGGCTTTGGCGGTTGCCGGAGTCTTGCCGTCGGTGCTTTTCGCTGCTGCGGCTGTAGTCTTGCCAGCCACTTTGCTGCCCGCCGCTTTCGGTGGCTTCTTGGGTGCCAGCGCTTCGGCCTCGGCCAGCTTGCGCGCCATTTCCCAATGACGTTCTTCGTGGCCTTCAGGTTTCCCTTCCGACTCCCAGATCTGATAGGCGAATTCGCGAATGCGTTTATCGTCGGTGCTCATCGCAATGCTCCTGAACTGAACTCATGCTTGTGTTAAGTGTTGGATAAAGAGATTGACCGGGACATCCCCCAGCGCTTCGCTGACATTCAGCTCCCTGTTTTGTGTGACTACGCTGCTGGCAAAAAGTCCCTTCAGGTTTGCATCCGAAGCGGCAGACGGTAAAACCACCCGCGTATCGCCCCAGCGCAGCGCATCGACCTGCGGCATGGCACTGTTTTCCAGCAACGTCGCGCAACGCACCGGCACTACCACGATGGCCCGCACGCCTTCGTGTTCACGCGCGAATGCCAAGACGTTGTGCGCCTGACTGCCCAGTACTTCCAATGGCTGGTAATCGCCACGACGGAACAGCTCGCTGTGTTCCTTGCGCAGGTTCAACACCTCACTGATCAGCGCCTGTTTGATGCGCCCGTCACGCCAGTCCTTGAGCAGTTCGGTACCCGGCACAGATGCCTGCAACGCTTGCTCGCGGGCGGCGTAATCCACCGGCCGACGGTTGTCCGGGTCCACCAGACTGAAATCCCAGTACTCGTTGCCCTGGTACAGATCTGGCACACCCGGCACGGTCATGCGCAGCAAGGTTTGCGCCAGCCCGTTGAGCGCGCCGACAGCGGCGATGCTGTTGACGGTCTTGCTCAGCGCCGCACGCAGCAACTCGCCTTCTTCACCGGTCAGCAGCTTCTCAGTGAAAGCCTGGGCCGCGTTTTCATACGCTTCGTTCGGCGCGCTCCAGCTGCTTTGCAGCTTGGCTTCGCGTAGGGCTTTCTGCTGCCATTGCCAGATGCGCTTGGCGTAATCGGCGAAACCGGCCTGGTCATCGTCCTGCAGGTCCAGCGGCCAACTGCCGAGCAATGCCTGATAGAGGATCAGTTCGTCGCCAGCGGAAGGCGCGTCATCTTCGATGCGCACCGGGCGGGCGAGGGCGCGCCACAGTTCGACCTGATCGGCGTACCAATGGCTCCGCTCGCTGAGTACGGCCAACCGGGCGCGGGTGTCTTCGCCGCGCTTATGGTCATGGGTGGCAGTCGCGAGCAGGTTGTCAGGAAACTCGGCCATGCGCTGTTGATTGACTTCGTGGAACTCACTGACTGGCGCGCTGAACTGCTCGGTGTTGTAACCGACATCGTTGCGCGACAGCAGCACGGCCGAGCGATACAGCGCGGTATCTTCCACGGCCTTGGCCGCCGCCGGCGAAGTCAGTTGCTGGAAACGCACGCAGGCATGCTTGAGGATCTTGCGCGAGCGCCCCCGTGGCTTGCGCCGCCAAGGCGTGCCGCCGAGCCAGCTGGCGACCGAGTCGAGCACTGGCCAGTCGGCTTCGCTGAGGGTTTGCCGCGCTCCATCCATGGCATGCTGGAAAATCGCTTCGTCCTGCTCGGAACGGCCCATGGCGCTGATGTAAGTGCGATAAACCGGGAAGTGCACGATCAACGCGTGGAGCACGCGGCGAATGGCGCCCAATGTCAGGTCGCGGGTCATCAAGTCATCCCGCGCGACTTGATGCAGGGCTTGCGCGACACTTTCAAAGTCGCTGGCCAGCGAGCCGTTGAGGATCTGCTGGCGGGCCAGTTGCGCTTCTTCCATGAACGCTGCCGGGCGCTCGGTGCGGCGCTGCCAGAGTTCGCCAAGCACGTGTTCGCCGTCCGGGTCGTGTTGCAGCAGCGACAGCTGGTTCATGAACTCGTAACCGGTGGTGCCGTCGACGCTCCAGTCGCGGCGCAGGGTTTCGCCCTCGCCGAGGATCTTCTCGACATAGATCGGCAGGTGACGTCCCGGCGCCAAGTGATCAAGGCGACGGCGCAATTTGCGGCAGTAGCCACGCGGGTCGGCGAGGCCGTCGATGTGGTCGATGCGCAAGCCGTCGACCAGACCTTCTTCGACCAATTGGAAGATTTTGCCGTGTGTCGCTTCGAACACCGCCGGGCGCTCGACGCGCAGGCCGCCAAGCTCGTTGATGTCGAAGAAGCGCCGCCAGTTGATGTCGTCCGCCGCCGTGCGCCAACTGGCCAGGCGATAGCTTTGCCGTTCCAGCAGTTCGTGGAGCTTGTGAAAGCCTTCCTCGGTGGTGGAATCGTACTGTGCGAGGTTGCCTTCGATAGTCGCCAGAACACGCGGATCGCTGGCCAGCTCGCGCAACTCTTGCTTTAGCGGCATCGCCAGCGAATGTGCGTCGGTCTGGTAACTGAGCGTACTGAAGCGATCGGCCAAGGACTTCAGCGTGTCGTCGGACTTGAGCAGTTCGCCGTAATTGTTTGGGCAGATCGGGAAGTGGTGGTCGTAATGCTCGACGTAGAAAGTGCCGGTCTGCGCGTTGAATTTCAGCTTCAGCGTGCCTTCCTGCAACGCCACGCCGTAATCACTGCCAAGGAACGGCAGCAGCAACTGGCCTTCCATCAACGGGTCCGGCGAGTGCCACTGAATGTCGAAGAATTCGCCGTACGGGCTCAGGCGCCCCCATTCCAGCAGGTCGAGCCACCACGGGTTGTCGTTGCCACCCACGGCCATGTGGTTGGAAACGATGTCGAGGATCAGGCCCATGTTGTGTTCACGCAGGGTGCTGACCAGTTGGCGCAACGCCGGCTCGCCGCCCAGTTCCGGATTGACCTGGGTCGGGTCGACCACGTCGTAGCCATGCATGGAACCGGCTCGCGCCGCCAGCAATGGCGAGGCGTAGATATGGCTGATGCCGAGGCGGGCAAAGTACGGCACCAGTGGCACCGCTTGTTCGAGGGTAAAACCTTTATGAAATTGCAGGCGCAAGGTGGCGCGCAGTGGCTGGATTTGCTGTTGATTCATTGGTCACGCTCAGAGGCTTGAAGGCGCGCGCAGGCCAGCAGTTCCAGGCGGCGGGCGGCATCGGGGCCGTCCAGCAACGCTTCGCTGGGACCGGGCAAACGTCGCGACCAGTTCGGATGTGAATCGGTGGTGCCAGGCAGATTCGGCTGTTCATCGATACCCAAGGCATCTTCCAGCGGCAGCAGGACCAGCGGCGCGCGGGTGTGGCCGAGGAAACGCACACTGGCATCGACCACTTGATCGGCTTCGTGGGACTCTTCGCGGAAATTCTGCGGATCCTGGCGCAGTGCATCGCGCAGGCCTTCGCGTTCACGCTCGCGATGCCGACGCCAGTCGATTTCGCCATTGGCATCGACCAGACCGAGGCGTGCATTCCAGTCGATGTCACGACCATGCCACCAACCATTAAGTGTCGGCAGGTCATGGGTGCTGGTGGTCGCCAAGGCATCATCCGGCCAGTCGAGAATCGGTTTGAAGCGGGTGTTGTCCTGTTCGAACAACAATACGCGCATGCCCAGAATCGAACGCGCGGCGAGTTTTTCCCGCAGGCCTTCCGGTACCGTGCCGAGGTCTTCACCGAGCACAATGGCCTGATGCCGATGGGATTCCAGGGTCAGCAGGCGCAACATGTCGTCGAACGGGTAATACAGATAGGCGCCATCGGCCGGGGCGGCGCCGTTGGGAATCACCCACAGGCGTTGCAGGCCCATGACATGGTCGATGCGCAGGCCTCCGGCGTGGGCGAAGTTGGCGCGCAGCATGTCGATGAAGGCACGGAAACCATTGCGGATCAGCCCTTCCGGCGAGAACGCGGAAATGCCCCAGCCCTGGCCGCTGCGATTGAGGATGTCCGGCGGTGCGCCTACGGTCAGCGAGGCGAGCAATTCGTCCTGGAAACTCCAGGCCTGACTGCCAGCACCGTCAGCACCGACGGCGAGGTCGGCGATCAGACCGATCCCCATGCCAGCACTGCGCGCAGCAGTTTGCGCTCGTTCGAGGCAGCGATGGATCAGCCATTGGCAGAAGGCGAAATAACCGATGCGCTCGGCATATTCCTCGGCAAACGCGCCGAGCGCTGCGCCGCGCGGGTCGTGCCAGTGCTCCGGCCATTCGCGCCAGTCGAGGCTTTCGCCACGGGCGGCGCGCATTTCCTGAATCGCTTCAAAGCGGCAATGGTTCTCCAGCGCTTCGCCACCGGCGTGACGAAAACTGGCGAAGTCGGCGTGCAGCGGATGCTCACCAGCGACGAAACCTTCATACAAGGCTTGCAGCAGCTTCTGCTTTGCTTCGGCAGCGGTCGGCCAGTCGATCAGCTTGAGATTTTCCAGCTGCTCGAACTGCGCGGCCAGGCCACTGGCATCAATTGCATCACGCAACGCGCGTTCGCCGAGAATGCTCCCCGGCGCGGCATACAGTGAATTGAGAAACAAGCGGCTGGACGGCGAATAAGGGCTGTAGCGGCCATTGTCTGCGCTGAACATCGCGTGCATCGGACTGATCGCCAGCGCATCGGCGCCACGTTCGCCCGCTACACGAACCAGTTCCTCCAGCGCCTGGGTGTCGCCAAAACCACCGTCACCCGGACGGCGCAGCGAATACAACTGGGCGCTCAGACCCCAGGCCCGCGGGATCGGGCTATCGACCGCATCGGCGACGCTGAAGCAGCGTTCAGGCGCCACGGCGAGCGTGAAATACTGATCGGCGATATGCACTTGCTGGTAACCGACCGGAATCAAGCCGGGCAACATGGCTTCGTTGTCCAGCTTCAGGTTCATCTGCGAGCCGTCTTCAAGATGGATTTCGCAGGGGGTTTCCGGTGAGAAATAGCGACTCAGGTCGAGGGCAACGCCCACGTCGCAGGTCAGCAGGGGCGGCAAATGGCGGTCTTGCTGGACTTCTTGCAATTCCAGCAGGCTGGCATCGATTTCTTGCGCCGTACTGGCGGGGTGGCCGAGTCCGATCAGGACATTGCGCAACACAGCAGGAGCGACTTTTTGCTGACGCCCGTTGGCGTCGATCCAGTCGACGGCAAGGCCGGCTCGACTGGCGAGTATTTCCAGTTGCGCATCGCTCATAGGCGCTCTCCATCCAGGGGGTGCATAACGGGTGCGGCCGTGAGGCTGACGAGCGCGGTGTACGCCGGCAGTTGGTTCGGGTCCGACAGTTCGACTGCGGCTGGCTGTTGAAACAACCATTCGGTATCAGTCTGTGCAGGGTTGACCACTGGCGTGTCACTGAGGTTCAGGTCAATTCGCAGCTCACTGCCGTTGCCCAGTCGCCAGCGTGCGCTGACCGCGCCATGGCCGAGCATCTGCGCGCCCAGAGCCTGAGTCCCGGAGAGGTTGGGAATGATGTATTGGTGCCGCAACTTGAGCAGTTGCCGATAGAGCTCTTGCGTCTCCTGTTGTAACGGCGTGCCACTGCCAACCAGTCGTGGCTGTGAGGCGCGGAAGGTTTCTTCGGCATTCGGATCGGGGATCTGCTCGCGCTTGTGCGGATCGGTAAAGGCACTGAATGCGGCGAACTCGTTGCGCCGACCTTCCCGCACCAGTTCCGCCAGTTCACCGTGGTGACTGGTGAAAAACAGGAACGGTTGCTCGGCGGCAAACTCGTCGCCCATGAACATCAGCGGAATCATCGGCGACAGCAGCAACAACACCGTCGCCGCTTGTACCGCACGCGGGTCGGCGAGCTGATGCAGGCGTTCGCCAAAGGCACGGTTGCCGATCTGGTCATGGTTCTGCAGGAACAGCACGAAAGCAGTGGAGGGCAGATGTTCGCTCGGCTCGCCGCGAGGTTCGCCATGGCGAGTGATGTGGCCCTGGAACACGAAGCCCTGGCTCAGGCAGCGCACCAGTTGCTCGGTGGGCTGCGCGGCATAGTCAGCGTAATAGGCGTCGGTTTCGCCGGTCAGCAGCACGTGCAACGCGTTATGACCGTCGTCGTTCCACTGCGCGTCGTAATCGTTTTCCAGCAGACTCGACTGGTTCAGCTCGTTCTCGACGGTCAGCCAGACGTGCCGGGTCGGGTCGATCTGCTGGCGAATGCGCCGGGCCAGATCGCTGAGAAAGTCGGGATCTTCAATCGCGTGCACCGCATCCAGACGCAAACCGTCGAAACGGTATTCGAGCAGCCACATCAGCGCGTTTTCAATGAAGAACTCGCGCACTTCCGGGCGACGGAAGTCGATCGCCGCGCCCCAGGGCGTGTGTTTGTCCTCGCGGAAAAAGCCTTTGGCGTAACGATGCAGATAGTTGCCGTCGGGACCGAAGTGGTTGTAGACGACGTCGAGAATCACCGCCAGGCCATGGCCGTGGGCGGTGTCGATCAGGTGTTTGAGTTGTTCCGGTGTGCCGTAGGAGGCTTGCGGTGCATAGGGCAGCACTCCGTCGTAGCCCCAGTTGCGATCACCGGGGAATTGCGCCAGCGGCATCAGTTCGATAGCGGTAATGCCCAGCGCCACCAGCCGCGCCAGATGCTGTTCGACTTCGGCAAAACCACCGAGCGCACCGACGTGCAGCTCGTAAATCACCGCTTCGCTCCACGGCCGACCATTCCAGGTCGTGTGCCGCCATTGGTAGGCATGGGGATCGACCACCACACTGTGGCGGTCAAGGTCACCATCCTGCGCCCTGGAGGCCGGGTCCGGCACCTCCAGTTCGCCATCGATGCAGTAACGGTAGCGACTGCCCGCCGGGCAATTGGCCTTGATTACAAACCAACCGTCGCCCTGAGGCAGCATGGGCAACGATTTTCCATCTTCCAGTTCCACACTGACGTAGAACGCGTCAGGCGCCCACAACGCAAATTGCGTGTGCTCGGCATCCAGCATGATCGCGCCGTGGGGCCAGGTTTCTTGGGTCCTTGACGGCATTTTCTGCAACTCCCTGGTTATTTGTGGCTGGCTTTACCCAACGCCTTGGCGACCAGTTGTTCATATAGTTCGGCGTACGGTTCAACTGCCTTGCTCCAGTTGAACGGTGCAGCCATGGCACGGCAACGCATGGCGTTGAGCAGTTCCGGGAAGGCGAAGACCTTGAACGCGCGGCTCAGGGCTTCCTTGTAGCTATCAACGGTGGACTCATCGAAGAGGAAACCGGTGACGCCGTTTTCAATGGTGTCGGCCAGACCGCCGGTGTTGCGCGCGACCGGCAGCGAGCCGAAACGCTGGGCGTACATCTGGCTCAGACCGCATGGTTCGTAACGCGACGGCATCAGCAGGAAATCGCTGCCGGCGAACATGCGTCGGGCATCGGTCTCGTTGAAGCCGATGCGCACGCCGATCTGGCCTGGGAAGCGCAGAGCCAATTCGCGCATGGCTTGCTCTTCTTCCGGCTCGCCGCGACCAATGATTGCGATCTGACCACCGTTCTGCACGATGAACTCGGACACCGCTTCGGTGAGGTCGAGACCTTTCTGATAGACCAGGCGCGAAACCACGGCGAACAGTGGGCCGGTAGAGTCATTCAGGCCGAACAGCTCACGGACGTGGGCGGCGTTGACCGCTTTGCCTTCCCAGTCGCCGATGGCGAACGGGGCGAACAGGTGCGGGTCGGTCGCCGAATCCCAGCTCTCGTCGATGCCGTTCGGGATGCCGCTGAGCAGGCCTTGCTGGGTCTTGGCGGCAAGGAATCCGTCGAGGCCACAGCCGAAGTCCGGGGTGGTGATTTCCTGAGCATACGTCGCGCTGACGGTGGTGATGTGGCTCGAATAGGCCATGCCGGCCTTGAGGAACGACATCTTGCCGTAGAACTCCATGCCTTCCTGTTGCAGGGCATGGGTGGGAATCCCCAGCTCCGGGCAGGAACCAAGGCTGGTCACGCCCTGGTAGGCAAGGTTGTGAATGGTGAATAGGGTCGGCGTGCGCTGCCCGCGCCAGTGCATGTAAGCGGGCGCGAGGCCAGCCGGCCAGTCATGGGCGTGCACCAGATCCGGGCGCCAGTGAATTTGCGCAAGATTGGCGGCGATATCGGCAGCGGCCAGGCCGAGACGGGCGAAACGGATATGGTTGTCCGGCCAGTCGCGACCGTTGTTGGCGCCGTAAGGGCCACCTTCACGCTCGTAGAGTTCAGGGCAGATCAACACGTAGATCACCAGGCCATCGGGCATGTCCATGCGTCCGATCTTGCAAGGTGGCAGCGCAGCGTGGCCACCCAGCTCGCCGATAATGTGAATCGGGTTTTCGCTGTGCACCACCTGCGGATAACCGGGAATCAGCACCCGCACATCATGCAGATGGGCCATGGCCCGGGGCAGGGCGGCGGAGACGTCACCGAGGCCGCCGGTCTTGACCAGATCGGCGATTTCCGAAGTCACGAACAACACTTTTTTCTTGTTGGGATTCTGGCTTGCTACCGGAGCAAGCGTCTTGGTGCCGGGTACGTTGATCTGTCGGCTGCCGGGAACACTGATGGTGCTCGATTCTCCAAGCGACTGGTGAGCGCGCTCTCCCTGAATATCCAATGCCGCACTGATCATATGTATCTCCCGTGTGTGATCTGATTCTTGTCTCGAACAAGCTGTTTCGTGGCCAAGTCCTGTGGCCGGGCGCAAAGGCGCCACGCATCGGTGAGCAAAATGCTGACCCAACACGCGCAAGCAGAATGGGTGGTGAGGCCGTTGCAAGGATTACACCAGTCGCTTTCGCCCAGTTGTTCTGATGACCTGTGGCGTGAAGCAAAAGTTTCGACTTTTTTTCGTCGGTATGACCGAGTGGTTTGGCCACTGAAAAATCAGTCTAGGCCAGATCCTAGAGCGGGTTAGGGCAAAGGGGTAAATTGTTCGACAATCGGTTGTGTCGGGATGTGAGCGAGGGTTCAGGAGGGGAAACGCTCCGACGAAGGGCATGTTTTTCGGTCGGAGCGGGCCAAAATGGTGACTGGGTAGTCACGGTTTTGTGCTAGGGGATGGGCGGGTTGCACCGTTGTGGTGCGAAGGTATTTCAGCGTGGTATCTGAAATGACCCCTTCGCGAGCAGGCTCGCTCCCACAATGGGACGCGTACAACCTGTGGGAGCGAGCCTGCTCGCGAAGAGGGCGGTTGAAGCAACTCAACTTTAAAGTGATGGACTCAATTCAACAGACGCACCGGCTCCCCAGCTGCCCAACCCTGAATATCCTCGATCATCTGCCGGAAGAACTGCTCGTAGTTCTGCCGACTGACATAGCCCACATGGGGGGTAGCGAGGACATTGTCCAGCGTGCGAAACGGGTGCAGGGCCGGCAAAGGCTCTTGCTCGAACACGTCCAGCGCCGCCCCGGCAATGCGCCGTTTCTGTAGCGCCTTGATCAGCGCCGCTTCATCGACGATCGGCCCGCGAGCAGTGTTGACCAGCAGCGCGCTCGGTTTCATCCACTCCAGCGCCTGGGCATCAACCAGACCGCGACTGCGTTCGCTGAGCACCAGATGCACCGACAGCACGTCGGCCTGCTCGAACAATTGCTGCTTGCTGACATACGTCACGCCGGCCTGTTCGGCGCGTTCGGCGGTGAGGTTCTCGCTCCAGGCGATCACCCGCATGCCGAACACCTGGCCGAACTGCGCGACCCGCTGGCCGATGCTGCCCAAACCCAGGATTCCCAGGGTCTTGCCATGCAGATCGCCGCCGAGGCCCTGTTGCCACTGGCCGGCGCGCAAGGCATTGGCTTCCTTCACCAGATCACGGGTGGCCGCCATGATCAGCGCCCAGGTCAGTTCCGGCGCGGCGTGTTTGTAGCTGTCGGTGCCGCAGACCTTGATGCCCAGCGCTGCAGCGGCCGGCATGTCCAGCGCGGCATTGCGCATGCCGCCGGTGACCAGCAACTTCAGATTGGGCAAGCGCCCGAGCAAATCGGCGTCGAAACGCGTGCGTTCGCGCATGACGCAGATCACCTCGTACTGGCCGAGGCGCTCGGCCAGTGTCGCGTTGTCGGCCGGGTAATCATGCACAAAGGTCACTTCGCCGATGCTCTCCAGCACGGACCAGTCGACCACGTCGCGTGCCACGTCCTGCCAGTCATCGATCACTGCAATCTGCACCGTCATCGGCTTACCTCATCATGGAGCGGAAGGAGTCTTGCCCAGCCAGCCGAGCAGCGCCTGATGGAATTTTTCCGGTTCTTCCATTTGCGGCGCATGACCCATGCCCGGGAATTCAATCAGCGTCGACTGCGGAATCAACTTGGCGACCTGTTTGCCGAGCACCTCGTAGTGGCCGATTTTCGCTTTGACTTCCGGCGGTGCGAGGTCCTTGCCGATGGCGGTGGTGTCGGAGGTGCCGATCAGCAACAGGGTCGGCATCTTCAGGTCCTTGAACTCGTAGTAGACCGGCTGGGTGAAGATCATGTCGTAGATCAGCGCCGAGTTCCACGCGACCTGGATCTTGCCCGGACCTTTGCTCAGACCGGCGAGCATGTCGACCCAGCGATCGAATTCGGGCTTCCAGCGGCCGTCGTAATAAGTGGTGCGCTCATAGTCGCGAATGCCCTTGGCCGTGACCTTCATCTCACGCTGATACCACTGATCGACGGTGCGGTACGGAACACCGAGGGCTTTCCAGTCTTCCAGACCGATCGGGTTGACCATCGCCAATTGATCGACCTGCTCCGGGAACAGCAGCGCATAACGGGTGGCGAGCATGCCGCCGGTGGAGTGGCCGAGCACAGTGGCTTTCTGAATGCCCAACGCCTTGAGCAATTGCTGGGTGTTGGTCGCCAGTTGCTGGAAGCTGTACTGATAGTGCTCGGGTTTGCTGGAGGTGCAGAAGCCGATTTGATCCGGCGCAATCACGCGATAGCCGGCATCGCTCAAGGCCTTGATCGAACTGTCCCAGGTCGCCGCGCAGAAATTCTTGCCGTGCATCAGCACCACGGTGCGGCCGTTGGCCTTGCCATTGGCGGCGACGTCCATGTAACCCATTTGCAGCTTCTGACCCTGGGATTCGAAGGCGAAGTGTTTGAGCGTGTAGGGGTATTGGAAACCTTGCAGCTCCGGGCCATAGGCAGGCCCTTCGGCTGGGGCGGTTTCAGTAGCCGCTTGCGCCATTAATGGCAGGGCAGCGCTGAGGACGAGGCCGGGCAGCCAGCGGGAAAGCGTGACGGACATAAGCACTAACTCCTTGAAAATTGGCCGACTCTGGAAGGTCGGGATTACGCCGACGTTAAACAAAGGCAATCACAGCGAAGGTTGGTTCAACCGAGCCAGCCCAGTGCCAGCAAGGCCAGCACGCCATAGCGCGCGCCTTTGGCCAGGGTGACGATCAACAGAAAGCGCCCGAGCGGTTCGCGCATGACGCCGGCAATCAAGGTCAGCGGATCGCCGATCACCGGCAGCCAACTGAGCAGCAGCGACCAATGTCCATAGCGCTCATAGTGCTTGCGCGCCTTGGTCATGTGCTTTGGGCTGACCGGGAACCAGCGTCGATCCTGAAAGCGCTCGATGCCACGGCCCAGCCACCAGTTGACCAGCGAGCCGAGCACGTTGCCCAGCGTCGCCACCGCGAGCAAACCCCACAGCCAGTAACGCTCGCTGACGATCAGGCCGACCAGCAGCGCCTCGGACTGCAACGGCAACAATGTCGCCGCGCCAAACGCAGCAAAGAACAGGCCGAAGTAGGCTGCCCCCATCAACGGGCCGGGTAGTCCGCCACTACCACGTCAGCGCCGTCCTTTTTCAGGCCGATGACCTGATACGCGTCGCTCATACCGTCCATTTCCATGCCCGGCGAGCCCATTGGCATGCCCGGCGCAGCCACACCCAGCAGATCGTCGCGCTTGCTCAACGCAAGCACCTGATCGGCCGGCACATGGCCTTCGACGAATTTGCCATTGATGATCGCCGTGTGGCAGGACGCCAGACGCGGTGGTACGCCGTGCTGCTGTTTAAAGCTGCTCATGTCGCTTTCGACGTGGTCTTCGACTTTGAAGCCATTGGCTTCGAGATGGCTGATCCACTTTTTGCAGCAGCCGCAATTGGCATCGCGGTGCACTTCGATCGGGATCAGTTCGGCGGCTTGCGCCAGGGAGGAGATGAACAGGGCGCTCAGGGCGAGCAGACGCAGTTGGCTTCGCATGGGAATGGGCTCTCGACTCGGTGAAGGTCAGCAAGAACGCATTTTGACCTGTTTTCCCGCTCCTACATCAACTGAGTGTTTCCAGTTGCTACAAAACACCCGAACCATTGTAGGAGTGAGTCTGCTCGCGAATGCGGTTGACCAGCCGCAGCTCCAGTGACTGAAAAATCGCTTTCGCGAGCAGGCTCGCTCGTACAGGGAATTGGCGTAAAGGCCAACATCCCCGTGGTCGCGGTTGGCTTAACTGACCTTGAACCGCCCCATGATCGCGCTCACGCGGCTGTTGGCTTCGAGCAACTGGCGGGTATTCAGCTCGCTGGCCTGGCCGCTCTGCACCAGTTCGTCGACCATGTGACGGATCTGCACCATGCTGCGGTTGATCTCTTCGGTCACTGCGCTTTGCTGTTCGGCGGCGGTGGCAATCTGCGTGCTGAGGCTGTTGATGTGGCTGACCGAACCGGCCATTTCGTCCAGCCCCGAGTTGACTCGTGCGGTGGCGTCAGCGGCGGACTGGCAACTGGCCTGGGTGTTTTCCATGGCACTGACCGAGGAACTCACGCCTTGGGTCAGACGGGTCAACATCTCGTTGATTTCCGAGGTGCTGGCCTGAGTGCGGGCGGCGAGGGCGCGGACTTCATCCGCCACTACTGCAAAGCCGCGACCCTGTTCACCGGCCCGGGCCGCTTCAATCGCCGCGTTGAGGGCGAGCAGGTTGGTTTGCCCGGCAATCGCACCGATCACGCCGAGGATTTCGGTAATGCGCTGGGCGTCCTGCTGCATGTTTTCAACTTTGTGTGTAGCGCTGGCCACTTCGTCGATCAGCGCGACCACGCTGTTGGTCGCTTCACCCACCACGACGCGCGAGCGATCGGCATTTTCATTGGCGCGCTGGGTGAACGCAGCGGTTTCAGCGGCATTCTGCGCCACGCTTTCAGCGGTGGAGCTCATTTCGGTAATGGCGGTGACGGTCTGGTCGGTTTCCGAGGCGTGACGCAGCAGAATCTGGCTGGTGTGCGCCGAAGTGCGCTGCAGATTATCGAGGCTGGAGGCCATGGCACCGGTGGCCTGGGTGACTTCGCCGATCATGTTCTGCAAATAGACGATGAAGGTGTTGACCGAATGGCCGATGGCGCCCAGCTCGTCCTCAGCGCGAATGGTGATGCGGCGGGTCAGGTCGGCGTCACCGCTGGACAGTGAATCGATGTTGGCTTTCAGAGCCTTCATGCGCTGTACCAGTTTGCGAATCGCATAAACCTGCAACAGCACCAGCAGGATCACCAGCGGAATCTGGATCAGGCTGAGACTGTTGAGCACATCGTCACGCTGGGCGGTGAGCATTTTGGTCGGCAGGGCGGTGGCGAGGAACCACGGTGTGCCCTCGATAGGGCGCATGAAGAAGGTGGCGTCTTCACCGTTGTTGTCGAACTCGACGCGTTGCGCTTTATCGCGGTTCTGCAGGCCGGTCTTGATCTGATTGATGAAGGTGGAGCTGGCCGCCAGTTCGCTGATGTTCTTCAACACGATCGGACCGCTGATGCGCGAGCTGTTACTGATGATCTTGCCATCAGCCTCGACGATGAGCATTTCGGCGTTGAGGTCTTTTTCCTTGCGCGCCACCAGGTCGTTGAAGAAGCCCAGGGTCACGTCGATGGTCGAAACGCCCCAGGCGCTGCCGTTCTTGTAGATGGCCATGGCGCAGTTGGTGCGCGGCTCGGCACTGGCGTCGTCCTTATAGGCAGCGGCCCACGCGCACTGGCCGCGCGGGGTGGCCATGCCGCCCTTGTGCCAGCTCTGGTCGTAGTAGTTCGGTGCGGCTTCGCTGTTCCAGAACGTATTGACCTTGAGCTGACCCGAGGCATCGCGGTGCCAGAAGGTGCTGAACTTGTTGCGCCCGGCTTCGCGCTGGCCCGGCAACGGCCAGATACCGCCGCCAAAGACTTTCAGTTCGCCGTACTGATCCACCAGCCCTGGCAGCACCACGTCGATGGCGGCGCTGTCGAGCAGGGGGATGGTCTGGGTGATACTGCGTTGCTGCGCCTGCACCTTGTTCAGTTCGCCCTGAATCTGCACGGCGACTTCGGCGATGCGGTTGAGCACGACCTTCTCTTCGGTATCGCGCAGGGTCGGTGCGACCAGTTGGCTGATGCCGACCACGGTCAGCACGGACAACAGCAGGATGAACAGAATCAGAAACAGCGTGTAGCGAGCCTGAATAGTGCGCAGTGCGGGCATGGAACTGATCCTTGAGCGGCTTTTTTGTTGGAGGGCAGGAATAAAACAGGGCGGGTATCACAGCGTATCGTCGTTACGGGCGGAAGCTTTAGGTACTTGCGTGCCGAAAGAACTCAGGGCGATGACCGGTTGGTATCGGGATTGGTACATCCCTCGCAATCGCCACAGTTGTTACATCCTGATGACGGCGCTGAAGCAATATTTGCGGGGCCTTAAGCTCGGTGTCATGAATGTACGAGATTTGTAAAAAAGCGCACAAAAGGGTTGGTTGGATCAGGCGAAGCGGCCGATACTCGCTCCCATTCAATTGGTTGGAACAAGGACATTTCATGCTCATTGCACAAGGAATCCTCGCATGACGATCGGCTATACCGGCGCCTGGGAAAGCAAGGCGGGCGTAATGGTCCGTGATACCGGCGCGAAAAAGCAGGTTTCGCAGAGCGTCAAAGTGCAGCAGATGCTGACCCTGGTCGGTAACGATCCGAATGCACTGAATGTCGCGGAGATGGACAAACAGGGTTTGCGCAAGCAGATCAAGGGCTTTGATCCAGCCAACGTCTCCGTAAAGCAGTTGGGCAACCTCAGCGAGTTCCTGCGCGGGCGCGGCCTGATTTCCGAAATCACCTCGATCACCTTGCTCAATGCCGGCGACAAATTCGACCGTTTCGGCGTGCAGAAAGACCCGGAGGCGAAGTTCAACGCGCTGGAATATTTCGCCACGCAGCTCGATGCCATCCAGACCAACAGTCTCAATGGCAATTACTACGGCAAGAGCCTGATTCCCGAATTCAAGAAAGCCATTTACGTCCTGCAGAATCTCAAGACCTATGGCGAAGGCAATGCGGCAGTTCCGTCCGACAAAGGCCTGACAGCCAAGGCGTGACGTCTGCCGATGAAGCCCGCTCATCCGTGTGCGGGCTCGGGCTGTTTACACCGCAGCCATGGCTCGCCCAGTGAGTTGACGTTGTGCCTGGTCGTGTAACTGCTGCATGTGCGGGCAATGCAATGTCAGCTTGCGCTTGCGGTAGCCGCGATGAAACAACGTCAGCCAGCCTCCTCGATTGTCTTGCGCAGGCGCCAGACCGGTGAAAGCAAAACCGATGGCGTTAAGACTGTGCAGATCCACGGCAAACTGTCGCGAAAGCTGTAGACGAATCGAAACCAGCCAGTGCCCGGGCAGTGATCGCAACTGATCGAGCAGTTCCGGTTCGAGTTTTTCCACGAGCATTTCATGGCGATTGCCGTGTTGTTCAACCTGAACCGAGGGCCCGCGCCAGGATGCTGCACTGGGAGAACAGCCAAACGCCGCCGTCATACGCTCCATGAACGCACGGTAGCGGGTTGGCCACGGCTGCTCCGGCAGCGGGCGCTGATAGCCGTCTATGGCGCGGACACCCAAGACGATCGACTCCGGTGTTTTGCCGCCAAAGGGTGAGCGGACATAGTCCGGCAACAGCCCGGTGTTATGAAAACCGAGACTGATAGCCATGCGTTGGGTATAAGGGTGGTGAGTGACCTGTTTGATCGAAACGCTGCGACAACCCAACGCCTGTGCATGAGTCAGCAGTTGCGCGCCCAGCCGCGTGGCGAGATTCTGCCCGCGAGCATCGGGATGCACGGCGCTCAAGGCCAGTTCGGCATCGTGCGAGTCATCGCTTTGCCGGTACAGCGTGGCATGGCCAAGAATCCGTTCACCCTCGACCGCAACCAGTGAGTGCCAGCGCTTGGCTGCGTGGTTCTGATTGATCAGGCAGGGCAGGTAAACGTCGCTTTGCACGTAATGGTCGCCATAGACCTCGCGAAACAGCTGGCTGACTGCCGTGGCGTCGGTGTCACGGTAATTGCGCAGGATCAACGCTTGCATCACGCACCTCCCTGTCATGCCGGTCGTAGCAGCGTAAATCGACGATCCGCAGGCTTTTCCCTGCGCGAGGATGGCGCGCAAGGTCCTCGAAGCGGCAGCTCTGTATACGCAGCTGCAATAACCCGGCGCCTCGCAGTTGTGGTATCTGCGGATACAGTTCGATCAAGCGGGCCTCGAGTCTGTCCTCGATGCGGGTCGATCCTTCGTTGACTACGTATTTCACCGTCAATAGATCCCTGCCGTCGTCGTGTTCGATCAATAACTGCCAATCGTTGCTGCCAGTGATGCTCCGTACGCTTTCGCTGATTTCATCGGTCATCAGCGACAGAATGCCGAGCCGCACACGCTGGCTACTGCCGCTGCGCCCCCGCAGGGCGAATTTGCGTTGTGCAGTGCCCGACGGCTCGCGCCAGCACGCGAGATCTCCGACGGGATAGCGGATCAGCGGCATCAGGCGCCGGTTCAGGTTGGTCAATACGAGCAGACCGGTTTGATCGCAGGCCTCGATCGTTGCGCCGCTGTGCTGATCGACAATCTCCAGCAGTACGTGGCCGTCAGGTGTGCGATGTTCTCCTTCGATGCAGTCACGATGACTGGCACCGATGAATCCGCCATCGACACTGGCGTAGCCGATCGAGGCAATGCGCGCGTTGGGCAGCACTTGCTCAAGGAGCTGGCGTTGTGAGGCAAACAGACTCTCCCCGCCATAAAGCACGGTATCAACCAAGGGCAGCGCAAGGCCGCGGTGTTGGAGCCAACTGGCGAAGGTCAATAGTTGCGCAGGCACGCCAGCCAACACGTTGATCCGGTGTTGCACGATGGCTTCGGCCAGCATTGGCGGGTCGACTTCGCCGGCAAACGGAAACTCGGTGATAGGCGTTTCCACATGGGCCAGTGAATCGTGGATAAACAGGAAACTGGCGTAGAGGTCGCCAGCGAAGAACAGATTGGCGACACGGTCGCCGGAGCTGAATTGCTCGCTCAGACTGCGGCCGAAAGCTTCCACTGTGCGTTGCCATTCCGTTCGGGCATATACGGAGAGCCTGCCGCCGCCGGTTGAGCCACCGGTCTTGAAGACCAGGGCGTGGGCAATCGGTGCTGTCAGAACCGGCCATTGCGCCAGATCCGCGCTGTCTTTCCAGAAGTCTGCCGGATCAAGTAGTGGCAGTTCGCGCAGCGAGCTTATTGCCTCGGGAATATCGGCGAGGCTGTTCCTGTAGTAGGGCGAATGCTTGCGGGCAAAACCCGTCAATTCGCTAATCGGGTCGGTTGTTTTCACGGTGTGTTCTTCTTGATTCGAATGAGCCAGCTCACGGCAAGCGTCAGCGGCGGGAGTCAATGACCAGCGGCGTCTTGCCGCTGTGTTTGTTTTGAACGAAGTGCTCGGGCGGGCATTGTTCGATCTGCAGCACCAGCAATCCGCTGTCGATGACGGTCATCAGGGTCAGGTAATCGGCGAGACGGTGTTTAGCGATGTCGGCTGCAAGTTCACAGTGCAGTTGCATGCGCTCGACGCCCTCGGCGCTGTGGTCCAGCTGCAACTGAAACGGCACTTGCAGCCGCGACGCCAATTCGCTCAGGGAGATGAAGTCAGTGCCGATGCGCAACAGCTTGCCGTGGCGCTGCAACAGCTCGAAGCGTGGCGACGTCAGCCCGCAGGCGCAGACGCCCGGCAGCCAGCGCCCGGTGTCGCCAATCTCATAACGCTGCACGCGCTGGCCGCCTTCACGGGCGAGCGAGGTCACCAGCAGCCGACCCACCTGATCGCCGATCACCGGCACATCCTCATCGAACGCGACGATTTCCAAGTGCTGGATCGCGTTCATCAGATGGAAAACCCCATCCGCCGAAGCCTTGCAGGCATGGCCTAGCGGGCCGGCATCGACGCTGCCGTAGATCGCCGAGCGAATGCTCGCGACGCCACAACTGCGCAGCAATGCACGGTTCTGCTCGCTCAGGTGCTCGCCACCCAGAAAGACTTTTTCAACCCCGCCATAAGCGCGCAGCCGCTGCTGCTCATTCAAAAACAGGCGATGCAGTGTGGCGGGCATTCCCACCAGGACGTTGACCCGTTGGTCGATGACCAGTTGGGCAATCTCCCGGTAGTCGTCATCGATAGGGGCGGCCATGGGCAGGTGCGTCACCTCGAGCAATTCCAGCGCTTTGCTGAAACTTAGAAAACCGCCGTACAGCCCGCCACAGAAGAACAGGTTCATGACCCGATCCCGCGCCGGATCAAGACCAGCGGCGAACAGACCGTCAGCGGTTGCGCGCATCTGCCGATCGAAATCGCGATAGCTGTAGCCGGCCAGAGCAGGGGTGCCGCTGCTGCCTCCAGAGCGGAAATACAGCTGCGCCTGATCGTTGATGGGCTGGGCTACGAACGCCTCTTTGTTCATGATCGCAGCGCACGACTTCGCCGCGAGTGGCGGTGAATCGAGACTGGCCTGATTCGGCAGTTGCGTGGCCGCCAGACTCACCGATACCCGCCGACTCAAACGTTGCAGCGCATAGACGCCATCATGGGGTTCGCCTGCGTAACCGTCGTGAATGCTGCCGATCGCTGCGATCCGCGTGACCCCGGCGGCGATCAACGCATGGGTAAGCTCGGCAATGCGCGATTGCGCACACACCAGCGCACAGCTTTGCAGGACGTTGCGCCACGGCAGCAGGGTGGCGGTCAGCAGCGCTTGCGGCAGCGGGTGCAGCAGTACGCTGCGAAACAGCGGTGAAGGCGCGAGTTGCCGATCATGGGTCCAGATCACCCGCCAGCCCGGGCCGCTCCACACTTGCCCGGTGTGCCCGGCGAAACTCTGGCCGAGGCGGGCCATCTGCGTGTGCGTGGTAATTTGCGAGGCTTCCTGGATTGTCGGTACCAGTGCCGGCCACTGTGCGGCGCGTCGTTGCAGGGCCTGCGCCAGGCGTTCACCGATATCGCGCAGAACCTGCGGATCATCGCTGTCCACCAGCAGCCATTGCGGGCTGGAGCAGGCCTGCTGATCCAGTCGGCAGACTTCGTCGGCGACGGCATCAAGCGCCTCCGGCGTAGACGATTCCGGGGTGAGATAGACGAAGCTGATGCGGTGCCCCCAATCGATCCAGCGACACCCCGGCACCAACTGTTGCCGAATCGCTTGCAGGGCCGCTTCGCCACCCCACGCTGCAACGCCGTTGGCGGGTTTGCACAGCTTGCCGATCTGCTCGGTGCTCGCTGGAATCACCGCCACATGTCCGGCCAGTTGTCCGCTGGCATCGCAGTCGACCAACGCGCGCAACAGTTGCGCCGTCAGGCCTTGATCGCTGCGGCTGGGGCGCAACCAGTTGACGTTGCCGGCGAGCAGACTTTCCACCACCGCGCAAAAGGCCAGCAGCGGCGCGTTGGCCGGAGTGATGTGCACCACCAGCCCGAGCGGACGCCAGGCTTCGAAGCGTGGCTGGCGATAATCGAAACGACGCAGGCAATCGGCCTCGGCGCCCAATTCACGCTGGCGTTTGTAGGCTAGCGCTTCGGGTTGGCAGAAATCGATCAGGGTCTGCCGCTGCTCGTTGTCGAGGGGCAGATCCGAGTGCGCGTCATGCAGTTGCCGGGCAAATTTCGCGACTGCGTCGATGACTGTGCGGCTGTCGAGTGCCCTCGCCAAGTGTTGCGGCAACGCCTGTTGCAGGTCTTGCAGCGCTTGGTCGAGGCTATAAGCGTGGTGCAGTTGTCCATTGATCAAATACATATCAGTGACTCCCCATTAATTCGGCGGCGGCCATTGCGCAGCTTCTGCCCGCTGTGGTGGCGGCGCGGCCGTGCAGTTCGAACCAGTCGCTGGTCAATCCACAGCCGCAACTTGCGCCCGGGTGCAGCGTGGCAAGGTCGCTCATGACCACGGCGTGGGCCGGGCTGGAGGAGATGTAAGGCGAGACGAAGCCGAGCAGGCCTTGTTGGCCATAGGGCAGCAGGGAAAAATCCGCCGGATCGCGAATCAGCACTCGCGAATACACCGGCACATGAAAGCGGTGACGGGCGCATTCGATGTAAGGCACGGCGTGCTCGACAGCACCGTAACCATCGCGGCAGCGGGCCGGTTCGATGCCCAGTTGCCGATGGATATGGGCGTAAAACTGTTGTTTGGGAATTTCCTGCGCAGCCTGGGTTTTCCAGCCACCGCCAAAAAAGGCCAGCGAACCGGCGGGCAATTGCACATCCTGCACAGCGGTAGCCTGCATGCGTTGCAGGGTCTGCCAGAGAAACGCCGGGAAGCCGAAAATCCGTACCGGCAAGCCTTCTTCAGCGAATGACTGCAAGGCGGCGATCACGCCGAATACATCGAACTGATGGCCGCGACCAGTGTTACGCAAGGCGTAGACCACGCGATTGACCGGGGCAAACCGACAGAGAAACTGGTCGGTAAACGAGGTGCCCAAGGTGATGCGTCCTTCGGGTTCGTAGCTCAACAGCAGGTAGTTGCACGGACTATCGGGAGTGTCCCAGGCGTAATGGCGAAAGATCTGCGCAACCATGAACTGCGCCCGAGCCAGGCTGCGTTCGTCGTAACGCATCCGGCTTTTCTGCCCGCTGGTGCCCGACGAAGTCAGTTCAAGGGCGTCTGCGCCGGTGCTGCTGAGCAGCAGGTGTTGCTTGAAGAAACTGGCAAAGATCGGCGGCAGACGCGACCAGTCATTGAGATTGTCTAGGTCCTGCGGCGTCAGTCCATAGGCGTTGAGCCAATGGGCGTAACCCGGGGTGTGATCGCAGTGAAAGCGGCTGATTTCGGTCATCGCCCGATCAAACAGATCGAGCGGGGCTGAATTCAGGCAATAGGGTTGCGTCAATGCGCACAGCGCGTCGGCATAGGGTAGGTGAGTCATCCATGTTCCTTATTGAGGCGAGACCACATCAGATGTGGTGGTTTGCAGCAGCCGGTAAACCATGGGCAGGCACATCAGCCCGCCGAATGCGGCCCAGATAGCGAAGTATTCAAGACGGCTGCCGCCACCGATGGCCGCAATCAGCGAACCGCCAAAGCCCATGACGGCGATCGAGATCATGCCGGTCAGCGCCGACACCAGGCCTTTGCTGTCGTCACTGGAAAACAGCGCCAGGCGATACACCGCCGCATTGCTCATGCCCAGCCCGACGGCGTACAGCGACAGACTCGCCACCACCGGTCCAAGCCCCGCGCCGAGCAATGCGCACGCGGCCAGAAACAGAAGGCCCAGACAGAACGGCCAGAGCGCCAGTTGAATCAATTGCGTCAGCGAATGAGTCTGCAGCAAGCGGTCGAGAATCAGATTGCCGGCGATGACTGCCGAGAACACCGGTATCTGCCACAGGCCATATTCCAGCGGCGGCATGTCCAGTACCCGCACCAGCAGCAATGGCGCCAGGCCTATCCAGGCGATCAGCGGCAGACTCATCAGGCCGAGCGCCAGGCTGGCACAGAGGAAACGCGGATTGCCCAACAGCGCACCGTAGCGCCGACAAGTGAGGCGCCAGGAGAAGGGCACCCGGCGAGTTTGTTGACCGTCGCGGCGCTCGACGCCCACGGTTTCCGGCATCCACAGCAACAGGCCGAGCCAGACCAGCGCTGCTGTGCATCCCAGCAGCAGAAAAATTTCCCGCCAGCTCAGCCATTCCAGCAGCAGGATGCCAAGCAGCGGCCCGAGCAACGGCGATAACAACGCAACATTGCCGAGCAACGCCATCAGCCTGACGGCGTCGGCTTCGCAAAAAACCTCCTGCAATGCCGGGTAGCTCACGGCGACGACGAATCCCAGCCCCATGCCCTGCAACAGACGCAACAGGTTGAACGCTTCAATGCTGTCGGTGCTGAAAGCTGCCGCGCACGACACACCGAACAGCGCACTGCCGATCAATAACAGTGGCCTGCGCCCGAATTGATCGGACAAGGGACCCAGTAGCCATTGCAGGCAGACGCCACCCAACAGATAAAGATTGAATGCATGGGGAACATGCCGCGCGTCTGCCTCGAGGTCGGTGGTGACGTCCAGCATCGCTGGCATGATCACGTCGCTGGCCATGTAAGTGAGCAGTTCGAAAGCGGTCAGCGCCAGACAGAAACCGGCAACCTGTCTGGGGCCGATATTGATAAGTGTTCTCTGCATGAACATCCCTGTTTATTAGTTATAGGAAGTTCGCAGAGCCTAGGCGCAGACGCACAGCCGACCTAGCCGTTTGCTGCGTCAGCAGATTTCAAAAACTTACGGCATGTTTAAAGGATTGGCGCGGCGCGGAAGCTGTTTACTTGTTTGCGCCAGAGCAGGGAGGGCGGGCCATGCCTCAAGGTCGGCTGACCTTGCAGCCAAAAGTCTTCAGGGGCGGTAACATGAGCGCCCGTTTGCCCCGGCACGTCCCCGTAATTCGGCAAGCGTATGGCTTGCAAACGCATACATTCCAACGTTTCAGGAAACCGCAATGACCCAGAAGCAACGCTTGATTTATTCGATTCTGATCGCCCTGTCGGTACTGGCGATCATGCTGGGCCTGTCCTGGCTGCAAAACGCCGGCATGATCACCGAGAAAACTTTCCAGTACGTCGCGATCGGCGTGGCCGTGGTTGTGGTGGTGATCAATGGCGTGATGCGCCGCAAGGTCAAGCCGTAACGGCAAGCACCCGGCGCCTCATTCGTGGTTGAGGACCGCTGCAGCCTGCGGGTGCAGGCTGTAACTCTTGTCGGCGTTGAAGGTGATCACGCCTTCGGCGCACAAGCGTTTCAGCACTTCGCGCACGCTGAGAAAGGACAACGGCACGTCCAGATCGAGCAACTGGCTATGCACGCCACGGACGCCAAGGCGACGATTGCTCTGTGCCGCCACCAGCAGGGCGTCGATGACTTTCAGACGAATCAGGCTGGTGCGCAGGCCGAAACTCTTCAGTAGCACGCGAATGCGCTCATTGCCCGGACGCTCGCCGCGCTGGGTGAAATTGCCGGTGTGCGAACCCATGGAAACGCCCTGTGGCGTCTGGCTACCGTCCGTTGGTAGTTGCGAGTTGTACATGCGATTACTCCTTTTCAGAGCCAGATCGGGAAAGGTTTTGTTGCGCTCTCTAAACAAGACGTTTCAGCACGACAAATCATGAAAGAAAAGATGTAGAAATTTCGTCGCAAATTCGTCCCGGCCTTGTGATGCCGGCCTCGTCCCGAAGGATTGCCCGCTAAATTTTTTTCCTCAGCTTCGTTTCTTCGTCAGGCTCATTGCGCGTGGACGCAGGGGCAATCGACCTTTCGATCAGGAGCAAGCGTGATTATTTCCAGGCAACTCACCGGGCTGGCCCTCGCCAGCACCTTGTTCGGACTGAGCCTGTCGGCCCATGCACTGAGCCCGGCTGCACAAACCAGCGCCGATATTCGCCGCACCAGTTTCGGCGTGCCGCATATTCGCGCCGAGAGCGAACGCGGGCTGGGCTTCGGCATCGGTTACGCTTATGCCCAGGACAACCTGTGTTTGCTGGCCAACGAGATTGTCACGGTCAACGGCGAGCGCTCACGTTACTTCGGCCCGGAGCAGTTCACTGTCGAACAACGGGAAAACCGCGTCAGTGATGTGTTCTTCACCTGGCTCAATACTCCAGAAGCGGTCGAAACCTTCTGGCAGGCGCAACCGACGCAGGTCCGCGACCTGGTCGAGGGTTATGCCGCCGGATACAACCGCTATCTGGCCGAACGGCGCCAGCAAGGATTGCCGCAGCAATGCCAGGGCGAGTGGGTACGTGATATCAGTGCCGAGGATCTGGTCAAACTGACGCGGCGCCTGTTGGTGGAAGGCGGGGTCGGGCAGTTCGCCGAGGCTCTGGCCGGCGCCACGCCGCCGCAAGCGACCGCACAGGTCAACCACGACACCGAGGCGTTCCAGTTGGCCGACGCCCGTCAGCAACGTTTCGCCCTGGATCGCGGCAGCAACGCCGTGGCAGTCGGCAGCGAGCGTTCGTTCAACGGCCGTGGCATGTTGCTGGCCAACCCGCATTTCCCGTGGGTCGGCGGCATGCGTTTCTATCAGATGCACCTGACCATCCCCGGCAAGCTCGATGTGATGGGCGCGGCTTTGCCGGGTCTGCCAATGATCAACATCGGTTTCAACCAGCATCTGGCCTGGACCCACACTGTCGACTCGTCGAAACACTTCACCTTGTATCGCCTGCAACTCGATCCAAAGGATCCGACCCGCTACCTGCTCGACGGCAAGTCGCTGCCGCTGAACAAACAGACGGTTATCGTGCAGGTCAAGCAGGCTGACGGGCAGGTCGTGCCGGTGAAACGCGATATCTACAGTTCGCAGTTCGGTCCGATCGTGCAATGGCCGGGCAAGCTCGACTGGGACAAGCAATACGCCTACAGCTTGCGCGATGCCAACCTCGACAACGATCGCGTGCTCAAACAGTGGTACGCAATGAACCGGGCCGGCAGTCTCAAGGATCTGCAAGACGCCGTGCACACGATCCAGGGCATCCCGTGGGTCAATACTCTGGCGGTGGATGACAAGGGTCAGACGCTGTACATGAACCTGTCGGTGGTGCCGAATGTCAGCGCGGAAAAACTGGCCAAGTGCAGCGATCCACGCCTCGGTCTGCGCATGATTGTCCTGGACGGTGCCAACAGCGGCTGTGCCTGGGATGTCGATCCGCAAGCCGCGCAGCAGGGCATCTTCGCCTCCAGCCAGTTGCCGCAATTGCTGCGCAAGGATTTCGTTCAGCACTCCAACGATTCAGCGTGGCTGGCCAACCCGGCGCAACCGCTCACTGGCTATTCACCGCTGATCAGTCAGGACGGACAACCGCTGGGTCTGCGCTCGCGATTTGCGCTTGATCGTTTGGCTGAGCTGAGCAAAAAAGGCCCGTTGGCGGTCAAGGATCTGCAGCATATGGTCATGGACGATCAGGTCTATCTGGCCGCGCAGGTCATGCCCGATCTGCTGAAGTTCTGCGGCGCCGATCTGGGCAGCGATGCGGCCACGCTGAAGCCGGTCTGCGCCAGCCTCAAAGCCTGGGATGGTCGTGCCAGTCTGGATTCCGGGATCGGTCTGGTGCACTTCCAGAACATCATGCAGGCGCTGCTTGAATCACCGGATATCTGGCGTGTTGCATTCAATCCGGCCGATGCGCAACACACTCCGCACGGCCTGGCGCTCGAACAACCGGCCGTGGCCAAGGCGCTGCGTGAAGCGATGCTGGCGTCGGTCGAACTGACCGGCAAAATGGGCCTGAAACCCGACATGCGCTGGGGTGATATCCAGGTTGTCAGCAGTGGCGGGCGGCAAACGCCGATTCATGGCGGGCCGGGTACGTTGGGCATCTACAACGCGATGCAAAGCGTGCCCCGTGATGACGGCAAACTTGAGGTGGTCAGCGGCACCAGCTATCTGCAAGTGGTGAGCTTCGACGAAAAAGGCCCGCATGCCCAAGGGCTGCTGGCGTTCTCGTTATCCAGTGATCCGGCGTCGAAATATTCACGCGATCAGACCGAGGCGTTTTCGAAGAAACAGTGGAGTGTCCTGCCATTCACTGAGCAGCAGATCCAGGCGGATCCGCAATATCAGGTGCAGACGATCAAGCAGGATCAGGCAGGGAAGGTGGCAGCGCAGTAAACAGTCGTCGCCTGAAACAAACGAAGGCCGCCTCCCGCAAGGGACGCGGCCTTCAGCTTTTCGGCGGGCGTTGCGGCATCGAATTGATCACCGGATTGCCTTCCTTGTTCCGGGTCAGGTAGACCGGCAGCACTTTGGGCAGGCTGTTGGCGAGGTTGTTCATCTCTTTGATGTTGTAGACACCGCCCACGCGGATCGCGCCGGTACTGGTGTCGGCCAGCATCAACGGCTTGTCCAGGTAACGATTGATCAGGGGCAGGGCGTCGTGCAGCGCGAGGTTGTCGAGCACCAAACGGCCGCTGCGCCAGGCCAGCGAGGTGTCACCAGGGTAGGTCTGACTGATTTGCGGGGTGTAATCGCCCTGCCGGTAGCGTGCCTGCATCGATGGACCCAGACGCAGGCCGTCGCCCGGCAGATCGCGATTGCTGCTGACCAACACCGAACCTTCGACCAGATTGACCCGCACCTGGTCCTCGTACATCCACACATTGAACCGCGTACCGGTCACGCGGATTTTGCCGTCGCCGGCGCGAACCACAAACGGATGAGACGCGTCATGGCTGACATTAAAAAACGCCTCGCCCTTGTTCAGGGTTACGCGACGTTCATGTTTGTAATTGCTGAAAGTCAGGTCGGTGTTCAGGTTGAGTTCCAGCTGGCTGCCGTCACTCAGAGTGATCTGACGCACACTGTCGGTCGCGGCGTAATGCTGATAACTGTTGGGCACCCAGCCCAGACTCCAGCCGCTGTAGGCCGCGAGCGGCAAGCCGACAGCGCAGGCGCCGGCGATGACCGCGAACTTGCGCCACGAACGCAAGGGTTTGCGCTGCGCCGCGAGCGCCTCGGGTTCGGTTCGAGGCAGATCTCCGGCGACTTCCCAGATTTCCTGCATGGCTTCGTATTCAAAGGCATGCAGCGGATGGGCTTCGTGCCAGTCTTCAAATGCGCGACGCTCCTCGTCCGTGCAGTCAGCGGCGTGCAAACGCATGCACCAGTGCGCGGCGGCATCGGTGATCGCATCGTATTCGGCTTCCGAGAGAGTGTCTTGGGTCATTGACTCGTCCTGATTTCGCTCATTCTAACCTCGCCGGCAGGCTGCCGAGAACATCCGTCATGGCATTTACCCATCAACGTGGAACTTATTTTTCCCTGTGGCGCCCAAAAAAACAGGAAGCAACTGCCTACTATCCATAAATGGAGTGAAAAAATGATCAAAAAGACATTCGCAGCCCTGATTGCCACTGCCGGTTTGCTCAGTGCCGGTGCCGCCCTGGCGGACAAGCCAGGCGCAGGCTGGATCACCATCGAAAAAGCCATCGAGGTCGCCAAGACCAAGGCCGGCTATGTCGAGGTCTATGAGATCGGCGCCGACAATGACGGCTACTGGAAAGGCGAAGGGCGCAAGGCCGACGGCACTGTTTACGAATTCCGCATTGATGGCGCTTCTGGCAATGTGCTGCGGGACCAGAAGGACTAACCCACCTTAAGCACTCACTGATTCTTGTGTTGAGCAATGCGCTGGCGCGACGTCAGCGCATTTTTTTGTCTTCACGGCAGCGCTTGCGAGGCTCCTGCCTGATCCGACCCCGGCGCCGCTGACGATAGAGGGGCGGGAAGCGGGTCGAGCTGGCGGCCCAGTTCACTGATGAGCAATGCGATCGAATCAGCGTTGGCGAGCATGACGTCAATCCTTGCATCTGCAGAATCAGGGCGGCAAAACGCCAGGCGTGCATCTGCAAGGTTTGTGGTGTTGGTAAGGCTGAGGATTTTTTGGTAATTGCCGGCATGCGCGGGTACTTTGTCCAGGTCGGTCCAGACCTGTTTGCCGGTCTTCACCGCAAACAAATGCTTGCCGTAGCGCGACAATAAGCTGCGATGACGTTCAATAGATTCCTTGGCATGTTTGCCCGAGGGCGTCCTCGTATCGATGAGGTCCAGATAAGGCGCCATGGCCTGCACGGCGACAAGATCGTCGCTGTCGCAAACCAGATGCGAGAGCTCATGGATCAGCGTTACAGCGCGGGCATGTGAATCAACATTGAACCGAGGGGGCAAATGCGCAGTGTATTTATCCAGTCCCGGGTTGAAAAACAGCTCAGTGAGATGAATGATTTTTCGTTTGTCCTGTTTGAAAACGAATGCCACGGTATTGCCGCTGCCAGGTCCGTTCAGACCAGTAAAAAAGCGTTCGGTGTAGAGCAGATCGTCTTTCGGGTTCGTCAGTTCTCGGCAAACAGGAATAATCACCTTCTCGAATTTCCTCAGCAGCGTGGGCGTTATCACCGACACCTCGAAGAACTTCTTCAAAACCGTCTCTAACCGCGTGCCCGTAAGGTTGTCGCGCTGTGTAACGTAGTTATGCAGACAATTGACTGCGTATTCTCTTGCACGATTTACCGCTTGTTGTATCACGAACGCCCTGGCCGGATAGCGACGGTTGATCTGGGCCATGCCTCTGGCCTGGATATACATTTCTACGGAACGGTTTTCCTCGACTTCGTGTTGCACAGGGTCACGTTTTTTTGACCGGCAGCGATACACCTGCTGGCTGGTGCTTGCGACGACCAGACGGGAATTTTTCTCCTCGAGTGCCGGCCCCTGGCTGCCGTCTTTTTTGCGCAAATACCTGGTCTTTTCGACCTGGGCCGTCGGATACACCTTGCCGGCAATTGCGGCGTATTTCTGCGTCGTCGACGAATCGCCATAGACCAGCTTATTGGCATCGAGCTTGAGGCTTTCCAGCGCCGTGCTGCTTTCGAAGGGCTGCAGATCCACGCGGGCGGGCGCTACCGGTGACACTTTTGCCCAGCGAGAGGCTGCTTGCACTGTCGTGGCTGTACCCTCAGGTGCGTGCGCTTCTGCGGCGAATTCGGTACTGACCGTTTCTGCCTCGCTTTCCCAGGACAGACGTCCCAGACTGAAGAGGTTAATCGCCCCTGCAATGAAGGTCTTCAGGGCGTTCGCCCAGTGGTGATCCTGCAGGCCTTCAGCGGAGGCCTTGAAATCCTGATAGCTGCGCCAAAGGAAAAATCCGCAGGCGAGTTTGCCCGGCAACACGTGCGGCACCAGGCGGACGCCGTGGCTGAACAGAAACTTCACTGCTTCCCAATCTGCCTGGGCGTTGATCTGTGGTTGGCTGCGCAGCATTTGTGGCAGAAGACTCAGGGTGTCTTTGTGCAACCGCTCGAGCACGTTGCCCTTTATGGGGGAGTCATGAAGGCTGATTTCACTGTTTTTGCCGATCGTTGTTTTCAACAGGCTCTTGAATACGGCCTGCTGCGCGTCAGGCAGACGCCGGATGAGCAAGTCCTGAAAGTGGCCGGGGGTATTCAGTGCTTCGATCAACTGCGCTTCGTTCTCGAACTCGCGAAATATCCATCTTGAGTAAGGCGCATAAAGGACCCGGGGACCTGTTTGCCCTGCGGCCGGACCGAAGACATACAGTCCGAGCGCGTCTACGCAATCAGCGCCTGAAGTCTTGATCAACGATAGCGGACAAGCGATGGCGTGAGCACCGTCGACCATCGCCCGCGCTATCCCGTCCGGCATATCGAGGACCTGGCAGATATAGTCGTAGCCGGTATCGGAGAGTTGCTGTTGCAACTTCATCGAATGGGCGTGCTGCATCAATTGCCAGGGCAGCTGGCGCAAGAACCGTTCTTTGCTGAGGCGTGCTGACGCGCTATCAGCTGTCAGCGCTTCGGTCACTTTTGCGGTGTAGGTAGTGGCAACGTCGAGAGATTGAAGCAGTTGCCGTACGGCGGACTGGCCAAAATCCTTCGGTAGTGCTGTCGCTGTTGTCGATGCCACTTTGAAACCGCTGTCCTGCACGACGTTGTAGTGATGCAAGCTAAACTCCAGCAAGTCACAGGCAGGGCCGGCCAGTGTCAGGTTGGGGGTGATCCGGATGTCCTGTGGCTTGAGGCCGTTGCCTGGAAATCGCGCATCGAGCAGTGTCTTGAGTGTCTGCTCGATATGAGTGGCCAGGGCCGGGGCCTCATCGAGGAAATCCTTGCCGTCGATGAACGCGCGGCGCAGTTCATCCAGCAACGCCAGTTGCGTGCGCTGCTCGGTCGCCGAGGCCATGCGCAACCAGTCGGGATAATCCAGATGACTGGCAAGGGTTCGTGCAAGGTCAACGGCGCGGCGCAGATTGGTATCGATTAACGCGCTTTTCATTTGCTCAAGGTAAGTCTGCAGCGTGTCCGGGTCCTTGATACAAACGCGCAGCTCTTCTGAATCGGCAAGGAAGTGTTCAATGCCCGATTGCATGCGATTGCTGGAAACCCGGTCTTCAATCAATTGAAAACTGCCCAGGGTGTATTGCTGGTCCAGTCGACGTTGAGCCCTTGGCAGATTTTCCAGCAGCGTATGACTCTGGTTGTTGTCATCCAGGCGTTGTTGCAATTGCTTCTGCGCGACGGCGATATTCTCGAACTGTTCCAGCCCCGTGGCCGGTGTCCACAGGATGGCGCGTCCGGAATGCTGGTCATCCATGCCGCCGCGCTCGGTCAGAAGCACGCAGTGAGCGAGCGGCAGCGCACCTTTGAACTCGGCACAGGTGAGGGTGAGCGACCATGCATCGGGGCGAAAACCATTGAGTGACTGGCGCTCCCTGCGTGTCGGATGCGTGGCATCGAACACGGTGTCGACGATCTTTCGCTCCGCCTCCAGCCATGACCCGCTGAGACTGCGCAGGTAGGCCTCACCGCGCAGGCCATCTTCGAACGCCTGGGCCAGCTTCCAGAGAATGCCCTCGAGAAAGACCCGCTGTTCGCCGCCGTGGCCGGTCGGCTGGTCTTTGAAGTGGCTGGTCAGATTATCCAGCGTCCGTCCCAGACTCGTCGCCTGCTGCGCAGCCTTGTCCGCTTGCACGAGTGACGATGGCGGAGTGCTGGTGAATAACGGACGGGTACTCCAGCGCTGATTGAGATCGAGCTTGAGCAATCGTTCATGAATCATCGAGCGGATATCCAATGCCTTATCAAAGAGTGCATGGATATCGGTGGTGCGTTTGCTCTGACGAAAGCGCTGCAACACGAATTCAATGTTCTGGCGTTGTTTGGTGATGATGGTCTCGAACAGCGTCGTCATGATCTCACCGCCAATGTTTTCCCCGGATACCTGTGCGTTAGCGAAGCCAAGGTAGCGATTGCGCTCTTGCAGATTCATCAGCCCGTACAGCTCATCTTCGTGCCCGGCTGCCCGCAGTTTGGCGGTCAGTGTCTGTTTGAGGTCGGCGTAGTCGGTGAGCACCTGCAGGCCCTGGCTGGGCGTATAGAGATAAGCCTTGTCATGATTGATCATCAGCGAACCGGCCAGCTCGACACAGGCTGTCTCTTCGCTCAGGCACACGGTTTCGAACGTTGGCCGCCGCACTGCAACGCTTGGCTCACGGACCAGACAGTGCAGGGCGTCGAATTCGCTGGCAGTGAGGATCTGCGTTTCGCGCTTGATCATCAGATCCGCTCGCGCTTGATCCTGTAGCGTCTGGCTGAAGAGGGTACGTCTGGGCGAGCCCTCGAACGAGGCTCCATTCCAGTAGATCTCAAGCTGCCGAAACAACAGCATGGTCAATTTTCCCGATGCGCACTCGATCGCATGGGTCCAGGCAGACTGATCGTCTTCGCTTACCGAACGAGCGGGATGGGTAAATTCCACGGTCTGACCGTGCGGCCAGCCCTGGCGATGAAAGTGCAGCAGCAGCGCCTCACTGAGCGACAGCGAGTCGACCCACTGTTTGTCCGCAGAGGAGGTCGTCGAATAGAAACCGACCCGGGTAAGCGACTGTTGCAACGCAGCAAAATGCGCTTCGAGCAGTTCGTCGAGAATCTTTTCCAGCAACGTTGCAAGGGATGGCAGGCGTTTGAGCTCGTCCAGCAGGTCACGAGCGCACCTCTCCAGGGATTCGCCGATAGCCGCTTGCTGGTCCTCGAACACATCACCTTCGATGGTTTCGCAGGTCAGGGTAATCCCGCGTTTTTCCACCAGTTCCTTGCGCAGCGAAACCGAGAGGAAAGCCAGCAGATCATCAGCTTCCCCGGCATTGTCGAGGCGTGTCTGGAGGGCGTCCGTCAGTGCTTGGCGGTCAGCGAATTTTTTCAGGCCATCGTAGGGCGTATAGAGAAACACGCCGTTGTCATCCGGCCCTGCGCTGAGCATGAAGCTGCCCGCCAGCGGCACGGCCTGTTGCTTGTCGGCGTTGAGCAGGATGCGTTCGGCCAGCATCGGCGGGGTTTGGGTGTTGCGCAGCGATTGCGTCGCCAGTTGCGCATTGGCGAGCCAGTCGAAGTCTTTGCTGTTGAGACCGTGTGCCGGACCCAGGGCAGCATGCAGGCCGGGTGAATCGAATATCACTGGAAACAACAGCGGGGCAGTCGGGGTGGACATCATTGCAACTCTGAACGGGGCGCCATCGGGCTGGAACTCAACAGTAGATGCGCAGACTGGAGCACTTGCGGTAGATAGTTACCGCACACGCTGACCGTGAAATGTGCATCTGGGCGCGCCAGCGGATGCCGATCAATCGAAGGGTTGACAGCTGGCAGCTCGGGCGCGGTTAATCGGTGGGCAAATTCGACCGTACGCTGTTGTTCCCTCCAATAATCATTCTGGAGCTTCAGATGTCTGCGCTACACGATCCTGGCTCGTCCACAGTGTCCCTCGAGGCACTGACGCAACTGCTTGAAACGATTTTTCTGCGCCACGGCACTTCCAGCGACGTCGCCCGGGTGCTGGCCGCCAACTGCGCCAACGCCGAACGCGACGGCGCCCACAGTCATGGCGTGTTTCGCATCCCCGGTTATGTCTCGACGCTGAAAAGTGGTTGGGTCAATGGCCATGCGGTGCCCCAGGTTGAAGACGTCGCGCCGGGGTTTGTCCGGGTTGACGCCGGCAACGGTTTTGCCCAGCCAGCGTTGGCAGCGGCCCGACCACTGCTGATCGAGAAGGCACGTCATGCCGGGATCGCGGTGCTGGCGATCCGCAACTCGCACCATTTCGCTGCTTTGTGGCCGGATGTCGAGCCCTTCGCCGACGAAGGTCTGGTCGCGCTGAGCGTGGTCAACAGCATGACCTGCGTGGTGCCCCATGGCGCTGATCGGCCATTGTTCGGCACCAATCCGATTGCCTTCGCCGCACCAAGAGCCAACGCCGCGCCGATTGTGTTCGACCTTGCCACCAGCGCCATTGCCCATGGCGATGTGCAGATCGCCGCGCGCAAGGGGGAAAAACTCCCGGTCGGCATGGGGGTCGACAGCCTCGGCCAACCGACCCAGGACCCCAAGGCGATTCTCGAAGGCGGCGCGTTGTTGCCGTTCGGCGGGCACAAAGGCTCGGCGCTGTCGATGATGGTCGAGTTGCTGGCGGCGGCATTGACCGGCGGCAATTTCTCATTCGAGTTCGACTGGTCCAACCATCCTGGCGCGAAGACGCCATGGACCGGCCAGCTGTTGATCGTCATCGATCCGAGCAAAGCGGCGGGGCAGAACTTCGCCCAGCGCAGCGAGGAACTGGTGCGGCAGATGCACGGGGTCGGGCTCAAGCGTTTGCCGGGGGATCGGCGGCATTTGCAGCGTGCCCGCTCATTAGCGCAGGGCATCACGCTTGATGAACAGACGCTGGGGCAGTTGCGGGAGTTGGCGGGGGACTGAGTTTGCACAAGGCATAAAAAAGCGAGCCGCAAGGCTCGCTTTTTTTTGTGGCGCTGGAACTCAGCGACGGCCGAGCAGCAAGCCCACCACCAGGCCGAAACCGGCGGAAATCGCCACGGTTTGCCAAGGGTGGCCACCGATGTAATTTTCCGTGGCTTCAACGGCGGGTTTGGTGCGGTCGCGCACGCTGGACACCGAATCCAGTGCCAGCTGCAGCTTCTGGGCAATTTGTGCGCGCAGCGTTTCTGCTTCTTCGCCTACCAGTGAAGCGCTGCTCTTGAGCAGTTTGTCCGATTCTTCGATCAGAGCCTGAAGCTCGCTGAAAGCTTGATCCTTGATTTGCTCTTCGGCAGCTTGCGAGGCGGTTTTACGGGCCATTGGGTGACTCCTTGCAGGTGAATGGACAGTGACCAATGGAGTGTAGCGGCAGGCGAAAAGTTGCATGTCATTCGCGGACAAGGGAAAAACCTGCACCGGAGATTTGTGCCGAGCGTGTAAGATGTCGCCATTTTACGCAGCAGGATAAATCCCCATGAGTTTCAATCTGGCCGACAAATCCCTCGCAGAGCGCGCAGCGCTGGAAGACGAGAAATCCCGTCTGTTCGAACTCTGGCAGAACAATCTGGGCAAAGCCAAAGGCGAAGCCGCGCGCCTGTTTGGGGAGCGCTCCAAGCGCAAGGGCAAATGGGCCGAGTGGGTCCGCGCCGAGCTGGACGGCATGTCGCCGCCGGAGTTCGCCAACATGGTGCGCAGTGAAGTCAATCGCCTGATGGCGGCGAACAAATAATCCGTTTCACCCCTGGCTGAACGTGGCGGCAATCGCCTCACGAACCTTGACCAGCACCGGATCGATCTGCGTGCTGGTGCGCCAGCCCAGTTCCACCGGATAACGCGGTAAAGCCAAAGGGCAGGGCAGCAGCGCCAGTCCGCTCAGCGCCGCGATACTTGCGGCGGCGTGGGCCGGGATCGTCGCCACTGCCTGACTGCCCTTGAGCAGAAAGGGCAGTGCAGCAAAATGCGTGGTCGACGCGCAGACTCGGCGGCTCAAACCCACTGCCGCCAATCCTTCATCGGTAATGCCGATAAAGCCGCCCGACGACACCAGAATGTGCTCGCGGGTGACAAACTCCTGCAATTCGATGTGCTGCTGGCCCGGCGCAAGACTGGCTGGATCGACGAGGCATGCATAGCCACCTTCGCCCAACACCTGACGGCTGAGCAGGCGCTCGGCAAATCCTCCGGCAGTGATCGCCAGGTCGATGCTGCGCTCCATCAGCGCACGGGCGACGATCTGGCTGTGGGTCTGGCGGAATATCAGCCGCAGCTTCGGCGCACGACGGGCGATTTCCTCGATCAGGCGGCGGCCGTAGGCAATTTCAAAATCATCTGACAGACCGATCGCTACCGAGCGACCGTCGTATTGATTGGCCGCAGGATCAAGCATGGCCAGACTTTGCCGGCATTTGTTCAGGGCATCGCTGATCACCGGTTTCAGCTGATTGGCTTGCAGCGTCGGCGCCAGACCGCGCCCGGTGCGCACGAACAACTGATCGCCATACACCTCACGCAAACGACGCAACGCCGCGCTGACCGCCGACTGCGTTACGCCAAGACGCAGGGCGGCGCGGCTGGCGCTGGATTCCTCGTGCAGCGCTTCGAAGACTTTCAGCAGGTTGAGGTCGATGTCGGCGATATTCATTTGGCTCATATCATTCAGCAGTGGGCAGGGCTTTATTCATGATCGCGTGACGCTGGAGAATCAGCAACACCTGAACCTGATGGAGTAAACACGATGGCCAAATCCATAGTGGCGGCGTTGCAGATCGGTGCCCTGCCCGGCGGCAAAGGCGAAACCCTTGAACAGATCCTTGCTTGGGAAGACGCAATCCGCGAATCCGGCGCTGCGCTGGTAGTAATGCCGGAAGCCCTGCTCGGTGGTTACCCGAAAGGCGAGGGTTTCGGCACCCAGTTGGGTTATCGACTGCCCGAGGGGCGCGAGGCCTTTGCGCGCTATTTTGCCAACGCCATTGATGTGCCCGGCGCCGAAACCGACGCGCTGGCCGGATTGTCAGCGCGCACCGGGGCCAATCTGGTGATCGGCGTGATCGAGCGCGCCGGCAGCACGTTGTATTGCACGGTGCTGTATTTCGATCCGCAGGCCGGGCTGCTCGGCAAACACCGCAAGCTCATGCCCACCGGCACCGAGCGACTGATCTGGGGCAAGGGTGACGGCTCGACGCTGCCGGTGTTCGACACCCAGGTCGGCAAGCTTGGCGCGGTGGTCTGCTGGGAAAACATGATGCCGCTGCTGCGCACGGCGATGTATGCCAAGGGCGTGGAGGTCTGGTGCGCGCCGACCGTGGACGAGCGTGAGATGTGGCAGGTCAGCATGCGCCACATCGCCCACGAAGCTCGCTGCTTCGTGGTCAGCGCCTGTCAGGTACAGCCCTCGCCGAATGAGTTGGGGATGGAGATTGCCAATTGGCCCGGGGATCGACCTTTGATTGCCGGTGGCAGCGTGATCGTCGGGCCGATGGGCGATGTGCTGGCTGGACCGTTGCGTGGGGAAGCGGGTTTGCTGACGGCGGAAATCGACACCGATGAACTGATCCGCGCGCGGTACGACTACGATGTGGTCGGCCACTATGCGCGGCCGGATGTGTTCGAGTTGAACGTTGATGAGCGGGCGAAGCCGGGGGTGCGGTTCAATTCCTGACCTTGAAACTTGCAGAGAACCTGTGGGAGCGAGCCTGCTCGCGAAGACGTAGGCACCTGCAATATTGGAATTGCCTGAACTACCGCTTTCGCGAGCAGGCTCGCTCCCACAGGGATTGTGTGTTGTTCTGCCGATTGGAACCGCTGACTACCAAGTCGCCGCACTCGCTTTAGGCAAGCTCAACTTGCCGCTGTCGGTAAAGCGCATCGTGCCAAACAAACCGCCCGCCAGTTTGCCGCGCAGCACGTAGGGCAGGTTATCGAGGCTTTGCGTCTGGCTCAGGCCCAAGGTCTGGCGCAGGAACGAGAACGCCGAGACGCTGACCGGTACCGTGACAATGGCTTCAGAGAAACGCGGGATCGAGCCGCTCTGATCGCTCACACCCGAAGCCAGCGAATGACCATTGACCTCCAGATCCAGGGCGATGCCGTTGTAATCGATCGCCGTTTCATTGGGGTTCTGTACGCGCAGCTTGATCGCGAAGCGTACTTCCAGTTCCTGGCTGGGTAACGGTTCGAGGCCGACCACGTTGATGTTCACCGGGTCGCGATTGGGAAACAGTGCGCAGGCACTGAGCGACAACAGCAGAAGCGACAGGATGACGGCGTGGACGCGGCGCATAAAAATCTCTCGACAAAAAAGGGCTGAACCGTCGCCGGTGCAGCCCTTTTTTTTCGAGGCGCGACGTCAGCGGTTCAACTGTGCGACAGCCGCCGCTTGGCCGGGTTCACCTTTGCCGGTGACGTCGGGGTTTTCCATGACCTGCAGGATCGAAGCTTCCGGGTCGAAATCGTCTTCTTCCAGCTCGATGAATTCTTCCGGCAGGAAGATGTTCAGCACGATAGCGCACAACGCACCGACAGTGATTGGCGATTCGAAGATGTTGCGCAGCGCTTGCGGCAGTTCGCGCAGGACTTCCGGCACCGCCGCGATGCCCAGGCCCATGCCGAGGGAAATCGCCACGATCAGCATGTTGCGTCGATGCAGGCCGGCCTCGGCGAGGATCTTGATCCCGGCCACGGCGACGGTACCGAACATCACCAGCTCGGCGCCGCCCAGCACCGGTTTCGGCATCAATTGCAGCACCGCGCCGATCATCGGGAACAAACCGAGCAACACCAGCAGCCCGGCGATGAAAAACGCCACGTAGCGGCTGGCCACGCCAGTCAACTGGATCACGCCGTTGTTCTGCGCAAAGGTCACCATCGGCATGCTGTTGAACACTGCCGCCATGGCCGAGTTGAGACCATCGGCGAGCAGGCCGGATTTGATCCGGCGGATGTACAGCGGGCCTTTCACCGGTTGCCGCGAGATCATCGAGTTGGCGGTCAGGTCACCGGCCGCTTCCAGCGGCGACACAAGGAAAATCACTGCCACCGGCACGAACGCCACCCAATCGAAGTTGAAACCGTACTTGAACGGCACCGGCACGCTGACCAGCGGCACCTCGGGCATCGACGCGAAATCCACCGTGCCCATCAGCCAGGCCACCACGTAGCCAAGGGTCAGGCCGATGACGATCGCGCCCAGGCGCAGAAACGGCACGTCGACACGGTTCAGCACAACGATGGTGCCGATCACCAGTGCCGCGAGAAACACATGGCTGGCCGCGCCAAGATCTGGCGCACCGAAGCCGCCGGCGATGTCGGTCATCGCCACTTTGATCAGCGACAGGCCCATCAGCGTGATGATCGTGCCGGTCACCACCGGCGTGATCAGCATGCGCAGTTTGCCGATGAACTGGCTGAGCACCACTTCGATGAACGCGGCGAAGAAGCACACGCCGAAGATCGTCGAGAGGATTTCATCAGTGCCGCCGCCGCGCGCCTTGACCATGAACCCGGCGCTGAGAATCACACTGATAAAGGAGAAACTGGTGCCTTGCAGACAAAGCAGACCGGAACCCACCGGACCGAAGCGCTTGGCCTGGACAAAGGTGCCGAGGCCGGAGACGAACAGCGCCATGCTGATCAGGTAGGGGATTTCACTGTGCAGACCGAGGGCGCCGCCCATGATCAGGGTCGGGGTGATGATGCCGACGAAACTCGCCAGCACGTGTTGCAGCGCGGCGAACACCGTGGCGGTCAGGTGCGGACGGTCGTTGAGGCCGTAGATCAGGTCGTTGTTGCGCGGGGTTTTGTCAGAGGCGGTCATGGTGATGTGCGCGCCGCAAGGCGGGGCCGGGTCAGAAAATGGGTGCGCAGAATGCCGGAAGAGGGCGGCGAGGGCAACGAGCAATAGCTGCCTGAAAGGTCAGGTTTTACTGCCTCTCCCTTGTTCTGATCGTTCCCATGCTCCGCGTGGGAATGCAGCCCGGGACGCTCCGCGTCCCTTCCAGAGCTGGAACGCGGGAACGATCAAACGTGCCTCGACCGGCAATGGAAAGGCGCCCGTGGCATACTCCCGCGCATGACTTTCGACTCCCCCCTCAGTGCCTGGCAATACGCGGTCAACCACAAGGGTTTCATCCAGGATGAAGCCCAGGAACACGCGGTCTGGGCCTTGCAAAAATGCCATGAAGCCTTGCACGCCGGCGCCCGCTCGGTCGGCGGCGTGTACCTGTGGGGGCCGGTCGGGCGCGGCAAGACCTGGCTGATGGATCAGTTCTATCAGAGCCTGCGGGTACCAGCGCGGCGTCAACACTTTCATCACTTCATGGGCTGGGTGCATCAGCGTTCGTTCCAACTCAGTGGCATCGCCGATCCGTTGCGCGCCTTGGCCAAAGAGCTGGCCGCCGAAGTGCGCGTGCTGTGCTTCGATGAACTGTTCGTCAATGACATCGGCGACGCGATCATTCTCGGCCGGCTGTTTCAGGTGATGTTCGATGAAGGTGTGGTGATCGTCTGCACCTCCAATCTGCCGCCCGATGATCTATACGCCGACGGCTTCAACCGCGACCGTTTCACGCCGGCGATTGCGGCGATCAAGGCGCATATGGCCGTGGTCGCGGTGAATGGCGCCGAGGATCATCGCTTGCATCCGGGGACGATCGAGCAGCGTTATTTTGTTTGCGCGGATGATTTACCGAGCGCACTGGAGGCAGTGTTCAAATCGCTGGCTGCAGATGAGACTGTCAGCGAGAAGCCAGTCGCCGTGGGCCACCGCACACTCAACGTGGTGCAAGCCAGCGAATCCGTGCTGTGGTGCCGCTACAGCGATCTGTGCGAGCAACCTTTCGCCGCCATGGACTTCATTGCCCTGTGTGATCGCTACCGGGCTATTCTGTTGAGCGAAGTACCGAACCTCAGCGCACAGAAGCGCGAGGGACGCATTGCGCGCGGTACCGAAGACGGCGCTGAGCGCGTGGTCGCCGGCGACCGGGAACTGCCACAGTTATCGGTGCACGACGACGGCGTTCGCCGCTTTATCGCACTGGTCGATGAATGCTACGACCGGAAGGTGCCGCTTTACGTCGAGGCAAGCGTACCGATGGACGCGCTGTACACCGAGGGCTATCTGGAATTCCCGTTCCGCCGCACCCTCAGCCGTTTGCAGGAGATGCAGTTGCAGCGTTTCGCCGAAGCTTGAAAGAAGAGGGCGCCGACATGAGTCAACCGCTGTCCCATCATTTGCTGACCATGGCCTACCAGAATGCCTGGGCCAATCACCGCCTGGCCAAGGCCTGGACCCGGCTCGATGCCACTGAACTGGCGGCGCCACGGGTGAGCTTCTTCCCCGGCATCCGCCTCACGCTTAATCACATCCTCACTTGCGACTGGTTCTACGTCGACGCGCTGGAACGCGAATTGCGCGGGGACGAGCCGCACCCGGATTGCTATGTTTTCTTCAATGCAGACGAGCCGTTTACCGAGGCTGCGGCGCTGCGTGCAGAGCAGGCCCGCGTCGATCGCCGGCTGATCGCCTATTGCGAGCAACTGCGCGATGCCGATCTGCCAAGAATCGTCACTATCGCTCGCGACGAACCGCAACATGACAGCCGCCTGCGCATGCTTTCGCACCTGTTCGAACACCAGATCCATCATCGCGGCCAAGTGCACGCCATGCTCAGCGGCACGGCGGTCAAGCCACCGCAACTGGATGAATTTTTCTGTGTCGGCGAAAGCGCATTGCGCGCCGAAGACTTCGCCGAACTGGGCTGGACCGAAGAGCTCATCTGGGGCCACTGACCACGAAAGATCGCAGCCTCGTTGCACTCGTCAGCTCCTACACATATCGGACCGGAGGAGCTGACGAGTGCAACGAGGCTGCGATCTTTTGATCTTCAGCTTTTCAAGTTGCCCTCTCAGGCGCACCCAAGCTAATGTCCCCGCTAGGCCTTCCAGCTAGCACCTTGCGCGCCGGGGCTCTTTGCTTAATCGGGGATGGAAATGGATTCCGCAGAAATACTCGTACTTCAGGCCAGTTACAGCAACCCGGTGCACGCCGAAGCCATCGGCATCGTGCTCAACCACTACGCCGAAGATCCCATGGGCGGCGGTCATCCGATCGCGCCCGAACTGCTGCAACGCCTGCCCGAAGAACTCGCCCGCCGCCCGCATGCCTTCAGCGTGCTGGCCTTCGTCGGCGGCGAACCGGCCGGGCTGGTCAACTGCTTTGAAGGCTTCTCTACTTTCGCCTGTAAACCGCTGGTCAACGTTCACGACGTCGCCGTGGTCGGCAAATTTCGCGGCCTGGGGCTCAGTCAGAAAATGCTGCAGAAGGTAGAAGAAATCGCCCGCCAGCGTGGCTGCTGCAAGATCACCCTCGAAGTGCTGGAAGGCAATGCGGTGGCGCAGGGTTCGTATCGCAAATTCGGCTTTGCACCGGGGATGTTCAATCCGGATCACGGGCGGATGCTGTTCTGGATAAAGGACTTGCAGGCCTGAAGGCTCCTCACCGCAAATCACCAACATAAAAAAAGGCGCCCCAATGAGGGCGCCTAACTGTCATCTCCCGGGCCAGAGCGGAGCCACGGAAGGTTCATCGGTTGCTCGGTAAAATTCAGTCGCGATAAGACTCGGTCACCTGGGCCGTCTGGTCAGCAGGGACGCGGATTTCTTTCGCACTGGAGTCGGCCTTTTGCTCGCTTTGCGCGTGCTGGACCGGGAAATTGTCGTAGTAATAACGCATGCGCTCGGCGCCGCCTTCGGCGAAGGCGCTGATGGAGCCGAGGGCGAGCAGGGTGGTGAGAATGAAGGTAGTGGTTTTCATGGTGCCTCCTACTGAACAAGTGGGAGTCGGTTCGTCCGTGAAGCAGACCGCAGAAAAGAGTCTGTGTCGCCGCCATTAACAATGGGTTAACGCTGGTTCAGGGCAACTATTGCTGGGTATTACAGGACGGATTACCGCAGCAGCATACCAACCAGCACGCACAAAAAAGGGCCCTCGCGGGCCCTTTGTCGTCTTACTTCTTCGCCACCTCTGCCGAGGCAGGCTGCTTGGGTTTCATCAAGCTGAAATCGATCAGTGAGCGTTTCGCCGTCTGATACGGATCACCAATCAACAGTTTGCGCGGCACGAAGCTGTCGCTGACCAGACTCTTGCTGCGGTCCAGTTCATCCGAGCTTAATCCGACCAGATCCGCCCAGGTGTGGATGAACTGCGAGCTACTGTACGGGCGGCTGAGGTCGCCAGCGAAATTCCAGTCGTGGTTTTCTTTCCACTTCGGCGAAGCCCAGGCCATGAACGGGATGGTGTACATCGGCGCGGTCGGTTTGTTCTCGTTGCGGCCCAAGGTGCTGTGGCCGGCCGAGTCAAAGACGTCTTCGCCGTGGTCGGACAGGTACAGCAAAAAGCCGTTCGGGTCGGATTTGGCGTAGTCCTTGATCAGGCTTGAAACCACGAAATCGTTGTACAGCACCGCGTTGTCGTAGCTGTTGTAAGTCGGCAATTGGTCATCGCGCACGCCGGCAGGGACACCCTGGCGATCCTGGAACTTGTCGAACGTCGGCGGATAGCGGTACTGGTAGCTCATGTGCGTACCGAGCAGGTGCACGACGATAAGTTTGCGTTCAGCCGGATCAGTCAGGGCCTTGTTGAACGGCTCGATAACGTCACCGTCGTACTGCGCGGCGTTCTGGTTGCGGTTGTTGTTCAGGTACACCTGCTCGTCAGCCTGTTCGGAGAAGGTCGTGAGCATGGTGTTGCGCTTGGTCATGGTCTGCTGGTTGGTGATCCAGAACGTCTTGTAACCAGCCTGTTTCATCACGCTGACCAGCGATGGCGTCGACAGGTACAGATCCGGGTTCTGCTCATCGGCGAAGGTCAGCACTTGCTGCAGCGCTTCGATGGTGTACGGGCGCGGGGTGATGACGTTGTCGAAGATCGCCAGTTGATCCTTGAGCTTGTCCAGTTCCGGTGTGGTGTTGCGCGGGTATCCGTAAAGACTCATGCGCTGGCGGTTGGTCGACTCGCCGATCACCAGCACCAAAGTCGCCGGTTGCCCGGCCGAGGCGTCCTTGAGGTTTTTCAGCGGCGGGATCTTGCTCGCACTGTCGAGCATGCCTTGCATGTCGGCGAGGGTTTCCTGATAGCGGTGATAGGCCACAGCCATCTGCCAAGGCACGGCCGGCTCGATACGGGTTTCGAATTTCTCGAAGCCTTGGGCGAAGGTGCCCATACGCATGGTTTGCTTGACCAGCGGATAGCCGACCACGGCGACGACAATTGCCGTCGCCGCTACCAGCGCGCGACCACGCGGCATGTAAACCGGGCGCAGACGCGTCCATAAAAAGTAAGCGAACGCGGTATGGGCGAGGAACGCCGGGATCATCCACCAGGCGAAATACTGCGTCATGTACTCGCCGGCTTCCGACACGTTCGACTCGAACATGATGAAGATGACGCTCTGCGAGAATTCCTGCTGATAAATGAAGAAGTAGCCGAGGCTGGCCATCGAGCAGGCCCACAGCACCACGCCGATGATGGCGGCGAGCAGGCGGGTCTGTTTGGGGAACAGCAGCATCGGCGCCAGCCACAGCGCGCTCATCACGAAGGCCTGGCGGAAGCCGGTGAAGCCGGATGTGCCGGTCAGCTGGATCAGCAGTTGGGTGATGCCCGAGAAGTACCAGAAGAAAACGAACAGCCAGATAAATCCAGCCCAGTCAAAACCCGTCGCAGTCGTTTTGCTGCGTTTGAACAATGCCATTCAGTGCTCCAGCTCAATCATCAATCCCACGCCGGAACGCTTCCATGACACCGACGAACAGAGGCCGTACACGCAGGTACGGCCAGAATGGGGCGCAGTATCCCCAAGGGCATGTGAAAGATTTGTTAAGCACCGCGTTTGATGAGTATCAGGCGGTCAGAGGTGCAACGTGTCGGGAACGACGGGGGCCGTTCCCGAAGCAGGCGGGGATCAGGCGTGGGGTGCGCGCTGCACAACCGGACGCGGTTGCGGCTGCGAGCCTTGGGTCAATGCGCGCAATTGCGCCAATTCGTGCTTCAACTGGTCGCGCTCGTCTTTCAACTGGCGCAATTCATCGCGACGGATCGTAACGTAGAGGGTTTGTGGCGGCATTGCTGTGTGTACTGTGCCCATTGCTCACCTCGCAAATGGCGTGCATCAACTGTAAGTCACTCCTCGTTTTGAGGCGCTTGACTTACTATCGGCGCCAATTTTGATTTCTTTTGCCCTGAAAGGGAACTTTTTTATTTTTCATGGTCGGTGTGTCTTCGGCAGGATTCGGGGCGTTATCACTCTGGATCGGGCACAATGCCCGGAAACTTCATCGCAACGCTCTGGACTAACCTCCATCAGTCGCGTTGGGCTATAACCAATGACACACATTTATTTGTAGTAAGGAGCATCAGCACATGCAACTCGGGATTATTGGACTGGGCCGCATGGGCGGCAATATTGCGCGACGTCTGATGCTCAACGGGCACACCACCGTTGTTTACGACCGCAATACCGCTTTCATCGATAACCTGGTCGCCGAGGGCTCCACCGGCGTCGCCGACTTGCCAGCGCTGGTTGCCGGCCTCGACAAGCCGCGCGCGGTCTGGGTCATGCTGCCGGCGGGCGCACCGACCGAAGACACCATCAACACCCTGAGCGAACTGCTTGAGCCCGGCGATACGATCATCGACGGCGGCAACACCAACTACAAGGACGACATTCGTCGCGCCAAGACGCTGAACGAGAAGGGCCTGCACTACATCGACGTCGGCACCTCCGGCGGCGTCTGGGGCCTGGAACGCGGCTATTGCATGATGATTGGCGGCGACGCCGAGACGGTCAAACGTCTGGATCCGCTGTTCGCCGCACTGGCGCCGGGCATGGGCGACATCCCACGCACCAAGGATCGCAAGTCCGATGACCACCGTGCCGAGCACGGCTACATCCACGCCGGTCCCGCAGGCGCCGGGCACTTCGTGAAGATGATCCACAACGGCATCGAGTACGGCATGATGGCCGCGTTCGCCGAGGGCTTCGACATTCTCAAGACCAAATCCAGCGAACGCCTGCCGGAAGATCAGCGTTTTGATCTGAACGTGGCCGATATCGCTGAAGTCTGGCGTCGTGGCAGCGTGGTTTCGTCGTGGCTGCTGGACCTGACTGCCGATGCGCTGGCCAGCGATCCGAAGCTCGACGGCTTCTCCGGCTCGGTCGCCGACAGTGGCGAAGGCCAATGGACCATCGAAGCGGCCATGGAGCAAGCGGTGCCGGTACCGGTGCTATCCAACTCGCTGTTTTCCCGTTACCGCTCGCGCGGGCAGGGCACCTTCGGTGACAAGATCCTGTCGGCACAACGCTTCGGCTTCGGCGGCCACGTGGAGATTGCCAAGAAATGACCCGTACGATCCGCAGAAAATCCAAGGCAGAACCCGCACCACCGACCACGCTGTTCCTGTTCGGTGCCCACGGCGACCTGGTCAAGCGCTTGCTCATGCCGGCGCTGTACAACCTCAGTCGCGACGGCCTGCTCGACGAGAATCTGCGGATCGTCGGCGTTGATCACAACGCCATTACTGATGAAGCCTTCGCGCAGAAGCTCGAAGACTTCATCCGTACCGAAGTGGCGGCGAAGGTCGGCAAGGGCGATCAGATGCTTGATCCGGCCTTGTGGGCCAAGCTCGCCAAAGGCATCAGCTACGTCCAGGGTGATTTCCTCGACGACAGCACTTATTCAGCCCTGGCGGCGAAAATCGCCGACAGCGGCACCGGCAATGCGGTGTTCTACCTGGCCACCGCGCCGCGTTTCTTCAGTGAAGTGGTGCGCCGTCTCGGCAGCGCCGGTTTGCTTGAAGAAACGCCCGAAGCGTTCAGAAGGGTGGTGATCGAGAAGCCGTTCGGCTCCGATCTGCACACTGCCGAAGCCTTGAACGCTTGCCTGCTCAAGGTCATGAGCGAAAAGCAGATCTACCGGATCGACCATTACCTGGGCAAGGAAACCGTGCAGAACATCCTGGTCAGCCGGTTCTCCAACAGCCTGTTCGAAGCGTTCTGGAACAACCATTACATCGACCACGTGCAGATCACTGCGGCGGAAACCGTCGGCGTGGAAACCCGTGGCAGTTTTTACGAACACACCGGCGCACTGCGCGACATGGTGCCCAATCACCTGTTCCAGTTGCTGGCCATGGTCGCCATGGAACCGCCGGCTGCTTTCGGCGCTGACGCGGTGCGCGGCGAGAAGGCCAAAGTCGTCGGGGCGATTCGTCCCTGGTCGACGGAAGAAGCCCGGGCCAACTCGGTGCGTGGCCAATACAGCGCTGGCGAGCGCGATGGCCAGCCGTTGAAGGGATATCGCGAAGAAGCCAACGTGTCGCCTGACAGCACCACGGAAACCTATGTCGCGCTTAAAGTGATGATCGACAACTGGCGCTGGGTCGGCGTGCCGTTCTATCTGCGCACCGGCAAGCGCATGAGCGTGCGCGACACAGAGATCGTCATCTGCTTCAAACCGGCGCCGTATGCGCAGTTCCGCGACACCGAAGTCGACGAGTTGCAACCGACTTACCTGCGCATCCAGATCCAGCCAAACGAAGGCATGTGGTTCGACCTGCTGGCCAAGCGGCCCGGGCCGGCGCTGAACATGGCCAATATCGAACTGGGTTTTGCGTATAAGGATTTCTTCGAGATGCAGCCGTCGACTGGCTACGAAACCTTGATCTACGACTGCCTGACCGGCGACCAGACGCTGTTCCAGCGCGCCGACAACATCGAGAACGGTTGGCGAGCCGTGCAGCCTTTCCTTGATGCTTGGCAGCAGGATGCCAGCGTCGAGACGTATGCGGCCGGCGAAGATGGCCCGCAAGCAGCCGAAGATCTGCTGACTCGCGACGGTCGCGTCTGGCACAGCCTGGGATGAGTGATTTGTCGAAACAACCGATACGTTTTCTGCTCAGCGACATGGACGGCACGCTGTTGTTGCCGGATCACACGCTGAATCAACGCACCATCGACGCCGTTCGCTCGCTGCGCGAGGCCGGCGTGCTGTTCAGCCTCGCCAGCGGCCGCCCGCCGAAAGCCATGTTGCAGCAGATCGAGGCGCTGGGCGTTGATCTGCCGACAGCGGCGTTCAATGGCGGCACGATCGTCAAACCGGACGGCACACTGTTGGCCGCGCATTATTTGCCGGCGACGACCGCGCTGATTGCTCTGGCGCAGTTTGCCGATCAACCGGAGGTGGAAATCTGGGTGTTCAGCGGCGGTGACTGGCTGCTCAAGGACCCGCACGGGCCGATGGTCCCACGTGAACAGAGTGGCCTCGGCTATCCGCCGGTGGTGGTCGAGAGTTTCGAGCCCTATCTGGAGCGGATCGACAAGATCGTTGCCACCAGCAACAACACAGAGTTGTTGATCGAGCTGGAGGCGCAGCTGTTACCCAAGGTCAACGGCATGGCGCAAGTGTCGCGTTCGCAGCCGGTGTATCTGGACGTCACTGCGCTTGAGGCTAACAAAGGTACCGCGCTGACAACCATTGCCGAATACCTCGGCGTGCCGCTGGAGCAAACCGCTGTCATCGGCGACGGCGGCAACGACCCGGCGATGTTCAAATGCGCCGGCTTGTCGATTGCCATGGGGCAGGCGGAAGATGCGGTGAAGCGCCAGGCTGATGTCGTTACAGCGTCGAACACCGAAGACGGCGTGGCTTTGGCGATCGAGCAGTACATCCTCCCGCACTGACCCGACACAAAAACCAATGTGGGAGCGAGCCTGCTCGCGAAGGCGTCGGCACATTCAACACCTTCTTTGCCTGACCTAACGCATTCGCGAGCAGGCTCGCTCCCACAGGGTTATTCAGTGTGGCTTAGAGCCAATAGCTCACCGCATACCAGCCCAACAAGCCCATCACCACCGTATACGGCACCGCCATCCACACCATGCGCCCGTACGACAACCGCACCAGCGGTGCAATCGCCGAGGTCAGCAGGAACAGAAACGCTGCCTGACCATTCGGTGTCGCCACACTCGGCAGGTTGGTGCCGGTGTTGATCGCAATCGCCAAGGTTTCGAAGTGCTCGCGAGTCATGTGCCCGGCAAGAAAAGCCTGTTTCACTTCGGTGATGTAAATGGTCGCAACAAACACGTTGTCGCTGATCGCCGAGAGCAGGCCATTGGCGATGAACAACATGCCCGGCTGTTGATCCATCGGCAACGCCAAGACCCACTGGATCAGCGGGGCGAACAGCTGCTGATCATGGATCACCGCCACCACGGCAAAAAACACCACCAGCAGCGCGGTAAACGGCATGGCGTCCTTGAACGCGCTGCCCAGGCGATGCTCGTCGGTGATGCCGGTAAACGCAGTGATCAACACAATCACCATCAAACCGATCAGGCCGACTTCAGCCAGGTGAAACGCCAGGCAACCAATCAGAATCAGCGCCGCCGCGCCTTGCACCAGCAGCGCCGCCGTCTGACGAGGCGTACGTTTGGCGTTGTCCTCGGCAGCGTAGTTGGCCAACACAGCGCGGACGTTGTCCGGCAGCAGCGTGCCGTATCCGAACCAGCGCAGCTTCTCTAGCAGCACGCAAGTAACCAGACCCGCGACCAGTACCGGCAGCGACACCGGGGCTACCTTCTGGAAGAACTCGCCGAAATGCCAGCCCATCTCATGGCCGATCAACAGGTTCTGCGGCTCACCGACCAAGGTGCAGACGCCACCGAGCGCCGTGCCGACCGCGCCGTGCATCAACAGGCTGCGCAGGAAAGCGCGGAATTGATTCAAGTCCTCATGGTGTCGCGACGGTAAATGCTCATCGTCGCCGAATTCGCTGTCCTTACGTGGATCGTTGCCCGACGCGACCCGGTGATACACCGAGTAGAAGCCGACAGCCGCACTGATGATCACCGCCGTCACGGTCAACGCATCAAGAAATGCCGAAAGAAATGCCGACAGGAAGCAGAACATCAGCGCCAGAATCGCTTTCGAGCGCACGTCCAACAGCAGCCGCGAGAAGAGAAACAGCAGCAGATCTTTCATGAAGTAGATACCGGCAACCATGAACATCAGCAGCAGGATCACCGGAAAGTTGTGCAGCAATTCATCGTAAAGCGCTTGCGGCGTGGTCATCTTCAACAGCAACGCTTCAATCAACAGCAGGCCGCCGGGCATCAACGGATAACACTTGAGCGCCATGGCCAGGGTGAAGATGAATTCGATCACCAGCAACCAGCCTGCGGCGACCGGGCCGATGGTGAACAGCACCACGGCATTGAGAATGAGAAAACCGACGATGGTCGCCTTGTACCAGCGTGGCGATTGCCCGAGGAAATTGTGCGCGAACGCCTGGGCGATTGAACCGGACATCGGCTGCTCCTTTTATTTAGAAGCGCGAAAGTTGCCGGATGTTTCAAGGAAGATCAAGTCGCCGATAACCTCGATCCTGTTGAATGCTCTATGGATTCAGATAACGCGCAACCATTGCCCGGTAGTTGCCATCCAGTGAATAGCCCCCCACCACGATAGCCCCGTCAGTTTGTACGGCCAGAGAATTGGCTGTATCGAGACTTCGCCCCAGTCGCGTGCGCAACCAACCGTGGCCCTGGCCGAACGCGGGATCGAGACTGCCGTCAGCTTGATAACGGGCGACCATGAAGTCGGCTTCAACCCCGCCGATGGTCGCGCCTACGGCAACGATGCGGCCGTCGCTCATCAACCGGGCGGCGTTCCATTGGCATCCGCTGGGACCGATGTCCACCACCTGTGGTTGGCCATGATGACAGTGCAGATCCGGTCGACCGTTGCCGTGCAGGACAAACGTCAGGCAGCGGATTGGATCGCGGCTGCTGCCGAAGCAGTAGAGCCTGTCGGCGGACTCGATGATCTGGCTGACCTGAGCGCTGTTGCCGTGGGCCCTGAACGCCATGAAACCGTCCACGGCAAAACGCTCGTCCAGACGCCCATCGGACTGGTAAACCGCCAGCAGCCCTTGCTGCGGAAAGTCGATGGAACCTGCGACGACAATTCGCCCATCCGCCTTCAGCAGCAAGGTGCTCAGCCAGGTGTTGAGCAGCAAGTGGCGAACCATGACAAATCCGCGCCCGTTGAACGATTCGTCGAGGCTTCCATCGGGGCAGAGGCGAATCAGCATCCCGGCGTGGTCGGCGAGGCTGAAATGATGGTTGGCGATCAGCAGAATGCGACCGTCTTCCTGCACCGCGAAGTCACAGGCTTCGACACCTGGCACACCCGGCGGCAACCAGTTGTCGCGGGTGCCCATGGACAGTTCGCCGGGCAGGCGCACGATCTGGAAGCTGTCATCACCGAAAGTTCGATCTGGCCGGCCGTCGGTATCGAACAGGGCGAAGGCGGGGAGGGTGCGATGGGTATCTTCATAATGCAGGCCGGCTAGTAGAATCTTGCCGTCGGCTAGCACCTGAACCTTGCCGGCCTTGGCTTCCAAACCTTCGACGAAACTGCCGATCACGCTGCCCTGAATACCGAACGACAAATCCGCCGAACCATCACTCAGCAGCCGCGCCAGGCCAAAACGACTTCCCTTCGGCGTACCGACTTTGGCGGAGACCAGAATCCGACCCTGCGCATCGAGCGCGACATGTTGCGTCTGGCTGGACAGGCTACCGGCAAAGTACACCTGCGCAACACCGCCGATGGCGAAGGTCGAGTCGAGCGAACCGGGGTTTTTCCATACCGTGGGCAGCGCATAAGTGTTCAGGGTCGACATGCACGCGTCTCCTTGCGAGTAGCCGATATCCCAGTGATTGGGAGGCTGACTGCACGAGCGAAACATTCAATCCCTGAACCGCGAGAAGTACAACTGGACGAATCAACAGAACGACGGTCGCACTGTGCCAGAACAGTGTCTTGTTGAACCAGTCGCAAGCGAGCCAAGCAATTTGGATGAAACAGCGCAGTAAGTACCGTGCTTATTCGACTTCGCATACAACAAAGGCGAATGACTTTAACGTCATCCGCCTTTGTTCGATTATCAGTGTGGCATCGACCACGATTGCAACTTGTGGCCGTCTTCGCTCAGCTCGGCGCGGGCCTGTTGCAGCAGTTGTTCGAGTTGCGCCGGGTCAGAGTAGGCGCTGCTCGGGATCTGTTTGCGACCGATGTGGGAATTGGTGCGGTCGACGACGGTCAGGCTCAGTTCGCCATTGCCGTCTTGTGGCGCCCAGGCCACGCACTGAAAAGGCTTGAACGCGTGGTTGGCAATCAAAAGTGCTTCGTTGATACGCAGCGGGGCAGTCATGGGGTCTTCTCTCTATTGGCGCCCAATCAAGTGATGTGCCGTCGGTTGGGCTTACCGTGCGGCGGGTTACTTGTACTGATGCACGCAACCGGGGGGTGGGTCACACTTGAAACAAAGAAATTTCAGGTTCTTTACATAACGTAAGTTCGTTTCGTTAATTCTGCACCCGTCCGAACACCGCGCTGAATTCACCCCTCTCCCCAGCCCTCTCCCCGAGGAGAGGGAGCCGATTTGTGGGCTTTTCAAACCCGAGTTCGGCTTGGTCTTTCAGATCGGCGTACCTCGCGCAAGCACCTCGGTCAGTTCCCTCTCCCTTGGGAGAGGGCTAGGGTGAGGGGCCGCTCTTTGACTCGCCGCAAATAGTCGATAGCTAACTAACAACCAACTTTCTTATAACTCTTTTAATAGCCAGCCTATAAGCAATCGGTACAAGCCCCCGTCAAAATCTTGCTAGTGTTACAACCGGGTCTGCCAAACGACTGTTTTTACGATCATTTATCAAATTTGGCGCCAAGGAACAGTCATGAGCGAAGCGCCTGCGTCGAGACGTTTACTGGTGGTCGATCCCTGCGACGACTGCCATCGCCTGTTGCCCGGATTGCGCGCCGTGGGTTGGGATGTCGACAGCTGTAATCTGGAGAACGCCGCATCCCGCGCCTGTGACGTCGGCCTGCTACGCTTGCAGCCTTACCACCTGGAACGTCCAGAAGCGGTCAAAGAACTGATCAGCCGCAGCGGCACCGAATGGATTGCCGTGCTCAATCAGGAAGTCCTGCGCTTACAGAACGTTGGCGATTTCGTTTGTGAATGGTTCTTCGACTTCCACACCTTGCCCTTCGATGTCTCCCGCGTACAAGTCACACTCGGCCGCGCCTTCGGCATGGCGCGCCTGCGCGGGCAGGGCACGATTCATGTCGATCAGCCAGAGCACGAACTGCTCGGCGACAGCAAGCCGATCCGCGAGCTGCGCAAACTGCTGAGCAAACTGGCCCCGACCGAATCGCCCGTGCTGATTCGCGGCGAAAGTGGCACCGGCAAAGAGCTGGTCGCGCGCACCCTGCATCGACAATCCCAGCGTCACAACAAACCGTTTGTAGCGATCAACTGCGGGGCGATCCCAGAGCATTTGATCCAGTCAGAATTGTTCGGCCACGAGAAAGGCGCGTTCACCGGCGCACACCAGCGCAAGGTCGGACGCATCGAAGCGGCCAATGGCGGTACGTTGTTTCTCGACGAAATCGGCGACTTGCCGCTGGAATTGCAGGCCAACCTGTTGCGCTTTCTGCAGGAAAAGCACATCGAGCGGGTAGGCGGCAGTCAGCCGATCCCGGTGGACGTTCGCGTTCTGGCCGCAACCCACGTTGACCTGGAAGCGGCGATCGAGAAGAAGCGCTTTCGCGAAGACCTGTATTACCGGCTCAACGTACTGCAATTGGTAACCGCGCCATTGCGCGAGCGCCATGGCGATCTGTCGATGCTGGCCAACCACTTTTCGCACTTCTACAGCCACGAAACCGGGCGCCGGCCACGCAGCTTCAGCGAAGATGCATTGATTGCCATGGGCAAGCATGACTGGCCGGGTAACGTGCGCGAGCTGGCGAACCGGGTACGGCGGGGGCTGGTGTTGGCGGAGGGAAGGCAGATCGAGGCAAGGGATTTAGGGTTGATCAGCCAACACTCGATCGCCACGCCGATGGGCACGCTAGAGGATTACAAGACCCGAGCGGAACGGCAGGCGTTGTGTGATGTGTTGAACCGGCATAGTGATAATTTGAGTGTAGCTGCGAAAGTGTTAGGGGTTTCGCGGCCTACTTTTTATCGGTTGTTGCATAAACATCAGATTCGTTAATTAGCTGAAGATCAAAGGATCGCAGCCTTCGGTAGCGCCTACACGGAACAATGTAGGCACTGCCAAAGGCTGCGATCTTTTGCTTTTAGAAGTAATACGGGAATTTCAGACTGAACGAAAAGTCCGGCGCATCATCCGTCATACCAATCGACAAGTTCGGCACGATCGTCAGGTTGTCGGTCGCCGCGATGGTCATGCCAACGTTGAAATAACCGGCGTTGGCGTCACTGGATACCACCGATTCCCAGTCGCCGCCGTCCTGTTTCAGCTTGCTCTTGCGTTGTACCAGGTCGGAGACCGAGAACGACATACTCATCTTCTCGTTAAGCGCGAAGGCGATACCGGCGCCGATCTGGAAGCTGTCGCCGATGCGCACTTTGCCCGGGTTTTTCTGGTTGACGGTGGAGCTGATGTCGTCAAACGACTCCTCGAGGTTGTGGGTGTAGGAGAGGCTGCCGAACAGCACCGCCGGGTCGAACGTCTTGACCAGCGAGATGCCCGGCGTGATCGACCAGACGCCGTTGCCGGTGGGCAGGGTGTCGGGGACGAACAGGTTGGAGTTGGCATCGGTCTGGCGCAGTTTGATGCCGAACGGGTCTTTGCCGGTCGGCGCCTTGACGCGCAAGGTGACCACGGCGTCCGGAGTGTTGACCGATTCGTCGAGGAACTTGTAGGCGATACCGAAGTTGACGTCGCCAATGGTTGGATCCTTGGTGACGGTTTCTTCTGTTGTTACGCCCGCCGCGCCCTCGTTGCCGCCGCCGGACTGATACGTCGACTCGCGATACACCACCGGCACGTTCAGGTCGAACTGCCAGCGATTGTCGAAGTTGTAGCGGCCGGTGAGGTCCAGGGTCCAGGTGTCGGCCTTGATCCGGTCGAGGTTGATGTTGCCCAGGAAGATCGAATCCAGCGCAAGGAACCCGTTCAGGATCAACTGGCGGGTGTCGTAGCGCGAATAGGTCAGGCCGGTTTCCACGCTGAGCTTGCCGCCGCCAAAGAAACCGCTGGCTTCGTCATACAGGTTGGAAACGCTCTGCGCCGGTTGTGAATCATCGGCCAGCGATTGGCCGTAGGAAGCGCCACTGCCCCCTGCGGCGCCTCCCGATGCAGCGGCCGCACCGGTGCCTGTGGCGGCTCCGGCGGCGACGCGATTGCCTTTCATGTCGGACGGCGATTTGGCCAGCCGTTTTGGCGGTGGGGCGGCGGGTGTTTCTTCTACCTGGCGGACCCGTTGTTCAAGTACCGCCAGCGCTTGTTGTTGTTGTTCGTATCGTTGTCTCAGTTCCAGAAGTTCCCGTTTCAGGGCTTCTACATCGGCGTCGGGTGCTGCTTGCAGCATTGCCGCCGGGAGAAGGGTACTCAAACACACTGCAGCACGCAGTGATACTGATCGATACATGAATAAGCCGTCCCTTTAAGCCCAATGATCGAGACTCAGCGTAGTTCAATATCCGATATTGCGTAGGGCCCCGAGTTGGGTCAGGTTGCAATCCAGTGCACCGGCGCTTCTGCCGTTATTGTTAAGTACGACGTTGAGTTGCGTAAGGTTGTTGACCACGTTGGCGCTGCCCAGCAAACGGGTGTTCTGCAGCAGCCCGCCCTGGGCGACCTGTTGCAGCGCCGTGCCTTGGTTGCCGCTGGCCTGAATGGCCATTTGCACGCCACCGCCATTGGCCGAAACCGCGACACTGCCGGCGCCGTTGCTGCCGCTGATGGTCTGCCCGGCGATGAGCGCCTGGCCCTGCGACGGCACCAGTGCCGGGGCCTGACTGGCTTCGCTGACGTTGATCGCGACGTTGTTGTTGGCGGTGTTGCCATCGCCGGCGGCGCGTACGCTTTGCGTTACACCCTGGCTGCTATTGAGGCCGGCGCCGCCGATGACAGAGCCGGTGCCGAGGGTAGGGGTGCTGCCATTGCCCGACTCCTTGATGGTCGAGACGTAGAATTCCGGTTTGACGGTTGCAGCCTGGATCTGCATCGAGGTCGCGGCCCCGATCAAGTCGCCGCTGGCGTTGCGCCAGGTGCTGCTCATGACAATGCCGAAGCTGATGATCCGCCCCGGCATGACGTAACGACCGCGCAGCTCGGCGAGCTCCTGGTCCTTGATTTCGATGGGTTTGAATCCGGCATGGGCTAAACCTGACGCACTCGCTGCCAGGCAGGCGGCGGCCAGCCAGTATGAGCTTTTCATCTGCTGCTCCCGGGACATCCAGTCCCATTCTCTAACTCGGCGATTAAAAGAAGTCGCTCTGAATGAACCCGAAATCCATCAATTCCGCATCTTTGACCGGGTTGAAACTGTCCAGCGAGTTCTTCGCCGTCAGTGGCACGGGAGGGCTGCGCAAGGCGTTGGCCTTGTCGTAACCGGGGCCGACGATGGCAAAGACAATGCCGTTCCAACCTTTGACAAAGTCGTCATGCTTGTAGCGTTTGTGGCCGAGAACCGGGTCACCGATGTAGACCCAATCCTTGTCCGAGCGCTGCAGGACGACGAAATGCTTGTAGCCACGAATGTCCATCAGAACCACCACCGGAATGGTCACCGCTTCGAGTTTCTCGGGCGGGATCCGGTAGCCACGGGCACGCATGCCGATGCTCTCTACGTAGCGCTTCATGTCGAGCATGGAGAAACCCTGGGTTCGCACCAGGTCCTGGTCAGCGTTGACCAGCATGCCTTTGATGATGTGCTCCTCATCGACGTCGAGCCAATAGGCCTGGCGCAGAACCGTTGCCAGTGCAGCAGCGCCGCAGCTGAAATCGGTTTTCTGTTCGACGATGTCGGCAAACTTGCGCTCACGAATGCTTTGCACGTCCTTGTAGACCAGCACGCCACCCGGCAGGGCAGCGATCGGCATCTGGGCTGCCTGAGTCAGGCCGCACAGACAAAGCAGAGCGAGGAGGGCAGGAGTCCGCATGATCGAATACGCCTTGTGGAACCTGGGAAAAAAGCCCCGTTGCCGGGGCTTTCGTTTCGATCGCGCTTACATGCAGGCTTTGCAACCTGCGGCGATGGACAGCGAGTTGCTTTGTTGGTTGCCCACACCCGCCGAGACGTTGGCTCCGCCGTTGCCGGAGAAGTTGTTCATCGAGTTGGTCATGTTGGCGTTGTTGACGACGGGAGTTTTCCAGCCATCTTTGGTCAACACTTGTTGGGTGGTGACGCCAGCGAGGCCAAAAGTACCCACGGCTTCGAACTTGGCTTTCTGATCATCGTTGCCGCCATGGCCGCCGCCACGGTTGCCCCAACCGCCGTGGTTGTCGTCTTCGATGGTCGCAGTGCCTTTGGCTTTGAATACGCCAGCGGCTGCATAAGTACCGGTGAGGGTGTCGGTTTTGTAAGCCTGCACGCCTTTGTTTTCCACGACCAGGCCAGTCGAGGACTGGTTGGCAGAGGCAGCAGCGGTGGCTACACGGCCACCGGACACGGCGATGGCGAGGTTGTTTTTCTGTTGGTTGAAGTTGCCCGAGCTCACGTTGATGCCGATGTTGCCGGAACCATTGTTGCCTGCATTGTTGAGCGTGGCGTTGTTGAAGGTGGACGAGTTTTTCACGTAGTTGTTGTTGTTCACCTGAGTCGCGCTCGAGGCGGCAACAGCATTGCCGAAGATGAAGCTTTCGTCAGCGGTGGCCAGTGCAGCAGCGTTGTCCTGCTGGTTGCCGTCGCCGGCGGCGACGTTGGCGCCCATGTTGCCGTTGGAGCCGTTGAGCGAGTCGCTGGCATTGGCGTTGTTCAGGGTGCCCTGGTTTTTCACCACGTTGCCGTCGCTGTTTTGTGCGTCGAGTACAGCGGCGCCGGCGCCAGCGGTGATCTGCAGCAGTTGTTCAAGATTCGGACCTTGCGGCTGGCCGTGACCGTTGCCGTGTCCATTGCCATGCCCGTTACCATGATCATTGTCACCACGGCCGCCAGCCTGTGCTGCCATTGCCATCACTGCTGCGAGTGCGAAAACCAGTGGTTTGAGAGCCATTGTAGGTTTCATGGTTGTTTCTCCGTCGTGCTTATTAGTTGGTTAAGTGTTGGGACTTTTCTAATTGCACTGCTTTTTGTTTGGGTCAGTCTGCGACCCGGATGCTCAGGGTGTTAGCCATTCGGTTCCCCACCCCGGCACTCTGGTTCACCTGGATTACCCCGCGGCTGCCGGTGAAGGCCTGATCACTGGTCGTGACCTGGCGACTGCCGATTGAGGTACCAGTTGCTCCTGAGCTCGGTAAAAACGCCACGTTCTGTTGTGAAAGGGCGCTGTCGTCAACGCTCTGCGGGCCGGCACTGATGCTGACGCGCGTGACGTTGGCCATTTGATTGTTGGCACCGGCGCCCTGGTTCACACCGAGGATGCCGTTGCCATTGCTGAAAGAGTTGCCGCCGATATTGGCGCTCGCGTCGATGGCGCGGCTGGCGGGCGTATCGATGGTTTGCCTGACGTTGGTGGTGGCATGGGCTTCGGTGCCGATGGCAATCGCCTTGGTGTTGGCTTGTTGCATCTGGTCACCGGCAGCCTGGTTGACGTTGAAGTTGCCGCGATACTGCGCGCCGGAATCCTGAATATTGGCCTTGTTCACTGAAGCCGAATCGGCCATGGCGCTGGTGCAGCCGAGCAGGGCGAGAAGCAGCAGGGTGCGATTCATGTCATTGGCCTCCGGCCATGCGAGTCAGAGGCGCCAGCCCGGTGCTCATCGCCCGGTTGACCGTGTTGGAGATCGACGCCCCGGAGCCGCCGCCGCTGCCAGTGCGCATACCGGGCAGGCCGTTCTGGTTGGTCAGGGTGTTCATGCCGGGCAGGTTGGAACTGGGCGTGGTCATGTTGCCGCGAATCGATGAGCCGCTGGCAACGCTGGCGAAATCACCGTCAGTCAGTTCGGTACTGCTGAGGGTCTGGTTGATCCGCGCCGAAGGGTTGGCGTTGACCGTGGTTGGATAGGGATCTTTGCCGCCGTTGCGCCCGATCGGGATTGGCTGAACGTCGCGGTTGAGGACGATCACTCCATTGCCTTCGGCCTGGGCGCTGACACTGATCAATGCGCTGGCGGCTGATCCGATCAGCAGGAGGCAGGTCAGGCTTTTATTGAAATTCCCCACGGCTGCAATTCCTTCTTCAGTGGGCTGGGTTATTCAGCGTTGTGAAGGAGAGAGCGAAAGCTGTGCCGGTTTTGAATTGTCGCGTTATTTCAATGGGTTAGGTGTTTTTGAGAATCGCTCAGTGCGGGCACTGTTTCAGCGCTGAGACACATGCAGGGGCGCTTGAACGATGCTTGACGTTGGAAAGCTCTGGAACAAGGGTTTGCGCCGATGTGTTTCATCGGCGTAACAGGTGACCTGACGGAGTGATGAACAGCGTTTGGACGGGGGCTTTGCGCGGTTAGGAGTGTTTCAAAAACGGACAGATCAGCCCGATATGCCCGGCGTGGTGGGTTATTCGGACAGCAAAAGCTCCACCGCTGCAAAGGCTTGCGCTTGGCGTTCGGCCCAATTGCCCTCGATAACTTGCAATGACTGTTGATGCTCAATCAACCAGGCGCGGGTGGCTTCGAAAAATGCCATGCGATCCGCAAGATCCGGTTGGCAGCGCTGACCATCTTCGGCCCAGTCGACCTGTTGCGGCGACAGCAGCAGGTGCAGGTCATAATGGCGCGTAAGCAATTCGCTTTGCAGCCAGTCCGGATAATCGCCGAACAGGGTCTGGCTCCAGAGGATGTTGCTGAGCAGGTGGGTGTCGAGAATCAGCAGTGGGGGCTGTTTCGCGCGCGCCTGATCTTCCCATTGCAACTGGCCCCTAGCGATATCAGGGATATCCGCGAGGCAAGTGTCGCGTGAGTGGTCTTCGATGAACCGACGAACATATTCATCAACGCGCACGCCGCCGAAACGCTGCTCCAGGCCTGCCGCCAGCCAGCTCTTGCCGGTGGATTCCGGGCCGGTGAGGACAACGACCTTCATGTGCGCAACGCCGGATCGGCGCGCCATTCCCGCCAGCCTTGCACCGCGAGCAGAGTAAACAGCGCGTAGAGCGCGGCGGTCAGGTACAGGCCTTTGTAGATGAACAGGCCGACAAAGATCACATCGAGGACGAACCACAGCGCCCAGCATTGCAGGCGTTTTTGCGCCATCCACAGTTGCGCCACCAGACTGAAACCGGTGAGTGCGGCATCGAGCCAAGGCTGTGCGGCGTCGGTCCAGTGCGCCATCGCCGCGCCCAGCAGCAGGCTGCCGATCGCTCCAATGCCAAGGCCGAGCAGAATCGAGCGTGCATCGAGGCGGGTAACCTGGCGACCGTCATGCATCGTCCCGGCGCGGGTCCATTGCCACCAGCCGTAGATCTGCAGTGCGGCGTAGATCACTTGCAGCAACATGTCCGAATACAGCTTCACCTCAAAGAAGATCCAGCTGTAGAGCAACACCATGACCAGCCCGATTGGCCAGCACCACGGATTCTGCTTGACCGTCAGCCACACGGCGATGACACCGAGGGCAGCGGCAAACAGTTCAAGCCCGGACATGGCGGATCCTTGGGGGAGTTGAGAAGGGGGCGGATTGTACTGCATTCGCCCAGACACAGAAGTACCCTGTGGGAGCGAGCCTGCTCGCGAAAGGGCCTGTCCAGTCGACATCTTCTTCCAATGACTGGCCCGACGCCTTCGCGAGCAGGCTCGCTCCCACAGGTTATGGTTCAGACCCGGAACTGGCGCAGCAACCCGTTGAGCTGTTCGCTCAGTTGCCCAAGCCGCAGGCTGGCTGCACTCGACTGTTCAGCCGCCAACGCGGTGCTATGGGAAAGCCCGGCCGCCTGGGTCACGTTCTGGTTGATGTCCTCAACCACTGCAAGGTAGCGCTGGCAATCGACGCATTCAGGCCGTTGAGATTACGCAACGCCTGGCCAATGGCATTAAGGCTCGCCCCGGCCAGTCCCGCCTGTTCGATGGTCAATTGCGAGGCCTTGCTGCTGTCGCCGATCACCTTCACCGCAGCCTCCGAGTGGTTCTGCAAACGCTCGATCATCGACTGAATTTCAGCGGTCGATTTCTGCGTACGCTGAGCCAGCAAGCGCACCTCATCGGCGACCACGGCAAACCCGCGACCCTGTTCACCCGCGCGCGCCGCTTCAATCGCCGCGTTCAAGGCCAACAGGTTGGTCTGTTCGGCAATCGAACGAATCACCTCCAGCACGCTGCCAATCTGCGTACTCTCCGCCGCCAGGGTGCGGATCACTTCCACCGCCTGATCGATCGTGCCGGAGAGCTTGTCGATCTGTTGCAGGCTGCCGTCAATGTTGATCTGGCCCTGTTGCGCCTGCGCTTCGGCATCACGCATTTCGGCGGCGGCGTGTTCGGCGTTTTTCGCCACGTCCTGCACGCCGTAGGTGACTTCGTTGATCGCGGTGGCCACCAGTTCCATCTGCTGCGACTGCTGTTGACTGCGCTGCTGCGCCTGCGAGGCATCGTTGCCCAGCTCGCTGGAAGACTGGCCCAAAGCGCTGGCCGACACCTGCAGGTCACTAATCACTCGGCGCAACTTGGCCGTGAACGCATTGAAGTGATGGGCCAATTCAGTGACCTCATCCTTGCCGTGGGTATCGAGGCTGTGGGTCAGGTCGCTTTCGCCGCTGGCGATGTTCGCCATCGCATTCACGGTTTCCTGCAACGGACGGACAATGCTGCGTGCGATCAGGATCACCAGCAGCGCCATGATCAGCGCAATCGCCAGGCCGATCGCCGACGCCTTGATCATTTGTCCTTGGAATTCTGCCTGCACATCGTCGACGTAAACGCCGGAACCAATCACCCAGCCCCACGGCTCAAACAGCTTCACATACGAGGTCTTGGCAACGGGATCAGTCGCCCCCGGTTTCGGCCAGCGATAATTGACCATGCCCGCGCCTTTGGCCTTGGCGATGGCGACCATCTCGTTGAACACCGCAAAGCCGTCCGGGTCGCGGATCGCCGAAAGATTCTGGCCTTCGAGCTTGGGATTGGTCGGGTGCATGACCATCACGGGCGTGAGGTCGTTGATCCAGAAGTAGTCGCTCTGGTCGTAGCGCAGGCCACGGATCGCGGTCAGCGCCTGCTTTTGCGCGGCATCCCTGGTCAGGGTGCCGGCGGTTTCCAGGCCGTGGTAATAAGTCAGCAGGCCACTGGCGGTCTGCACCACGTGCTGGGTTTTCTGCGCCTTGGCGTGGTAGAGGTCGTCATGGATCTGCTTGAGCATCAGCACGCCCAAGGTCAGCAACATGACCACCGCCACGATCAAGATGAGCCACAAGCGTCGGCTGATCGACACACTGCGCAAGCTGTTCATAACGCTGTCACTCCGGATTCTTGTTCTTGTAATAAACGATCGCCAGCATCCAGCCACAGCTGAGTGCCCGGGACTACCATCCAACGCGCAGAGCGCTTTTGAGGCTTGTCTGTTAGGATTTCGGCCCCGCGCGCGAAAACCTGAATCCGGTTTTGATATTTCACGGAATTTTTACCGTTTCGTGTGGATCCTGTGCGCGCGCAATCGCTACAGCTTTTACCGGCTACGCTGGACGCAGTGAACGAAAAAATACTATCGGGGCATGCCCGCGCGCATCGCTCTCTGGGGGATTGATGGATCTTTGGACCGCCTTGCAGGCACTGATTCTAGGAGTTGTAGAAGGGCTGACGGAGTTTTTGCCCATTTCGAGTACCGGACACCAGATCATCGTCGCCGACTTGCTGAACTTCGGCGGCGAACGGGCCATGGCGTTCAACATCATCATCCAGCTCGGCGCGATCCTCGCGGTGGTCTGGGAATTTCGCCGCAAGATCCTCGACGTGGTGATCGGCCTGCCGACCCAGCCGAGCGCCCGGCGTTTCACCGCCAACCTGCTGATCGCCTTTTTGCCCGCCGTGGTACTGGGGGTGATCTTTGCTGACCTGATTCACGAATACCTGTTCAACCCGATCACCGTGGCGGCGGCGTTGGTCATCGGCGGGATCATCATGCTGTGGGCCGAACAGCGCGAGCATGAAGTCCACGCCGAAACCGTCGATGAAATCCGCTGGACCGACGCCTTGAAAATCGGCTTCGCGCAATGCCTGGCGATGATTCCGGGCACCTCGCGTTCCGGCTCGACGATCATTGGCGGCTTGCTGTTCGGTCTGTCACGCAAGACCGCCACCGAGTTCTCGTTTTTCCTCGCCATGCCAACCATGGTCGGTGCGGCAGTGTATTCGGGCTACAAATACCGCGACCTGTTCGTGCCGGCTGATTTCCCGGTGTTCGCCATTGGTTTTGTCACCGCGTTCATCTTCGCCATGATCGCTGTGCGCGGCCTGCTCAAGTTCATCGGCAGCCACAGCTACGCAGCCTTTGCCTGGTACAGGATTGCGTTCGGCCTGTTCATTCTGGCGACCTGGCAGTTCGGCTGGGTGGACTGGTCGGCGGCCAAGGCATGAAAGATTCCCGCACGCGCCGCCCTGAGGGACGACCTTCAAGCGGGCGCGTTCAGCATCTGAAATTGAAGCTTGCGGTGTTGCTGATCATCTGCGCGCTGCCGCTGTTCGGCTCGCTGTCGATGTGGCTCAGCGGCATGTCGCGGGTGCCGTTGGCGGCGTACGGGATTGTCAGTGTGCTGGCGTTCTTTCTGTACTGGGCCGACAAACGCAAAGCCCGCGCCGACGCTTGGCGCACGCCGGAAAACATCCTGCATGCGGTTGAACTGGCGGGTGGCTGGCCGGGTGCTTTGATCGCGCAGCAGGTATTCCGGCACAAGACGCGCAAGGTGTCGTTTCAGATTCTGTTCTGGGCGATCGTGCTGTTGCATCAGGTGTTCTGGATTGACCAGATTTTCCTCGGATCGAACTTGCTGTCGCTGATTTAACGTCCACCGAAAATCCCCTGTGGGAGCGAGCCTGCTCGCGAAAGCAATCTCATCCTCGCTGATGAGTCGCCTGACAAACCGCCTTCGCGAGCAGGCTCGCTCCCACAGGATTTGCGTGCTTACAAAAGCAGGCCGATTTGAGTCTTCTTGGGCAACTTGCTCACCACCAGTTGATGCGATCGCTGCAACAAACCCTGCAATTCCTCGGCACTCAGCGGGTAGGGCGGGTGCATGATGATCCACTGCGCCCGTGCCAGATACGGCGCTGGATGAATCCCCGGGCGGTCGCAATGGCCGAGAAACAGGTCCTTGTCGACCTTGAACGCCAGCGAATCACCACGTAATCCTTGCAAGGCAAACATCTTGTTGCCGGCAATCGAGAACACCCGTACGCCGCCCCATTTGTAATCTTCCCGGGCGCCGGGCAGGGCCAGACAAAACTCGGCGACCTCGGCTTCGCTCATTCTTCCCTGTTTCATAGAAATCTATCCCCGCAGGCATTGAACGATTCGACCAAGTGATCGATCCATGCGCGCACCGCTGGCATTACCCCGCGCCGATGCGGATACACCGCTTGCAGCCAGCCGCCGGGCAATGACCATTCCGGCAGCACTTGCACCAGTGTGCCGTTACGCAATTCGGTTTCGCAGAACATCATCGGCAGCACGGTAAAACCCTGACCGGCCAGGACGCAGGCCTTACGCACCACGAAGTCATCAATGCCCAGCCGCGCTTCCATGCTCAGATCGACGCTCTTGCCTTGCTGATCGAGCAGACGCACATGAACCATGCGGTCGGCTTCCAGCGCGCCGAGTACCGGCAGGTTTTTCAGGTCCTGCGGATGATTGATGGTCTTGCCTTGCATGAACGCCGGGCTGGCGATCACCACCGCCTGGGCCTGACGCAAGCGGCGGGTGACCAGCAACGGGTCTTCATCACCGTGATCGCGCACACGCAAAGCGACATCGATGCCTTCGGTGACCAGATCGACCCGGCGATTGAGCAGCACGACCTCCAGCTGCACCTGCGGATACTTGCCGAGAAAGTCGCTGATCACCGTCGGCAGCATTTCATGGGCAAGCCCGGTCGGGCACGACACCCGCAAGCGCCCGCGCGGTTCGCTGGACATGCTCGCCACCGCTTCGTCAGCCATTTCCGCTTCCAGCAACATCGCCTGACAGTGGCGCAAATAGCGTTCGCCAACGGCGGTGAGATTGAGTTGGCGAGTGGTGCGTTGTAGCAGACGCGCGCCGAGTCGGTCTTCCAGTTCGGCAATTCTTCTCGAAAGCCGTGACTTGGGAATACCGAGCAAGCGCCCGGCGGCGGCAAATCCGCCGGCTTCAACCACTTTGGCGAAATAGTAGAGATCGTTGAGGTCCTGCATGCGCGTTTCCAGTCGTTCTATCAATGGGACGAACTATCGCATTGTCGGCGACTAATCAGCTATTGGTTTGTTGCGTAGGATTGTCTCCATTCCGTCGCCGCCGGCGATTCTTTCAGGAGAACCCACATGAAACTTTTGCATATCGATTCGAGCATTCTCGGCGACAACTCGGCTTCCCGTCAGTTGAGCCGTCAAGTCGTCGACGCCTGGCAAGCTGCCGAGCCGAGCGCCGTGGTCACCTACCGCGACCTGGCCGCCGATGCGATCAGCCACTTCTCGTCGACCACGCTGGTTGCCGCCGGCACCACCGCCGAACTGCGCGACGCTGCGCAACAGCACGAAGCCGAGCTGAGCGCTTCGACCCTGGCCGAGTTCATCGCTGCTGACGCCGTGGTCATTGCCGCTCCGATGTACAACTTCACCGTGCCAACCCAACTGAAAGCGTGGATCGACCGCGTTGCCGTGGCCGGCCAGACGTTCCGCTACACCGAAGCCGGCCCTGAAGGTCTGTGCGGCGGCAAGAAAGTGGTGATCGTGTCGACTTCCGGTGGCATCCACGCCGGTCAGGCCAGCGGCATCGCTCACGAAGAGTATCTGAAGCTGGTACTGGGCTTTCTCGGCATCACCGATATCGAAATCGTCCGCGCTGAAGGTCTGGCCTATGGCGAAGAAGTGCGCAACAACGCCATGAGCGCTGCGCAAGCGAAGATCAGCGAGCAACTGTTCGCCGCCGCATAAGGCCTGCGTAAAGAACAGCTGATGTTCAGGTAATCCCTCAAAAACTCTGTATTCTGGTTCCGCAAGGGCCGAATACGGAGTTTTTTGTTTCTGGTTGTTACATAATCTGGCCCGGGTTATGCAGTTTCAGCACATCCGACGATGTGGTCCGACAGGGTAGGGCATTCATGAGGCATCTTTGTGCACTGTTGCTGATTTGCCTGCTGGCCGGCCTGAATTCAGTGCAGGCCGCACCGGGGCGCCACCCTGTCTGGAGCGTCGGTTATCACGAGATGACCTTTCTCGACCCGCTCGATCTGCAACCGATGCGCGCCATCGCTTTCTACCCCTCCAGTGAACGCGAGCATATGAGTTTGCTTGAGGGTTACTCAGTCGAGGCTGGAGAGGACACCAAAGTCGCGATCGGCCGCTTTCCCATGTTGATGCTCTCCCACGGCAACACCGGTACGCCGCTGGCCCTGCATGACCTGGCGACTTCACTGGCGCGCAAAGGCTTTGTCGTGGTGGCGGTGATTCATCCCGGCGACAACTGGCGCGACCACAGCCGACTTGGCACGTTGAGCAATCTCTACGGCCGGCCAATCCAGATTTCCCAAGCGATCACCGCCACCCTCGCCGACAACATGCTGGCGCCGTTCGTCAACGCTGAACAGGTCGGTGTGATCGGTTATTCGGCCGGGGGCGAGACCGCGTTGATTCTTTCCGGGGCGCAACCGGATCTGGATCGTCTGCGCCGCTATTGTCAGGAACGCCCGGACGATCACGACGCCTGTAACACCCAGGGCGAGCTGATTGTCGATCGCGATGACTTGCAGCCGGTGGCCGATCCACGGGTACACGCGTTATTGCTGATGGCGCCGCTGAGCCTCAAGTTCGGCCGCCATACCCTCGCCGATGTGCACGTACCGGTGCTGCTCTACAGCGGCGACGGCGACAAACTGGTGGCCTTCGATAAAAACGCTGCGGCTTTGGCGCGCAAACTGCCCACCGCGCCGGACTTCAAACTGCTGGCCGGAGCAGGGCACTTCGTGTTCATGGCGCCGTGCACCGAAGAGCAGATCCGCGCCATGCCGGCGTTGTGCACCGATGCCGACGGGGTGGATCGCGAGGATATTCACCGCAACCTGATCTCCGAGGCCGGACGGTTTTTTGCTCATGCACTGGGCAGATCGACACGGGCCGGGATGCAGACGGCGGATCAATAACTCAAACACCGCATTCCCCTGTGGGAGCGAGCCTGCTCGCGAAAGCGGTGAGTCAGCCAGCTCATCTTTCTCTGACACGACGCCTTCGCGAGCAGGCTCGCTCCCACGGGAAACTGAATTGTCTGCTTTCAGGAAAGTGCGCGGCGCTTGAGCAACAAGGTCAGGCCCAACCCGGTCACCGATAACAATGCCGCGCTGAAGAAAATCCACGAATAGCCCAGATTCAACGCCACCGCGCCCATCAATGGCCCGGCAATCGCCAGTGCCAGATCGAAGAACACTGCATAAGCCCCCAACCCCGAACCACGGCTGGAACTCGGCACCTGTTTGATCGCTTCAACGCCCAGCGCCGGGTACACCAGAGACAGCCCAAACCCCGCCAGCCCTGCGCCGATCAACGCATACGCAGTGGAGGGCGCCAGCCACAACATCACCAGGCCGACGGTTTCAACCGACATGCAAACGATGGCCGAGGCAAACCCGCCAAAGCGGGCGATGGCCGAAATAAACAGCAATCGCGACAGAATGAAACACACGCCAAACACGGTTAGGCAGTACGCCGCGCCGGTCCAGCCTCGGTTGAGGTAATAAAGGGTGATGAACGTGGTCAGCGTGCCGTAGCCGATCGAGGCCAGCGTCAGGCTGGTGCCGTACGGCGCAATCTTGCCGAACACCGCCCAGAACGACAGGCGCTCACCACGAATCACCGGCACCGAAGGCTTGTTGCGGATCAACCACAGCGCACCTGCCGCCAACGCCGACAGCGCGAGGCCAAGGCTGACAAAGCCATATTCGGCAACCATCACCACGCCCAACGGCGCACCAATGGCGATCGCGCCGTAAGAGGCGATGCCGTTCCAGCCGATGGATTTCGCCGTATGCTCGACACCGACCTGACCCATGCACCAACTGATGGTGCCGACGCCGATCAGGCCTTGGGCAATACCGAGCAACAAGCGCCCGGCAATCAGGATCAACAGGCTGGTCAGCGGAAAGCTTTGCAGCAAGGTCGACAGCAACGTCAGCGCGCCACTGAGGACAATCCCCCACAAGCCATAAATGATCGCCCGCTTGGTGCCGAGCGTGTCCGACATGCGCCCGGCCATCGGCCGGCTGAGCAGGGTGGCGAGGTACTGCGAGCCGATCACCAGGCCGGCAATGATCGCGCTGAAACCCAGTTGCTCGTGGACATAACCGGGCAATACCGCAATCGGCAAACCGATACAGAGAAAGGCAATGAAAGTGTAGAAAACGATGGAGACGATCTGCAGGGTGATCGCCAGGGAGCTTTGCGGTGGCAGTGGCTGCGCAGACATGAGCACTCGTTCGCGGGCGGCGGTGGGAGAGTTGCCGACATCATGGCGCGGGGCCGGGATAAAAGAAAGCAGGCTAACTACTTCGCCTTATTGATCGTTCCCACGCTCTGCGTGGTAACGCCGCCATGGACGCTCTGCGTCCGCTGTTGGGACGCGGAGCGTCCCGGGCTGCATTCCCACGCGGAGCGTGGGAACGATCAATGTGGGAGCGAGCCTGCTCGCGAATATCTGCGCACCCACAATTCCCAAACGCCAAATGCAAAAAGCCCCGTCACATCGACAGGGCTTTTAACTTGCAGCTTGCAGCTAGAAACTCGCAGCTGCTCTTAGAAAACAACGCCCTGGCTACGCAGGTAGTCGTCATAAGTGCCGCTGAAGTCGGTCACGCCGTTCGGGCTCAGCTCGATGATGCGCGTGGCCAGGGACGATACGAACTCACGGTCGTGGCTGACGAAGATCAACGTGCCCGGGTAGTTTTC
>Ga0308161_1000266_pt1 | contig 101661 bp, 89 predicted proteins | sample PhyFR2_FD_201034 | JGI IMG/M metagenome (GOLD analysis project Ga0308161, IMG submission 201034) | Phyllosphere microbial communities from UC Gill Tract Community Farm, Albany, California, United States - DLSLF.R2 | ecosystem: Host-associated > Plants > Phyllosphere > Unclassified | place: USA...
ACCTGCTCCACGACTGCCAGCTTAAAGGACAGAGAGTAATCCCGCTGAGTGCGTTTAACATACTGTTTCATCACATTCTCCTCAAAACCAGTGGAAAATGTGTCAACGCTATTCAGGACGGGACAACAGGCATAAAAAAAGCGGCATCTCTGCCGCTTTTTAAGTATTACGCCTGATGCGGTAGCGCATCGGGGTTGAGAGGGAGTTTTTGATAACTCTCTACCCACTGATGATACTTCTCACCGTTTTCCCACAAGCGAGTATGCACACGAGCCAGCACCACCGGATCGCTGATCAGCTGCAGACGCTGCTCCCGACTCAGTTTTTCCGGTGCATCACTCAATGCCTGATCAACCCGGCGATCGCGCGCATAATCCAGCAACTGACTCTGCTTATGACGTGAGGTGGCCAGTGCCGTCGCCAGGGCGTTAAACGCCGGATGGAACAGCGCATGCATAAAGCCATTTTTCAGCGCACGTTGACGGTTCAGCTCCACATAGCGGTCTGTGTCTAACAGCTCCTTCGGCGGATCGTACTCCTCCGGTATCAGGAACAGCTTCGCGTTCTTACTCTTAATGCCAAGGCCTGAGCGGCTCGACATCACCGATACAAAAGGTGACAGAATAAGCGAGAACACGATAGGTGCCAGCCACCACAGGAAGTTGAGATCCAACCAGCCCATGCCGGCGGCCCAGACGATACCTAACGCCATTTGTGAACCGTGGCGCTTAAAGGCTTCGCTCCATGGTGTCGCATCATCGTCACGCTGTGGCGAGTTCCACACCACTTCCCAGCCCAGGAACGCGCTGACCACAAAAACGGTGTGGAACAGCATACGTACCGGCGCCAGCAGTACCGAGAACAGCATTTCCAGCAGCAGAGACACGAACAGACGCAGTGCACCACCGTAAGGTTTCGCCCCTTTGCACCAGATCAGCACGACGCTCAGCAGTTTCGGCAGGAACAACAGTACCAGCGTGGTTGAGAACAGGGCTATCGCCAGTTCAGGACGCCACTGCGGCCACACCGGGAACAGCTGTCTTGGCTGCAGGAAGTAGGTCGGCTCCATCAGCGTATGTACCACCTGAAGCGCGGTGGACAGTGCCAGGAACAGAAACCACAACGGTGCTGACAGATAGGACATCACGCCCGTCAGGAAGACGGCACGGTGAACCGGATGCATTCCTTTCACCAGGAACAGGCGGAAGTTCATCAGGTTACCATGACACCAGCGGCGGTCACGTTTAAGCTCGTCCAGCAGGTTTGGCGGAAGCTCCTCATAGGAGCCCGGCAAATCATAGGCGATCCAGACGCCCCAACCGGCACGGCGCATCAAGGCCGCTTCAACGAAGTCATGCGACAGGATGGAACCGGCAAACGAACCTTCGCCAGGCAACGGTGCCAGCGCGCAGTGCTCGATAAAGGGTTTCACACGGATGATGGCGTTATGGCCCCAGTAGTGCGACTCACCCAACTGCCAGAAGTGCAGACCGGCGGTAAATAACGGCCCATAAACCCGGGTAGCAAACTGCTGGCAACGCGCATACAGCGTGTCCATGCCCGACGCTTTTGGCGATGACTGAATGATACCGGCATTAGGATTCGCATCCATCATGCGCACCAGCCCCGTCAGACATTCCCCGCTCATGACGCTATCGGCATCCAGCACCACCATATAGCTGTAGTTGCTGCCCCAGCGGCGGCAGAAGTCATCAATGTTGCCGCTTTTACGCTTCACACGACGACGACGACGACGGTAGAAAATCTTGCCTGCGCCACCAACATCACGGACCAGTTCCATCCAGGCTTTCTGCTCAGCAATGGCGATGTCGGCATCATAGCTGTCGCTCAGGATGTAAACATCAAAGTGCTCAGCATTACCCGTGCGTACCACGGATTCCCAGGTCGCCCGTAAACCGGCGAAAACGCGTCCCACGTCTTCGTTACAGATCGGCATGATCAGTGCGGTACGGTGCTCAGGATTAAGCGGTTCATCCCCGACGGTAGAGTAAGAAATACTGTATTTATCCCGGCCAATAAGCAGTTGCAGAAAGCCCATCAATGCCGTCCAGAAGCCCGCCGAAACCCAACAGAACAGAATCGCAAACAGGAACAAAATCCCGGTCTGCAACACATAAGGCAGGATCTGCATGACAGACTGCTGCCAGTTCTGGTTGATCATGTCCATGGGGTCCAGCAACGTCCAGCCCTGGTAAGGCAAAATGGTTTTCATATACCAGGTGGCGACCACGGTCTGCATGATGGTGAGGATCAACAGGATATAGCGGCGAATGGAGCCAACGTGACGCCACTTTTCTTCGGCGCGCTGCTCTTCGACCGTCGCATAACGGGGCACAGACTTATGGCCACGTAATGAGTCCCAGGCACGTGCCAGCGGATTCGTTCGCCAGGCTTCGGGGAACATCAATGAACGCTTCACTTTCGGCATCGCCTTAAGCGTGGTGCGATCAAGATAATCCTTGCCCAACTGCTGGCCGTCAGCGAGGGAATCGGACCAGGCCATTTCCACGCGTGACGATACCGATTTTAAGGGTGCATCGTCAGGACGATCGCTGGCAGCCACATCCCGGCCCAGCGATTCGTGTAACTGGTGAAACGTCTGCGCGTTTTGCAGTGACGCAGCCAGACGCATTTTTCCTGCCGCATCCAGCGGCAGGGCTTCTACATAACGTTGAGGTGTAAAAGTCAGATTATTCATTGGCAGGTAACTGATAGCTCCAGGTTTCCGTCAATGTTTTGTCACCGCTCACCAGCGCTGCGCGCATCTCCGTGGCCTGCTTGTTATCTTTAACACGCAGACGCAGTACCAGACGCCAGCCTTTGGTCACCGGATTGTAGCGAACGCTTTGTTCCACCACTTCACCGTTTTTACCTACGCTGACCTGCGGTGCAACCTGGCTGTCGGCAGGCATTTCACTCATGTCTTTCCCAACGAAATCGATGGTGAAGGCCACGGTGCCATCCGGTTGACGGACTAAATTTGACTGCTTCACGTCGCCAGCTGAACGCAGAGTATCTTTCACCCAGGCAACATCGTCAGAATGCAGTTTGTTTTCATTACGGCCAAAGTGCAGACGATAGTTGAAATCCATCGCTTTGCCCGGTTCTGGCAGGTTTTCCGGTGTCCAAAAAGCCACGATGTTATCGTTCGTCTCGTCGGCGGTTGGAATCTCCACCAGCTCAACGCGCCCTTTGCCCCAGTCACCGAGTGGCTCAACCCAGCCGCTCGGGCGCAGGTCGTAACGGTCATCCAGATCCTGATAGTTATTGAAATCACGGCCGCGCTGTAACAGCCCGAAGCCTTTAGGATTTTCAATCGTATAGGTGCTCACGGCCAGATGGCGTGGGTTATTCAGCGGACGCCAGATCCACTCACCGTTGCCGCTGTGAATCGACAGACCGTCTGAATCATGCAGTTCAGGGCGGAAATTAGACACTGGCGATGGCTGGTTGCGGCCAAACAGGAACATACTGGTTAACGGTGCAATGCCCAGTTTACCGACGCTGTCGCGTAAATAGACTTTGGTCTGCACATCCACCGTGGACTCCTGGCCCGGGTGAATCGTAAAGCGGTAAGCACCGGTTGCGCGTGGCGAATCCAGCAGCGCATAGATCACCAGCTGCTTGTCCTGCGGTTTTGGACGCTCAATCCAGAACTCTTTAAAACGCGGGAACTCTTCGCCTGAGGGCAGCGCAGTATCGATTGCCAGACCACGGGCAGACAGACCATAGACCTGGCCTGCACCAATCACGCGGAAATAGCTGGCGCCGAGGAAGCTGGCGATTTCGTCATCTTTCTTGTTCTTACTGTTCAACGGATACAGGACTTTGAAACCGGCAAAGCCAAGGTTTTTAACCGCATCGGCATCGTGTTTCACATTGCCGAAGTTGAAATAATCAGGACTGTATTTGATTTCACGTACCGTATTGGCGGTGATCTCGTTAATTTTCACCGGCAGATCGAAGTACATCCCCTGATGATAGAATTCGAGTTTGAACGGCGTACGCAGTTTGCCCCAATACGCTTTATCGTGGTTGAACTGAATCTGCTGGTAGTCAGCAAATTTCATATCACGAAATTGAGAGGGTAAATTACTTTTTGGCGCTTCGAAGCTTTTTCCAGACAGATCTTTGGCTTGTTTAGCCACATCATCAAAGTTAAACGCCCAACTGTTGTTGGCATACAAAGCCAGCAGGACTGCCGCGCCAATCCAGCGCATTTTCGTCAGCCCAACATTATTTTTTACTTTAGTCAGCACATCCCCCCCTTTCGTGTGCTTAATACAAACCCGCTTATCTTAATGGATAATTCGGCTTTCCGACAGCTTATGCGCAACAATGTTCCCGATAATCCGCTACTCAGGGGGTGATTTTAGGACAATTAAACGTTACGGGCTCAACTGAGATTCAACTGATAGTAAACTCTGTTATCTGCAGCTAGAATTTCCTTCCGACATAATACGGTTTCAGGGCGAAACCGGCTAAAACGTACTAACGAACTGGAACTTTATGAGTACAATAAAAACTGAGCGTGAATATTTTCTCGACTCCATTCGGGCCTGTTTGATGTTATTGGGCGTGCCGTTTCACGTTTCCCTGATCTATTCGTCACAGAAGTGGGCCGTTAACAGCAGCGAAGCCTCGCTCTGGCTCACCACCCTCAATGATTTTATTCATGCGTTCCGCATGCAGGTCTTTTTTGTCATCTCCGGCTACTTTTCTTACATGCTCTATCTGCGCTATCAGCCTCAGCGCTTTCTGAAAGTGCGTTTAGAGCGGGTTGGCATCCCGATGCTGACAGCTGTGCCACTCATCACGCTTCCGCAGTTTTTTATGCTTAAGGCATGGACAACAAAGTACGCGGACTGGGGCACGCTTCCCCTGTACGACAAATTCAACAACCTGATGTGGGAGCTGATCTCGCACCTGTGGTTTTTACTGGTGCTGTTGATTCTTACCACATTGGGGATGATAACATTTCGCTGGCTGCGCGATCAGAAGCGTAACATTGATTATCAGCAAGTGGGATGGAGTAAGCTGGCGCTCGGCCTGGTGGTCTGGTGTCTTCTCTGGGGCGGCTTTCGTCGTATTGTGTTTTACACTCACCCTGCGCTGTTAAGCGACGCACTGTTTAATTTTGTCGTGATGCAGACCCTGTTTTACCTGCCCTTTTTCATGTTGGGTGCGCTCAGTTGGAAACATCAGGCATTAAAACAGCTGTTTGTGCGAGTGAATCCGGTGCTGTTTATCGGCGCTGTGCTGCTGCTGGTGGCTTATATCGTCAACCAGCGGACGAGCAGCGGTGAGGGCTGGTTGTATGAGCTGGACGCGTTAATCAGCAGCATGATGGGCCTGTGTATGCTGAACGTCTGTTACAGCCTGGGGCATAAACTGCTTAACTCGCATTCTCCACGCATCATGTACCTGGTGAACGCCTCGCTGTTTATTTACCTGGTGCACCATCCCCTGACGCTGTTATACGGGATCTACGTTACGCCAGTGCTGCATAATAATACGCTGGGCTTTCTGCTGGGCCTAGTCATGGTGTTTGGTGTCTCATTTACGTTGTATGAGTTGCACCTGCGTGTTCCTGTACTGCGCTTTCTGTTTTCCGGTAAACCACAGAAGCGATAACAAAATAAGGCGATCGCTGACGATCGCCTTATTTTAGAGCAGCCACTCGATAGGTAAGCGCCACACGAGTCGAACTTGTAAACGCTGCCACCATGAGCAGCCCGGTTCATGCTTGTGAATCACCTGCTGCGCCTCGCCTGGGTACTCCAGCCAGTTCACCCTGCCCCACTTATCCAGTTGTAAGGTCCAGGCGCGATCGCGCATCGAGTCGCTAAACCGCTGGTGCGTGTCGGCGGCCAGCTTTTCACTTTCGATCACCAGCCCCATTTCGGTATTGAGCACTGCGGAGCGCGGATCGAAGTTAAACGACCCGATAAACAGTATCTTTTCATCTACCGAGAACGTCTTCGCATGCAGGCTTGAACCGGAGTTACCGGTTAAGCCGCGATCGTGCGGCGCGTCGTTCAGCCCGGCCTGAGGTTTTAACTCGAACAGCGAGATACCGTGCCGCAGCAGCTTTTTCCGCCATTTCGCATAGCCCGCATGCACAATGGATACGTCGTTTGCCGCCAGCGAGTTGGTTAAAATAGCAATCTTCACACCTTTGCGCTTTAAGGCCAGCAACTGGGCAACGCCGGCGCGGGTTGGCACAAAGTAGGCGGAAATAATGTCAAACTGACGCTGGGGCGTGCCGATCACTTCCAGCATACGCTGTGGCAGGAGTGACCTACGGCGGGCTTTCCCTAGTCCTTTGCGTGGATCATCGCTTAACAATCGCGTCTTTGCCCAGACAAAGGGTAAGGTGTCCTGCGTCAGTTGGTTAATCAGCGAAGAGTGATCCAGCCGGTCAAGATAATGCTGTACTGCCTCGCTGTCTCGCCATTCCGGTGGCAGCACCACGTCGGGATGCTCCGTTGCCTGCTGTTCCAGTACCTCGTTCAGCGGCGAAACCGGTTTACTGTTCCAGTACCGTTCAAAGTCGTCTGCCACCTCGTTAACCACTGAACCGATAGCCAGCACGTCGAGATCGGCAAAAAGCGGCTCATTACCTGTACCAAAATATTCGTCGCCAATATTGCGTCCTCCCACGACCGTGGTGACGCCATCTGCTGTGAAGCTTTTGTTATGCATACGCCGGTTAAGGCGAGCAAAGTCAGTGAGATAACCCAGGGCACGTAAGGTACGAAAGGAGAACGGATTGAACAGCCGGACGGTAATATTGGGATGATGATTAAGCTGGGCCAGGGTATCGTCCAGCCCCGGCGTATTGTTATCGTCTAGCAACAACCGCACGGTGACACCGCGATTCGCGGCCTCCAGCATGGCGCTAAACAGCAGCCTGCCTGACATATCGTTTTGCCAGATATAGTATTGTATATCCAGCGTCTTCGCGGCTTTCTCCATCAGGAGGAAACGGGCGGCAAAAGCATCGAGTCCGTCGCTGAGCGGATGAATACCGCTCAACCCCGGATGCTGCTGACAAAGTGGAACAAGCCGTTGTTCAAGCCAGCTCTGCTGTGATGGGCTCTGGGGCAGTTCAAACGCTTCGGTCATGGATATTCCCTAAATCATCCTGTCATTTATTATTATTCCTCCGCGCGACAGCGTATGCCAGCGTCGGTTGCACATCAGACATGCTGATGGCAGCGTTTTTTAGTCTAGACTTAGTCGAACGATCTGTGACTGAGATTTGTCTGGCAGGAGAGGAATATGAGTAACCCGCCCTTAACTGACGACCGATTACGCCATCATCCCCGCCTGTTCCAGAGTTTTTTTCAGGGCAGCTTCCCCTGTTCCACCGCCTGCCGTACACCGGGCAAACGGCTGGATATGGTGATCAGCAGTGGGCACGATATGCTGCTCAGGAAAGACTATGCCGCGCTGGTCGACCTGCGTGTGTTAACCGCGCGGGACGGCGCACGCTGGCACCTGATTGAAAAAACACCCAACCAGTATGACTGGAGTAGCTTTCTGCCCATGGTCGAAGCGGCTCGGGATAATCAGTTACAGGTTATCTGGGAACTGGCCCACTTTGGCTATCCCGACCACATTAATATCTGGAAAGCGGGCTTTGTCGACCACTTCGAACGTTATGCCCGGGAAATGGCAAGGGTGATTCTCGATCAGGGCATCCAGCAGCCTTTTTTCACCCCCATTAACCAGATCTCATTCTGGTCATGGGCAGGCGCAGACGTTGCCTGGTTTAATCCGCATGCCAGCCAGCGCGGTAAAGAGCTGAAGCGGCAACTGGTTCGTGCGTCCCTGGCCGCCATCCAGGCTATTCGCGAAGTGATCCCTGATGCCCGTTTTGTGCTTACCGATCCACTGGTACAAATTGCCCATCATCCTGACAATCCAGACAGCAAACCCGGGGCTGATGCACAGCACCAGGCGCAGTTTGAAGCCTGGGATATGTTAGCCGGTCGGCTTGATAAGGAACTGGGTGGGCGCGAAGATTGCCTGGATATTCTGGGGCTGAATTACTATCCCGATAACCACTGGTTCTTCCCCGATCAGCCGATGGATAAAGACGATCCCGTACGCGCCCCGCTTCATCTTCTCCTGGCCCAATACTGGCAACGTTACCAACGCCCGATGCTGATAGCCGAAACCGGTGCCGAAGGCGAAGCCCGCGCGAGCTGGTTACAGGAAGTCAGTGAAAACGTTGCCGCCGCGCTGGACCAGGGCATTGCTATGGAAGGGATTTCGCTTTACCCGGTGGTGGAATACCCGTCATGGGCAGATGACAGGCGTTCGCCGGGTTCACTGTTGGGTCTGGCCGATCCCAATGGCAACCGCACCGTGCATGAGAACCTGGCACTGGTGCTGCGGAGCCAGCAGATAAAATTCAGTAAGCGCGATCAGACCTGACGCGACGGGGGTTTGGGATAGCAGGTCTGCGTGTCAACGCCCTCCAGCGGTGGGGCCTGATGGCTGTCGTTTAGCCACGTCACCACAAACAAGAAAGTGACACCGATCAGGCAAGCCGTCAGCAAGCCAATAATTGCAATCAGTTTATCATCTCTCGATTCCATCCCTCACTCCTTTCAGGTCCGGTTGATAAACACTAGCTCATCCAAAGCGTGACGATCAGAACAAAAATGATCAGCGTTACCGACGTCACCGCAAGCACCACAATCGCAAAGTGAGCATCGGCAAGCGGCTGAACCACGGGTTCATCGTGCTCTTCTGGTGGGCTGGGTAACAACATGCTCTTCCTGGTTAACGCGTGACGCAAGGCTACATTTGCGGGTTACAGTGTAGAGCAATCTTATTCAGTAATCCGTTCTTTTACAAACCTACTCAGAGGAGGCGAGGCGGCCAAAATACGTTGACCGCTAATCACTGCTTCACCGGCTCGCGCGAAGACGCGTTTTCGGCAGACCAGCCGCCGCCCAATGCGCGATACAGCTCAATTTGCGCCTGCAACAGATTATTTTTGACCGTGACCAGATTCAACTGGGTTGCAAACAGGGTACGTTGTGCATCCAGTTCATCCAGATAAGAGGCATAACCGTTTTGGTAACGGTTGGTCGCAATGCGCAGCGCCTCGGCAACAAACTGTTCCTGCTTCTGCAGCGCCGCCTGCTGAGCTTCCCCCTGACGGATCGCATCCAGTGCATTATTCACCTCGGAAAACGCGTTACGCACCACTTTCTCATAGCTGTACAGGGCCTGATTCCGCGAGGCCATGGAAACATCGACCTGAGCGGTCAAGGCTTCACGATTGAGTAACGGCGCCAGAATACTGCCCCCTACGCTCCACAGGCGGAAGGGATCGTCCACCAGCTGGTGCAACACGGAACTCTGCAGCGTGCCGGATGCGGTCAGGTTGATCCCCGGCAGCAGCTTCGCTTTGGAAGAAGCCAGCGTGGCATCGGCAGCCAGTAGCTGACGCTGCGCCTGCACAATATCAGGACGGCGATTCAGCAAGGCAGAAGGCAGCACGCCCGGCATGACCTGCGGCATAATGGCAGTGAATTCGCGCTGGCGAGCGATTTCTCGTGGGTTCATGCCCACCAGGATGCTGAGCGCATTTTCCTGTTGCGCAATTTGGTGCTGGAGCTGCGGCACCTGGGCTTTGGCAGATTCATATTCTGATGACGCCTGCATCCACTCGAGCCGTGACGTGTAGCCCGTTTCGAACTGGCGTTGCGCCAGCCTGAGCGAGTGACTCCGCGTTGCCAGTGTGTCCTCGGTAACGCGCAGCTGCTCATCAAGCGCGCACAGCGTCATATAACCCGATGCAACGGAACTGGCAATGGTCAGTTCAGCTGCCGAGGCGGCGGCCTGTTGTGCTTCCAGCGTCGCCTGTGCCGCATCGATCGAACGGCTGCGTGCGCCCCACAAATCCACATTGTAGCTGGCCTGCAGCTGTCCCTGAAAAACGGAGGTGTCATTAGGCTGACCGGTTGCCGCGGACAGCGCACGCTGACGCGTTGCAGCCACGCCCCCGCTCAGCGTCGGGAAGTCGTCCCCCTGCGCTGCACGCAACTGGGCCCGGTATTGATCAACCCGCGAGCGGGCAATCAATATATCTGGATTATTGCGTAATGCCTGGCTCACTAACCGATTGAGGTCTGGATCGCCAAACGCCTGCCACCATGCCGCTTCCGGCGGCGCAGAAGGCCCAACCTGCTCACGCCATTGTGGCGGAATCGGCAAAGATGCCGGGGCTTTGTCGACCTGGGTACTGCATCCCGCAAGGACGATCGCCAGCAGGCCTGCGGCTACGCGATAGCCCATCATGGCGTTTTTTCTCCGTCTGCGCTTGCAGCCGTATCAATACTGACTTCAACCGACATGCCGGGACGAAGCTGCTGCTGAACCTCCGGCGCGACATCAATACGTACCGGAATACGCTGCGCGATTTTGACGAAGTTACCGGTCGCATTGTCCGGCGAGATGGCACTAAATTCTGATCCCGCTGCGGGTGAGAGATATTCGACGTGACCGTGGAATGTTTTACCGTCCAGCGCATCAACACGAATCGTCACCGGCAATCCGGCACGAATATGGGCCAGTTGGGTTTCTTTGTAATTGGCGATAATCCATTTATGGTTCGGCACCACCGACGTCAGGCGCGTTCCGGCCGTTACGTAGGCACCTTTACGCACCGATAACTGCCCCAGCTGTCCTTCATCAGGTGACGTAATGCGCGTGTTAGCCAGATCGATCTCTGCCAGTTCCAGCGCCGCGTTTGCACTGGCCACATCCGCCTCCAGCGAGGCGCGGTTAACAATGACCGTTTGTAAGTTCTGCTGGGCGACGGCAACCTGTGCTTCAGCCTGATGCAACTGCGCCAGGCCCTGTGCATTTGCCGCCCGCGCCGCATCGCGCTCGCGAACCGAGAGCGAACCGTCAGCAGCCAGATTTTCGACACGTTTAAGGTCCAGGCCGCTTTTCACCGCCTGTGCTTTGGCGTTTTCCAGCGCCGCTTTATTACTTTGAATGGTTGCCTGCGCGCTGAGACGCTGCTGCTGATTATTACTCAGCGCCGCCTGCTTCATTGCCAGTTGGGCCTGGGCCTGGTGCAGGCGCTGACGATAAATACGGTCGTCAATCGTCATCAGTAACTGGCCTTTTTTTACCGGCTGCAGGTCAACCACATTCACGGCCGTCAGATAACCGCTGACCTGCGGGCTGATAAACGTGACCTGCCCTCGGACATAGGCATTTTCCGTGCTCTGCACGGAACTGGTGAAGGGCCAGAGCTGCCAGGCATACAGAATCACCAGCACGCCAATCACCACAATACCGCTGCCTAAGGCAATGGAGAGAATACGACGGCGATTTGCCCGGTCGCGCTCTGCTGCCTGAAGTTCATCCTGCTGACTCATTATTGCTCCGTTCGTTCTTGTGCGGCGGCAAGCTGACGCTGCTCTGCCAGATTGAATGTGGCCTGTCGCCAGTCGAGATAGCGCCGGCGGGTTAAGCGCCACAGCACCCACATCAGGGTGATCAGCGCCAGCGCGGCCGTCAGCAGATAGGTGTCGTTATAGGCCAGCACGTTGGCCTGTAAGGTTGCGACTGACTGAAGCTGGCTGATGCTTTGCGCACTCAGCAGCGCACTGTCGCTGATTTGACTGTTAAACAAGGCACCATATTGATTAAGCCGTTCGCTGACATTGGGGTCCAGTAACGATAATTGATCGCCGAGCAGGCTGGAGTGATATTTTTCACGCCACGTCTGAAAGGTCCCCAGAATAGCCGAGCCGATTAAGCCGCCCAGGTTTTGGCTCATGCCGAACAGCACCACAAAACTGACCAGGTTTTTAGGCTGGGTCACTACGCTGCCGATCCCCATCAACATCGCCGGGGCCATAAAAAAGGCGCTACCAAATCCCAGTAAAAACTGACTCAAGTACATGTTATTGGCACGAGTGACCGGACTGGACTGCGCATCCATCAGAGAGGCGATGATCATCACGATGAGCGACACCACAATCGGCCAGTTAAGATGGGTAGGTTTAATGGTCAGCGCACTGGCTGCAATCCCGGCAATGACACCGGCGATGATGGCAAAGGCCAGGCCGTGCATCTGATCATTCTGTAGACCCATCTGCTGTAAAAAACCTATCGCACCGGTATTCTGCTCCGCCAGCACGATACGAATCATGATCATCACAATGCCTAAACGCACGATCGACCCGTTGCTGAGCCAGCGCGTGTTGATCAGGGGATTGCGGCGGTTATGCTCAATCACAAATGCGGAGACGATCAGCACTAATGCCAGCGCAGCGCATATCCCCAGCCACGGTGTGCTAAACCACCATTCAATGCGGCCAAGCGACAACACGCCGCACAACAGCGCCATGCCCGGAGCCAGCAGCATAAAGGTGACGAAATCCATCTTTTCGAACGCCTTGATGCGATCGCCCGGTGGCAACTTAACCACCAGCACTGCGCCCAGGGCAATCAGGGCTAAGCCCAGCTCAAACAGGTAAAGCCCGCGCCACTCGTCAAGCTGGAGCAATTCGCTGGAAAAGAGCCGGGCCAGCGGAATCGCTAACTGAGAAACGGTCAGGCCGATGACCAGCGCTTTCAGGCGATGTTTCGCCGGCCACGCCTGGACCTGATAATAGATGCCCAGCGAACTCAAAGCGGCCCCCACCATGCCATGTGCCGTGCGCACAATAATCGCCGAGCTGAGATCGTTGGCAAAAAGATGGAAAAAGGCGACCAGCACGTAAAGCACCAGAAAAGCTTCGGTAAACACCCGCAGTCCGAACTGCTGGCGAAATTTTACCAGCAGCAGGTTGATGGAGATATTCCCCATCACATACACCGCCGGTAGCCAGGCGATTTCATTCGAATAAGCCGCAAAGGTGCCCTGCAGATTCGTCAGATTGGCGCTGACCAGCGCATTGCTTAAGGCACCTGTCAGGGAGATTAACAGGCCGATTAAGCCAAATGCCAGGCGTTTGGGCGTTGAATGCAGCGGGGTGGAAGGTGACCCCGGCAGCATGGGTTTTTCATGTGGCAACCATTCACGCGCAGCGTAGGGATTGCGCCGGGCCATAATTACATCGTTCCCATTCGGGTCAGAAGCGTCTCTAACACGCGCTCAACAATCACCAGCTCCTGAGGATCGATATCATCCAGCAATTCAGTACGCAATGCATCGGCGTGCGTTTTGACATTCACAAAGGCTTCGTTGCCCTTTTCAGTCAGAACCAGATGGCGTTTGCGACGATCTTCAACGGGCTGCACGCGCATCAGCAGATCCTGTTTCACCAGGCGGTCTATTAGCGGCACCATGCTGGCATCCTCCAGCCCCATCCGCTGCGCCAGCTCAGTTTGCGTAAGCCGCTGAGGCTCGCTGGCGATCAATCCTATCGCCATCCAGCTGCTGGTGCTTAATCCGCTGTCTTTTAAGTGACGATCAACGGCCAGGCGCCAGGCATGGGCGGTAAGATGCAGTAAATGCGTAAAGGTACGGTTAGATGACATTTAAGTAGCAACCTAATGATTAGAGATCTAATTAGTTGAATAAATTATTATACGCAAAGCAAATTGCGAATGAAAAGTGCCTAATCTGTTAAATAATGGATAATCGCGGCAGAATGTACAGGTTGATACTCTCGTAAAAGTCCTCTGGAGTAAAATGCGTGTGAAAGATTCATCAGACAGCTGGGTTGATTTACGTCGCGACCCGAACAGCGGCATTGAATCCATACGGGCGCATTTTACCGGCCATGCCTACGATCCTCACTGGCATGACAGCTATTTAATTGGCGTGACGGAACAAGGCGTGCAGCAGTTCCATTCACGACGTCAACGTCACCAAAGTCGCCCCGGCACTGTCTTTATGTTGGAACCTGAAGAGCTTCACGATGGCGATGCGATTGATGCGCAGGGCTTTACCTACCGTATGCTGTATCTGTCACCTCATCATCTGCATCAGCATCTTGCGCCCGCCAGTCTTGATGGCCCGCCTTGCGGAGAACTGCGTTTTGCCACCACGCTGCAGGATGATGGTCAACTCTCCTGGGCAGTCTGGCATGCGTTTGAAGCGCTGTGGCACGATCATCCCCAACTCATTAAAGATGCGGCGCTGGACCGTTTATTCCGGCAACTTCGTCACTATCCTGTTTGGCATGGTGCGAAAACGGATGCGGCTCTGTCGCTGGCGCATCAGGCTCGCGACTGGTTAATCGCTTATCATGCGGACAATCCCGGGATTGCACAGCTGGCACAGGCCCTCAACGTTGATCGCTTTCGTCTTTCCCGGCTGTTTCAGCAGCAATGGGGCTTACCGCCGCACGCCTGGTTAGTACAGTGGCGGCTCAGCCAGGCACGACGTCGGCTGGCTATCGGTGAATCGCCTGCACAGATTGCAGCCGAACTGGGTTTTGCCGACCAAAGTCATCTGGGCCGCTGGTTTAAGCGTGCCTGCCAACTGACTCCCGCCCGTTACCAGCAGCTGTGCACAAATCTTCCAGACGCCTGAAAAGAGCCTTGCCACAATGGCTTTTTGTCTCAGGAGAAGAACATGACAGAATCACGATGTGTAATGATATTGAACAGCGCGCTACCCACAGGCAAAGCGGCAAATGCCGCAGCCGTCATCGCCCTGACGGTGGGCCAGCGTCATCCCTCTCTGACAGGTGAAGCCCTTGAGGATGCCGCCACGCGGCGCTTTCCCGGTCTGATTCCCGTAGGTATTCCCGTGCTGGCTGCAGATGTACACCAGCTCAGTGCCTTATGGCATCAGGCTGAAGAGGCGGAATGCGACATTGTGGTATTCCCGGAAGAAGGCCAGTCGACCACGGATTACGGCGCGTTCACGGCCGCAATGAAGACACTGCCGGCGGCAGAATGGCGTTTACTGGGTATTGCGGTAGTCGGTGACAAGAAAAAGGTGCGTAAGCTGACGGCAAAACTCAATCTGTTTGGTTAACGCTGCCGGGGAATGCTGTTTTCGTGAAGAAATTGTTAGTTTGTACACATTTTGTTGTACACATTGCCTGCAAAAAAATTATCTAACCTATTAATTAATAGGCGTTAGCATTTTTTGTCTAATAATTTACTTGTACAATTAAAGTTTCATTGTATAACTTTACAGCCAACGAGTTGTGATCACGACTCTGTAACGAATGATGCATCTGCGTCGCCTCTGAAGGTGTAATGGATTTCCACCCTCAGAGGTTTCTTTTTTGACCATCTGGACCTGTTTACGGCGTTGGGTTCCATTGTATTTTATGCGATGGCTTTTAGGTCTGTTTGTCCTGCTGTCCGCCCGGGTAGCTGGCTATTTGAAAGGCTAACACATGCAAAACACACTGCCCCAAACTGATAAAGAGATTGCTGAATATTTTACCGTTGCGGCACATAAGCCTGACAGTGATATGGAAATTCTTGGAATGGTGGTCGCAGAAATTCTTCAGTCAGGGATGGCCGTTAATAACAAAGCGATTATTTCTAAACTGATTCATCGTCTTGAACTGGAACGTGACGAAGTTTCACTCGATGTTTATCGTCACCTGCTGGAGCTGGTGGTCTACAAAACACCTGACGACTTAACGGTATAATCCCTGCTCCATGGATGGAGTCATTTCTCTTTCTCTGGCTTCTTCGTTTATCGATCGGTAACATCTGCCCCTCATCATATCCAGTCTGCCTTGCCTTTCGCGCAAGATGAAAATAAAAGAGCCTGCACAACATTATGATTCAACAAAATGATGTCGCCACTGCTGCGGTTGTGGAAAACGATATCAGTGTGAGGCGCGTATTGCGTTCGCCTGCACTGCTTACCCGAGAATGTCTGGCTGGCGTGATTACCGCCCTGGCATTGATCCCGGAAGTCATCTCGTTTTCTGTTATCGCGGGTGTCGATCCTAAAGTCAGCCTGTTCGCCTCGGTGGTGCTTTGCCTGACGCTGTCCATTCTTGGCGGCCGCCCTGCCATGGTGACCGCGGCAGCGGGATCGGTGGCGCTGGTGATTGGCCCGATGGTACATGTACATGGCGTGGCCTATATCCTGCCTGCGGTGGTGATGGCCGGACTGATTCAGATTCTGTTTGGTGTGACAGGCATGTCCCGGGCAATGCGCTACATTCCACGTTCCGTGATGATAGGTTTTGTTAATGCCCTTGGGGTTTTGATTTTCTTTGCCCAGGTGCCTCATGTCTGGGGCCAGTCACCCTTGGTATGGGCGCTCTTCGCCGTCACTCTGGCGATTGTGCTGCTACTGCCACGCGTGCTTAAAAGTGTTCCTTCTCCTCTGGTCGCCATTGTTGTCGTGACTGGCGTGGCGCTGTTGATGGGCTATCGCGTACCTGATGTGGGAGATGAAGGCCCGATGAGTGCCGGGCTGCCCGATTTCACGACCTTAGCCGTGCCGCTCGATCTGCACACGCTGCAGATCATCTGGCCCACCGCCCTGAGTATTGCGTTTGTCGGTCTGATGGAATCGCTGCTAACGGCCAAGTTAGTTGATGACCTTACAGACACGCCTTCCAGCAAACGCCGTGAATCATGGGGACTGGGCATAGGTAATATTCTTGCTGGCTTTTACGGCGGCATCGCGGGATGTGCGATGATCGGGCAGACGATCGTTAACGTGGAATTAGGCAAAGCGCGCAGCCGGGTTTCGACGGTGGCTGCAGGCCTGGTCCTGTTACTTCTGGTCACCGGTCTGAGCCATGTTATGGCTAAAATTCCCATGGTGGTGCTGGCCGGAATCATGATGGTCGTCGCCGTGAAAACCGTCAACTGGCATAGCCTGCAACCTGCGACGCTGAAACGGATGCCCTGGTCGGAAACCCTGGTGATGGTGTTGACGGTCGGCATAACGGTGTTGACGGGTAATTTGGCTCTCGGGGTACTGGCCGGCGTTATCGTTGCGATGCTGTTATTTGCACGCCGCGTGGCGCATGTAATCCATGCCGAAAGACAGCTAAGCGAAGATGGCCAATCAGTGCGCTACTGCGTGCGCGGACCGCTGTTTTTTGCCAGCAGCAACGACCTGTTTGAGCACTTTGATTACGCGCACGACCCGCAATCTGTCACCATCGATTTAACCCATGCACAAATCTGGGATGCATCAACCGTGGCGGCACTGGACGGTATCGAATACCGTTACCAGCGCTATGGCACCCAGGTCACAATTGAAGGCCTGGATATGCGTAGCAGCGACTTTCATCGGCGCTTGACCGGCAATCTGGGCTAAGTGCCTGGCCTGCTGCTTCCGGGCAGCAGGCCGACGGTCAGGCTTGCTGCCGCCGTGCTCTGTAGCGGGCAACCATGGTGATCAGCGCCTGATAAAGCAGTCCGGCATAAAGACTCATTAAAATCGCCAGTCCAATCTCTTTACCCTGCTGCTGCCATGACATAAACCACATGAAGACGCCCCACAGAACCGAAAAAATCAGCCAGCCTCGGACGAATTTCAAAATGCCATTCATAACATGACTCCTCTTTATTGATGCGCTACCTTAGCGGGAGTTGTGGCAAAAAACCGGATCACTGTCGTGAGATGAGAAGTATCTCAAAAAACAAACAAATGGGCTTCGTCGCTTCGCTTTTATCCCCAGCCACCGTATTTTTAATAACGGTCGTCTACAATTAGCTTACTGTTAATTTCATAAGGGAAATAGCATGAATCGTCGTCTGACCTTTTTCGCTGCTGTTTTTGTAACATCCACGCTTACCGCCTGCGCGCCACCGCCGCAAGGTCCGGGTTGTGCTGCACCGCCGCCGCCACCGCACGATCGTCGTCCTCCGCCACCGCCTCCTGCACCGCCAGGACAGGCATTCGCGCCGCCGCCGCCCGGACAAGCTGAAGCGCCACCACCACCGCCTACCACGGGTCAACAGACGCCGCCACCACCAGCGCGCACCTGGTAATCCGGCAGCAAACCATCACACAATTTATCTCTAAATCACGCATAGCCTGACCGCAGCGTAAAACCATACGGTCAGGCTGATTTGCCTGAAGAAAAGTGATCAGGCTGAGGAAAACGGCCTTAAATCATTCCTGATTTACTGACTGTGAGCGATAAACGCTCCTGACGTGAACGAGTTCCGCCAGGGTTATCGCCGGACGTAACAGCAACTGAAGACTGCCGACCACAAATAACCAGGTGCCGCCGGTCATCAGCGAATCGAAGAAAAAAAGAATGCTCCCCGTCAGAAACCAGATGGCGATAAAAAGATCGTTGAGTGCGCCAAGGGCGCGGTAGCGACGTTCTATTATGATGTGGTCTGAACCGAAATCGATTTCTGCTTGATGTCCGGGCACGGCCTGTCCTTATCGGTTTGATCAACGTATCGAATGACAAGGGTAGTGCACGAGAAAGGATTTGTGCCTGTCTTTTTAGAGTGGGCAGGATTGAGATGCGAAATTATCGTACGCTTAACCATGCTATCAGGCTTCACGGTAAAAAGAGTAATCTGTTTATTCTGTCGAACGCATTACTTCAGAGGCGGAAGTTAGTGACAGAAAATAAAAAAGCTGATTATCCCCCTCACCTCGCCGATTTTTTTCCTTCCTATTTCAACAAGATATTTGCGATGCTCTAGCAATGCATGCAAGGATCTGCGCTCACGGGAAACAGGGCTTGTGGAGGGACTTCTGCTCACCGCGACCTCATGTGGCAGTAAAAAAAGACAGAGACGACCAGCAGAATAAGATAGCTGCAGGCAGTAAGAGCGCTAATGTCGCTGGGGAATGTTGGGAATGTTGGGAATGTTGGGAATGTTGGGAATGTTGGGAATGTTGGGAATGTTGGGAATGTTGGAGGCAGAATAATAGCTTAAGTGCAGCATTTCATTTCACAGGCCATTGAAAAATAAATAAAAATAGTAAAAATTATCGTCATCTCGCGTTTTATTATTGTCTGCGGCTTAAGCTTTCAACGTTGCTGCCGATAATCAAAATGTAATTGATAGTACCTTATATTTATAGCCCGTTTCGCTATGCCCACATCCGAGTGGGCTTTTTTATGCCTGCCGCATGCACATCGTGCCTTTTACTGATCAAAAGTCATTCAGTTATATCTAAAAGACAGGATCACTGTATGCTTGCACAGTCAGTCGAGACTGACTGCTGGATTTTCCCTTGTAACAGTTTCTGCCTGTGTAACGCAGGCCTTTTTAATTTATTGCCTTGCCTGCTCTGACAAATTCAGCTGCCATTCTGTAGACCTCAGCCTGAAGCGGATTAGTTTCCTTTTCCATCCACTCTTCAAGTATTTCAGCAAGTTCCAAATCAAAAAAATTATCTTGCACATCAAGCAGTTCTAGTACGGCTTTACCGATAGCGGTGAAGATGACATAGGGCCGTTCATCATAGTCGTCCATGTGTGCCTAAGTTGTGAAACGGATGTGCATCATAGCATATTAAATGAACAATTAATTTTATTCCTGGCATCACGGCTGCTGTGCTTTTCTGGTTCACTCTTGCTGACGCTAAACGTTGTCGTTTATGCATCTGGCTTTATCCTTAATGCCTCGCACCAGTGTCTTCCGTTTCCGTTCCGGCACAGCCTGACTAAGCCTTCCACCGCGACATTTCCATGCAGCAGACCATTTACGAACGGCTCTGTGATCGATACCAAAGCGCGTTGCCGTAACCTTATGCCCTTCCACGCCGTGAAGATAATGCTGTGCGACCTGAACCTTAACGCTGAGAACCTACTTGCTCATAAAAAACTGCACCTTACTCAGTTGGGTGTCAAACTGTTGGGGTGCAGTTCACGTCTAAACCCTGGTTTAATTCTTGTATCTTTTTCGATGTTCTTTGCATACGTCGATCACTGTCCCCATAGACTTCCCAGGATAAGGATGATCTCTTACTTCAGTCTGAAACCCAGCATCTTTAGGGGGCACCAGGTGATCAACGGTAATGTTTTCCAGCTTTGTCCACATCGGCAGGCTTAACCCATCATGCTCAATAATGGCCTCGATAAACGCGACAGCAAACACAATCTCACCAGCTTCGTCCTGAATGATTTCGTACTTGAAGTATTTATCGTCCACATTGTTGATGTAGATAGTTTTAGCAACAGATAAACAAGTCATGAGCGCCTCATTTCATAAAATAAATTAATAGATTAGTTCAACATCCATGACAGAGTGAACCTTTAACCTATCTTTTGAACATTTATTTATAGAAAATATGAAAAATCACTAATGTGTATCAGTTCATAGCCAATATTGTTTCTGTAGCGCTATCTGATGGTTTTAACAGCCCTGGCTTAAAGTCAGACAAGAAGCAAAAGCTGCTTTTCCTGAACCAGATTTCAGTTTCACTTTTCGTGACTTACAAGCAAAAGGGATATCGCATCTCGAGGGCAACATTTATACCAAACAGGAAATTTCAGGGCATAAGAACGTGAAACAAACCGCACGTTACAACAGGAAGAACGTGTTTTGCTGGTTGTCGGAGGTCAGAAACAGGATTGATATATTATGAAGACATATTAGGACGTGGGACTTTAAAAACAAAAAACTGCCCAAAGAGGCGGCTTAAACGACATTGCTACTACTTGATTTTATTGGTGTTTCAATATGGTGCCCGGGGCGGGACTTGAACCCGCACGACCTTGTGATCGAGGGATTTTAAAAACTATTGAGGCTTCTTAGCAATCATAAGCTCATGATACATAGTGACTTTCAACGTAACTATGCCAGCGCATTACTGCTACATAATTTGTTTTTACCGTCGCTAAAATCACCAGTCGCCAGGGCTTTCATCGTATATTTTTCGCACGGCAAACTTAAAGATATAGTACCCAATAACCAGTCCCGCTAAACTCGCCACGGCAAGGTAATATTTGTATACGTTATCAGAAAAAAACAAATACCAACCCGCATAGATGAGCGATAGACCACATATGCCGATACCAATGCCTTGAACAATGCGAGATATAGCAGCAAGCAGAAAATTTTTCATATATTTACTTTCTCAAAAAAGAAGCAGCACGTTTGGTGAAATTTTTCTCTATCTGTTACCCAAAGCTGGGCAGCGTCTTCAAAGGGTCTGGTTTTATCAGCCACTAAAAAATAAAGGAGATCCATATCACCCATGCGCCTTAAGGTGTCATAGATTGAAGGGTTTCTTCGTTGTAAATCTCTCGATACGTAAATCGCACGCGACATTGCAGCCCCTAGAGACATGATACTGCCGATAGTTAGCCCGGAGGCAATACGAGGAATTAAACGTGAAGAGAAAAGATAACCCATGTTGGCAGTAGCCAATTGGTTGAATGTCATGCGGCCAACAAAATTCCCGCCTCCCTTAGCGGAAATCTCTTTCACCTTAGTGAAATCAACGTGTTGAAAAAAATTATCCATAAAAATTTTAATAACTTTTTCAAGATTATGTCTGGACGCCATCCCATGCTTTACTAATCGTATAAGTCTTTCTTTATCAAGAGAATTTACATATCGATCATCAGTATGGAAGAAATCATTGCCCAGGTAATAAAAATCGACGGGCAAGCTCATAAATCCCTGTATAAACCCCCGAAACATGTTGCTGTCCAAGTGAATAGCTTCTGCCATTTGATCAGCCAGCTTTCGCGCACTTATCATCGTTACCTCCATGTTTCCGACATAAATGACTATCTTCAAAGAAGATTATCTTAACTTTTTTATTAATAGTTTTCACACTTACGCTGACTATAAAATCATTAAAACTATCAACGCTGCTTGTTAAGCATAACCTAATGAAATATAAATTATTTTTCCTTTGAATACATCAGCGTTTGGCTAGCATGGCTCATTCGAGGTTTGTTAGCTCGAATCAAATACGTGCGCTGTAAAATTACAACCACCTCGATCCGTATTGCGCAAAAGATTGCAATGTTCTTATCATCTTTCTTATGCACCCTAGCCTCCCGCTTTTGGGCCGGAGACACAAACATCTGTAAATTATAAAGCCGCCTGCGTCAGTCAGATCCTTACGGTAATCATTTAGATCATTTTTACATCATAAGTTTATCTGCTCAGTTTACTGACGCTCGGACGCTGACTTTTGCAAACGCTTGTAAAACTGTCTAACCGTCTAAAGACAGATTATAAAAATGCCATCGCCAAGTCATCGCCATTTTGCTGCCACTGCCGAATTTCAGGCACAAAAAAACCGCCCAAAGAGGCGGCTTAAACGACATTGCTACTACTTGATTTTATTGGTGTTTCAATATGGTGCCCGGGGCGGGACTTGAACCCGCACGACCTTGCGATCGAGGGATTTTAAATCCCTTGTGTCTACCGATTTCACCACCCGGGCGAGGTATAACTGGAGGCGCGTCCCGGAGTCGAACCGAGGTACACGGATTTGCAATCCGCTGCATAGCCACTCTGCCAACGCGCCTAAAACTGATATGCTGCCAGGTTGTCCTGACCTGCTAATTTGGAGCGGGAAACGAGACTCGAACTCGCGACCCCGACCTTGGCAAGGTCGTGCTCTACCAACTGAGCTATTCCCGCATCATCTCACCATTCAGTTTGCTGCCTGCTGAAGGGGTCGATTTTTACTACGTTTCATCGAACTTACTGATTTTTCTTAGCTTCTGCAGCAGTGCTGCCGTTCGATGCGATGCATTCTACTGAGATGACGCGATGAGTCAATAAAATTATCCCCACATTGCGTCCGTTTGCTGCTTTTTAAATCGTATCGATCACGGTTCGAGCAAATCCCCACGCGCGGCACTCAAATACTGGAACATTGACCAGAAAGTCAGCACTGCAGCAATGTATAACGCAACAACACCTACGCCGACGACCATGCTGTCCGGACGCCACAGCAAGGCAAAAAGTGAGAACATCTGGGCCGTCGTTTTCACCTTACCAATCCAGGATACGGCGACGCTGCTGCGTTTGCCAATTTCCGCCATCCACTCGCGCAGCGCAGAGATAATGATCTCTCGCGCAATCATCGTTGCAGCCGGCAGGGTGATCCACCAGGCGTGAAAGTACTCCGCAACCAGCACCAGAGCAATGGCTACCATAACTTTATCGGCAACCGGATCGAGAAACGCACCAAAGCGCGTGGTCTGCTTCCAGCGGCGCGCCAGAAAGCCGTCGAACCAGTCAGTTACGGCTGCGACAATAAAGATTAACGCGGTAACAAATGGCGCCCAGTGGAACGGCAGATAGAAAGCCAGCACAAAGAACGGAATAAGAACGACGCGAAACAGGGTAAGACAGGTCGGAATGTTAAATTGCATATGCTGGTAACTGTCTGGATTGGGTGGTGTTTGGCATATGTTCCTACATTGCCCCCCCTGTTTCAATGCTAGTGTTTCAACGAGTAGTAGATTTTTTCTGCCAGGGCATGCGATATGCCCGGTACATTCGCGATCTCCTCCACCGATGCATTCATCAGTGGCTGCAGGCCGCCCATGTACTTGAGCAGCTGCTGACGTCGTTTTGGACCCACACCTTCAATGCTTTCCAGCGCACTGGTGTTTTTTACTTTAGCTCGTTTTTTGCGGTGGCCCGAAATTGCATGATTGTGAGCATCATCACGAATATGCTGGATCACGTGCAGGGCTGGTGCGTCGGGTGACAGCGAAACGCCCTCACCTTCTGCCTCAAAAAATAACGTTTCAAGTCCGGCTTTACGATCGCTGCCTTTTGCCACGCCCAGTAAAATCGGACGTGTTTTGTCCCAGGAAACGTCCAGTTCGGCAAACACCTGCTTTGCCTGCGCCAGTTGACCTTTTCCGCCGTCAATGAGAATCACATCGGGAATCTTGTCCTCCTCGATAGCTTTTCCATAACGACGACGCAGCACCTGATTCATCGCGGCATAGTCATCCCCGGGCGTAATGCCGGTAATGTTGTAGCGGCGGTAGTCGGCGCGCAGGGGGCCGTTTTGATCAAACACGACACAGGACGCGATGGTCTGCTCTCCCATGGTATGACTGATATCAAAACACTCCATCCGGCTAATCTTATCCAGCTCCAGAAACTCGGCTAACGCCGTCAGACGCTGATGAATCGTCGAGTGCTGGGACAGCCGCGTTTTTAATGCCGAACCGGCATTGGTTCGTGCCAGCTTGAGATAGCGTGCACGGTCACCGCGAGGCTTACTTTGAATATTCACTCTACGCCCGGCTAATTCCGTCAGTGACTCGGACAGCAGTTCGCGCTCAGGTAAGGTGAAATCAAGCAAAATCTCGCTGGGCAACGAGCGCATCTCACTCCCCTGCAAATAAAACTGCCCGACAAACGTTTGCACGACTTCCGCCAGATCGGTATCGGCAGGGACCTTGGGAAAATAGCTTCGGCTACCCAGCACTTTACCCTGACGGATAAACAACACATGCAAACAGGCCATCCCGGCGTCATAAGCCACGCCAATCACATCCAGATCGTCGCCCTGGTTAGACACAAACTGCTTCTCGGTGACGCGCCTGACGGCCTGAATCTGGTCACGCAGACGGGCCGCTTCTTCAAACCGTAGGTCGTTGCTGGCATCTTCCATGCGGCTGACCAGTAAATTCAGCACCTGATCGTCTTTGCCTGCCAGAAACAGCCGCACGTAATCCGTCTGCTGTGCGTACTCTTCCTCGCTGACCAGCCCGGCTACACAAGGCCCAAGGCAGCGACCAATTTGGTATTGCAGACAGGGACGAGTACGGTTGCGGTAGACGCTGTTCTCGCATTGGCGAATCGGAAAGACCTTTTGCAGTAATGCCAGCGTTTCACGCACGGCATAGCCATTAGGAAAAGGACCGAAGTACTCCCCTTTTGCATGTTTCGCGCCCCGGTGCATAGCCAGACGGGGATGGGCATCGCTGCTGAGGAAAATATAGGGATAGGATTTATCGTCACGCAACAGAACGTTATAGCGTGGTTGATAGAGCTTGATGTAATTGTGCTCAAGCAACAACGCTTCGGTTTCAGTATGGGTTACGGTGACATCAATGTGATGAATGTTACTCACCAGCGCTTCGGTTTTTCGGCTGCCTACGTTCGTACGAAAGTAGCTCGTAAGCCGCTTTTTCAGATCTTTGGCTTTGCCGACATAGATAACCGTTCCGGAGGCATCATACATCCGGTAGACACCTGGCTCGCTGGTGACCGTACTCAGAAAAATTTTAGGATTAAAGAGGTCACTCACTACTGATTAACGGCTCCGCATTATACAGGCCATGTCTGATGGCCAGATGCGTTAACTCTACATCGCCACTGATATTCAGTTTACTGAACATCCGGTAACGGTAACTGTTAACGGTTTTAGGACTGAGATTAAGCTGCTCGGAAATTTCCGTCACCTTTTGTCCCTTGGTGATCATCAGCATAATCTGCAATTCCCTTTCCGACAAACAGCTAAAGGGAGATTCGGCTTTTTGCGGCTCAATCTGGCTAAGTGCCATTTGTTGAGCAATGTCCGATGCAATATAGCGCTGGCCTGCTTTGACCGAGCGAATTGCGTTCACCACTTCCTGCGGGGCAGCGCCTTTACTCAGATAGCCCGCAGCACCCGCCTGCATCACTTTCGCAGGCAGCGGATTTTCAGTATGGATGGTGAGCATGATAATTTTGATATCGGGATTGTAGCGCACGATTTTACGCGTGGCTTCCAGCCCACCGATACCGGGCATATTCATATCCATTAAAATGACATCGACCTGATTGGCACGACACCATTTAACGGCATCTTCGCCACAACAGGCTTCTCCAGCAATCACCAGACCTTTAATATCTTCCAAAATACGGCGGATACCGGCACGTACCAGTTCATGGTCATCGACAAGAAGGACAGTGATCAACGCGAAGCACTCCGCAGCTAATTAAGAGGTAGCATTTAACGATTGCAAGCGGCAATCATACCCGTTTTTGCATTAAAAGCCCATATACAAGGTGATGTAAGGAAAGTATTCAATGATTTATATCAACTCATATGGCGGGAGATCGGTTCACAGCGATAAGAAAATGGCTGACAAGATTAAAAATTTAAAAAATATTAATTTTCAATAATTTAAATAATATCCGATTGATTCAAATAGCTCTTTTTTTCACAAAACTCATCGCCATCACCCTCAACTATTCCCGTCCGTTATTTATTAATTTACCTGAACAAAACAGAGGCAGCATCCTTGGTTTTGTGATGCGCTCAGCAAGCTGTATCCCCTGTGATATACTCTCGGATTGCTAGGCGTACAGATTGAAAAGACGACGTTAACCACCAAGGAGACATTCATGAGCGATGAAGATTTCGCTACCTCGCAGGAAACGCAAAAATTATCCGATGAAGTGGCTTGCCTGAAGATGATGATCACATTGATTCTAAAAGGAATGGGCCAGGCAGATGCCGGTAAAGTGATTATAAATATGGAACGCTACGTTAAAACTTTAGGTGACATGCCGCAGGCAGAAGTGTTTAGCAACACCATCAAACAGATCAAAGCCGCCTATCGCCAGTAACGCTAAGCTGCCCCCGTATCCGGGGGCACACATCTAACCATGCGGATGCCAGTTAACCGATACGCCGAGAGAAGGAAGCACCTCTTCCGGGCTGAATCGTCGTGTACCGCGATATTTTTCTGCCAGTGCCGGCTGAGCGACCGGAATACGAATGGCAAAAAGGTTGTCCTCAGACTGAATCAGACCCGGCGTTAATGGCTGATACACGACCTGATGCTGTTCGAACATTTTTTCCAGCATTGGCGTGGCCGAACTGATAATAAATTCAATACCGTTAAGCTCTGCAAGCTGAACGGCATGCCAGAGAATATTAAGCGGCAACTCAGGGTCCACTTCCAGCCGCGCCGAGAAACGCGACATCTCCCATACCTTTTCATGATTAAAGGGTAATACGATACCCTCGGTTTGCTCGGGTTCAGTCCAGGGCATCAACCGCGCACAGCCACTGATGCCACTGCGCACACTCCATGCAATCAACCAGGTTACATCAGAGCGATCAAAACGATCATACTCTTGACCAGGCGTGCTCAGACGCGGTGGAATCGACCAACCTTCACCCCGTGCAAACACGCTGTAACGGTAACTGCCAAGCTCGGCAAGCAAGGAGGATGGCATATCCTTTAATTGCGTTTGAACTATTTTCATCATGCGCCTCTGACATCCCCATGTTTGCAATGATTTCTTTGCGTCTGCCCAAGAACGCATCAGCGCAGGGTAGACAAGTGACCTCAATGAGGGAACTACTAAAGTTGGCAGTTGCTTTTCATTTAAATCAGTCCAATTGCTGCGGCGTAGCAGGCAATTTGAGTTTTATTAGAAACATTAAAACGTTTTTTCATATTTTTTTGGTAAAAATTTACGGTGTGCTCAGAAATCGACAAAATAAGTGAAATTTCTTGTGAGGTTTTTCCTTCAGCAGTCCATTTCAAAATTTCCAGCTCACGCTGACTAAAATCATTTCCCTGAACCATCAACGCTTCATCATTCAGGCGTTCGAGCAAGTATAAGCTTTGTTCAGCCAAAAAATGCAGCCTGGCCTCGAGCTCAACTCGCCGACAGTCAGTAATAAAGGGACGCTTTGATCCTATAGATAATATACCAACGGCTCGATTTGTTGCCATTGCAGAACACGAAAATCCGCTCAGGAGCCCAAAATTACATGCGTCCTGCCACATCTCTTTTGCGCAACTAAACAGTTCCGCCGTCCATTCGACCCCTCTTCCTGAGCGCTGACAAAGCTGTAGCACGGGATCGATGGCATAATAATTCTGTTCTTTATAACGTTTAATCCATAATTTAGGATAAGTATCGTGCAAATAAACGCGTGGCCGGGTAAAGGGGACACGGTGCTGGATGAAAAAAGCGAAAAAATCAAAACCCAGTGACTGGATATAATCCTGCAAAAGCCCCTTTAATTCTTGGGTCGTGGCTAATGCCTGAAATTTATTTTCAGTTTCAGCCCGCCAGGAAAAATAATCTTCACTTGTCATATTGCCTCAAATCCCACTGCATGCTTGATATTTTTTCATCAAAAATAATTTACCCTGTGTCATGGCATCATAAAAAGCTTTATTTTCATACACTCTTTAGGTCATTTTACAGGCAAAAAGGTGAAAACAGAGTGTAGAGGAATGCCTCAGGCGATTTGAGTGGCTCGCAACAGACCAAATAATAAGATTTTTCTTATATTTTTTCAATCTTTTAACACGGCGCCTGTTAAGAAATAATACTCAATAAGTTACGATCCGCAACTTATTATCCGTCCTGAGGGCGCTATGACATCGGCGCAAATGCATGTACACATTTTCCGCATCAGCCTGACTGAGGACAGTTTTCACTCAAGCCCAAAACGTGGTATTGCCCCTAATAACAGCCAAACCCAGAGCGCTGTTTTTTACTGTACTGAGACAAGAAGAGGCTGGCTAAAAACTATTCACCGGCGCGCAAAAAAACCTGCTGGCGATGCTACGGGTCAGGGTTTTAGTGGGAAGCCTCACATTAGGGGAAGGCAGAATGCCCGATAACATTAATAAGCCTGTCAGACTCTCATTGTGTTTATAACCTAACGTGCAGCTTTAACAGAAAGGATATTTTATTGAAATAATAGCCTATTATTATTGTCATATGAAATCCACGCTGGCAGCGATTATTTTAAAGAAAAAAGAAGATATCAATCATCAGGAAAAGCTGTAATTGTTAATCACAACTAACAAGTCACCACTGTGACGCTTTTTCATCTTCATCAATATCACAGCTCAACCGTAACACATAAAAAAGCCGCGACGGAAAGTATATTTTTAAATATAAGGAAAAGAAATTAATAGTATCATTAACGGTTTCATCCGAAAAAAGTGATAATGCATTTTATTAAAAAAAAATCAGCAATTAGCATCGGCATTCGTCAGCACACTATCTGCAGAAACCCGCTCCGCGCATGCCTAAATGAAAGTGTGTGGCATGAGCCGTATTATAATCTGGCCCAAGCGCATTGCCAAAAAAGTCACAACCAGACCGCCATAATCCATGAAGCAATAAGGCTTTATCTGCGGGTTGCTGCCAGTTTTTACTCACCACCAGCCGTTGACCATTGGTCAGTCGATAGGCAGTGATATCCCAGGCATCAGCGCTGGCATGTTCACTTAATCTTCCCTGAGTACGATGATAGACATTGCGACACGCATAGCTGCCAACATGCTCAATACCCGCCAGCTTGCTGCCCGATTGCTGCAGAATCTGCTGACTGCTGTGAACGACATACATAGTCGCTGCAACGGCCATCGGACAACTGGCCAGAAAACTGCTGTTGAGAGAAACGGTGCCAAACTTTTGCACCCGGAGCGGATGCTCAAGCGGGCACCGGCCTGTAATGAGCGGAGGTTGACGAAAGTTAACGAATCCCGACTGCTCTGCGCGACGCATCACGTCCAGACAGGCTGCTGGATCATTTTGCAGCCGCTTTAATTTCAGGCGCGTCATCCAGCCAGGTGCGTCGGTCACCGAAAGGGGCGTAAACGGATTAAACTGTGCGGGTAAATGCTGTTTCAACCAGGGCAGACTCATCCACCCTAGCCCGATCAATACGAAAAGCAGGACAAGCGTGCGCATAGTGCCTCTGATGGCGAAACGAAGAATAATGAGCAAGTGTAGAAGCGCGCTGCCTTGTCTGCCCTGCCGATGACACAAGGTGATGAAAGATTACCTAATCTGACGTAAAAAACGCCTGCATAAGGCAAAAATGCCGCTTTGATGAGAATGTTGTCTGATATTGTTAAAAAATCATTACCGTTTTCATTCCTACTTCCTCTATCTTATGCCAAATTATTTCAGGCAGTCATCCTCAACAGCCATCAGAGCTGACACAACATCAAGACAGGAAAGACAATTTCATGGTTGATCAATCTAATCACTCGCAGAGCCCTCAAGGCTCAGACACCTTGCGGCGTAATCTGCATAACCGGCATATCCAGCTCATTGCTATCGGTGGCGCTATCGGAACGGGTCTGTTTATGGGCTCGGGTAAAACCATTAGCCTGGCCGGCCCTTCGATCATCTTCGTCTATATGATCATTGGCTTTATGCTGTTTTTTGTCATGCGCGCGATGGGCGAATTACTGCTGTCGAATCTGGAATACAAATCTTTCAGCGACTTTGCAGCTGACTTACTTGGGCCGTGGGCGGGATACTTTACTGGCTGGACATACTGGTTCTGCTGGGTAGTCACCGGAATAGCCGATGTGGTGGCGATCAGTGCTTATTTCCAGCTCTGGTTCCCCGGCTTTTCAATCTGGATGAGTGCGCTGCTGTGCGTGTTTGTCTTCCTGGCGTTGAACATTGCCACGGTGAAAATGTTTGGTGAGATGGAATTCTGGTTCGCCATTATCAAAATTGTGGCCATCGTCGCGTTGATCATTACCGGAATTGTATTGGTTTCCATGCACTACCCTTCGCCAGGTGGCGGCACTGCATCCCTGAGTAATATCTGGGATCATGGTGGTATGTTCCCTAAAGGACTCAGCGGATTCTTTGCCGGTTTCCAGATTGCGGTTTTTGCCTTTGTCGGCATTGAACTGGTCGGTACGGCTGCGGCTGAAACACACGACCCGCACAAGGTTTTACCGCGTGCGATTAACGCCATCCCGCTACGCGTCATCATGTTTTATGTTCTGGCCCTGATGGTGATTATGTCGGTCACGCCATGGACAGAGGTGATGGCCGATCGCAGTCCCTTTGTGGAAATGTTTGTCCTGATTGGTCTGCCCGCTGCCGCCAGCATCGTTAACTTTGTGGTATTAACATCCGCCGCCTCATCCGCCAACAGCGGGATTTTCTCAACCAGCCGCATGCTGTACGGCCTGTCACAACAGGGCGTGGCCAGCCGTGCTTTTGGACGTTTATCTGCACGCGCCGTTCCCACGACGGGCCTGTTCTTTTCTTGCTTCTGTTTGCTGTGCGGCGTGGCGCTGATTTATCTGATCCCCAATGTGATGACGGTATTTACCCTGGTCACAACGGTTTCCGCCATTCTGTTTATGTTCGTCTGGACCATTATCCTGTGCAGCTATCTGGCCTATCGCAAAAAATTCCCGGAACGCCATGCGGCCTCGAACTTTAAAATGCCGTTAGGTAAATTCATGTGCTGGGTTTGCATGGCTTTCTTCGTGTTCATCCTGGTCTTGCTGACGCTACAGGACGATACTCGCCAGGCATTAATGGTGACGCCATTGTGGTTTATCTTGCTGGCCGTGGGCTGGCAACTGCGCCGACGCAAACACCGTTAAGCGCCGTTAAAAACGCAAAAGCCCGACACGTGTCGGGCTTTTTTTATAGCTGGTCAGCGATATGACTCAGACTGCGTTTTAACCCGCGTTCAGTGGTCGGCAGGCGTTGCGGATGAGCATCCGGTTGTTGTGCCGTGCCCAAACCGAACGTGAAGGTGTAGCGGTTATCTTCACCCATCCGCAAATCGGCAATAGTAACCTGCCCATCATGCTCGCCCATGGCATAAAAGCCGTGACTAAACCAGGCGATGCGTTCTGCAAACGCGTTCCCTTTAAATGATGAAAATAACGCAGGATGACGTGGCCGCCATGTGACCTTTACAGGGCGACTGGGCGACAGCAAAGACCAGTAAGCCTCGCCATAACGGTCCGGCGTGATAATCACGCTACGCCAGACAACCGTATTTAAGGCCGTTGGCGTTACCAGCACCTTATTCGTCGCAATGCCCTGCTGTTGAAGCGACTGTTTGATTTGGCCGTCTGCGACCTGCTGAATCACAACACTCCAGACCAGATAGGCCGAACTGAACGCCAGACCTGCGCAGTTCCAGCGTAATCCCCGATCGCTTCGCCGCCATAATGCCACACATAACCCCACGATCAGCGGTAAGGTATACAGCGGATCGACGATATAGATGCTGCCAATGGCGTAAGGATGATCGGTAAGCGGCAGTCCAAGCTGGGTGCCGTACACCGTCATCAGGTCGAGAAGAGGATGGGTAATAAGCGCCAGCCAGACAGCAGGCCACCAGGTTATCCATGTCGCTCCTGCACGGCAAAGCCGCGCGACCAGCCAGGCCAGTAACGGGGAAATCAGCGTCAGATAAAGCAGCGCGTGACTTTCAGTGCGGTGCAGCGTCATATTGCTGATGGCATCACCGTGATCGATAAAGACATCCAGATCGGGCAATGTTCCCGCTATCGCTCCAACAAAGGCTGCCTGCCAGGCCGGAACGCGGCGTCCCATCACCGCCATGGTGACTGATGCGCCCAGTACGCATTGTGAAACAGAATCCATCAGGCCACTCCGTTGTTTGTTCCTGTATTCAGTATGGCCGCGTTCTCTTAGCGCACCCGAATACCTTCAATAATAATGCGCTGAACGTTCTCCACCGTCTCTTCGAAAAACAGGGGATTGCTGAGCTTGCTTCCCGTGATGGCTTCGACCTGGCTGGCAAAATCAGCATAGTGCTGTGTGGTTGCCCACAGCATAAAAATCAGGTGTTGAGGCTGAATACCGGCCAGCCGGCCTTCGGCTATCCAGCGCTCTATAATCGCTGTTTTATCGTCCATCAGCTTTTTTAAACCCCCTGCCAGCTCACCTTTTAGCAAGGGTGCGCCCTGAAGCATTTCGAGGCAAAACAGCCTTGATGCCTGGGGATGATCGCGGGATACTTCCAGTTTCAGACGAATATAATGACGAATGGCTCTTAAAGGTTCCTGATCGTGACTGAGTGCGCGCAGAGGTGCCAGCCAGACATCCAGGATCTCTTTTAACACGGCGATATAGAGCGCTTCTTTCGAGGGATAGTAATACAGCAGATTCGTTTTGGAGACGCCGGCATGTTCAGCCACTTTTTCCAGCCGCGTACCGTGAATGCCAAACTGGGAAAAAAAGCTCAGTGCGGCATCCAAAATAGCCGCCCGTTTGGCTGCAACAGCCACTGCGCGGCGCGTGGGCACTGATGTTTCCTTTTTCATAGGCTTTTTCCTTCACGTTAACTGTACGCATCATAGCAACGCACTGATTTTACGCCACTTGTGGCGGTACACTTCCCTAAGCGTTAGCACAGGACGGTAACGCTAAGAGAGCGAGCGCCGAGCGAATCCCGGCCTCTGCGGCTCTTGTAGCAGAAGGTGCATTGGTTCAGGCGGTTTGCGCACTGCCCTTCGTCGCCTTCAATCATCCCGCGCGGAGGAAGGGGGGAACGCTTTACGGCGTTTTAAACGCAGTTCACTCATTATTACGCCGCAGACGATAAAGGCCGCGCCGAGTATCGCCGTGGCGGGTAAACGTTCTCCCGCGATGCGCCCAACGACGCCCGCCCATACCGGTTCTCCGGCATAAATCACCGTCGCCCGCGTGGGCGACACGCTACGTTGTGCCCAGTTCATCGTCACCTGTATCAGTGCACTGGCCGCGCCCAGGCCGATCGCACTGAGTAATAACGGTGTCGACAGTGCTGGCAACGTTTCTCCATTGGGAAGCATAAAGCAGAAGGCACACAGTGAAGCGACCGTGAGTTGAACAAAGGTCACACGACGAACATCAACATGCCCGGCAAAGCGGCTGATAAGGATAATTTCGCCCGCGATCGCCAGCGTACTGAGCAGCGTGGCAATCTCGCCCTGATTCAGCGTAACGCGTCCATCCTGCGGTCCCGCGACCAGTATTAAACCGCAAAATGCCAGTAAAATACCTAACCACGCCATTAACCGGGGTGGTCGACGCAGAAACAACCACTGCAGGAGCGGCACAACCGGAACGTACAACGCGGTAAGAAAGGCTGACTGGCTGCTGGAAATGGTCTGCATTCCCCAGGTCTGTAAACCGTAACCACCGGCGATGGTCAGGCCGATAAGCGTCCCCGCCTTGATTTCGCTTCCACTCATGGCGGTGAGATGACGGCGAAAAAAGAGCGCCAGTAATACCGCTGCCGTGGCAAAACGCAACCCGACAAAGAAAAAAGGGCCGGAATGCTGCATCGCCCGATGCACCACTAAAAAAGTCCCGCCCCAGATAACCGTGATGAAAATAAGTACCCATTCCTGACGCGTTATGCGCAGAGTCAGTCTGCGCGTCGTATCCGACATAGTTCACCTGCCTGGTTGATTCAGGCGCTATTGTGGTAAGTGATGCCGGGTAATGCAATCTCATCCGCCATTGGGCTATGAATGAAGGCCAGCAAACAGCGAATCAACCTGTTGCATTAGGTTGTGACAGGCTCTGTTCCTGCGGGGCGAGCGCGGTGATGGATTTCGACATGCCAGTGCGGGCCAGCATCCGGCTGCTGTCGCTCGCTCAGCATGCGCTGTTACGTAGCCGGGTTCGCCAGGGCTGTCAGATACCTGACTAATGAGTGTTACCCACAGATAGCGTCATAAAACGTATACCACAAGCGTCAAAATGGCTAAATAACAACCAAAATAGTGATTTTTTAGCCGGGAAGTTACATTTAGAAACAGAGTTATCACTAAGAATCGCCCTGGAAATAGAACAATAACCCCACCAAAAGCCCATTTTCAGCGTTTTTTAAACCGTTACGCTTGCGGCTCTCCAGCAGTTGCTCAAAGCTCTTCTATACTTTTGGGTGTGTTGAATAACCCCCCGGAGAGATCAATGGCTAAGATTCTGGTGCTTTACTATTCAATGTATGGACACGTTGAAACCATGGCTAACGCCGTGGCCGAAGGTGCCCGCAAGGTACCGGGTGCGCAGGTAGACCTTATGCGCATTCCCGAAACCATGGACGCCGAGCGCTTTGCAGAGGTCGGCGGCAAAACGCAGCAATCTGCGCCTGAGGCCACGCCAGAGATACTGCCGCAATACGACGCCATTATTGTCGGTACGCCTACCCGCTTCGGTAACATGTCTGGTCAGATGCGCACCTTCTGGGACCGCACCGGTGGCCTGTGGGCATCCGGGGCGCTCTACGGCAAAATCGCCAGCGTATTTGCCTCCACTGGTACAGGCGGCGGACAGGAACAAACCATTACCTCTGTCTGGACCACCCTCGCCCATCACGGCATGGTCATCGTTCCCATCGGTTATGGCACCAAAGAGATGTTCGATATTTCGCAAGTCCGTGGCGGAACACCTTATGGTGCCACCACGCTGGCGGGCGGAGATGGTTCGCGTCAGCCTTCGGAAGAAGAATTGATCATTGCTCGTTTTCAGGGCGAACACGTTGCCGGGCTGGCAACAAAACTTAAGGACTCATCTTCCTAAAGGAGATCGCTATGTCGAATAGTCAGGCAAAAGCACATCATGTTGGCGAATGGGCCAGCTTGCGCCACACCTCGCCAGAAATTGCCGAGGCCATTTTTGAAGTCGCAAACTATGACGAGCGCCTTGCTGAAGAAATCTGGCGTCAACAAGGCAGTGACGATGTTTTAATCCGCGCATTTGAAAAAACCGATGCGGATGTCCTTACCTGGGACGACAAACCCGTAGAACGCAAAAACGTCTGACAGTGTGGCGGGTTATCCCGCCATGCTTTTTTTACTCGCTGACCAAGGAGAGCTGCATGTCTTCCTATCAAAGCATCAACCCTGCTAACAACCAGTTAATGAAAAGCTGGCCTTCCCACGACAGCGCGGCAGTTAGCCATGCGCTGGAAACGGCCGATCACCTGTACCACTCAGACTGGAGCAAAGGCGATATTCAGCCACGCCTCCAGGTGCTGAAAAAACTGGCTGACCTGATTGATGACCGAGCGGAAGAACTGGCAAGCATCGCCAGTAAAGAAATGGGCAAACTGATTGGTCAGAGCCGCGGTGAAGTACAAATTTGTTCTCAGATTGCCCGTTACTATGCCGAGAATGCTGAACGCATTCTTAAGCCACAGCCTTATAACAGTGAACTCGGGGAAGCCTGGGTTGAATATCACCCTATCGGTGTTCTGGTGGCCGTTGAACCCTGGAACTTCCCGTATTATCAGTTAATGCGTGTACTGGCACCTAACCTGGCGCTGGGAAACCCTGTCCTGGCTAAGCATGCCAATATTGTTCCGCATTGTGCTGACGTGTTTGAAAAACTGGTCAGGGAAGCAGGTGCGCCCGAAGGGGCCTGGACTAATCTGTTTATCTCAACCGATCAGGTGGCAGAACTCATTGCCGATGACCGTGTTCAGGGCGTGGCGCTTACGGGTTCCGAACGTGCCGGGAGTGCTGTTGCAGAGCAGGCAGGCAAACATCTGAAAAAATCGACGCTTGAGCTGGGTGGCAATGATGTTTTCGTTGTGACCGAAGATGCCGATCTTGATGAGGCGGTGCGTCAGGGCGTACAGGCGCGACTGAGCAACTGCGGTCAGGTTTGTACTGCCGCTAAACGCTTTATCCTCAATGAGAAAATTGCGGACACCTTTATTGATAAGTTCAGCGCGGCGCTGAATGCAGCAACCCTGGGCGATCCACTGGATGAGAAAACGACCCTCGGCCCCCTTTCCTCCGCGGATGCACGTGATCGTCTGGTAAAACAGGTTGATGAAGCGGTGGCGAATGGCGCGCGGCTGATTACCGGCGGCAAAGCCGTGGCGGGTGTAGGTTGTTTCTACCAGCCGACTGTGTTGACCAACATTACGCGCGATAACCCGGCGTACTTCGAGGAATTTTTTGGCCCCGTCGCGCAAATGTACGTGGTGGCTAACGATGCTGAAGCGGTCGCGCTGGCCAACGATTCACATTACGGCTTAGGCGGTTCGGTGTGGACCCAGGATATTGCCCGCGGTCGTAAGCTGGCCTCTGCCATTGAAACAGGCATGGTGTTTATTAATTCGCAAAGCGACACGTCCGCTGAGCTTCCGTTCGGCGGAGTAAAACGTTCCGGTTATGGACGCGAACTTTCCGACCTTGGCATTAAAGAGTTTGCTAACCAAAAGCTGGTTGTGGTTGCAGGCTGAGCATAGCGTTGCCATAAAAAAACCCCGTCTTGACGGGGTTTTTTATTTTCAGGTGCTGAACAGGATCAGTTCGCTGCCGCAGGTTGCTTCGCATCACCCTTTTCAGTTTTGGCTGGCGCAGTATTGGCGGTGGCATTATTGCTTCCCGCCTGTGGTGCAGCACTGTCAGCCTTAGCCTTATCATCAGCCGCTTTCTGCGCTGCCGCCTTATCTGCCCTGGCTTTTTCGTCAGCCGCCTTCTGAGCAGCGGCCTTCTCTGCCGCCGCCTTGTCAGCATTAGCCTTATCATCGGCTGCTTTTTGAGCAGTGGCTTTGTCAGCAGCGGCTTTATCCGCTTTGGCCTTTTCATCAGCCGCTTTATCGGCAGCGGCCTTGTCAGCCTCCGCCTTTTGCGCTGCGGCACTATCGGTTGCCGCTTTTGCATCGTCAGGTTTCGCCGCTGCAGCGGGCTGTTCCGGCGCCGCAGGCTGCAGTGCTGTGCCCTGAAGCGAGCTGTTTAATACCTGGGCAAACTGATCCCAACTGCAGTAGCCGTTAGCGTCTGTCTGGCAACCTGCCAGTTGCAGCGTCACGCGCTTAGGTGGCTTCTTCAGGCTCAGTACTTCTGCATCGCGCAGTTGATCGGCTGTTTGATAAACGTATTCGATTTTCAGCAAATCTTTGTTGTTTTTCGCATCGTGCCAACGCTCAAACACCACCTGCCCGCCGATCGGCGTTTTTTCGTAGGTATCAGGTAATTCATAAGGCTTAACCTGTAACGCACTCAGCAGTGACGCAATGTTGGAATCATGCCCAACCATCAGCGTGACTTTTGGCGAGTCTGACTTTTCCTGATCGATAAGCTGGCTGCGAATGTAGTCCACCAGCGGCGCAGCGACATCGCGTGCCACATCTGGCGTGGTGAACAGCACGTCCTGATAGCCATTTTTAATGGCTGAAAGCGCCTGCCACTGTTCAGGCGTTTTGATTTGTCCCCAGGCAACCTGATCCAGCGGGAAGCCTTCGTAATATTGCAGCGTAAAGGCATCCATGAGTGAATTGCCCACTTTAAGTGGCCCGTTCACGCCAGGCTCTTTGCCGTTTTCCGCGATAAATGTGTTCTGACCCGTACTCAAATCGCACTGCTTTTTGTTGTTACAGGCGGGAGACGATTTGTAATCAACAATCTTCTCAAGACGCTGGAATGCGGGTTTCAGTGACAGTTTTTCATTGGCTGCGGTCATGCCCGCCAGCGCTTTTTTGATGAATTCTTCATTACCCTCAGTGATAACCGGATTAAATACCGGGTCCATGCTACCCATTTCATCCTGATGGGTAACAGCAATATCACAACCTGGGAAAGCACCATTCACAAAGAACTGCGCCGTCGCCACGGTGCGCTGCAGACTGTTTGCATAAACAAAGACGCTGTTGCTGTCCGGGCAGACGCCGTTCTTAACCAGTCCCTGCTGCGCAAGCCACTGACGCGTATAATTACCCATATACACTTCCAGCACACCGCCTTTCGTGGTCAGTTGTCCACCCGGAACATCCCATTCCGGCCAATTTTTTTTCGTGGACTGTGCCAGCACGCTGCCGTTATCCGCAAGCGGTGCACGCAGGTTATGGCGGCTGAACATCAGCACCTGTTGTAACTGCATATCGTTGTCAGCGGCGTGTGCCAGCGTCCCAATCGGTAATGCAGCAAGTACCGACAATGCGCAAAGACTCAGTTTCTTGATCATTGTGCCTATTCCATTCATTCAGTAAAAAAACACTCTGGCTATCAACCGATTAGCACGCATCAGAGCGACGTGGCGAATAGTGTAACTCAGCTTGCCCCCGAAAAGCGCCAGGCAACAGTAAAAACAATTAATGGACTATAGCAGAGATGCTGGACGCCGTTCAAAACCGTACAGTTTGCTGAAAACGAAGAGATAATTAATGACAGGTGGGGAGGAAGGAATAAAACGAAACAGGCCAGCACGCTGTGCTGGCCTGTAAAATGTGGCGGAGGAAGAGAGATTCGAACTCTCGGATGGTTTCCCATCGGCGGTTTTCAAGACCGCTGCCTTAAGCCGCTCGGCCATCCCTCCGGATTGTAACACTACTGCAAAGGCAAGATGCTATTACTCTGTCTTGCCGCTTCATGCCTGACTGGTCAATGAAGTGGCGGAGGAGGAGAGATTCGAACTCTCGGATGGTTTCCCATCGGCGGTTTTCAAGACCGCTGCCTTAAGCCGCTCGGCCACCCCTCCGCAATGACGCGCACTATAAACATCCCCTATGGAGATGTAAAGCCTGTGATAATCCGTTCGCCTGAAAAACAGCCAAATTCACGTTATTCGTTGGCTAAATCGCCATTCTGCTCAAAGAATTAACGCGTTAACGCGTAAAGAAGGGTAAAACGGCTTTTCCCTCTCTATAGTGCTGCGTATTCTCAGCACATATTTGGTGTTCTGCCTTACAGGAGCGCAACATGGACAGAATAGTTTCTTCATCATCGCGACAGTCATTACTCAGCACACATAAAGTGCTGCGTAACACCTATTTTCTGCTGGGCCTTACGCTTGCCTTCTCTGCGCTAACGGCTACCGCCAGTACGCTACTGGCATTACCGGCTCCCGGCTTGATTCTGATGCTGGTGGGCTTCTATGGCCTGATGTTCCTGACCTATCGCCTGGCTGACAGCCCTATGGGCATTTTAGCCGCGTTTGCCTTTACGGGCTTCCTGGGTTACTGCCTGGGGCCCATCTTAAGTTCCTTCCTGACCGCGGGAATGGGTGACGTGATCGCGCTGGCGTTAGGGGGAACGGCGCTGGTGTTCTTCTGCTGTTCAGCCTACGTGCTGACAACGGGTCGTGACATGTCCTTCCTGGGCGGCATGATGATGGCGGGCTTCGTGGTGTTACTGGTTGCCGTTGTGGCTAACCTGTTCCTGCAACTTCCGGCGCTGCACCTGGCGATCAGTGCGCTGTTTATCCTGTTCTCTGCCGGTGCGATTTTGTGGGAAACCAGCAACATTATTCATGGTGGCGAAACCAACTATATTCGTGCCACGGTAAGTCTGTATGTTTCCCTGTATAACATCTTTGTTAGTCTGTTAAGCATATTAGGTTTTTCCCGCAGCAATTAATCGCCGCAGTTGAAGCGATGAAAACCCCGCCCCGGCGGGGTTTTTGCTTTTTCTGCGCTGTCAGTTTGGTAAACTGCAGCCCAAATGACGATGAGGAAGCACGATGAACTACAACGGTGACGAAATCGCTGTCGATGCCGAAGGCTATTTGAAAAACCACCATGACTGGAGTGAAGGGCTGGCCCGGCAGATTGCGGAAAGTGAGGCTATCGTGATGACTGATGCCCACTGGGAAGTGGTGCACTTTGTGCGTGACTTTTATCTGGAATTTAATACCTCGCCCGCCGTACGTATGCTGGTAAAAGCCATGGCGAAAAAGTATGGCGAAGAGAAAGGGAACAGCCGCTATCTGTTTCGCCTGTTCCCGGAGGGCCCAGCTAAACAGGCGACAAAAATTGCCGGCCTGCCCAAGCCCGCAAAATGTCTTTAATCAGCCAGTGGTAAAACGCTGTGGGATGTCGGCGGGCTGATGCGGCTCCACCCACACGTTTTCCACCTGTGCCGTGCGCGGCCCTCCGGCCTTTAACCAGGCCACTAAAGCCTCCACCTGCTCTGCTTCACCACTGGCCAGCACTTCAACGCGGCCATCATCGAGATTACGCGCATAACCCTTTACGCCGAGCGCATTGGCTTTCGCCTGCGTGCTGTAGCGGAAACCCACGCCCTGCACGGTGCCCTGTACCCAGGCTTTGTAACACACCATCGCCATGGTTCTCTCCTGCTGTTCGTTGCAATTTGCCGTTATCCACTGGACAATAGCGCCTCATTTTTTCAGGTAAGCATAGCAAACTATGACAGTTCGATTGATTCTCGCCAAGGGACGTGAAAAGTCCCTGCTCCGTCGTCATCCCTGGGTTTTCTCTGGGGCGGTCGCCCGTCTTGAAGGTAAAGCCCAGCAGGGGGAAACCATTGATGTTTGTGACAGTAATGGTAAATGGCTGGCGCGTGCCGCTTATTCACCTCAGTCACAAATTCGCGCTCGCGTCTGGAGCTGGCAGCAGGACGAATCTATCGATATCGCTTTCTTTGTCCGCCGTTTTCAGCAAGCACAAATCTGGCGCGACTGGCTGGCGGCACGCGACGGACTGGACAGCTATCGCCTGATTGCCGGCGAGTCCGACGGCCTGCCGGGCGTAACCATCGATCGCTTTGGCCACTTTTTGGTGCTTCAGTTGCTGTCTGCCGGGGCCGAGTATCAGCGCCCTGCCATTATTTCAGCGTTGCAGCAGTGTTTTCCGGATTGCGCTATCTACGATCGCTCCGACGTCGCGGTTCGTAAAAAAGAAGGGCTGGAGCTGACGCAGGGAACCGTAACCGGTGAACAACCTCCCGCGCTGTTGCCGATTACGGAACACGATATGAAGCTGCTGGTGGATATCCAGGGCGGCCATAAAACGGGCTATTACCTGGATCAGCGCGACAGCCGCTATGCAACACGACGCTATGCAAAAGACGCTCGCGTGCTGAACTGCTTTTCGTATACCGGTGGTTTTGCCGTCTCGGCGTTAATGGGCGGTTGTAGAGAAGTGATTAGCGTTGATACATCACAGGATGCGCTGGATGTGGCACGTCAAAACGTTGAGCTGAACGGATTAGATGTATCCCGTGCTCAGTTCCAGCGCGATGACGTCTTTAAACTGCTGCGCCGCTATCGTGATAATGGTGAGAAATTCGATCTCATCATCATGGACCCGCCAAAGTTTGTTGAAAATAAAAGTCAGCTTATGGGCGCCTGCCGTGGCTATAAAGACATCAACATGCTGGCGATTCAGTTGCTGAATCCCGGCGGAATGTTACTCACGTTCTCCTGCTCGGGCTTAATGGCTACTGATCTGTTCCAGAAAATCATCGCCGATGCCGCACTGGATGCAGGCCGTGACGTACAGTTTGTCGAGCAATTCCGTCAGGCTGCGGATCACCCAGTGATTGCCACCTATCCGGAAGGCCTTTACCTGAAAGGTTTCGCCTGCCGCGTCATGTGACTTGAAAAGACTGTCCTCGCCCCCATCTATGATGCAGGACAGTATTTTTCGGAGGTCATCATGATTGCCAGTAAATTTGGTATTGGTCAGCAGGTTCGTCATCGGTTATCCGGCGTGCTGGGTGTGATTGTCGATGTCGATCCTGAATACGCGTTAGATGAGCCACAGTTGGATGAGATCGGAGCAGTCGATACCATACGTAGCGCGCCATGGTACCATGTCGTGATGGAAGATGAGCAAGGCAGTCAGGTACATACCTACGTCGCCGAAATTCAGCTTGCTGGAGAAACCAGCCCGGAACATCCCGAGCAGCCGTCGATGGATGAACTGGCTGCATCTGTGCGTCAGCAGCTTCAGGCGCCGCATTTGCGTCACTAACAGCAGGCGGCAATCTGTTTGCCGCCGCTGCATTTAATGCCCCAAACCCAGCCGTGGGATCTCAATTTTGGGGCAGCGATCCATAATAACCGTCATCCCCGCATCCTGGGCCAGCACCGCAGCCTGCTCATTGATCACACCCAGCTGTAACCAGAGCGTATCTGCTCCCACTGCAATGGCATCCTGCGCCACGCCCCAGGCCGCTTCTGAATTGCGGAACACATCCACCATATCAATTTTTCCAGGGACTTCCGCCAGTGAACCATAGGCGGTTTGTCCTAACAGCGTTTGGCCTGCCAGCTTAGGACTTACCGGAATCACCTCATAACCCTGGTCGAGCAAATACTTCATTACGCCATAACTGGGACGTTCCGGGCGATCGCTGGCACCGACTAAGGCAATACGCTTTGTCCGGGTCAATACGTCGCGAATAGTCTGATCATTCATGCGCTTCTCCTTTGAGTCTGCTCTTCATTGTAGATGAGCCTTGATACTCATGACGTGAGTTGCAAAGACATATTGTGCCGCTTCGTTAGAATAAATATGTATAATTGTAAACTTAATGCCATAATGTAAGAATTTGCTACATCCATCCACTGTCAACCGGAGTCGAAATGAAGCTGTCAATGGCTGTAACGGGGTTCATTGCTCTCCTCGTTTCGGCATCCTGCTCTGCAATTACCCTGAAACTTGATCCCCAGATCACCTTGATGGTTTTAGATGGTCGGAAGATTTCTGGTTCACTGCTGAAAGGGGCTGACAGTTTAGAACTGGAGCGTGGTCAACATCAGTTTTTATTTCGGGTGGAACAACAGCCGGGTGACAATAAAACCGTTGCTCAACGCTATCAGTCTGTCCCGATGATTGTGACCTTCTCAGCTCAAGCAAAAACCATTGCCATCCGCCTGCCGCAGCTCAACAATCCACGGGAACGTCATAATTTTGACCGTTCACTGGCCTTCAGGCTGGTGGATGAAAAAGGCAAAGAGGTTTTTAGCGTGCGTGACCGTCTGCCTGTTACAGCCGGTGCGGATGTTGAAAAAGCGATGGTCGATTACAATCGTATGGGATTAGCAGCTTCTGTACCGCAATTCGCCAATCTCACCTCGCCATCCCCGTCTGCACAACTCACCGCCGACCTTGCCTGGTCTGTTGACACCACGACTCCGTCACTTCAGCACTGGTTTCAGCGTTTCGATGAGGCCACGCGTCAGCAGTTTATAAATCTGGTCAAAATGTTGCGGGCAAGTTGATAGTCTGAAATAGCACGAGGTAAACTGCTGCAACGGGCGATTTGCTCCTTTGCATCAGGATGCTGTTATGGAATACACCCTACGTACCCTTGGAAAACAAAAACATATCGCGCTGGTCGCCCATGACCACTGCAAAGCCTCTCTGCTGGACTGGGTCACACGTAATCAGCCAGCGCTCGAACCCCATATTCTCTATGCGACAGGCACCACGGGTAATCTGATAAACCGTCACACCGGCCTGAACGTCAATGCGATGCTGAGTGGCCCAATGGGCGGAGATCAGCAGGTTGGCGCATTGATTGCCGAGGGTAAAATTGACGCACTGATGTTTTTTTGGGATCCGTTAAATGCGGTTCCTCACGATCCTGACGTCAAAGCCCTGCTGCGTCTGGCCACGGTATGGAATATTCCGGTTGCAACCAATCGGGCAACTGCCGATTTTATTATTCAGTCGCCGCTGTTTGCTCAGTCCGTCGATATACGCATTCCAGACTATGAACGCTACCTGGCTGAACGTCTGAAATAACTCAGGCTTTGCGCAGCACCGGCACGTCCAGTTCACGAAATGCCTCAACAAAGACCGACGGTTGCTGCTTATCGAAGAGCAACCAGACCTGCTGTCGCGCGCGCGTGAGCGCGACGTAAGCCAGCCGCCGCTCTTCTGCATCGGGAAAGGCTTCAGGCTGAGGCAGCAAGCCTTGCTCAATAATTGACTCGCGCTGAGCCGCGGGAAAGCCCTCTTTGCCTTGTTGAAGCCCCAGCAGAATCACGTAATCGGCCTGCTGGCCTTTGCTGGCATGAATAGTCAGAAAGTCGATGTTTAATTTTGGCCAGCGGGTTTTGGCTTTATCCAGTAAATCCGGGCGCAAATAGTGATAGCGTGCCAGTAGCAGCACTCGCTCATCGGGTTTTGCATAACCACTCAGTTTATTCAGCAGCGCCTCCAGCTGATCCTGGGGCAACAGCGCGATAGACTTTTTATTGCCTTTAATCAGGCTGTTTAAGGGCTTACGCAACTGATGCGGATTTTGCTGAATAAAGCGATTGGCAATCTCGCCAATACGATCGTTGAAGCGGTAAGTGGTGTCCAGCACGCAGCGGTCGCCCTCACCGAAATAGTGATGAAACGCCGTTGTCAGGCTCATTTCAGCCCCACTGAAGCGATAAATCGCCTGCCAGTCATCCCCCACAGCAAACAGCGTGGTACGCTTGTTTTGCTGGCGCAGTGCGCTCAGTAAGGCCGCGCGTTGCGGGGAAATGTCCTGGAACTCATCCACCAGAATATGCTTCCACGGGCTGATAAAACGGCCCTTTTCCAGAATCGCGACGGCCTGGTGAATCAGCCCTGAAAAATCGACGGCGCCCTCATCTTTAAGTGCACTCTTCCAGGCTTTGAGCAGCGGTGCCATCAGTTTGATCCGTTTACTGAACAGGTCGCGTAGCGCGTCAGGGACGTCCTCAATCATGGCGGCCTGCGCGCCGCCGTGCATGCGCATCAGACTCAGCCAGCGTTCAAGGCGGGGAGCCAGGCGCTCAGCTAACCGATTATCTTGCCAGAATGCACCTTCGCTGATCTCCCACGCCAGTTCATCACGCAGCCATTGCCGCCAGCCATTAGCCTGAGCCTTCTTTTCGTTACACTGTTGCCGCCAGTGCTCGACCAGCAACGCCCGGCGTGCGCCAGCGTCGCTTTCCAGTTTACTGATAACAGGCTGTTTATTGCTGCCTTCGCGAATGATATGCAAGGCCAGGGAATGAAAAGTACGCGCCTGCATATCGGCCACATCTAGCCGACGTTGGATGCGGTCATTCATTTCTTCAGCCGCATGACGGCCAAACGCCAACAGCAGAATTTGATCGGCGGAGGCGAGCCTGCGCGCTAATAACCAGCCCGCGCGGGCAACCAGCACGGACGTTTTACCGCTGCCCGCACCGGCAAGCACCAGCACCGCATCTTCACCATTGACCACGGCTTCGGCTTGTGAGGCATTAAGTGGTGTGGACTCAACCGTGGCGAAGAAATCCTGATAGCGGGTTAACATCGCGGCCGTCCAGTCGCGGTTGCGCTGGCCGATTGCCACGTCACCCTGCTGTAACCAGTGTTGGCAAAATGCCCAGTTTTCACGGCAGGAGTCAAAACTCTCAATGCGGGATAGCGGCAGGGGTAAGGCATCGAACTGCTTAAGTATCTGGTTTTTAACGGCCTGCAATTCACTGCGCTTTAACCAACGGTCCTGCTCGCTGAAACCTTGAATTTCCTCACGAAGATCCTGTAATACTGCCGCGCATACCTCACTCATTTCATGGCTCCATGCCTGCCATGACTGCATAAGGTAGTGGTAGAAACGTTGGGTCTCCTGCCATTCGGTGCCATGCAAACGCACAACTTTACCGTCCGCCAGCAAAAACTCCAGCTCTCCCCAGACCATGCCACGCTTACAGGTAATGTCGGACAGTTGGTTAAAGGGGAGCAGATATTCGTGTTTATCGCCGCTGACTTCAACGCCAGCGGCCAACAGGCGAACCCGATTGTAGGGATGCTGGGCAAGCCGTTTGCCCATGGATGTTGCTTTAAGTTCCACGCCGACACCAACGACCGATATAAAGAGTAATCGGAGTTTACCTGTCAGACTCTTGACGCTCCAGCCTTAAAACACGGTAAACTGCGACATATCTTGCGGAGTGCAAAAGGAAAAGCGGGTTATGCGCACTGTTTTAAATATTCTCAATTTTGTTTTAGGTGGATTCTTCACCACGCTCAGTTGGTTGTTCGCAACGCTTATCAGCGTTGTACTGGTTTTTACCCTGCCGTTGACGCGCTCCTGCTGGGAAATCACCAGGCTCTCGTTTCTGCCGTTTGGCAATGAAGCGGTGCATGTGGACGTCCTGCGCCCCGACAGTAAAAGTCACATCATGAATACGGGGGGAACCTTCCTGAATATCTTCTGGCTGATTTTTTTCGGCTGGTGGCTGTGCCTGTCCCACATTTCAGTCGGTATTGTCCAGTGCATCAGCATCATTGGCATTCCAGTAGGTATCGCAAACTTCAAGATTGCCGCCATTGCACTCTGGCCGGTAGGTCGTCGGGTTGTCTCTGTCGAAGAGGCGCGTGCCGCGCGTGATGCCAATGCCCGTCGCCGCTATTAATATTCTGTCGGGATGGCGCAAGTATTTTTTTAACAGCACCTGGCGTTACCTGCTGCGTATCCTGTTCGCCTTGAGCGGATGCGCAGCGGTTCCCTGGTTACTGCAGCAGATTGACTGGACCATCCCCTTGACCCTTGGCGTGGTCGCCGCCGCGCTGGCCGATCTGGATGATCGGCTGGCTGGGCGTTTAAAAAATCTGTTAATCACCCTGTTGTGCTTTTGTATTGCTTCGGTTTCAGTAGAGCTGTTATTCCCTCACCCGCTGGCCTTTATTGTCGGCCTGGCCATCTCCACCTGGGGTTTCATTCTGCTGGGCGCGCTGGGGCAGCGCTATGCCACCATTGCTTTCGGCGCATTGTTGATTGCCGTTTACACCATGCTGGGCATCGGACTTTTTTCACAGTGGTATCTGCAGCCCATGCTGCTGCTGGTCGGCGCGCTCTGGTATAACCTGCTGACGCTGTTGGGGCACATGATGTTTCCCGTTCGCCCGGTTCAGGAACAACTGGCAGCCAGTTTTTCTCAGTTAGCACACTATCTGGATGCCAAAGCCAACCTGTTTGATCCTGATGCCGATGACCAGGACGATGCGACTTTTGTTGAGGCGGCCATGGTGAACAGCCAGCTTGTCGCCCAGCTCAACCTGACCAAAACAACCCTGCAGAGCCGTTTACGTGGCGACAGGGGTTCGCGTGGCACCCGACGGAGCCTGCACTACTATTTTGTCGCCCAGGACATCCACGAACGCGCCAGCTCGTCTCATCTTCAGTACCATTTACTGCGCGGCAACTGGCGTTATAACGAAATTTTGTTTCGCTTTCAGCGCCTGCTTAACATGCAGGCTCAGGCATGCCGGCAACTGGCCCGCGCGCTTTTACTGCGCGAACGTTGGGAACATGACAGTCGTTTTGAGCGCGTTTTTGAGCGTTTACACAACGCTATTCAGCGTCTTGAACAGAGCCATCCGGATGCAGCCCATACCGGCGCGCTGTTTTGGTTATTACGTAACCTGCAAGCGATTGATGCGCAACTGGCCTCTATTGAGTCTGAGCAGGCGCTGGCGGACGATCCGCAGCACAGCGACAATATGCTGTCGCGCGAGGAGCTCAGTGGCTGGAGCGACATTAAGCTGCGCCTGAGCCGCCACCTGACGCCCGCCTCTGCGCTGTTTCGTCATGCTGTCAGGATGTCAGTGGTGATGTGCGTCGGATATGGATTTATTCAGATTACCGGTCTGGAGCGCGGCTACTGGATCCTGTTGACCAGCCTGTTTGTTTGCCAGCCCAACTACAGTGCGACCCAGCGCAGACTGGCACTGCGCATTGGCGGAACGCTGGCAGGCATTGCTATCGGCTTGCCTTTACTGTGGCTGGTGCCCTCTGTGGAAGGCCAGCTGTTTTTGATTGTCGTGACCGGTGTCCTGTTCTTTGCGTTTCGCCAGGTGCAATACGCCCAGGCAACCCTGTTTATTACCCTGCTGGTTCTGCTTTGTTTTAACCTGCTGGGTGAGGGTTTTGAAGTGGCATTACCCCGGGTCGTTGATACGCTGCTGGGCTGCGCGCTGGCCTGGCTGGCGGTCACCTTTATCTGGCCTGACTGGCGCTTTCGCCAACTTCCGGCCGTTGCCACCCGAACGTTTAATGCTAACTGTCGCTATCTTGATGCCATTATGGAGCAATATCATCAGGGTAAAGACAATCGTCTTGCTTATCGTATTGCCCGTCGTGACGCGCACAACGCTGATGCCGAGCTGGCATCGGTAGTATCCAATATGAGCAGTGAGACCCGCACCAGCCTTAAACTTCGGGAGTCGGCGTTTCAGTTACTGTGCCTGAATCACTCCTTCCTTAGCTATATCTCTGCGCTGGGCGCGCACCGAGACAAAGTGACGCAGCCTGCCCTGCTGGCGCTGCTCGACGATACGGTATGTTATGTCGAGGATGTGCTGCAGACGGATGTGGTCAGTGACAGCCGGGCAGAAAAAATGCGTATTGAACTGGTGCAGCGCATCGCGCAGCTCACTACCGAGCCGGACCCACGTGCGCCGCTGGTGCTACAGCAACTGGGTTTACTGGTCGCGCTGATGCCCGACATTGCACGCCTGCGACGCACACTGGGCAAACGCTAACGGCCTTTTTCTTTCCCCTCCGACATCATCAGTGCGGCCTGATACCACTCGCCTAACTCGGTTTTAATGGTTTGCGGCAGCGCCGCCTGATGATGACCGGAAATCGCCCCTTCAAGCGCTAACAGCGTTTTGAGGCCAAGATGATGGTTGTTGCGTCTCAGTTTTAACCAACACTGTTTGGCCCCTGCTTCATGCAAGTGTTTTACGGTACAGATACCTATCTCATGCAGCATCATTTCCAGTCGCAGACTGACATTCGGCAGGTCTTTTAAACGCACCTTGCCCTGGCGGTCATCTTGTTCACGCCGGGCGGTTTCCAGTGAAGCGGCAGACAACGCGACCAGATGCTCTGGGTGATCCCACAGGTTGTCATCGACCTTATAATAATTCAGGCTGACCGCTATCCCGCGTTTGCGAAACGTAAGCGGTTCCAGCGGCTGTTCTGCCACATATTCCCGTAATTCTTCACTGGCGCGTAAATAGAGCTGATCTTCTTTTATCAGTGCAAAAACGACCCGTTCCACCGCCAGGGCATAGCCACCAAACTGGGTACGGGATTGAACATGACCCAACGGGGCCAACTGCTGTATTGAGCGCAGGATGACCCGCTGCTGTTTCTTCATATCATCACCTCCTTGTAACAAAAACCTGTTAAAAATGTTACTATTCAGACGGTTAGAAGATAAGTAAATTCAGTAACAGGTTCAATGAATAAATCCGTTTAAACACAACCTTGTGCAAATTTTGCGAGGCATTTTCAGAAATTCAGGTTGATCTTTATCCAGGATGTCATTACTGTATATCCATACAGTCAACTGCTGAGTGATTAATTTATGCGCACCCAACATACCAGTAATGTATGCTCTGCTCACCGTTACGCCTTGTCCTCTGTTCCGGCAACGCACGGAGGCTGGATCACTGAATTACGTTACAGCGAACAGCCTGGCATGATGCAGATGCTGTTGTTACCGCTGCTACAGCAATTGAGTCAACAATCTCGCTGGCAACTGTGGTTAACGCCTGCCCATAAGTTGAGCCGGGCCTGGATGCAGGAATCGGGTTTGCCACTTGAGAAAAGTATGCATATCGCCGATGCTGAACGTTACAATGCTGTAGAGGCCATGATTAAAGCGTTACGCACAGGAAATTACAGTGTTGTTTTGGCCTGGATTCCCTACGAACTGGATGAAGATGAACGTCGTGAACTGGAACTTGCGGCGGCGGAAGGAAAAGCCCTTGGGCTCATTTTGCGGTCGGGTGAAACTCCCAAAACGGCAGTAAGACCAGAAAGTTCGCTAAAAATTCAGTCTGATTTGTTTCATTAAGTAAAAAATGAGATTTATCTCAACAGGTTTTTTATCTGACTAAAGGCTAAGACACTGATTCTGCTCCCCCCAGTAATGACAACGGCTTAGCCCCCTTTTTGTGGGGTAAGAACCCCACAGAAGTTCAGGCTAAATTGTTAGAAATTATGTATAAAACACTGTTTTTTTACATAAGTGCCTCACATCACACTTGTAAGTTTCCAATCTCGTTGTAGACTTTATCTCGCCAGGGTGCTCAATAACCTCCGTTTTTTGCGGTAGAGTCATAAGCGAGCGTTTTGACCCGGCGAAGGATTAAACCAAGAGCAACCTTTATGCTCATTGCCTATTTGGATGATAACGAGGCGCAAAATGAAAAAGACAGCTATCGCAATTGCAGTGGCACTGGCTGGCTTCGCTACCGTAGCGCAGGCCGCCCCAAAAGATAACACCTGGTACACCGGTGCTAAACTGGGCTGGTCTCAGTATCACGACACTGGTTACTACGGTAACGGTTACCAAAACAACGACGGCCCAACTCATGAAAGCCAACTGGGCGCGGGTGCGTTCGGTGGTTACCAGGCTAACCCATACCTGGGTTTTGAACTGGGTTATGACTGGTTAGGTCGTATGCCTAATAAAGGCAACCAGGTGAATGGCGCATTTAAAGCACAGGGCATCCAGCTGGCTGCCAAACTGAGCTACCCAATCGCAGACGATCTGGACATCTATACCCGCCTGGGTGGCATGGTATGGCGTGCAGACTCTACTCAGCAGAACGTAGCTACTGGCACTCGCATCAGCGACCACGACACCGGTGTTTCTCCACTGGCAGCCGTTGGTGTTGAATATGCGCTGACCAAAAACTGGGCAACCCGTCTGGATTACCAGTGGGTTAACAACATCGGTGATGCACAGACCGTTGGTGCTCGTCCAGACAACGGCATGCTGAGCCTGGGTGTTTCCTACCGCTTCGGTCAGGATGATGTTGCTGCACCAGCTCCGGCTCCAGCACCAGCTCCAGCGCCAGTGGTTCAGACCAAGCGCTTCACTCTGAAATCAGACGTCCTGTTCACGTTCAACAAGTCGACTCTGAAGCCAGAAGGTCAGCAGGCTCTGGATCAGCTGTACAGCCAGCTGAGCTCAATGGATCCTAAAGACGGTTCAGTAGTTGTTCTGGGCTTTACCGATCGCATCGGTTCAGAGCAGTACAACCAGAAACTGTCTGAGAAACGTGCTCAGTCAGTAGTAGATTACCTGGTATCTAAAGGTATCCCTACTAACAAGATCTCTGCTCGCGGCATGGGTGAATCTAACCCAGTTACTGGCAACACCTGTGACAGCGTGAAAGGTCGTAAGGCCCTGATCGACTGCCTGGCGCCAGACCGTCGTGTAGAAATCGATGTTAAAGGCATCAAAGACGTTGTAACTCAGCCACAGGCTTAAGTTATACGTGATAAAAAAAACCCCGCTAATGCGGGGTTTTTTTTGTCCTGAATATGAGATGGCTCATGGGGTTTTCTGCTCTGAAGCGGCAGTCCAGATGGTACACCCACTACTCTTTTTCAGAACCCGAGTTGCCTAATATCGCCTGCAGATCCTGCTTCAGCGTCGACATTTGGCTGGCGTACTTCTCTTTGCGTTCGGCATCTTCGATGAGCTGTACGATGGTTTCGGACAGCGTACTGTTGCGGCGCTGCGCTAATCCCGCCAGCCGTTGCCAGACCAGGTATTCCAGATCGATTGATTTTTTACGTGTGTGCTGATGCTCAGCATTGAAATGGCGCTTTCGCCGGGCACGGATAGTTTGCTTAAGTCGGTTGTCCAGATCGGGATGAATATGCTGGTTGATCCAGTCGTTAATTTCTACCGGATTATTTTCCATCACCAACAGCTTATCGACCGCGGCCTGCGCAGCACTGAGTTCCAGGTGACGCGTGATCAGCTCACCTTCCCGATGTTTTTTCACCAGGTATTTCCACTTCCATCCACTTTCAAGATTTTCGAGCTGCTGGTATTTCATCGGAATCTCATCGTGATCATGTAACGAACTAAGAATAACAGCTTTTTTACCGGATGCAGCAACGAAAAACATGCTGCCAGCGTCACAACATCTGATTGAACTCTGCAGTGCTTAAGCAAGGTGAATCCTGTATAATCTCGCTTTTCTCAAAACAGACAAATGCGATTATTTTGACCAGCACTCAACTTACGTGGCAAACCTTACAGCCGGATAGTACGCAATATCAATCCGTTTTCTCCCGAATTGCTGACGAAGAGACCGATGCCTTAGCAACGGTACAGCCCCGACTGCTGAACGCGCTGGCCCATTTACATCATCAAAGTCAGGGTTTCCCACTGTTGCTGGTTCGCAGCCAGGAAAACCGTGACTATCTTGCGTTGATAGCTGATGCAGCACAACGCGTTATGGGCCATTCGTCAGCACTGTCAGGTGGTGACTACCACATCATGGCCGACAACGTTACCTTGCAGCCGCCAACCGACAGCCAGCGCCCGTTTACCAGTCAGGGTGGCATTCACTATGCTGACTGGATCGAGCAGGAAGCGCTGTTTGGCTGTGTTCGGATGCACAAAGATCGTATTCAGCTTGAGCCGGGCCTTATTCATCGTGCCAACGGCGGAACACTGGTACTTTCACTGCGCGCATTGCTCACTCAGCCGCTGCTGTGGCTACGGCTGAAAAAGTCTATTGAACAAGGCTACATTGAGTGGTTGTCGCAGGACGAACGTCGTCCCCTGCCGGTTTCCGTTCCCCCGCTTCCGCTTCAGCTGAATCTGGTGCTCTGCGGTGAACGTGACACGCTGGCTGATTTTCAGGAGCTGGATGCTGAAGCTCACGAAATGGCGATTTACACTGAATTTGAAGAAAATATTCAGATCCTGGATGAAGACGACATGCTCGCATGGTGTCGCTGGACGGTCGATCTTGCCAGCCAGGCGGATATCGCCATCCCCGATGAAGACTTCTGGCCAGAACTGATCAAAGAAGGTGTCCGTTATAGCGGCGATCAGGAAACCCTTCCGCTCTGCCCACGCTGGCTGCTGCGCCAGCTGCGTGAAACCACCCTGATGGGTGACACGCTCAGCGCCGAAGCACTGCGTGACGCGCTGGAAGCACGGCTGTGGCGTGAGAACTACCTCAACGAACGTTTGCGTGATGAGATTCTGCAGCGCCAAATTTTGGTCGAAACAGAAGGTGAAGTCGTTGGTCAGATAAACGGCCTGTCAGTGGTGGAATATCCCGGTCATCCGCGTGCCTGGGGCGATCCCTGCCGTATTACCTGCGTGGTGCATCCCGGTGACGGTGAATTTACCGATGTCGAACGCAAAGCGGAGCTAGGTGGCAATATTCATGCTAAAGGCATGATGATTATGCAGGCCTACCTGATTGCTGAACTGGAGCTTGATCAGCAACTGCCGTTTTCAGCGTCACTGGTGTTTGAACAATCTTATTCCGAAGTGGATGGCGACAGCGCGTCGCTGGCAGAACTGTGCGCCTTGATTAGCGCCCTTGCCAGCGAGCCCTTGAATCAGCAGGTTGCGGTCACCGGCTCGGTCGATCAGTTTGGTAATGTGCAACCGGTTGGCGGACTGAATGAAAAGATCGAAGGGTTTTTCGATATCTGCCATCAGCGTGAGCTGACCGGACAGCAGGGCGTCATTATTCCTGCCTGTAACGTTCGTCACCTCAGTCTGAACCAGCAGGTGGTTAGCGCGGTCGAAGAGGGACGTTTTCATATCTGGGCAATCGATCGTGCTGATGAAGCGCTGCCTCTGCTGACAGGTAAAATATGGAATACGGAAGATGGCGAAGGCGAATGTCTGCTGCGTACGATTCAGGAGCGCATCAGTCAGATGAATCAACCAGAGCCTTCACCACGATTCTGGCCGCTGCGATGGCTTAACTGGTTTAACCACCGCTAATCCCATTTGCTCAGCATACAACTGTTCGCTAATATTCGAGATTCACTAAAAGAAGGCTTATTGAGAACATGGTAGATAAACGCGAATCCTATACCAAAGAAGACCTGATCCTGTCTGGTCGCGGTGAACTGTTCGGCGAAAATGGTCCGCCGCTTCCATCCGGCAATATGCTGATGATGGACCGCGTGGTCAAAATGACGGAAGACGGTGGTAAATACGATAAAGGCTTCGTGGAAGCTGAGCTGGATATCAATCCGGACCTGTGGTTCTTTGGTTGCCACTTTATTGGCGATCCGGTTATGCCTGGTTGCCTGGGTCTTGATGCAATGTGGCAGCTGGTGGGCTTTTATCTCGGCTGGCTGGGTGGCGAAGGCAAAGGTCGTGCGCTGGGTGTAGGCGAAGTAAAATTCACCGGCCAGGTTCTGCCAGAAGCAAAAAAGGTGACGTATCGCATTCACTTCAAACGTGTCATTAACCGTAAGCTGGTGATGGGCGTTGCCGATGGTGAAGTGCTGGTTGATGGTAATCTCATTTATACCGCCAGCGATTTGAAAGTGGGTCTGTTCAAAGATACCGCAGCATTCTGATACGTTCCCCGCAGAAATGAAAACCTCCGCTTGATGCGGAGGTTATATCCCTTTTCAGTGACATCCGGCTACGCAGCAGCCGACCTGTCCTCCATGGCTTGTCGCCAACCTCCCAACCAGTGAGACTTAGCGTCTATCATTTGATACGGACACATCTCTTTAGAGCGTCCTGTAATGCCAGCTTGATAACCACGTGAATGGGCGCGCTCAAGGCGGTCTCGTTTCTGTCTCTTCATACTCCGTGTCCCTCATGTAAGGTATGTGGAATCTGGTGGAAAGAAAAAGATGGCTAATAAATGTTCAGCCACCCTTTTGTTTTACTCGCTCTGTATGAAAAGATCAATGCGCAATCTTCACGCCAATGTCACAAATGTGACCTGAACCGGACATAAATTTTCTGTTTCGTGATGTAAGCCTATTGCTTTATCCGTATGATTTATATAGAAACCTTCGATAACGTCAAAAAACTTATACGATTCGAAACAATAAGTTAACTAAAAGCCCATCCCCGCTGAATGGGCAGTGGCAGCGTTACGCGCAATTTGTTGAGCTATCTGCTGCCAGCCCTGGGCAAGCGTTTTGACTAACGCATCATAGCCATCTTCTCGCTGTGGCAGTACCAGACTGAACGCTTGCTTTGTGAAGCGTCCCTGATGTTCCAGCGTCCACTGCCCGCTAATCACCACCTTGCCGTCATACCTGCCCTGGAAGTCGTTTACCGTCACGTTCAGCGTATCGTGTTCTTGCCCTATTAACGTCTGAGTGACCAGACGACCCGGCAAGGCTTTGGTGAGATTGGTAATTAACGTTTGCTGGAGTTGCTGATCAAGCGGACTGGCCCACAAATTATTGGCGGCTATAACGTATTTCACGTCACTGGTTTGATAAACCAGGCCGTTACCCGCCAGGTAATCCGGTACGACCACCTGCTGCACCCACAATGTCGGCTGTGCGTTTGCCTCACTGCTGATCACCTGCATCGAGGCTGCCCCTGAGGGCAGCTGATAGTAAGTGGTATTCACCGTGCTGCTACAGGCACTCAGTGCGAGAGCGGCCAAAAAAACGAGTCCTTTTTTCATTGTTTCGCCCTCTTCGGCTGGGGATCCTGTCCCGGTTTTGCTTCAAACACTAACGCATTACTTTTGGCATTTAGCGTCTTCAGCACTGGCTGCAGTTCGCGCAGCACCTGATCAAGCCGTTGCATATCGCCCACCAGCTTGCTGTAGGCAGGTGAACCTGGCTGCAATCCTTTCATACTGCGGTTGAGCTCACGTAGCGTCTGCTGGGTCTCTTCAGGCAGCGTTTTCATCGCCGGACTGCTGGTAACGACGTTGATGTTATCAATGGTACGTTGCAGATCGCGCAGGGTTTTCTGGCTCTCCTTCAGCGTTCCGGTTGCTTCCGACACCATATTGTTTAGCGGTAAACCGTTAATTTTATCCAGCGCAGCCATCAGTTTCTGCTGAATCTGGCTCAAGCCGCCGCTCACCGTCGGGATCACTTCATAACCCGCCACTTTATCCGGGCCTTTATACACCGGTGCATTGTCATAGAAGTCGATATCGACAAACAGCGCGCCAGATAACAGGTTGCCGGTTTTCAACGTAGCGCGCAGGCCGTGTTTCTTACCATCCTGGAGATGCTGTTCAATGTCGAAGTTTTCACCCAAACGACTAATGAAACGATCAGGTTCAATGCGAATCAACACCGGCACGCGATAGTCGTTATTCAGCGCCTGCGCAGTGCCTGCATTCATAAACGGCACTTCTGAGACCGTACCCAGACGAATGCCGCGGAATTCCACCGGCGCACCGACCTGCAGTCCGCGAATCGAATCCGAGAAGAACAATAAGTAGTCGATATGCGTGGTATACAGAGAGTCCTGAATACTGCGTTGATCGTCAAACAGATGATAATCCGCATGATTTTGGGCCGCTTTGCCTAAATCCCAGCCATCTGGCACATCAAAGCTGACCCCGCCGCTGAACAGCGTGGTTAACGATCCCATTTCAACCCGCATACCTGACGCCGACATATCAACGGCAATGCCGCTGTCTTTCCAGAAGCGCACATTGGTGGTCACCAGGCGATCGTAAGGGGCGGCGATAAACAGCTGATAGGTCATCATGCGTTTATCGGTATCAAAACTGCTGGTTTCAACGGTGCCAACACGATAGCCCCGGAACAGCACCGGATCACCCGCGTTAAGCTGTCCCGCTTTTTTACTGTCGAGGATAATACGGATGCCCTTCGCATCAGGCGGCGCTAAAGGTGGCGCATCCAGCAAAGTGTACTGATCCAGGGGTTCTTTTTTGGTACCCGGCTGGAGCTCAATATATGCCCCGGACAGCAGCGTGCCTAAACCGGTAATGCCTTCACGACCCACCTGGGGTTTGACCACCCAAAATGCGCTGTCGCTGTGTAGCAGCTTTTCCATACCGGCATTCAGTCGGGCTTTAATCTCAACATGGTGAAGATCGTCAGTCAGTACCGCACTTTCAACCACACCCACGTTAACGCTGCGGCTTTTTATGGTGGTTTTACCCGCTTCAATGCCCTCGGCGCTCTCGGTAATCAAGGTGACTTCCGGTCCCTGATGGCTAAAGTGATAAAAAAGAATCCAGCCGCCAATTAACAGCGTAACAATAGGGACGATCCATACCGGAGACCAACGCTTGATCTGATCCACTTTGGCATGACCGAGATTATTTTCCGTCAAGATGCGGCTCCTTCATGTTTTTTTCACCAGCACGATCCCAGGTTAAGCGCGGGTCAAACGTCATTGCTGCAATCATGGTCAGAATCACCACCAGCGCAAACAATACGGCTCCCCATGCCGGGTAAACTTTCATTAACTGCCCCATACGCACCAGCGCCGAGAGCACAGCAATCACAAAGACGTCAATCATTGACCAACGTCCAACAAATTCAACCACCTCATAGATCAGGTGCATTTTATGGCTGTCACGCTGCCCGCGCCCGCTGGCATCCCAACACAGCCAGCCAATCGCCAGCATTTTCAGGGACGGGACCATAATACTGGCGATAAAAATAACTAACGCCACCGGATAGGAACCATCGCCCCAGAGTAAAATCACCCCGGCCATAATATTGGATGGCATCGCCGACCCCAGCGTTTCGGTAATCATAATCGGCAGCAAATTGGCGGGGATGTAAAGCATAACGGAGGTGATCAGCAGGGCCAGCGTCCACTGCAGGCTGTGCTTGCGGCGCGCATCGGCAACCACGCCACAGCGCGGACATTCCCGCTGCGCCACCGGCAAGACCGCAGTACAGCACGGGCAGGAGCGCAGGCCCTGTTTTAATCCACTGACACCGGCTTGTGGGGCATGAGGCAAAGGCGGCATGGGTTCAATGTGTTGCCACAGCCAACGGCGGTCCAGGCACTGAAACGCCCGTAGCTGTAAGAGACAAAACAGGCACCACGGCCAGAAGCTGGTTTCAAGACCGATTTCACCATAAGCCATTAACTTCACGAAACTGACCAGCACGCCAGCCATAAAGATTTCTGCCATGCCCCAGTTGCGCATATGGAAAAGACTTCGCGCCAGCCCCAGTTTCAGGCTGACAGGCATCCTGACCTGATTGACCAACAGGACAATCGTGATCATGCAAAAGGCGGGAATGCCCTGGACAAACAGCAGGAACAACGTGGCCAGGCTGGCGTAATCATCGGCCACCATCACCCTGGGGATTTGCATCAGGCTAATCTGGCTGGACAGTCCGGCGACTTTCATGGTGATAAACGGAAACAGATTCGCGAGCACCAACATAAACAGCGCGGCCAGTGCATAACCGGTCGGACGTTTACGCGGCTCCGACCAGTTCACGGTCAGGGAAGTATGGCAGCGCGGACATGACGCACGGCTGCCAACGGGAATGTCCGGCAGTTTTACCATCAAGTCGCACTGTGGACAAAGCATCCACGCGTTCGTTTTCTCTGCAGAACACATTCCCGGCCCCTTAAGCTATGCGCCGTTTCTCATAGATTCCAGCTCTTCCCAACGCGCAAAAGCGGTTTCCAACTGCTGTTCGACGTCAGCCAGTTCATCTAACACCGGCTGCGTTTTATCGTGTGGCTGACTGAAAAAATCCGGATGACTCATCCTGGCCTGCAGCTCGCCAATACGCGCTTCTAACTGTTCCAGTTTTTGTGGCAACTGCTCCAGTTCACGCGTGAGGTTATAGCTTAGTTTGTTCGCGTTACGTTTGGCAGCGTCATTTTTAGCATCGGCTGGCTTAAGGGCACTATTTGCCCCTTTTACTGCGCCCTGCCCCTTTTGCTGTTTATAAGCCGCACGCTGCTGCTGCGCATCGTGGTAGCCGCCGACAAAGGTCCCTATCTCACCGTTGCCTTCAAAGATCCAGCACTCGGTGACGGTGTTGTCAACGAACTGACGATCGTGGCTGACCAGCAGCACGGTGCCCTGGTAGCCATCGATGAGCTCTTCCAGCAGTTCAAGCGTTTCCACATCAAGGTCGTTGGTCGGTTCATCAAGAATCATCAGGTTACTGGGGCGCAGGAACAGACGCGCCAGCAGCAGGCGGTTACGTTCTCCACCCGACAGCGCCCTGACGGGAGTCATCGCGCGTTTTGGATGGAACAGGAAGTCCTGCAGGTAGCCCAGCACGTGGCGCGGTTTACCATTGACCAACACTTCTTGCTTGCCTTCCGCCAGGTTGTCCATCACTGTCCGATCGGGATCGAGTTCGGCACGGTGCTGATCGAAATAGGCGACCTCAAGCTTGGTACCCGAATGCACACGACCGTGATCGGCCTTCAACTGTTGCAGCATAAGACGCAGTAAGGTGGTTTTCCCACAACCGTTCGGCCCAATCAGGGCAATCTTGTCGCCGCGCTGCACCTGGGCAGAGAAATCTTTTACCAGCTGCTTGCCGTCCACGGCGTAATCCACATTTTCCAGTTCAAAGACAATTTTACCGGAACGTGATGCTTCACCGACCTGCATATTGGCTTTGCCCATGACCTCACGACGCTCTGAGCGCTCGCGGCGCAACGCTTTTAACGCCCGCACGCGGCCTTCATTACGCGTACGACGCGCCTTGATGCCTTGACGAATCCACACTTCTTCCTGCGCCAGCTTGCGGTCAAACTCGGCGTTTTGCATCTCTTCAACGCGCAAGGCTTCTTCTTTGCCTTCCAGATAGGTGTCGTAGTTACCCGGCCATGACACCAGCTTGCCACGGTCCAGATCCACAATACGGGTGGCCATATTGCGGATAAAAGATCGGTCGTGAGAGATAAAGACGATACTGCCGCTGAAGGTTTTCAGGAAAGTTTCCAGCCAGTCGATCGTTTCAATATCAAGGTGGTTAGTTGGCTCATCCAGCATCAGCACGCGGGGATTACTGACCAGCGCACGTCCCAGCGCGGCTTTACGCAACCAGCCGCCGGATAAAGAGGACAGTTCGGTGTCCGGCGACAGACCAATCTGCTGCAGCACGTCCATGATACGGCTTTCCAACTGCCACAAATTGTGATGATCCAGAATCCCCTGCAGGCGCGCCATCTCGTTGAGATTTTTATCACTCGGATCGTCCATCACCTGATGCGAAATCGCATGGTAGGCTTTAAGATGCTCCGCCTGCTCTTCTACGCCTTCGGCCACAAAATCATACACCGAACCGCTGATATTCCGCGGTGGGTCCTGCTGAAGCCGTGCCACGACCAGATCGGTTTCATAAATAATGCGACCGTCATCCAGCGGCTGCTCGCCATTAATGATTTTCATCAATGTGGATTTTCCGGCACCGTTACGGCCCACCAGACACACGCGCTCATTTTCTTCGATGTGCAGTTCGGTATTGTCTAACAGCGGCGCATCGCTAAAGGACAGATAAGCGCCGTGGATACTAATTAATGACATGTAACTTATTCCTTACCAGCATGAGTAATCAGCCAGCAGTTATGAATTTGGCGGTTACGCGCAAAATCCTGTGACAGGGTTTTCTGAGTGATGTCCTGAGCCTGGAGCCCCAATGCCTTAAGGCCATCCAGATCCATTTTGAAACCACGTTTGTTATTCGAGAACATGATGGTACCGCCTTTACGCAACAGGCGTTTCAGGTTACGCATCAGCATCATATGATCGCGCTGCACATCGAAACTCTCTTCCATACGTTTTGAGTTGGAAAATGTGGGCGGATCGATAAAGATCAGGTCGAAATTCTCATCGCTCTCGTTCAGCCAGCTCAGGCAGTCGGCATGAAGCAGGCGATGTTGACGGCCGGTCAGGCCGTTGAGCCGCAGGTTACGCTCGGCCCATTCCAGATACGTGCGCGACATATCTACGGTGGTGGTGGAGCGCGCGCCGCCCAGACCCGCATGTACGCTGGCGGAACCGGTGTACGCAAACAGATTCAGAAAATCTTTGCCCTGGCTCATCTGGCCCAGCATCTTGCGGGCAATGCGGTGATCGAGGAACAATCCGGTATCCAGATAGTCGGTCAGGTTCACCAGGAAACGGGCGTTAAACTCCTGCACTTCAAAATAGTCGCCCTTCTCGCTCAGCTTTTGATACTGCGCTTTGCCCTTTTGACGTTCGCGGGTCTTAAGGATTAAGCGGTTTGATGGCAATTCAAGCACGCTCAGCGTAGCGCTAATCACATCAAACAAACGCTGACGGGCTTTGTTCGCATCGATGGTTTTGGGTGGTGCATATTCCTGCACGACCACCCAGTCCGCATAGCGATCCACGGCCACATTATAGTCCGGCAGATCGGCGTCATAAATGCGGTAGCACTCGATGCCTTCCTGGCGCGCCCACTTATCCAGCTTCTTGAGGTTTTTGCGCAGACGGTTAGCGTAATCTTCAGCAATCTGATTACCGCGCTCAGCGCTGTTCGCCGACAGCTGATAGTTTTTTTGTACACAGTCCAGCGGGCCGTTTTTGGCTTTGAACTGACGGTCGGCACGCAGTTGCAGGCAACTCAGCAGCTCGGGAGACGCGCTAAACAGCGACAAATTCCAGCCAGCAAAATGCTGCTTCATCAACCGACCAAGCTGACTGTGCAGGGCAATAAGCGCAGGCTCGCTTTCCAGACGTTCACCGTAAGGTGGGTTACTGAGTACCGTGCCCAGCGTTTCTGAATTAACGGGATTCTGCAGCTTCAGCAGGTCCTGCTGTGCAAAGGTGAAGTGTTCAAAGACACCGGCGCGGCGCGCGTTCGATTTTGCCCACTCCAGCACCCGGCCGTTATTGTCATAACCAAAAAAACGCGCCTGACATGCTGCGGTGCCGACACGCGCCCGCGCCTGCGCATCGCTCTTAACCTCTTGCCACAGGCTTTCGTTAAAACCAGACCAGGCGGTGAAGCCCCACTGATTACGCAGTAAACCCGGTGCGCGGTCGCAGGCTATCAGCGCGGCCTCAATCAGCAAGGTCCCGGAACCACACATTGGATCGATAAGCGGCGTGGTGGGCTGCCAGCCTGAACGCATCACAATCGCTGCGGCCAGGTTCTCTTTCAGCGGCGCCTGTCCGGTTTGCTGACGATAACCGCGCTGATGTAAGGCACTGCCGCTTAAGTCCAGCGCAATGCTGGCGCGATCGTCGTCAAGCCACACGTTGATGCGGATATCAGCCTGTTCGCGATCGACGTCCGGGCGTGCCAGATTACGGCGGGTAAAGCTGTCGACAATCGCATCTTTCACGCGCAGTGCGCCAAACTGGCTGTTGCGAATCTCATCGTTGGTGCCGTTAAAATGCACGACAAAGGTTTTATCGCTGCCGAACATGGCTGGCCAGTCGATGCCCTGCACCCCAAGGTACAGATCGAGATCGCTGTAAACGCCAACCTCAGACAAGGGCAGCAAAATACGCGAAGCCAGACGACTCCACATCAGGCTTTGGTACATAACGCGGTCATCGGCTTTGAAGTGAACGCCTCCCTGTACCACTTGCAAATCCTGCGCGCCCAGCGCGTCCAGCTCATTTTTTAACAGCTCTTCGAGCCCACGCGCCGTGCTGGCAAACAGAGAATTCATATCGTCACTTTTTTACTCTTGAGAAAATTGTTGCGCATTATAGCGAATCGCAGACCTATGTCATAAAGTTAGCTTCTTTTGTCTTGCGCGCCTGCTCCTGGAGACCTTCATGATTACGCTTTCCCGCCTGTTTATCCATCCTGTCAAATCCATGCGCGGGTTACAGGTATCACATGCCTGGGTTGCCAACAGCGGGTTAACCTATGACCGTATCTTTATGGTGACCGAACCTGACGGTACCTTTATTACTGCGCGTCAGTTCCCAGAGATGGTGCAGTTTACGCCGGCCATTACGCCAGAGGGCTTGTTTTTACAAGCGCCCGACGGCAGCCAGTCGCTTATCCGTTTCGTAGACTTCACCCAGGATGAGCAGCCGACAGAGGTTTGGGGCAACACCTTTACCTCACGCATCGCGCCAGACAATATTAACCAGTGGCTGAGTGGTTTTTTTCCACGAGCGGTACAGTTGCGCTGGGTCGGGCCGCAGCCCTCACGTCGCGTGAAGCGCTTTACAGAGGTGCCACTGAGTTTTGCCGATGGATATCCCTACCTGTTAGTGAACAACGCGTCGTGGCAGGATTTACAGCAGCGTTGTCCAGCCAGCGTGCGGATCGAGCAGTTTCGCCCAAACCTGGTGGTGAGTGGTGCACCCGCCTGGGATGAAGACAACTGGGCTGAAATAGCTATCGGTCAGGTAAACTTCTCCGTTCCTAAGCCTTGCAGTCGCTGTGTTTTTACCACGGTTGGCGTTGAAAGCGGCCAGAAACATCCGGATGGCCAACCTTTGGCCACGCTCCAGGGATTTCGAACGGCGCAGGATGGCAGTGGGGACATTGATTTTGGCCTGAATCTGATTGCGCTCAACAGCGGTATTATTCGTGCCGGAGACGAGGTCAGGATAACCAAACGCCAGCCGCCGCGCGCCTACGGACCGGGAGAGGTGGTCGAAACGCTTAAGCCGCAACGGCAAGCGCCCCAGCAGGTCACGATTACCTGGCAGGGCCAGCGCTTCAGCGGCGACAATCAGCAGGTTTTACTTGAGCAGCTCGAAGCGCAGGGCTTCCGCATTCCTTATTCGTGTCGGGCTGGCTTGTGCGGCAGTTGTAAAATAACGCTGGTTGCGGGAAAGGTAAAAGCCTTAAAGCAGAGCGCCATCCGTGATGATGGCACTATATTGAGTTGCAGCTGTATTCCGGCGTGTGATATCGACGTGGTATGAGTTACACCGCGCGCGCATAGCGCGTGGCTTTTTCCTGCTTGTGGGGTTGCAGCCGATCGTTCATCACTTTAATCGCATCGCCAAGAACCATTCCCTTGCCCGCCAGCGTCAGTGCGGGCTGTGCCAGCAAGCAGAGCGCGGCGTTGTCGCCATTTTCGACCACCAGCAGACGCGCCTGTTCGCCATTTTCAGCCAGCGTGACCTCGACCATTTCGCCCACAGCTGGCTGCATTGACTGACGGTGCGCCGAGAAATGCCAGCTTTTTGGCATCAGGGGTTTCAGAAAACGCGCAGCAACCAGCGCATTTAATACCAGTTCAGCGCGTTGATCGCTGTTGAGCGGGCTTTGACGACATTTCTCTTCAAACGTGAAATAGAGTGCAGCATCATCAACACAAAATCCGGATTCGGTGAAAGCATCCGGCGTCAGCATTTTACGTGCATAGCGGGAACGAAAAAGCATACCGTCAGCCAGATCGAGCATCATTCGGTCGTGCTCTGCGTCGTAATACCAACGCCATTTGTCATCGGGTTTAATTTTCATCATGTGCCCTGTATTTACCGCTACGCTAAAAGCAAAAAATCCATCAAATAAAAATGAATGCTGAAAAATCGTGCAACAGGACAAAATATAAACGAGCCGGAGGGATAAATAAACCCCCCAGCGCATTATTATGACGAATGTCTTAGATATGGCTCACGATATCTTTAATTAAGCCCGGCCCTTTATAAATAAAACCAGAATAAATTTGAACCAGCGTGGCGCCTGCCGCTATTTTTTCACGCGCCGCGGTAAGCGAATCAATGCCGCCCACGCCAATAATTGGCAATCGTCCCTGTAATTCTTGTGACAGCCGCTGAATGACGGCGGTGCTGCGAGACTGTACCGGACGACCACTTAAGCCACCGATTTCTTCGCCATATTTCAGACCATTTACCAGCGACCGATCGAGCGTGGTATTTGTCGCAATAACGCCATCAATCTGGTGCCGTATTAAACTGTCAGCCACCTGGATCAATTCTTCCTCAGAAAGATCCGGCGCGATCTTTACCGCCACCGGTACATATTTGAGATGCCGTTTTTCCAGCTCTTTTTGTTTCGCTTTAATGGAAAAGAGCAGATCGTCCAGTGCCTCACCATATTGCAGCGAGCGTAAACCTGGCGTATTAGGAGACGAAATATTGATAGCGATATAACCCGAATGGGCATACACCTTCTCCATGCAGATCAGGTAATCATCTTTGCCCTGCTCTACCGGCGTATCTTTATTTTTGCCAATATTGATCCCCAGTACACCTTTAAAACGGGATTTTTTCACGTTTTCCACCAGATTATCGACACCGAGGTTATTGAACCCCATGCGGTTAATAATCCCTTCTGCTTCGACTAAGCGAAACATGCGCGGCTTGTCGTTGCCCGCCTGAGCGCGTGGCGTAACCGTTCCCACTTCAACAAAGCCGAATCCCATGGCACCAAATGCATCGATACACTCGGCATTCTTATCCAGGCCCGCGGCAAGGCCAAGGGCATTGTCGAACGTCAGCCCCATACAGCTAACCGGACGCGAGGGTAAATTCTGGCGAATGAACATTTCCAGCGGCGTACCGCTCATAAAGCGCAGCTGCTGAAAGGTGAGATGGTGCGCACGTTCAGGATCGAGCCTGAACAATGCCGGTCGGACAATTGAGTAAAACATGCACTCTCCTGGAAGACGGAAGCGATGGTGAAAATCAGTGCACAGGAAATTGTGCGCCAGAATGGTAAGGTGCTCTGGCGCAAAAGTAAATCGCGGGGCGTTAAGCCAGGGGACTGTTTAAAGCAGTTTTGATCTTACACAACGGAATCGTTTGCTGTACGTGAATTCAACCTGTCGGGGAACGCATAGTCACGCCAGATTTTGTGCCGCACCATAATGCCGAAAATACCGATGCAGACCAATACTTCGGCCAGCACCATCGACCAGGCCGCGCCGACGGCACCAAATTTCCACGCCAGCAGGCAGCAAACCGGGACGTTAATCACGCCCGCGACCATCATCACCATCATGCGTTGCCGTGCCAGCCCATGGGGGATCAAAATCTGCAGGCCCGCCGGATACGCGATATTGCCAAACAGGAAGCAAAGTACAAAGACGCGCAGCACATCGGCTGAGGGCAGGAAGTCTTTACCTAACAGCAACGCGACAACCTGATCGGCAAACAGCCAGGTAAAGATCACGATAGCCAGGCTCAGCGCAAACGACAGCATCAGGCTTTTCCGTGTTGCTGCAACCGCCGCCGCTTTGTCGCGGCCAAACAGGTGACTGACGCGGGGGAAAAACGCGCTACCAATCTGCTCTGGCACCGAGTTCGCGGCCTTGCGTAACCGATCCGCACCGTTGTAGATCCCCACCATATAATGGGAGGTAAAAGAAGCCAGAATCACGACGTTAACACTGTTAAACAGATTGGCGCCCGCGATAGCAATAAACACATCGGCACTGTCGGTGATGCGCTGTTTGATTTCGCGTGGCTCAAAGCGATACGCGCCAATCACCTTCATTTCCAACACAAATTTCAGCGTGATGATGGCGTTGATAATCGACACCGCACCCGGTATCAGGGCAGCCAGCCAGGTATCCTCTGGCGTTTTCACCAGTAAAAACGTCAGAGGAATGGCACAGAAATTACCAAAGGTCGCGATGACAGCCGTTTTGCCCAGCTTTTCGAATCCCTGCATTAACCAGCCGAATGAAAACAGAGAGCCGATTAAGGTGGTGCAGTTAGCCAGGATAATGAAGAACAGAGAATGCCAGGACGGATTAAACCAGGTCGCCGTGAGTAACGTACCGCTGGTCACCAGCAGCAGCATCAGCTTGGCGTTGAAGGTCGACCAGAAAAGCTGGGTGACACGCGTTTTATCGTCCCGGTGATGGGCAATGTCCTTGGTGGTAAAAACATTGAATCCCCAGTCAGAGATGGTACTGCAGTAAAGGACGCAGGCAATCGCCAGCGCCAGAATCCCCATATGATCCACCCCAAGCACACGCGCCAGATAGGGTAAGGTCGCCAACGGAAACAGGAAGGAGGCTCCCCGGTAGGCCAGTAAAGATAAGATATTGACTACTAAACTTTTGTCGAGCACTTTTGCCATGTCACAACAACCTTATACACATTGCATGTCTCACCTTCTCATTTCGTTCAGGTGCAAACAACATCAGGGTCCACTTTTAGGAATTACGGAACGCGTTTGAGTTCTTTTTTCACTTTATGGCTTTGCAATAAAATGAAGGTTTCCGGACTGTTTAACAGCAGCCATTCTTTAAGGCTGCTGGCTTTAATTCGGCGGCCCAGATAACGAATCGCATTCAGCACATATTCCGGTACCGGCGTTTGGTTGTAGAGCGACAGATAGATCATTAAACGAAAAGAGTGAATAAGGTAGGCTTTTTCCAACGCCTTCTTTAATTCACTTTCTGCCCGTGAACTGCACAAGGTGTTGAAAGTGGCAATAAAAGCATTGTAGCGCTGAAAGAAAAAGGTAGGACTTTTACTGCTGTTGGTCAGCGACCCACTACGTATGCGCTGTTTGTAATACGTCTGCTGGGTTACCCATGCCTGTTTGCATTTCATAAATACCGATAAGGTAAAATTATGATCTTCATGCACGCGATCGACAAAACGCAAATGATGCTGCTGGATAACGGTTTTTCTCAGCACGTAATTCCAGGCTGCAGAGGTATAGGAGCCGTTGTGAAGCAATGCTAACAGCACATCCTGTGGCCGCTGAATGCCAGACAGGCTGTGCCTGACTTTAGGCCAGGTGATGTGCGGTTTATCTTCCCGGTACGCGCTGGAATTAAAACAAAATAAATCGGTATCCGGATAATTTTCGACGACCTGAGTAAGCTCACTCACTAATCCGTCCGCCACCACATCATCAGGATCGCAAAAGAAAACGAACTGCCCTTGCGCCACTTCTACGCCTTTATCGCGCGCATTGCCTGCACCGCCGTTGGCTATTGTGATCATTTTCACCTGCGGAAGATGACCATAGTGCTGTTCAACTAAGGCTACCGTTCCATCGGTAGAGCTGTCGTTAACAATGATAATTTCGTTTGGCGCGCTAATTTGCCGTAATAATGAATCAACGCATTCGACAATATATTTTTCCACATTGTAAGTGGGAATAATGACCGATAACAGGATGTCAGACATACGAGATTTCTCTGCTGTTAGAAAATGACAAATAAAATCCACCAGCCTGAGACAGGCACTGACCAAGGGCGAATAGTAATTTATAAAATAACAGGCGCTTACATTGAGCAGAGACATTTTACTGCCTGAATCAATAAAATGCCTGTCTCAATGTCGGCAGGAAAAGGCGATCGAAAAAAACATCGTTAGCGGTTCTAAAGAATAACTGACAGATAATCACGCCCCGTTTAGAAATCATTTAGAAATCATTTAGAAATCATTATCTCATCAGGACGTTTTGGCCGCGCTATCTGTAACCAAACATGAATTACCGTTAAAAAATTCATGTAAAATGCCCGTAATCCCCATCCCTTCCATGCAACTAATCCTAATACTTCGCCGGGAGCCAAACGAAATCACGTTGAATCATCGACATTTTTTACCCTTTCTTTTTTTGTATCGCGTAAAAAAAAACAACACCGTTTTTCGTTTCACTCCTTTGTTTCATTATTTTGATATTCAAGTAACCAAATGTACGGATTCCGGGGATTTCATGGCGTTTATTCAACCGGATTAATGTATCAATGCACCTTCCCTGGTTTTTTTAAGATTTGTCGTATCGGTTTTATCTCTCAGTCCTGACGTTTTTATCTGAAATCCTTTTGCAATTTTTACCTTTAGATTGTCAGAAAAATCATTTAAGCCCTGCCGTTGCCTCTGCCAGGATGAAAGCCTCAGTTCTCAACAAAAGATAATCAATAACTTTCAGTTATAAGGAGTCGTAAATGAGAGTGCTTACCCTGGCAGGTAGTCCGCGGTTTCCTTCACGGTCCACGTCGTTGTTAGCGCTATGCCAGCGCAAACTGGAAGCATCCGGCGTTGAGGTCATTCCGTGGAACATCCATAACTTTCAACCTGACGATCTGATCAATGCACGCTTTGACTCCCCGGCGCTTTTAGCCCTGAGCGAAGACCTGGCTCAGGCTGATGGCCTGGTCATTGCCACGCCTGTCTATAAAGCTTCTTTTTCGGGGGCGCTAAAAACCGTTCTCGACCTGTTACCTGAACGCGCGCTGGCTCATAAAGTGGTGCTCCCGTTGGCCAGTGGTGGAAGCGCCGGTCATATGCTGGCCCTGGATTACGCACTTAAGCCAGTTTTAAATGCCCTTAAAGCCGAAGAAGTGCTTCACGGGGTTTACGCCGAAGATAATCAAATCAAACATTACGACCGCCAGCCAGAACTGGACCCGGTGCTGGCAAGCCGTCTGGACGAAGCGGTGCAATCGTTCTGGCTGGCGTTGTCACGACGTCATCAGCCCGTTGCCCTGGCCGTGTAAGGATACAGAGATGAAACGAATAGTCAGCGCGTGGTTAATGGCAGGGATGTTTGTAGCAGGGGCACAGGTTGACGCCGCAGAAACGCCGCCCGCCCAGGTTCGCATCGGCTATCAGAAGGGGTCGGTCAGTATGGTGCTGGCAAAAGAGCACCGCCTGCTGGAGACGCGTTTCCCCCACACGACAATTCAGTGGATTGAATTTCCGGCCGGACCGCAAATGCTGGAAGCGCTGAACGTGGACAGCATCGATATTGGCAGTACCGGCGATATCCCACCGATCTTCGCACAGGCCGCAGGAGCAGACTTACTGTATATCGGCTCCGAACCGCCGAAGCCCAAAGCTGAGGTTATTCTGGTCAGCCAAAACAGCCCGTTAAAATCCGTTGCCGATTTGAAAGGCAAAAAGGTGGCCTTTCAGAAAGGCTCCAGTTCCCATAACTTGCTATTGCGCGCGCTGGAAGAAGCGGGTTTGAGTTTCAAGGATATTCAGCCGGTTTATCTGACGCCTGCTGATGCCCGAGCAGCCTTCCAGCAGGGCAACGTTGACGCCTGGGCGATATGGGACCCCTATTATTCCGCCGTCCTGCTGCAGGGTAATGTCCGCGTATTGAAAGACGGCATCACGCTGAATCAAACCGGGCCGTTCTACCTTGCGACGCGCAGTTTTGCACAGGACCACAATGACTTCGTCTTAGCGACGTTAAAAGCCTTCAGTGACGCAGAAGCGCTGACGCGTAGCGAACGCGATCAGAGTATTCGTCTGCTTTCTACATCGATCGGTCTGCCTGAGGCCGTCATTGCCAGCAACCTGGACCATCGCCCGCCCAGCCCGGTCAGCCCGGTGAGTGCGCAAACGGTCGCTTTGCAGCAGAAAACCGCCGATCTGTTTTATGCCAATCATCTGATTCCCGTGAAAGTATCGATTGCCGAGCGCATCTGGCATCCCCATGCCGTGACGCAATAAGGAGAGAAAAATGAGTGTTTCCGTATTTTGGTTCCTGCCAACCCATGGTGACGGACATTACCTTGGCACAGCTGAAGGCGCTCGCCCGGTTGACCATGCTTATTTACAACAGGTGGCACAGGCTGCCGACCGGCTGGGCTTTGGTGGCGTTCTGATCCCGACGGGCCGCTCCTGTGAAGATGCCTGGCTGGTGGCGGCATCGTTAATCCCTGTGACTCAGCGTCTGCGTTTTCTGGTGGCCCTGCGTCCCGGTGTCATTTCGCCCACCCAGGCTGCGCGTCAGGCCGCAACGCTCGATCGCCTTTCCAACGGACGCGCGCTGTTCAACCTGGTGACCGGGGGCGATCCCGAGGAGCTGGCTGGTGATGGCGTATTTCTCGATCACCGCGAGCGCTATGCTGAATCGGCCGAGTTTACCCGCGTCTGGCGGCGCGTGCTGGAAGGCGAAACGGTGGATTACGAAGGCAAGCACGTTCATGTGCGAGGCGCTCGTCTGATGTTTAAGCCAGTACAGCAGCCCCGTCCGCCGCTGTGGTTCGGGGGTTCTTCAGAGCCCGCTCAGGATCTTGCCGCCGAACAGGTCGATGTTTACCTCACCTGGGGTGAACCACCTGCCCTGGTTAAAGAGAAAATTGAGCAAGTGCGGGCGAAAGCCGCAGCACAGGGGCGACAGGTTCGGTTTGGTATTCGCCTTCACGTGATCGTGCGTGAAACCAATGAGGAAGCCTGGCAGGCAGCCGACAAGCTGATCGCCAACGTGGATGATGCCACCATCGCCAAAGCACAAAGCGCCTTCCAACGCACCGACTCGGTGGGTCAACAGCGCATGGCTGCTCTGCACGGCGGACGCCGCGATAAGCTGGAGATCAGCCCTAACCTCTGGGCCGGCGTCGGACTGGTGCGTAGTGGCGCAGGCACGGCGCTCGTTGGCGATGCGCCTACCGTGGCGGCACGGATGAAAGAGTATGAAGCCCTGGGCATTGAAACCTTTATCCTGTCGGGATATCCGCATCTGGAGGAAGCTTATCGCGTCGGTGAGCTGCTGTTTCCTCATCTGGATCTGAATATTCCTCAGGTCCCGCAACCGCGGGTGGTTCAGGCGCACGGTGAAGCCGTTGCGAATGATTTTACGCCTGAGAAAAAAGCCGCCCGGGCCTGAGGAGATAACGATGACCAGACTACGTAAATCATTCTCAGCGGCGCTGGTGCCTTGGCTGCTGCCGGTGTTACTGGTGGTGGTCTGGCAAATTGCATCACAGACCGGCTGGCTGTCTACGCGTATTCTGCCAGCACCGGAAAAGATTGTGACCACCTTCTGGCAGTTGGCCGCCAGTGGCGAGCTCTGGCAGCATCTCGCCATCAGCAGTTGGCGGGCATTGCTTGGCTTCAGCATTGGCGGTTCACTCGGTTTGCTGCTGGGATTGATCACCGGCACCTCGCGGCTGGGTGAGCGCCTGCTGGATACCTCACTACAAATGTTACGCAACGTGCCCCATCTGGCGCTAATCCCACTGGTTATCCTGTGGTTTGGCATCGATGAATCCGCCAAAATTTTTCTGGTGGCGCTGGGCACGCTGTTCCCTATTTACCTGAATACCTACCACGGTATTCGCAACGTGGACCCAGGTCTGGTTGAAATGGCGCGCAGCTACGGTCTATCCGGCTGGAGCCTGTTTGTTCAGGTGATCTTACCCGGCGCGTTACCGAGCATCATGGTAGGCGTGCGCTTTGGACTGGGATTAATGTGGCTAACGCTGATTGTGGCCGAGACGATTTCGGCTAACGCCGGTATTGGCTATCTGGCAATGAACGCCCGTGAATTTCTGCAAACGGATGTGGTGATGGTTGCCATCATTCTTTATGCCCTGCTGGGAAAACTGGCTGATGTCAGCGCATTACTGCTGGAGCGTGTCTGGTTACGCTGGCATCCGGCTTATCAACGTAAGGAGCAAACCGCATGATTAACTCCGCTATCCCGGCGCGTCTCAACGCGGGTACGCCCGTCGGTGTGAAGGGCGTCAGTAAGAAGTACGGCGAGCGCACCATTCTGAATCACATCGACCTGCATATTCCTTCCGGCCAGTTTGTTGCCGTGGTGGGCCGCAGCGGCTGTGGTAAAAGCACCCTGCTGCGCCTGTTGGCCGGGCTGGAAAACAGCACCCAGGGCCAACTGCTGGCAGGTAATGCGCCGCTGCAGACTGCGCGCGACGAAACCCGGTTGATGTTTCAGGATGCCCGACTGCTGCCGTGGAAAAAAGTCATTGATAATGTCTCGCTGGGTCTGCGTGGCAACGCATGGCGTGAGGCCGCACGTGACGCGCTGGAGGCTGTCGGACTGGCTGACAGAGCACACGAGTGGCCTGCCGCGCTCTCCGGTGGTCAGAAACAGCGTGTGGCGCTGGCTCGGGCGCTGATTCACCGTCCCGGCCTGCTGCTACTGGATGAGCCGCTGGGGGCGCTGGATGCCTTAACGCGGATCGAGATGCAGGAGCTGATCGAATCGCTCTGGCAGCAGTACCACTTTACGGTTCTGTTGGTTACCCATGATGTCAGTGAAGCGGTCGCGATGGCTGATCGGGTGTTACTGATAGAGGAAGGTCAGATAGGACTGGATTTGCTGGTCGATCTGCCCCGCCCCCGGCGACGGGGTTCAGCGCGTCTGGCAGAGCTGGAAGCGGAAGTGCTGGATCGGGTTATGCGTCGCGGCGCAACAGACAAACCGCCACGCTATGCGCAACAGCGTTAATCAAACGGCGGGCTGTTAACCCGCCGTTTTTTATCAGGCGTTCAGTGCCTTGGTAATTTTCTCGTACAGATCGCCAGACAGTTTATCCAGACCTTGCAGCTGCTCCAGCGCCTGACGCATCAGCGCCTGGCGGTTAGCGTCATAACGTTTCAGACGAATCAATGGCTCAATCATACGCGAGGCCACCTGCGGATTGCGGGTATTAAGATCCGTCAACATCTCCACCAGGAAGCGATAACCACTGCCATCTTCGGCATGGAACGCCGAGGGATTACCTGAAGCAAACGCACCAATCAACGAGCGAATACGGTTGGGGTTACCCATACTGAAGGAACGGTGCGACAGTAAACGACGCACGTTGAGTAACGCATTTTGCGCCGGGCTGGTAGCCTGTAAGACAAACCATTTGTCCATCACCAGGCCATCCTTGTGCCAGCGCTCATCATAGTCCGCTAACAACGCATCACGGCACGGTAACTGTGCCGCCACCGCAGCAGTGAGTGCGGCCAGAGAGTCCGTCATGTTATTGGCATGCTGGTATTGCGCCTGCACCAGTTTATTCGCCAGATCCATGTCCCCGAAGGCCAGATAGTAAAGACAGATATTCTTCAGCGAACGTTTACCAATGTCTGCATGATCTACATGGTATTCGGCCTGCTGATTCGCATGGTAAACGGCAAAGAACTCATCGGCCAGCTCACGGGCCAGCGTACGCACCAGCGCCTCACGCACCAGCGCAATGGCCTGCGGATCGATAATTTCAAACAGCTCGGCGATTTCGTTTTCACTTGGCAGCGATAAAATCAGGGCGGTGAGCGCCGGATCGCTGTCGGCATCCAGCAACACCGTGCGGAAGGCATCTGCGACATGCAGTGGCAATGACAGATGCTGGCCTTGCTGATGACGCGCCACGTTGAGGCGCAGGTAAGTGGCTAACAGGCTTTGTGCGGCATCCCAGCGTGAAAAGTCGTTGCGTGCATGGCGCATCAGGAAAGTCAGCTGCGCATCGCTCCACTTATAATCGAGCTTCACCGGCGCGGAAAACTCACGCAGCAGTGACGGCACTGGCTGGAAATAGACATTATCGAAAACAAAGGTCTGGAACTCTTCCGTTACGTTCAACACGTTATGCACCGGATGGCCGTCACGCTGAAGCGGAATCACCTTACCCTGCCCGTCATAGAGTTCGATATCCAGCGGGATATGCAGTGGCAACTTCTCTTTCTGCTCGGCCGTCGGCGGCGTGTGCTGGGTAACATGAAGCGTGTACTGTTCCAGTTCCGGGTTGTAGTCATCGCGTACCGACAGTGTTGGCGTACCCGACTGACTGTACCAGCGACGGAACTGAGAGAGATCGATATTAGAAGCGTCTTCCATAGCCTGAACAAAATCATCGCAGGTGGCTGCGCTGCCGTCGTGGCGCTCGAAATACAGCTGCATCCCTTTCTGGAAATTCTCTTCACCCAGCAAGGTGTGCAGCATACGGATCACTTCAGAGCCTTTTTCATACACCGTTAAGGTGTAGAAATTGTTCATTTCGATCACCTGATCCGGGCGGATCGGATGCGCCATTGGGCTGGCGTCCTCGGCAAACTGCGCGCCGCGCATGATGCGCACGTTATCTATGCGGTTAACCGCGCGCGATCCGAGGTCGGAGCTGAACTCCTGATCGCGAAAGACGGTCAGTCCCTCTTTCAGGCTCAGTTGGAACCAGTCGCGACAGGTTACGCGGTTGCCGGTCCAGTTATGGAAATACTCATGACCAATGACTGCTTCGATCCCCAGATAATCTTTATCGGTGGCAGTTTCGGCTTTTGCCAGCACGTATTTGGAGTTGAAAACGTTCAGGCCTTTATTCTCCATCGCGCCCATATTGAAGAAGTCCACGGCAACAATCATAAAGATGTCGAGGTCATACTCCAGGCCAAAGCGCTCCTCATCCCACTTCATGCTGTTCTTCAGGGAGGTCATCGCCCAGTCGGCACGATCCAGATTGCCGCGATCGACAAAGATCTCCAGCGCAACATTGCGACCAGAACGCGTGGTAAAGCTGTCACGCAGTACATCAAAGTCACCTGCCACCAGCGCAAACAGATAGCACGGTTTAGGGAAAGGGTCCTGCCACTTTACCCAGTTACGGCCCTGATCATCTTTACCGCTGTCAATGCGGTTGCCGTTTGACAGCAGGTAGGGATAACGGCTGCCGTCAGCGATAATGGTAGTGGTAAAGCGCGCCAGCACGTCGGGGCGATCCAGATACCAGGTGATATGCCGGAAACCTTCGGCTTCACATTGGGTGCAGAGCGCTTCACCGGATTTGTAGAGCCCTTCAAGGGCGCTGTTACGGTCAGGATGGATATCATTGACGATTTTAAGCGTGAAGCTGTCTGGTAACTGACTTAATACCAGCGAACCCGCGTCTTCATGCCAGGCCGTCCAGGCCTGACCATTGACTTCCAGCGACACCAGCGTCAGATCTTCGCCATCCAGACGCAGTTCAGCCTGGTGGTCTCCCTGACGTTTAACCTGACTCACCGCCGTCACCCGCGTCGTCGTTTCATCCAGTTCAAAGGTTAAATCGATATCGGTGATGGTGTAGTCCGGCGCACGATAATCGTGTCGATATTTTATTTGTGGCTGCTGCGTCATATTCCGTCTCGCATGTAGTAGTTATTCGTCAAAGTCTACGCATTCGTCGCTAAAGTAAAAGTATAAGCATTACTCGTCAAACGTCTAAGCATGATGCGCCGAGCTTAGCATGCACAATGCATGTATTAGATAAAATGGCTACAATTTGTTAACAATGACACATTTCGTCCTCGACTCGCTATCCTCAAATATGCTGTGATCGCTCTCTGTTAGTGATTTATACTTTTGCGTCTTTTACGACGTTAAACACACCGGGCTCTGCGCCACCGAACAGGATGCTGAAACGCGCCATGACAGGACATGCTTCCCCGATACTGACTTCGCTGCTGGATACGGATGCTTATAAGCTTCATATGCAGCAAGCCGTATTCCACCGTTACCATGATGTCACGGTGGCCGCGGAGTTCCGCTGCCGTAGCGACGAGCTGCTGGGTTTTTATGCTGACGAGATCCGTGCGGCAATAGATGCCATGCAGGCGCTGGCACTTACCGAGGCTGAATATGCCTGGTTATCTGACCTGCCCTTTTTTGCTGATGACTACCTTAGCTGGCTGCGAAACTTTCGCTACGACCCACAACAGGTCGAAGTACAAAATCACCATGGCAAGCTGGCTATCCGCATCCAGGGCCCCTGGCGGGAAGTCATCCTGTGGGAAGTCCCACTGCTGGCGCTGATCAGCGAAGTGGTTCACCGTCACCGCACACCCGCCATCAGCAGCCAGCAGGCCGTGGAATTTCTGCATCAGAAACTGGACAGGTTTCAAACCCAGGTGGCTGACACCGATATGTCACGTTTCCGATTGATGGATTTTGGCACCCGACGCCGTTATTCACAGGACGTTCAGGAATCGATTGTCAGCACCCTGAAACAGGATTTTCCGTGGCTGATGGGCACCAGTAACTATGATCTGGCACGCCGCCTTGAACTTACGCCAGTAGGTACTCAGGCTCACGAGTGGTTTCAGGCTTTTCAACAAATCAGCCCGGTGCTGGCGAACAGCCAGCGCGCGGCCTTACAGGCCTGGCTGGATGAATATGATGACAAGCTGGGCATTGCTTTGACCGACTGTATTGCCATGGATGCCTTCCTGCGCGATTTCGGTCCGGTCTTCGCCCGGCGTTACCAGGGACTGCGCCACGACTCAGGTGACCCGGTTGAGTGGGGCGAGAAAGCCCTGGCGCACTATCAGCAGTTGGGTATCGATCCGCTCACGAAAACGCTCGTGTTTTCGGATAATCTCAACCTGGAGAAATCGCTGGCGCTCTATCGTCACTTTGGCCAGCGTACCAACGTTGTATTCGGCATCGGCACGCGCCTGACCTGCGACATTCCCGGTGTTACGCCACTCAATATCGTGATCAAGCTGGTGCAATGTAATGGCAAGCCGGTCGCTAAGCTCTCTGACAGCCCAGGTAAAACGATCTGTCAGGACAAAGCGTTCGTTAAAGCCCTGCGAAAAGCCTTTGACCTGCCGCTGGTTAAAAAAGCCAGCTAGCGTCTTTGTTATCGGGGCGTTAACGCGCCCCGCCTTCCCGGCATTAAATCTGATATTCCCCTGAATTTTGCTTGTTTCCTGTTGACTCACAAGTAACATAGCTACACCCCAGTCTGGGGAATTCATTCACACACTTCTTCTATATAGAGAGATATTTATGAGCGTAGTGCCTGTAGCGGATGTACTGCACGGTCGCGTCGCGGTTGACAGTGACGTCACCGTACGTGGTTGGGTGCGTACCCGAAGAGATTCCAAAGCCGGTCTTTCCTTTATCGCTGTCTATGACGGCTCCTGCTTTAATCCCGTTCAGGCTGTCGTCAATAATTCTCTGAATAATTATCAGGACGAAGTGCTGCACCTGACCACTGGCTGTTCCGTCATTGTCACCGGTAAGGTGGTTGCGTCGCCGGGTCAGGGTCAGGCATTCGAAATCCAGGCGACAAAACTGGAAGTGGTGGGCTGGGTAGAAGATCCCGACAGCTACCCGATGGCGGCAAAACGCCACAGTATTGAATACCTGCGTGAAGTCGCGCACCTGCGTCCGCGTACCAACCTGATTGGCGCTGTAGCCCGGGTGCGTCACACGCTGGCACAGGCGCTGCATCGCTTCTTCCATGAGAACGGTTACTTCTGGGTCTCCACGCCGCTTATTACCGCCTCCGATACCGAAGGAGCCGGTGAGATGTTCCGCGTCTCAACCCTGGACATGGAAAACTTACCGCGCAACGATCAGGGTAAAGTCGACTACTCCGAGGATTTCTTCGGTAAAGAAGCCTTCCTGACGGTGTCCGGTCAGTTAAACGGTGAAACCTACGCCAGTGCCCTGTCGAAAATCTACACCTTCGGCCCGACTTTCCGCGCGGAAAACTCCAACACCAGCCGCCATCTGGCAGAATTCTGGATGCTGGAACCGGAAATCGCTTTCGCCTCATTAGACGATGCGGCAGCCCTGGCAGAAGCCATGCTGAAGTATGTCTTCCAGGCCGTTCTGAATGAGCGTGCGGATGACATGGCGTTTTTTGCCGAACGCGTAGACAAGGATGCGATTAATCGCCTGGAGCGTTTTGTTACTACCGATTTCGCCCAGGTCGATTATACCGATGCCGTCGATATCCTGATGAACTGCGGTCAGACCTTTGAGAACCCTGTGTCATGGGGCATCGATCTGTCCTCTGAACATGAACGTTATCTTGCCGAGAAGCATTTCAAAGCGCCGGTGGTGGTTAAAAACTATCCGAAAGATATCAAGGCGTTCTATATGCGCCTGAACGACGACGGTAAAACCGTGGCCGCGATGGATGTGTTAGCGCCGGGCATCGGTGAAATCATCGGGGGTTCTCAGCGTGAAGAGCGTCTGGATGTGCTTGATGCGCGTCTGGAAGAGATGGGCCTGAAAAAAGAAGATTACTGGTGGTATCGCGATCTGCGTCGCTATGGCACCGTGCCACATTCAGGTTTTGGATTAGGTTTCGAACGTTTAATCGCCTATGTCACCGGCGTACAAAATGTAAGAGATGTTATCCCCTTCCCACGCACGCCTCGCAACGCGAGCTTCTGATTTTCAGCATTAAATATAAGAAATTCATATATATAAAGAGGTCGGCATCGCCGGCCTTTTTTTATTTTTGTAAATTTTGATATGTCTCACAAAGTTCCGTTATTTTTACATTTTGTAATACATATTTTATATTTGAAACAAGATTACGACTTTTGTAGCATTTTCGCAGTAGAATTACCCGATGGGGGATGGAAAGATGCGTGCAGACACAGGAGACACCAAACTTCTTTCAAGGTTCACGTAAAGTTTTCTTGACGGCAGTGGCAGGTGTCCAAATCACTCCAATGAGGGTAATAAATAATGATGAAGCGCAACATTCTGGCAGTGGTTATCCCTGCTCTGCTCGCCGCCGGCGCAGCTAACGCAGCAGAAGTTTATAACAAAGACGGCAACAAGCTGGACCTGTACGGTAAAGTGGATGCGCGTCACCAGTTCTCTGATAATGCAGGTGATGACGGCGATCAGACTTATATTCGCTTCGGCTTTAAAGGCGAAACCAAGATTAATGACCAGATGACCGGTTACGGTCAGTGGGAATACAACATTCAGGGCAATAACTCTGAAGGTTCTGACGCGCAAAGCGGTAACAAAACCCGTCTGGGCTTTGCGGGTCTGAAATTTGGTGATGCAGGTTCAATCGACTACGGCCGTAACTACGGTGTGGTTTATGACGCAATCGGCTGGACCGATATGCTGCCAGTATTCGGTGGCGACTCAGGTTACTCCGATAACTTTATGAATGGTCGTAGCAGCGGTCTGCTGACCTATCGCAACACCAACTTCTTTGGTCTGGTAGATGGCTGGAACTTTGCGCTTCAGTATCAGGGTAAAAATGACCGTACAGATACCCGCCGTGCGAATGGTGATGGCTACGGTATTTCAACCTCTTACACCTCTCCAATCGGTGTAGGTATCGTCGGTGCTTACAGCAGCAGCGATCGTACTAACAGCCAATCAAATGGTGCAGTACTGGATCCAAACAATGCCAGCACCGTTACAGGCAATGGCGTTGGTGCAGGTAAACGCGCTGAAAACTGGGCAACTGCTCTGAAATATGACGCTAACAACGTTTACCTGGCAGCAATGTACGGTGAAACCCGTAACTCTACGCCAATCAGCGGAACTTTTAACGTCAATAATACAGTAATTAGCGGCAACGCTTATGCTAACAAAACTCAAGAAATCGAGCTGGTAGCTCAGTATCAGTTCGACTTCGGTCTGCGTCCATCTCTGGCCTACGTTCAGTCTAAAGGCAAAGACATCGAAGGTATCGGCGATGCTGATATCTACAAATACTTCGATGTGGGCGCAACTTACTACTTCAACAAAAACATGGCCACCTACGTTGACTACAAAATCAACCAGCTGGACAAAAACAACCCACTTGGTCTGCCTGATGATGACGTAGTTGGTGTTGGTCTGGTTTACCAGTTCTAAGTTTGTTGATGCAGTACAAAAAACGGAGCTTCGGCTCCGTTTTTTAATGCCGTTTTCTTGCCCTCTCCCCGGTTATATCCCCCCAACAACATAAGAACGGGTAATTCTGGCGCACAGACGATGAATTTTATCGCAAACGGTTGGCATTTCGCCGTGCTGACGTTAACCTGATGGTTCATTTGCTAAAGTTCACGCTACTGGACCCGACTCATGTTTGAATCGATCTCTGCTGCACCCGCTGATCCTATCCTTGGCCTGGCCGATCTCTACCGTGCCGACGACCGCCCAAATAAAATCAATCTTGGTATTGGTGTTTATAAAGATGAAACCGGGAAAACGCCGGTGCTCACCAGCGTTAAAAAAGCAGAACAGTACCTGCTTGAAAACGAAACCAGCAAAAATTACCTGAGCATTGACGGTCTGCCGGATTTCGCGCGTTGCACGCAGGAATTGTTATTTGGCAAAGGCAACGCCCTGATCGCGTCGGGCAGAGCCCGTACGGCGCAGACGCCGGGCGGTACGGGTGCACTGCGCGTCGCCGCAGATTTCCTGTCTACCCAGACCGCCGTTAAGCGCGTGTGGGTGAGCAACCCGAGCTGGCCTAACCACAAAAATGTGTTCAATGCTGCCGGGCTTGAGGTGTGCGAATACCAGTATTACGACGCGGCTAACCATACGCTGGACTTTGACGGCATGCTGGCCTCCCTGAAAGAGGTGAAAGCCGGTGATGTGGTGCTGTTTCACGGCTGCTGCCATAACCCGACCGGTATTGACCCAACAGCAGAGCAGTGGCAACAGCTGGCACAGCTCTCCCAGGCCAACGGCTGGTTGCCCCTGTTCGACTTCGCCTACCAGGGCTTTGCCCGTGGTCTGGAAGAGGATGCGGAAGGGCTGCGCATTTTTGCTGCCAGCCATCAGGAACTGATTGTCGCCAGTTCTTATTCCAAGAACTTTGGCCTGTATAACGAACGTGTTGGTGCGATTACATTGGTTGCCGGCGACGCCGCGACGGTCGAGACCGCGTTTAGCCAGGTGAAATACACTATTCGCGCTAACTACTCTAATCCTCCGTCACACGGTGCCGCCGTCGTTGCCACCATCCTGGGTAATGACGCGCTGCGTACTATCTGGCAGCAAGAGCTGTCTGATATGCGTCAGCGCATCCAGCGCATGCGTCAGCTGTTTGTTAACACGCTGGCGGATAAAGGCGCACAGCAGGACTTCAGCTTTATCATCAAGCAGAATGGGATGTTCTCATTCAGCGGATTGACCAAAGATCAGGTCATCCGCCTGCGCGAGGAGTTTGGGGTTTATGCCGTTAATTCGGGCCGCGTGAACGTTGCCGGTATGACGCCAGATAATATGTCTGCACTGTGTGAGGCAATTGTCGCCGTACTTTAGGCTGATACCGCATAAAAAATGGGCCGCTCTGGCCCATTTTTTATTGCAGGAAAGGATTGGTCAGACGTTCATGTCCCAGCGTTGACACAGGACCGTGACCGGGTAAAAACGTGACATCGTCGCCTAGCGGCAGCAGCTTATTTTTTATCGCATCGATGAGATGCTGATGATTGCCCTGCGGGAAATCAGTGCGCCCTACACCACCGCTAAAAATCACATCACCCGAAATCAGTAAGCGACCTTTGGCATCAAAAAATACAATGTGGCCTGGCGTATGTCCCGGGCAGTGCAGTACGTCAAGCGTGACCTGGCCGACCTGAACAGTGTCACCTTCCTCCAGCCAGCGATCCGGCGTCAGTGGCGCGCAGTACTCAAGACCAAACATTTGGCTTTGCGTGGGTAATGATTCCAGCCAGAATGCATCCTGCTTTTGCGGACCGACCAGCGGCACCTTCCAGAATGCAGCCAGTTCCGCCGCCGCCCCAACGTGATCGAGATGACCGTGCGTAAGCAGGATCTGTGCGGGCTTTACCTCAAGCTGTGCCAGCGTTTGCTTGATGGTCTCAGCATCGCCACCGGGGTCCACAAGGGCGGATTCACGCGTGGTTTCACACCAGATAACCGAACAATTCTGCGCAAAGGCGGTGACGGGGATAATGTGATAGTTCATAACGCTCCATGGTCGGCACCCGCAGCGTTGCCGACGTTACTACCAGTGCCTGACGGGACCGGTATCAATATGTACAAAGTTGCTGCTGGGGTAATATCCTACACCACCGGCTCGCATTTTTAATGCGGCTTTGCGAACATTCGCCAACGTCACCCCTTCAATATGAAAATCCATCGCCTGACCTTTGGTGTGGTAACTGTGTTTTGCCACACCAGGTCCCGATTCCCGCAGCATATTGTTCGTCGCCAGGGAGCGATAGCCGGAGACGAGCTGAACGGGTTTACGCGTTTCTAACAGCGCCTGAAGGCGATAGAGCTGATCAAACAGATGGGGATCGATACTTTTTGTTTTATTGGCACGGTAGTCGCGGAAAAAGTGGTTCAGGCGTGACAATTCACTTTTGTCGTAACTTTTACCGTTAAAAAATTCAGTTTTAAGGGTTTCGCCAGTGTGAAGATTATTGAGCGTTAAAATCCGTGGACGTGAAGTGGAGAGTGAAGCCATCGCGGTCTCTGGCAGTAAGGCCAGACCGGCAGCGGCACTTCCGCAAAGCAGCAGTTTGCGACGTAAAGAATCGATTGTAGACATGGAGCGGTTTACCTGAAAACAGAGTCAAAGACATGTGCAAAAAACGTACTGGCGGAACCATAACTTCCTGGCGCTAGCACGTCAACCCATTATGGGCAAGTTTGGAAGGCGGCTCCAGATAAAGCCGCCTTAATGACAGGACTGAATCACGCAGAGGCCGTGCGACTAACGATTAAAAATCAACCATTAGAGCAACAACTGTTGCGCACGGCTTAAGACCTGGCTGGCTGAACGCGCCGTATTATCATAATTGTAAATATCTGTACGGAACTGCGTTTTACCGTCATCCGCGACCCAGGCCGTTAAATAATACAGGTTAACCGGGATGCGATGGCGAATAGGCACATAGCGCGTGTCACCCTGCTTAAGCGTGTCAGAGATACGGGCATCGTTCCAGCCGACATCCTGCAACAGAATACCCGCCAGTTCTGAGGCTTTATTGACGCGCACGCAGCCCGAGCTTAGTGCACGAATATCGCGCTGGAACAGGTTGTGGTTCGGCGTGTCATGCAGATAAATCGCATCCGAGCTTGGCATATTAAACTTATAGCGACCCAGCGAGTTGGTTTGCCCCGGTGCCTGACGTATGCGGTAAGGGAAAGAAGACGCGGACACCATGCTCCAGTCAATCATGCTGGGATCGATGACTTCAGAATCGGCACTCCAGCCAGACAGCAGGGTATAACCGTGCTTATACAGATAGGTGGGGTCCTGTTTCACTTTAGGAATAATGTCCTGACGCACCAGATTGGTCGGCACATTCCACGGCGGATTCAACACCACATTATTCAGTGCGCTTCGCATCAACGGCGTTTTACGATCTGGCCGGCCCACGATAACCCGGGAGGACAGAACTTTTGTGCCGTTGTTGTAATAGTTCAGCGAGTAGTTGGGGATGTTAACCATAATGCCGTTGTGCATATCATCCGGCAGCAGGCGCAGGCGCTGAATATTCAACGCCAGTAAGGCAGCACGCTGCTGGGGTGAGACATTCAGCCATTCACGTGTGCGCAGGCCAATCGCTCCATCGGCGTCAAGCCCCTGCCACTGCTGAAAGCGTTTTACCGCCGCCACCAGGTTGTCATCATAGACGTTCACACCGCCCGGTGCCGCGGGGGCATTTTGCACATTGCCTGAAACATCGGGCGTGATGGCGGGTATATCATTAACCGTCACTGCCGAAGGGCTCACGGCGACAGGCTGCTCGCTGTGGCTGGCAGGAACAGGCGCGGTGGGAACGGCATCCTCATTGGGCGCAGGTGCGGCAACCTGAGCGCTTAACATACCGCTGCGGCGTAATATTTCGCGTAAGGCCGGCACATCGTCACTGACCTGTCCAGGTCGTAAGGTGTCACGATTTTTAATTTGCGGCCAGGGCTGTTTATCTTCAAGCAGACTCTTCAGCGCCTTGTGCATCAAAGGATACTGCGGATGCTGCGGCACCAGTGAATTGACAAAGGCCAGCGAACTGCCCGCATTCACCGCATTCTGCCATGCATTGATCACGGACACCGACGGTACCGCCAGCTTGTAAGGGACGGTGCTGTACAGCCAGGTTTCCCCCTGAACAGGCACCGTTGACACAAACTGCAAATAGCCCAGCATCGCATCGGACAGCGTTACATCGCGGGCGAAATCTGTAATAGTCGGATCGGTCAGGCGATCGACCCAGCGGGTAAACTGCGGCTGGACGCCGGAAAGCGCAACCTCCGCCAGCTGCTGCTCAAACTTTTGCACGGCGTCAGGATCTTGCCAGATTGGCTGCATATTTCGCGCGGCATACAGGGCAGCCAGTGAAGCGCCATAAAAAGGTTGGTTATCGCCTGAAAAAGCCTGTCGGATCTTCTGCTGGCTCTCGCTGACGGACAGGGCTGCATGCGTCATTTGCGTGCCCGGCATGGCAGCGATGATAGCGGCCTGAGCCATGGCACAAGGAATCAGCGTTAGTGCCAGCGCAAGCCACGAACTAACCTGATGAATTTTTGAGCTTTTATTCAGTAACATCCCTGCCCCCTTCATTAATCTACCGCGCAGCATGTCAGGAAACGGCTGCGATCGGGCTGTTACCCATATTATTGAGTATACGAATAAAAACGGCATTTGCCTCCTGTGACAAATGCCGTTACCAGATTAACCAATGGCGCTGTTTTTGACTATCTCTGCATCATGAATATTATGTCGTGGTTTCGCTTGCTGGATCGGCTTCGCTACTGCGTTTCGCAGGCAGCGGATCGGCGGCAAATCCGCGTAATCCCACCACGTGAACGTGCTCGGTATTATTAAATACTTTACGCATCAGTTTATAAGTGGTGCCCTTCTCCGGACTGATGTTCTCTGGTGCCGCAATAACCAGCTGCATCTCCAGACGCTCACAGAGTTCAAACAGCGTCGCGATAGAGCGTGCATCCAGACGTGCGGCTTCATCCAGGAACAGCAGACGGCAAGGTGAAATATCTTTACCGCGCAGGCGGCGTGATTCCTCTTCCCAGCTCTGAACGACCATAACCAGAATCGACATCCCGGTACCAATCGCCTCACCGGTAGACAGCGCACCACTTTCTGCGCGCAGCCAGCCGTCCGAACCACGATTGACCTCGACTTCCATCTCCAGGTAATTACGGTAGTCCAGCAGCTCTTCACCAATGGTCTGCGGCGTGCGCTGGCCCATATCAATATGCGGATTCAGACGTTGATAAAGCTTCGCCAGCGCTTCCGAGAACGTGAGTCGGTTGCTGTTAAACAGATCCTGATGCTGTTCATGCTCTTCAGACAACGTATCCAGCAGCATCGCGTGGGTTTCCCGCACGTTAACGTTAAGCCGAACGCTGCGCACCTGACCAAAGCTAACGGTTTGTAACCCCTGGTTAAGCTGGCGAATACGGTTCTGTTCACGCTGGATCGTTTTACGAATAATGTTCGCCACGCTACGTGAACTGATCGCCAGAGTTTGCTCACGGGCCGTCAACTCCTCCGTCAGCCGATTGAGTTCAATCTCCATCTGTTCGATGGCTTCAACCGGATCGTCGGTGCGAATAATATCCTGACGGATACGTTCGCGCAGATGTTGATACACGGCGATGAAAAACTGAATCTTACGTTCCGGACGTTTAGGATCTTCAGACAAACGCAGCACGTCGCGCAGATGTTCGTTATCCGCAACCGCCAGGCGCAGTGCGCCCAGCGCCTTATCCGACATGGAGCGCAGTTCATCGCCACTGAGATAAGCCAGTTCACGGCGATGCAGACGGCGTTCCACCCCGTTGTCTTTAACCAGACGCAGTACCAGGCACCAGCCCGCTTTGGCGCTGACCACCTGTTCACGGTTCTGGTGATAGTTACGTTCAAGCTGGCGCAGCTTTTTCTGCAGGTTGTCCATCTCTGCTTCGCAGAAGGTGAGCTGTTTCTCCAGCTGATTGCGGCGGGCGCGGTTGTGGCTCAGCGCCGTATAAAGCTCGTCACGGCGGATTCGCGCGCGTTCTTCCGCACTGGCATCGGCCTGAACCCCAATGTCCTGCATTTCCTGCTGCAGCTCTTTCAGCATGTCGCGCTTGGCATCATAAGCACTTTTTAACGATGCCAGCACCTGCGAATACTGCGTCAGCTGCGACTGATGCGCGCGCAGGCGTTCACGCGTGCGGCTCCGTTCGGCTTCGGCCTGCTCCAGCCGCTGCCGCAGTTTATCGCTCAGGTCGTTGTTGCCGCCCAGCATGCCAGCCGAATCGTCATAACTAAAATGCGCCCGGCGCTGTACCACTTCCGTCAGGGCAAACGCCTGCTGACGCGCATTGCGCTGCTGTTGCTGCGCCTGCTGGTAATCCGCCTGCAGCTGTTCGTGCTGTTCAGGATCGCTTTGCAGTACCGCAATCATCGGCTCAAGTTTGGCCAGTTTCGTCCCATGTAAATGCAGGAAACGTGCGGCCTCTTGCGCCTCTTCGACCTGCTCGCGAATCTCTTCACAACGATCCGCCAGGGTTTCATCCAGTAACAGGTTAATGCGCGGCAACAGGCGGTTAAGCTGTGCAACGCCCTCTTTCGCCAGCTCAAACTGCTGACGCTGCTGCTGATTGTTGCTTTCATGTTGATTGAGCGCACGTTCCAGCTCACCGCGACGGGCGCCGAGCTGACGGATTTGCGCTTCAGGATCGTCATCAAAGGCCACCGCAAGGTGACTGCCGATAAAGCGGCTGAAAGACTGGTGTAAACGTTGCGTCTTCTGAACGTCAAAAGATAACGTGGCATAGCGTTCCGCCAGGCGATCGCGCTCATTGTTAAGTAGCTCGAGTTGGTTTTCGCGTGCCGCCCGACCAAATAAAGGAATTTTTGGGAAGCGGGAATAGCGCCACTGACGCTCGGCGACTTTCACTACGACCGCGTTTTGTAGCTCGTCTACGCTGAACACGCTGTCATCGAACGACTGGGGGTCCCCTTCGATCAGGTACAGATCTTCCGGGCACTCTTCTAAGCCATCCAGCTGCTCGCGCACCAGCGACAGGTCGGGCACCACAATGGCGTGGCGCGACGGACCATACAGCGCGGAGAAGTAAGGTGCATCGTTCAGCGTCACGTCATCATAAATTTCTGACAGCAGTACGCCGCCAAACCGTTCGGCAAGCTGATTCAGGCGAGGATCTTCGGCACCGCCCGGTTGGCTGAGACGTTCAATTTGTTGCTCAATTTCACGTTTGCGCGCCGCCACTTCGTCACGTTCAACGGTGGTTTCACGCTCGCGTTCCAGCAACTGCTGCATGTATTCGGTCACGTCCTGGCTGCTGGCCAGTTCCTGACCGGTTTGCTCACTGAGCTGAGTCAGGATTTCTTGTGCTGCCAGCCAGTGCGGCGCGCGCGCGGTCAGCGACGTGATGCGTTCGCGCAGCTGCTCAAGTTCCTGGCGCATCATCATGCGCTGTTCGCCCGCGTCAGCCACGCTGCTGTTGAGCTGCTCGATTTGCGCTTCGAGTTCACGCTGCAACCCTTCCAACGCATCAGGCTCGTAATACTGGCCCTGACGTTTACAGAACTCTGCCAGCAGACGTTCGGCTTCCTGTTGTTCGCGCAGGCGCTGTTCAAGCTCATTCAGGCGCAGACGCAGTGACGAAAGTTGATCGGCATGGTGACGCTGATTGCTGGCATCGCGCAGCAGATCGCGGCCGACTTGCCACGCCTCTTTGCGGCTGACGTCACCGGCAATGCTGGTGACCAGCGCCAACGCCTGCTCAAACTGGCTGTGAGCCGCTTCCGCTACGCTCAGCTTCTGCTCAAGATGCAACAGTTGCCCCGTGGCTTCTTCTTCTTTAGCCTGGAAGCTGGCCTGCCATTCGGCAGCATTTTCAATATTCAGATCCGGCAGCTGGCACAGCGATCGCGCACGTTCCAGCGCCTGTAATGCCTGTTGATACTGGATCGCCCGGGTTTGTTGCACATCCAGCGCCTGCTGAAAATCGGCCAACTGACTTTTCAGCTCATCGACTTCCAGTTCGGCCGCCTCAGCACGGGCCTCATTTTCTTCCTGGATTTCACGCGCTTCGGCAACCACTTCGCTCTGCTCTTCCAGACGCAGCGTAAGATCCTCGATATCGCTGTCATACCGGGTAATCTTCTCTTGCTGGCGCATCGCCGTTTGCACCAGATTCAGGTGATCGCTGGCTGCCTGATAATCGATTTCGAGATCGCTTTCCGCCCCGCTGTGTTCGGCCAGCTCACGCGCCATTTCCACATGACGGAACTGTTCAGAGGCCAGCTGTTTACGACTGCTGAACAGCTCATTGCGCAGTTGTAAGGCGCTATCAAGATGAATGCGTCGCTCATTGGCGTGACGCATGTAGTCTGCCGAAACGTAGCTGGTGGCTTCAGAAATCAGATGCTTGAACAGGTCACGATCGGACTGCGTCACGCGGATGGCTTCCAGCGTCATGCGGTTTTCGCGCAGTGCCGCTTCCATATCCTGAAACGCTTTGCGCACGCCGCTGTTTTCCGGCAACAGGTAATCGCGCAGAGAGCGGGTAATCGCACTGGAGATACCGCCGTAAAGTGACGCTTCGATCAGGCGATAAAACTTGCTGCGATCGCTGGCTGAACGCAGGCGACGCGGCACGACACCGAGATCAAACATCATGGCATGATAGTCGGTGACCGAGCTGTACTGACGGAACTGGACGCCTTCCAGTGCCTCAACGCGTTCTTTTACCTCGTTAAGCGGTAAAACACGTGCCTGACGGCTGTTGAGGATTTCCGTGAGCATGTCGGTAGGCAGCGTATCCGTGGGCAGCCCATGAATACTGAAAGGCTTGATATCGACCTTCTTATCACGTCCGGCGATCTGCTGCAGTCTGACACCCACGACAACGCGTTGATGACGGGAATTGACCACGTCCAGCATGGCATAGCAGACGCCGGCGCGAAGTTTACCGTGCAGGCCTTTATCGCGTGAACCCGAGGTGGCGCCGGCTTCGGTAGTGTTACGGAAGTGCAACAAGGTTAAGTCAGGAATCAGCGCCGTGACAAAGGCCGCCATGGTGGTTGACTTACCTGCCCCGTTCCCACCCGACAGCGTGGTGACCAGTTCATCAAGATCAAAGGTTCGGGCAAAAAAACCGTTCCAGTTGATCAGCGTTAGCGAACGAAATTTGCCGCGTTCAATCATGCCTGTTCTTCCTCCGCGATATCACCCGCATCGCTGTCATTCTCTTCACTGTCTTCCGCCTCAGTCGTGGCCGTTGCGTTGTCCAGCAACATTGCCTCGCCGTCACGAATCAGGCGCAACTGCGCTTCCCGCGGATCATCACCGCTGCGCACATCGGCACCAAAGCGAAAAACAGACTCGATAATACGAAACTTGCTGCTGTCATTGCCAAAGAACCACACCATACCAAGACGACGCAGGCGGTTTAAGGAAGCCCGCATTTTTTCCTGCAGCTTGGCACGATCGAGATCCGAGCCGGTTGAGCGCTGGTTAACCAGCTTCAGCAGTTTGCTTTCATCAGCCAGGGACAGCAGCTCGTCATACAGCTCCTGCTGGGTAAAAATACCTTCGTTCGCCAGACGTTCCGGGCTGAGATAGAGATAGCACAGGATTTTACCGACCATCATATCCAGTTCAGACAGGACAGAGCGAGGAATCAACGTGGTTGAGCGTGGACGCAGATAGAAGAATCCCTCTGGCGCGCGGATCAGCTCAACGTTATAGCGCGTATAAAATTCTTCCAGATACTGCTGGTAATCCATCAGAAAAGCGTGGTTATCCAGCTCTTCAATGCCAATGTGGCGTCCGGCACGCAACTGACTGTCCAGCGCCGGAAAAATCGGATTTGCCAGTGCCTGTGCCAGTTTAACCGGCATCACTTGTTCAATATTTGTCGATGACATGTGCCTGCACCTTGGCTCCGTAATCATTAATGGCTTGCCATTCCACAGGCAAACCGGCTAAATCGGCTTCCGCTACGCCGAGTCGCACCGCCTGATCCACTACGATGCGCGCAAGGTCAAAGTGACGCGCGCGTGGGTATTGGGCCAGATAGTCGCGCATTACCACGGCGAGGTTGAGCGGTTTTTGCTGCGTTTTGTAACTCTCTAAGGCTTCTTCAATCATGGCCGCCAGCTGCTCGCGAATTTCATTAAATTCTTCAAATTCCAGCTCGGCAGGCAGTTCGCCCATGACTTCGTCGTTACGCAGCGTCAACTCGTCATCACGCATATCGTAAAGACGTTCGGCGTTGGCATAGGTCAACGCCCAGGGCGCATCAAAATAGTTCTGTACGGAAACCCGCAACCGCTGAGCAAAAACGCGGTTTTTGTCCATATCGATGGCAGTACGAATAAATTTGTGGACGTGGCGATCGTAGCCAATCCACAGGTCGATGGCCTGCTGCCCCCAACTGGTAATGCGGTCGAGTTTGCTTTGCAAATCGAAGACCAGTTTATCGACGAAGCCCAGATCCGGGCTATCCAGCGTCGCATCCTGAATACGCAGCAGATTTTCCTGCAGCTTATCGCCCGCCGCCTCAAGCGTATCCTGCAGCTCGCGCAGTGTACCTGAGGTTTCCGACAGCAACATTTCACAGCTTGAAATTGCGGCTCGCCAGTCTTTGTTCAGCAGTTCAGCAATATCGGATTTCACCGCCTGCTGTTGCTCATCCATCAGGCGCTGTGTCATATCAATACTGTCGAAGATTTCGGCCACCGAGTATTTCAGCGGCGCGAACACGTTGCGGTGCCAGTGAAATTCGTCGCCATTTTCCTGAGCGGCATCCGCGGCCCGCTTCAGTTCCGCAGCAACAATGGAAAGTTGCATAGACAGGCGCAGCGTGGAGAACTCACGCTGGCGGATATAGTAATCAGTGATGCCAATGGCCAACGGCGTCAGGCGATAAATGGCATTGCCCTCGGTTAACTCACTGGTAAAGCGGTTTAACAAGCGCTGACGCACCATATCGTTGATGGCGTTGTTGGCACGCACCAGGACGGTTTCACTGGTTTGCTCAAAGGCTTTGCTGACGTGACGAAACGCATCAATCAGATCGCCTTCGCTCATCTCTCCGTCCATGCGCTCGCCGTTTAGCGTGGCGATAGCCAGCAAAAAAGCCAGACGTTCAACTGGCAGCGCAAGGGAGAAGTCATTCTTGCGCGCCCAGGATACCAGTTCCGGTACCGTCTGGGAAAATTCACTCATAATTCGTCCTTCTGCCCGGGTTTGCGCGCGGTCACGTGGATGTAACGCCCTAAGCTTAAAAAGGGTTCCTGGCGGCAAAAGCGCCGCTCCATCTCAATAATTTCGTCGTCACTCTTCGGCTCGCCTTTAGGCGGCTTCATATAATCGCTGAATACACGAATCCCGGCACGCCGTTCAATCTGGAAACCACAGGCTTCCAGCCAGCGATACACATCATCGGGATCGCGAGGATAATCCGGTGACAGCGTGCGCTTCTTGCGTTTGGTTAAGTTGGTACGCAGATAACCAAAATTGCCCAACGTCAGGGTGCGTAATGTTAAACCATGCAGGTTGTAAAACATCAACGACAGCACGCCGCCGGGCCGCAGTGTATCAAACAAGGCTTTTAACACGGCTTCAGGTTCAGCAACCCACTCAAGCACAGCGTGAAACAATACCAGATCCACCGGCTTAACCAAATGTTCACCGACCTGCTGCGCGCTAATTTGTTTGAATTGCATGTGGTGGCTCACACCCAGCGCCTGGGCATTTTCCTGCGCGCGGCGTAACATTTCACCTGACAGATCGCACAGCACGACCTGATGGCCCCGCGCCGCCAGCCCGCTGGAAATTTGCCCTATACCGCCGCCCGCATCCAGCACGCTCAGGGAAGAGGAGGACAGGCTGGGAAGAATCGTTTCCAGCTCATCCCACAGGATGGCCTGACGCACCTGGCCTTTGGTTGTGCCGTAAATATTTTGCGAAAATTTATCCGCGAGATCGTCAAAGTTACGATCCTGCATGGCGTGGACTCCGGTATGCTGCGGTGAAACATATGCTATTTTGTCACAGGTACAGTAAGAATGAAGCTTTCATCCCATTCTTGTGCTCTGGCTGCTGTTTTTTCGGACAACAAGAGGTTTTTTAAATGTTTTTTATGCTGAAAAAGGCAGTGGGTAACGTATTACTTCCCCTGCCTTTTCTGCTTTTACTTATGGCAGTGGGCATTTTACTGCTTTGGTTCAGTCGCTGGCAGAAAAGCGGCAAAATAATCATCTCAACCAGCTGGCTGGTGTTATTGCTGATTAGCCTACAACCCGTTGCAGACCGCCTGCTGCTGCCGGTGGAGTCGCACTATCCGACCTGGAATGGCAGCCAGAAAGTGGATTACATCGTGGTACTGGGCGGAGGTTATACCTATAACTCTGCATGGGCACCCAGTTCAAACTTGTTGAATAACAGTTTGCCCCGGGTAACAGAAGGCGTGCGTCAGTGGCGGCGTAACCCGCAGGCAACAATGATATTTACCGGTGCCGCTGCAGGGCATAACCCCAAAAGTAATGCGTGGGTGGCCGCACAGGTCGCCGAAAGCCTTGGCGTACCTTCATCACATATCCATACATTGGATCAGCCCAAAGATACTGCGCAGGAAGCCCAGGCGGTCAGCGCCCTGATCGGTCATCAACCCTTCCTGTTGGTCACATCAGCGAATCATATGCCGCGTGCCATGCGTTTTTTCCAGCAGGCAGGACTCAACCCGACGCCCGCGCCGGCTAACCAACTGGCGATTACCTCCCCGCTAAACTGGTGGGAGCGTGCTTTCCCTTCTCCTCTGTGGATGGGCCACAGCGAGCGCGCTATCTATGAAACGCTGGGCAGCCTGTTACAGCGCTTTAAAACCTCTGCTGAGGACACTGGCCCGTAAACATGCTAAGTGATACGCCCAATAACGCGCGTATCACTCAGCCATGGTTTTCTGTTTGGGGCCGTATCTGGACGGGTGCATCCTCAGGCAAGCGCCGCGCGGGGTAAAGCGCGACGGCTCGACTCAGCCGTGCATGGCAGCACGAACGCGGATCAGATCCTCTGGCGTATCGACGCCAACGCCCGGTACCGTTTTTGCTACCGCGACATGAATCTTTTCGCCATACCACAGCACGCGGAGTTGCTCGAGAAGTTCGATCTGCTCAAGTGGACAAGGTGCCCAGCCTACGTAACGACGAATAAACCCTGCGCGGTAGGCGTAAATGCCAATGTGACGTAACAGCGTATCGCCGATCCGATCGCGCGATTCAGCATAGCGCTCACGGTCCCAGGGAATGGTCGCGCGTGAGAAATACAGCGCGTAGCCTTTTGCATCCATAACGACTTTAACGGCATTGGGATTAAATGCTTCTTCCGCATCGGTAATCGGCACGGCCAGCGTCGCCATACCTGCTTCAGAATGCGCCAGGTTGGTCGCTACCTGATGCACGATTTCCGCCGGGATCATGGGCTCATCGCCCTGAACATTGACGATAATTTGATCGTCTGCAAACTGATACTTCTCAATCACCTCGGCAAGACGTTCCGTGCCTGAATGATGGTCGGCGCGCGTCATGCAGACTTCGCCCCCTGCCGCTTCGACAGCGCTGGCTACATCAGGGTGATCGGTCGCCACGATCACCCGGCTGGCACCGGATTCTCGTGCGCGCTCCATCACATGTACCACCATCGGCTTGCCATGAATATCGACCAAGGGTTTACCGGGTAAACGGGTTGAGGCATAACGAGCAGGAATGATGGCAATAAAACTCATGGATGGATCTCTTCAACCGATAAGGTACGGGCTTCATTTTCCAGGAGAACCGGAATGCCATCGCGCACAGGGAAAGCCAGCGCATCCGGCTTGCAGATCAGTTCTTGCTGTTCGTTGTTGTAGTACAGCTTGCCATTGCAAACCGGGCAGGCAACGATTTCGAGTAAACGGTGATCCATATTTCCTCCATCACGGACCGAGAGCGTAAGCGCTAAAGCATATCACAGCACTGACAAGAGCGGGTAAACCGCACCGGGTGCGGCATCACGGATTATCCAGTTGCCACAACGTTGGCCAGTGCGCCAGTAACGCTGAGGGTGCCTGCTGAATCGCGACCGTCTCTGCGCCCTGCCAGCGCGCAAAGCGGGCTATTGCGCGTTGGGCATCCTGTAAAAATGCCGCAGTGACTGGGACGTTTTGTTCCAGCCAGATATTTTTGATTTCAAGCTGGCGCGACGCGCGGAGCATCCGTGCATCAAGCCGGGCTTTAATTTGGCCGCGATGCAGCAAGGGTAAGACAAAGTAGCCATATTTACGCTTAGCGGCTGGCGTATAGCATTCAATACGGTAGTCAAAACCAAAGAGTTCCAGCGCCCGTTTCCGATCCCAAACCAAGGGATCGAACGGGGATAACAGCGTGGTATGTGTCGCTTTCAACGGCGTCGCTAATCCGGGCAGCGCACTCTGATGCAGCCACATTTCTCCCATACCGTTAACCTCGACCGGAATAATTTCTCCGGCCTCCTGCGCCCATTGCATAAACACGTTGACGGGTGCACGTTTCAGCCGGTAATAATCCGCCAGCCACTCGCGGCGAAAAATCCCCAGGCTGCGTGCGCTGTTTATAAGCATTAATCGGGTTGCTTCGTCCTCGCTGATGGCATGGATCGCATCCTGCCAGTCAGGCATCACCCGGGCGCGTAAATCGTAGACACGCTGAAAATTTCGCCGTTCCGACACCATCAACTCACCGGCACTAAACAGGTTTTCAAGATGCCGCTTGTGCGGTTTCCAGGCCCACCATCCGGGTTTATGATTTTTTCCGCTGGCAAAATCGGCCGATCTTACCGGTCCGTTATCGCGGATATACGTCAGTAACTCGGCGATCTCCTGCTGATATTCGGCAGCCCACTGCGCACTGTATTTCCAGCCCAGACGTTCGGGCGACAGCATGCGATGTCGAAGTAGTTTGTAATCGTTGCGCGGAATAAAGCAGGCTTCATGGGCCCAGTACTCAAATATCTCGCCCTGAGCAAGAGCCTCATCCAGCCAGGAGGGCGGATAGTCGCCTAAACGACTAAACAGCACCAGATAAGGGCTTCGGGCAACTACATTGATGGTGTCGATTTGCAGCAAAGACATCTGGGTAATGCAGTCTGGAATGTCCTCACGGCGTGCCCGGCGGGCAGCGGGACGAAGCAGGCCCTGTGCCGCGAGTTGAATATTGCGGGCCTGCTGTAGCGAAAGTGAATGTGTGCTCATTCTCTTCCTTATCTGAAGGGGATTTTAGTGCGATGCCCGGTGTGAATACATGCCGCAAAGGCGTTCTAAATCGTCTAACAGTACCGTTGCCGCTTCAGCTTGCAGATGGGCATCTACCGGTAAATACCACCAGGCAGGTTGCGCGAATGCGCGACACTTTACCGCATCTTTTTCGGTCATCAGCAGCGTCTGCTCCGGCAGCAGCAGACGTGAAAGTTCGTCTTCGCTATAGGCATGGTGATCGGCGAAGGCGATTTCCGCCACGGGCGTTAAACCCTGCTGTTTTAAGGTGTTAAAAAAGCGAGGTGGATGACCGATTCCCGCCATCGCAACAACGTCTTGAAACGCGCTGAGTGGACGTTGCTCACCGCTAAGAAGGTGGGTCGCCATGCCCGGGCGCAGTTGCATGGCAATTTCACCCTGCTGCGGTTCGCCGCCGTTGACGATAATGGCATCCACCGTACTCAGGCGCGAAGCACGTTCACGCATCGGACCCGCGGGTAGCCACCAGCCATTACCAAAACGGCGCACACCATCGACCACCACGATTTCCCGATCGCGCTGCAATGCGTAATGCTGCAGGCCATCGTCGGTGACAATCAAATCCAGTGAGTGATGTTCCAGGAGCGCCTCAATGGCATCACGACGACGAGGGGCGACGGCCACTGGCGCAGATGTGCGCTGAGCGATCAGAACAGGTTCATCCCCTGCCTGTTCGGTCGCAGTGTCGGCCGTAACCCGCAACGGATAACTGTCTGCTTTGCCGCCATAGCCGCGCGAAATCACCCCTACCCGTAATCCGCGCTGTTGCAGGGCTTCGACCAACCAAATCACCACCGGCGTTTTACCGTTCCCACCAGCAGTCAAATTACCCACCACGACCACAGGCAGCGGCGCGCGCCAGCTTTTACGCCAGCCGCGTTGAAAACTGAAGCGAATCAATGCCGTGATAGCACCGTACAGCACACTGAGTGGCCATAGCAGTAACCACAGGGGCGATCGGCCACTCCAGATGCGCTCAATCATTGGCCAAATTGCATTTTATGAAGTTGTGCATAAGCGCCTTTTTCCGCCAGCAACGCTGCATGCGTGCCGCGCTCAATGATTTTGCCCTCTTCCACCACCACAATTTCATCCGCTTTTTCGATAGTAGACAGGCGGTGTGCAATAACCAGGGAGGTACGGTTTTTCTGTAACTCGTCCAGCGCTGACTGGATGGCACGCTCAGATTCCGTATCCAGCGCAGAGGTCGCCTCATCAAGAATCAGGATTGGGCAGTCGCGCAGCAGCGCGCGAGCAATGGCGATACGCTGGCGCTGACCGCCAGACAACAGCACGCCGTTCTCACCGATCACGGTATCCAGGCCTTTATCCATTTTATTGATAAAATCCATGGCATGGGCCATGGTCGCCGCCTTTTCAATTTCCGCGCGGCTGTACTGCTCGCTTCGCGCGTAGGCGATGTTATTGGCGACGGTATCATTGAACAGGTGCACATTTTGCGACACCAGTGCCACCTGATTACGTAATGAGGATAAGGTGTACTCGCGCAGGTCGTGACCATCCAGCAAAATGTCGCCCTGCTGAATATCATAAAAACGCGTCAGCAGGCTTGCAATGGTGGATTTACCCGAGCCTGAGCGACCAACCAATGCCACCGTTTTTCCTGCTGGCAGCATCAGATTAATGTCTTTCAAAGCTGGGGTTTCACGACCGGGATAGGTAAATGTCACATTACGGAACTCGACATCGCCTTTGGCGCGGGTAATTTCACGCTTACCGGTGTCAATTTCCTGTTCGCTGTCCAGGATTGAGAACAGCGTCTGGCAGGCTGCCATACCGCGCTGGAACTGAGCATTGACGTTAGTCAGCGACTTCAGTGGGCGCATCAGGGCTATCATCGAGGAGAACACAACCGTTATGGTACCGGCGGTCAACGTATCCATTACGCTTGGGAAACTTGCCGCATAGAGGACGAAGGCCAGGGCCAGAGAGGCGATCAGCTGAATGACAGGATCGGAGATCGAAGACGCTGAAACCAGCTTCATGCCCTGCTGGCGCATACGGTTGCTGACCTTAGCAAAGCGCTCAGATTCAATTTCCTGACCACCGAAAATCAGCACTTCTTTATGCCCTTTCAGCATTTGCTCAGCGCTGGTTGTCACCTGCCCCATGGTGTTTTGCATCGATTTGCTGATGTTGCGGAAACGTTTTGACACCATGCGAATGGCAAATGAAACGATGGGGGCCAGCACAATCAGGATCAGTGACAGCTGCCAGCTGTAATAAAACATCATGATAAACAGGCCAATAATCGATGCACCCTCACGTACCACCGTCACCAGCGCACCTGACGACGACGAGGCAACCTGCTCAGAATCATAGGTGATGCGCGAGAGTAGCGTGCCCGTGGACTGTTGATCGAAGAAGGCTACCGGCATGCCCATCATATGACTGAAGAGGCGGCGACGCATATTCATGACTACATTGCCCGACACCCATGAAATGCAGTAGCTGGAGATATAGCTGCTCACGCCACGAATCAGCATCAAACCAATGACTGCCAACGGCATCCACAGCATTACGGACCTGTCCGCTTTACCAAAGCCGTCATCCAGCAAAGGCTTCAACAGGGAGAGCATTAACGTATCGCCTGCGGCATTAATAATCAGGGCCGTAGCCGCCACAATTAAGCCAGCTTTGTTGGGTGCGATCATCGGCCAGAGTCGACGGAATGTCTGCCACGTTGAGAGATCTTTATCTTGATGCATTATTTATTCACGTTGTTGGAAATAGCCGGTCATTCTACCTGGATTCGCGTTTGACGCCAAACCACTGATGATACCAACGGGGCATTAATTGCTCTCTGAGGGTAAAAACCTGTATTTTTCCCTTATTAACCCTGATGCTTATCTGTCCGGATTGCCCCGTATCGAGCCAGTCATAGCCATATTCATGGTAATGCCGCAACACAGGTTTCGCCGGCATCCGCCATGCATTATAGCGTGCCAGCGACGCCATCGCGGTGCTACCGGCGACGCTGCGCAGCAGTAAGCGAGACGACGAGGTACGGCTGCCATGGTGAGGAACCTGCAGGATATCAGCCTTAAGCTGCTGCTTTTCCAGCCTGACCAGTTGCTTTTCAGCCGGGCTTTCAAGATCGCCGGTCAATAACAGCCGGACTTTTCCATCATCCACCCTCACCACGCAGGAGTCGTTATTTTCGCCCGCGTTCGGCGCGGTGAGCGGCCAGAGCACCGTAAAATTTAGCTGTTTCCAGCGCCATGCGGCACCGCGAACGCAGGGTAAATGCTGGTGGCCCGCTAAACCGCTACGGACCTTCATTGTGGGCCAGTGTTGCAGAATGGCAGATAATCCACCGATATGATCGAGGTGTTTGTGGCTCAGTATGACCTGCTGCAATTTAAGACCTTTGCGTTGCATCCAGGGAATAATAACCCGTGTTCCCGCATCACTGTTTTGCCAGCGCGGCCCCGTATCGTACAAGACAGCCTCACGGCCCTGACTGATGACCACGCTCAAACCATGCCCGACATCCAGCATATCAATGCGCCATTCCCTGTCCGGTTTATCGTGGCGGGAGAACACCAGGGCCAGTGCGACAGCACTGCAGCTCCACGGCAGGCTGAATAGTACGCCAGTGCGCCAGACAAGCAGACCGCCCCAGACGATGAGCATATAAAAAGTCGCCCCTTGTAGCGTCCACCAGCCTGGCGGCAACAGAGCCAGGCCGGTTAACAGAAGACGAAGCGACACATCTGCCGCCAGCCAAAGCCACATGGATAATTCCGCTACCGGCAGCAGCATCGCAAGCAGTATCAACGGCACCGTGATGAATGACACCACCGGGATGGCCAGCAGATTCGCGATTAGCGCCGTCATACTGATGCCATTAAATAAGCTCGCCTGTAGCGGCAGCATCAAAATCATCATCCCCAACTGCAGGTGGAGGAGCTGTATCGGCAACCAGCGGCGTGCGTGGCGAAAGCGCGCCGCCAGTGGAAACCAGTGATACCAGGTCAACAACATGCCAACGGCCAGCACCGAGAGCCAGAAGCTGTCCGAGAGCACCGTCAGCGGATCGATAGCCAGCAGTGAGCCTACGCACAGCGTCCAGACCTGCCAGCCACTTAACTGCACGCCAATGAATCGTGTTACGGCCCAGAGAGTCAGCGCCAGCAATGCCCGCTGCGCAGGTGCATGAGCCCCCGAGAGCCAGGTATACAGCGCGGCAAAAATCCAGCTAATGACCACGGGATACCGATAACCAATACGGCGGGCCGGAAACAGAATCTGGCTACCTCGGGCGAGTAACCATCCCGTCCCTGCTGCCAGTGCGATGTGCATGCCTGAAATAGCCATCAAATGTGCGGTGCCCGTGTCACGCAATAATTGCCGGGTAGCTTCACTCAGGTTGTCCCGGATACCAAACGCCAGTGCTTCAAGCGTGGCGGAGGCAGGCAACAAACCGTTTTGCTGGCGATGATAATGTATAAAACGCCAGCGCCAGCTGCAGGATGGATGCGTGATGACCTGCGAAATAATGCGTCCTTGTACAGGTGCATGGTTCGCCATGGCGAAACGCTGTGCATCAAAATCGCCTTCGTTGAGCCGGGCATGCACCGCCCTCAGCCTGAGCATCATTTTCCAGCGCTGACCCGGGCAATATTCACTGCTGTCACCCGGCAACGAGAGCCAGACAAAGCGAGGTGGGAAAAACCTCTGGTTGCCCTCTTTGAGCAGTCTGACTCTGATGCGGGAATGAGTCTGATGTACATCCTCAATTTGCACATCGAACATCGCTGGCCGGGCAATCATCTTTTCGGTGTCGTTTACCAGAGATTGTGCATTGAAAAGCGACCATGCAGCGAGCAGCAGCGTCACGCCTGTCATACGCACGTAGCGGTGAGGCAACCGTATCAGCCAACCGCCACTCAGGAGCAACAGCACCGTTATTAACGGTGGCGGAAGCCGGGGTAATAGCAGTAAAGGTAAACTGCTCACCGCAGCGATTCTTGCCAGTGCAATCCATGTCAACATAATGCATCTCGCTCTTGTCGTAGCGCGAGTATGCCGCAGGGCTATTCTTGATAAAGCACGCTATGGGCAAAATGAGGGAAGCGTCGAAGTGAATATCGGCGGTTGCAGTCGTGCGGCTTTTTTCTGGAAGAGAGGTTCAGTGTCAAAATCAGGCAAAAAAAAACGACATCCGGAGATGTCGTTTAGGCGGTTCGGTATCGGCTTAGCCGTAAATGTTGGCACGATCACGCAGCTCTTTACCTGGCTTGAAGTGGGGAACGTATTTACCTTCCAGATCCACTTTGTCACCCGTTTTCGGGTTACGGCCAGTGCGCGGAGCGCGATAATGCAACGAAAAGCTGCCGAATCCCCGGATTTCAATGCGTTCGCCCTGTGCCAGCGTAGTGGCCATGTGCTCAAGCATCTCTTTGACTGCATCCTCAACGACTTTCGCCGGTATATGAGTGTGCTGTCCCGCCAGCCTTTCAATCAGTTCTGACTTGGTCATGTAACCTCCGGTTAATCCCTACAGGAATGTATGACAGCTTTTACCGAAACCGGGCGAATAAATCCGCCCGGTGCAAGGTCGATTACTCGCCTTTAGCCGCTTTGAACGCTTCAGCCATAGCGCTAGAGAAGTTGCCTTCTTCCTGTTTGGTGTTAACAGTGTTGATGGCCTCTTTCTCGTCAGCCTGATCTTTCGCACGAACAGACAGGCTAACAACGCGGTTTTTACGGTCAACGCCGGTGAATTTAGCTTCAACGTCGTCGCCTACGTTCAGAACCAGCGTAGCGTCTTCGATGCGGTCCAGTGAAGCTTCAGAAGCGCGCAGGTAACCCTCAACGCCGTCTGCTAATTCAACTGTAGCACCTTTAGCATCAACTGCAGTCACTTTACCGGTGACGATGGCACCTTTCTTGTTCAAAG